>WLWD01006151.1_pt1 | contig 356098 bp, 305 predicted proteins | sample 6712731 | NCBI WGS metagenome assembly WLWD01 (sample SAMN12718690, study PRJNA576275) | sponge metagenome | isolation source: marine sponge | host: Mycale hentscheli | place: New Zealand: South Island, Marlborough, Capsize Point | collected 2014-11-01 | reverse complement strand
ATGTCTGCAATCTACCAGTCTGCTCTCTACACCTGTGCACATCACATTGTCCAGGATGATTGGTCCAGTGCCTTCACTGAAGGAAGAGCTGGGCAACACTGAAGCTCCTAAAAATATAAATGTATAGATGATGAATAAGTAGAACTCATTGCAATGCAGGAGACACTCTATTTAGTTTAAGTGAAGCACATACCCGATTGCGAGTGGCCGAGTTGTGAGCACACAACAGAAGCAGCTTCTTGTGTCCATATGCTATTGCATATGGTACCCCATACACCATCATGACACACCTCCACTCGCCCTTGCAGAGAGTTCCTTCCACCAGCCAATCGAAGGCCTCCTTCCCGACATCCTGAAGAGGGAACAATTATTATATAAATAATCTTGCACCTATATAGTGTAGTCTATTACTTTCTCATCTGTTTAAACTTAAATTGTATAAAAAAAAAACACAACAAAACTTACATGCAATTATCAGCCACTGAGTCATTGCAGAGTGGTTTATGCAATTCATTCTAATAATAGATTGTCTAAAGTTCTTCTTGCATGCTTAGCACAACACTATCAAATCATATGCATTAATAGCCTAATTGGTCAAATAAAATGTGGTAAGTGGTAAAACCCTGTGCTATGTCAAGAAATTGAGTGTAACTAACCAGACTCCTTACTGTAAAACATGCTAATACAATTGTTAAACACACACACACAAATTATGGGGTCCTTACTAATAGCTCTTCTCACCCATTCTTTGTAGACACTGCACTCCTATATCATTGAGATGACTGCATCCAAGAGTAGGATCTGATGAACACTCACTGAGCATTAACTCTGTCCCTGTACAGCGGAGGTTGTTCAGACCAATCAACCCTAATCCAGCACCAAATGAGGCTCCACTAGTAGCCACAGCACCTACAGTAATACTCATATAACTAGAGGTTATCAATACATAGTGTTACTCTAAATGCTGCACATATCACTTTGTATGTTATTGTTCGCTTCATATTTCACTTAATAATAAGTCACATGTCGATATTTAGTCACTCTATTCATGACTACTCCATCAAGTAATATAAAATATATCTTAGAAATAACTCAATAAGTGATTGATAAAGTACTTTGATAGTTTCATATATGATTTGTTCAGTAACATATTTGGGAGATGAATAGTAAGCAAAGAAACATGCTTTTATTACCAATTGAGGAGAATCCCAGCTGCCTGCAGACTACACTGGCATCCACTCTGTCCCAGCCATTGTTACAAACAGTAGTCCATGTGCTATTGAGACAGTACTCCACACGACCTTCGCTCATGGATGTGCCATTGATCAACTGAATGAGACCACTCCTACATCCTGAAATATACACACATTAATGATCAACTAAATCAGACCACTCATACATAATAGTTAGGAGCTGCCTCAGAGGGAACTACCGTTTTCAGGGTCCCGAAGGACCTAGGTTGTAGCATCCCCGAGCGCAGCGAGGGTGTTACTTAAGGCCTGAATGACTCTAAAAGTGGTAGTTCATGACGGCTGCGCAGCGCCTAACTAATTTAGAACTTAGCGACTGCTCCTAACAATGGGACACTAAGTACAATTGGAGGGACACTAAGTTATTAGCCGCGTCATCTTAAGTGAATAGCCTGGTCATTCTAGAGCTCGACGAACCACCCGTACCTCTTCATGGTCCTTCGAGCCCGTACCGTATCAGCGAAGCTCTCTGCTGCTCCAGGATTCTTCCAAGTCTACTGGCTCAGCCATTATCCTTCTTCCTCATCCTGCCACTTCACCTCCGAACTCCAACTTTCCTAAGTATTCAATTTCCAGTCACTGTCCGACATGGAAGAGTCCACTGATTCCAACCCAGCCTTAGAACGTCTCCGTCGACAACGCGCACACAAGCGTGGTCAAGTCACGAAAGTGCATAAAAAGATTTCTTCTCTTAACGACAGCCACCCCGATGACATGGACGCAGTCATCATCAAGCTCCTCTCCGAGGAACTTTCCACTGCTATATCTGCTCACGACGTCATTCAGTCCCAGATTGATGAACTGCTTGTGGATGATTCAGCGGCCTTCGATTTGGAAGTCATCGAGAGAGACAAGCACTGCGAACTCCACACTGAACTCCGCAGAACTCTCATGCTCTGAAGAGAGACATCAGCTGTGGTCCAACAGCAACTGCGTAGTTGAAGAGATGGATACTCTCTCAGCTGTATCGGACAAGACATCCCCAAGCTTCCGGTCTATGTTCGAGAACTTCAGCAACAACTGCAAGCCGTTCCTGAACTCAGCCAGAGCTCACCATACCCATCCTGCTTTCAGAGAACGCCTTCAATCATTATGTGTAGCTCGTGATAAGCTCTGCAGACACGCCTGCACATCCTCCGAGTCTTCATCTCCAGTTCTATCCTTTCCTCATCCGTCCTGCTCTATCCCCAAAGGAGCTTCGATCCCAGTCAAGGTTCCCTCCTTCGATGGCAATCCCTTCCATTGGGAGAAGTTTGAGTCTGAATTATCCACGGCCATTCGAACTAGGGCACCACACTACAGCAATTTCGACGTCCATTGCCTGCTCACCGAGTCCGTGGTTCCGGTCAAAGCCAAGAACATCATCAAGCATCGCCCCGATCGAGAAGCCCCCCTAGCCGACCTGCTGCGTGCCCTGAAGAGAGAGTTCGGCACTCCAGTGATTGTTGGTCCCATCCTGATAGAGAAGTTACTCACACACAATACTTATGATCTCGATTATTCTGGTTTCTCCAATTTATCTGAACATTTTATCCAACCCTACGATTCTCTGTTTCCCTAATAGGTGACTCACTCTCCATATTCATGGCGCTGCTGGCCAAGAAGTGTCTCTCCAAGTCATGCCGCATGGAGTGGGAGAAATTCACCAAAGACATTGAAGCCGTCCCCGACATGGACCACTTCAAATCCTTCATCGAGACTTGGCAGAAGGTCTTGATTCCGACAGAATTCCCTCTGGCCGGCGTCACTACCACTCCCTCTCAGTCTCACCCCTCCTCCAGCAGTACTTCCTCTGCTTCCATGTACAAGTACCGTCCCAGAAACAAATCACCTCCCAGAAGGACTACGTCTGGTTGCCCTGCCTGCAAAGAGCCACACGGTCTCCTCAAGTGTCCCACGTTCCTCTCCTACGATGTTGACAGACGCAACAAGTTGGTCCGAGAACACCGTCTCTGTATCAACTGCTTCTCTGCTCTGCACAGATTCAAACAATGTCCAAACAGGTTTTCGTGCAAGACCTGTGGTGCCAGGCACCACACCCTCCTCCACCGTGATCGAGATTCTGCCTCAGCCTCCCAACAGCCTTCGTCCCCGCCTACTCCTATGCCGGCGTGGACGGCTGCCACTCCTCCTTCAGCAGACCAGATCACCACTCCAACGTCCCGCTTCCTGCACACAGTGACTGTGACCCTGGTGAACGATGGCAACTCCGTGAAGGCCAGAGCGATCCTGGACACTGGAGCAGTTGTGAGCATGATGATTGAGAAGACCGCCTCGGACCTCAAGCTGAAACGGACCCACAACCCCATCCAAGTGGCAGGTACGACCGGTACAACTCACTGTAAGTTTTCCGTATCTACTAGCTTACAGTCTCATGATCTTTCCTACAAGAGTGATCCCATGACATTTACTGTCTTTCCCAAGCTGCCATCCCTCCAGATTCCTCCCAATCGGCAGGACATCCTCAGCAACCACGCCCTACACTCCTACCACTTGGCCGATCCAGACCTGGGAGGAGTCGTGGACCTGCTACTTAATGTTGATGACTCCCATTCAATCATCACTGGTCAATCCTTCAGGATAGACGGACTCCTAGCTCTACCTACGTGTCTCGGACTCTGTCTCTCCGGACCACTCATCCAAGACTCTCCACCTCCAGCCTTCATGGCTTCCATACCCCCCACCAACCTCCAGGAAGATCTAGGTAGACTTTGGGAACTGGACCAGGTTCCTGAAGCCCCGATTCGATCTCCGGAGGACGAACGTGTCATCCAGGACTTCGACACATCCTACAAGCGAATCAACGGCCATTTTTCCGTATCCCTCCCAAGAGTGTCCAATCCTCCTCCACTGGGCGACACCAGAAAACAAGCTCTGAGTCGCCTCTTTGCCAACGAGAGGTCCCTCTCGGCGAAAGACAAGTTGCAGGCCTTCTCCACGGTCATCAGAGAGTACCTGGAGCTCGGCCACGCCCACATTATCCCCAAAGACGAGATCCATTCCGTACCAAACTGCTACCTTCCTGTTCACGGAGTGTTTAAGGACGCTTCCACCACCACCAAGGTGAGAGCCGTCTTTGATGCCTCCGCTCGATCCACTTCCGGTTCATCCTTCAACGACACACTGCTACCGGGCCCCAACCTCTACCCGCCCTTACCAGATGTGTTACCTCGCTTCCACCTACACCCCATCGGGATGTCGGCAGACATCTCTAAAATGTTTAGAGAGATTCTCCTCAATCCGGAGGAGAAAGACTTCCACAGGTTCCTGCTCAGAGACGAGTCCGGCTCTATTGTCGACTGTCGCATGGACCGCCTAACCTTTGGTGTCAAGAGCTCCCCGTTCCTGGCAACTCAGGTCCTCCACACACTCGCCCATCTCCACGCTTCCTCCCACCCTGCGGCATCCTCAGCCATACTTTCCAACTTTTACGTTGATGACTTCCTGTCAGGTGCCCAAGATGTTGAGTCAGCCGACTCTCTGAGGAAAGAGCTCTGCGACCTGCTAGCCCAAGCGGGGATGGTTCTGAGGAAGTGGCGGACGAACTCTTCCGAACTCCGTAACCGTGTTCCTGACAACCTGCTCGACGATGACTCCTCTTCGGTCTTCATCCGACCTCCCAACCAGGTTCCAAAAGCCTTGGGGATCTATTGGGATGTCGTAAGTGACTCATTCTTTGTCTCAATTCCCATTACTCTATCCAACACAGAACCTGTCACAAAGAGATCCATAGCTTCCGGCACAGCTGGGGTCTTTGATATCCTGGGCCTCTTCTGTCCCGCCATCGTCCAAGCACGCATCCTATTCCAGGAAACATGGAAAAGGTCTTTGCCTTGGGACGAGCCCGTCCCCATTGACCTCCGTGACCGGTGGAACACCTGGGTGGAGGATCTCCATTCAGTAAATGGCCATGCCGTTCCCCGGAGGCTCTCCTTGCTTTCGGGTGTTCGTACCACCAGTGTCTCACTCCATGGATTCTGCGACGCCTCCTCGGTCGCCTATGGCGCAGATGTCTACCTACGCACGAAGTACGAGGACGGCTCCACCCACACTACACTTGTCATCGCTAAGGCTCGTGTACTTCCAGTCAAGCCCATCACTATCCCTCGCGCGGAATTGTTGGGCGCCCACCTCTTGGCTAAACTCCTAAGTCACACCTGTTCCGTCCTGGCCATCCCTTCCTGTCTCGTCCACGCCTGGACAGATAGTGAAATTGTTCTCCATTGGCTTCCCAAGACCCCTCCTCAACTGGATCGGTTTGTCGCCAATCGGGTTTACTCCATCCAACAGCTCCTGCCTGACGTCATCTGGAGGCACGTCAGCACCCAGGACAATCCTGCTGACCTGGCTAGCCAGGGAATCCGTGCGCCGGACCTGGCCATGTCAGCACTCTGGTGGTCAGCAGTGTTTCATACAGGGGGGGGGGGGGGGGGGGAGCCCTGGGATCTCCCCCCCCAAACCTCTGATCTCCCCCCCCCCCAAACTCGTTTTTTTACACAAACTTTTATAATAGAATAATATACCAATTACAGTCTAATGCGCCTATTTTTTTTCTTTAAAAATGTCCAGAATTTCATTAAAATTAACTTCACTTAAGTCTGGGCCTTCAATGGCAATTCTCATAAGGTGAGTCAAGTTCTCATCAGACAATCGATTCCTTAGCCTGCTCTTTATCATCTTCATGTTACTAAACGATCTTTCGACAGTTGCTGTTCCAACTGGAAGTGCTAGTAAAATTTTGGCCAGATTATAAACTTCTGGGAAAATTTCACTGTAGGCATCTGACAATAGCATTGCCTCAAATACCTCTTGAAAAGAAGCTTTCTTAAGGCTTTTTGAAGATATCAGTGCTTCTTTCTCCTTTTGTAGGGCCCTACGGAATACAGGCCACTCTGAAATGAGCTGATCAGCTTCAAGAACAGGAGAAGACTTGAAAGTGCTTCCCTTAAAATCAACTTTAACTTCTTTGCCATAGAAATTAGCCAGCAGTCTGATTTCCTTATTACCAAAATAATTGAAGTCTGGATCACTTTTATCTGGAAGCTGAGCTGGATTGAAAATAGATGCTGCCATTAGTAATTGTACTCCTCTTCTGCAAATCGATTTTCAATGTTTTGTACCAAAATATCAATGTAAGGAAGAGCAACTGAATTTCTAAAGCTTTTCAGATTGGAAAAGGCTAAAGCATTTCTAGATGTTCCTATAGTTGTACCAACGACTATATCATGTTCATCTTGCAAAGAGGATATAACCTCATCAACTTCAGAACACCAGCTTGCATCATCAGCTTTCAAAGACTTGATTTGATCCAAAGTGCTATCCAACATGATCTTTAACCGAGAAAAGTCAGCAGTTTTCTTCTGCATAAAACAGTTGAGACTTGCTAAAAGGTTCAAAATTTCTCCAAGTAATATAACTGCAGCTACTCCTCCAAAAGATGAAAGAATTTTCTGAATACCAAATGCTACGGCATCTCCAGATGTTTCATAGAGATCTTGAAGAGTAAGAATCAAAGCTGGCAATTCCTTACGAATAGCTTTCATGCAGCGTTCATGTGATAGCCAGCAGGTACTACTGGGCTTTACTATCTTCAATTCTGGGAGACCAAGCACAGATTGTACTTCCTTCAACTTCTCTGCTTTCTTTGGAGAATAAAAAAAGAATTTCCATAGTTGGCCATCACCCCAAACATTTTATGGATCCATGGAATGCTGTCTGCTGCTTGAATGCTTGCTAATTGAAGCCGATGGCAAGAGCAGTGAATGTATAATGCATGGCCAGAGAGTGTGCGTACTCTTTTTTGCACACCAGTGTCTTTCCCAGAAAAAAGGGCTGCCCCATCATAACCCTGACCAATTAATTTTCTGTATTCCAACTCTGTGGATTCAAGGTAATTGGTTAATTTAGCAGCCAGTGCCTCAGCTGTTAGTGAGGTAATGTGAAGAATGGTCATGAAATGCTCTTCAGCATGCCCATTGACTACCCACCTGCAGCATATCGAGAGTTCTTCCTGTATAGAAACATCTTCACACTCGTCAGCTAAAATCGAAAAGAATGAACTAGATTTCAAGCTTGCATTCAGCTTGGCAGCAATCCATTTACTAATTGCTTCAATCATTTCTGTTTGTGAGAACTTGGAAGTGTACTGGGCATTTGAAGGACCCTCTGAGTGTAGCCTCAAAACTTCATCTCCATTTTCAATTTGCAGTTCTACCAAGTCCTGGAAGCAAGTTGTATGTGGAATTCGATGCTTTGCTAGGTAGTAGGTTGATCATAACAGCTTAAGAAGAACACAACGGTTATGCTGTCGTTCCTCCTCTATTTGCTTTGCTGAAGCTGCTAAATGAAGCTCGATAACACTTCCTGTATGCTGTGCTTGCTCAGCCATTCTAGCTGTAATTACTCCATCTTGGTGCCACTTGGACTGCTTGTGCAATTTTAATAACTCTGTAGCATGATTCCAATCTGTAACACCACGAGAAGTCCAAGCTCCTCTTGCTGTTACAGGAGGTTTGCCATACTTCTGACATATGTTACAAAACATGCCAGTCACTGGACTATCGCAATACACCCATGGGTATGTTTTATCCCATTCCTTTCTGTAACTAAGGCGATGCCTATAATTAACCTTACTCTTTGCTGATTTTGAGATAACTTTACTGGGACCTTGAGGAGTAGGCTCTCTGTCTGTTTCAGACTTGCTTGGTGTTGATTCCTCATCTTCAGATGATACTTCCAGTGATCTTTTTCTTGGAAAATACTTTGTGATTTTATCCATTTTAGGTCTTAAACAGGCCATGTGCTATATATTCAGCAAATGACAAGCAGTTGCATTTATTTACTAGTCAGCAAAATGAAACCACAATGCTGTTAACACCATTTCTGGGGGTGACCTGCAAAAAAGTATACTCTCCCATCCCAGTTAACCCACACACAACATCTCCCCCCCCAAACTGAAAATCCTGTATGAAACCCTGGTCAGGACCGCCATGGCTTCCCCGCCCCTCGTCCGAGTGGCCATCCTCCAAGCCCTCCAAACCCCCAGCTCCTGTCTTCTGCGTCCCCATCAAGCCGTGCCTTCGGCTCCCTGAAGGGCAATCCGAGTTTCTCCATTTCCTTTGGTCAAGATTTTCGTCATTCTTCATGCTCGTTCGTGTAGTCGGCTGGATCTTCCGTTTCGTCCACAACTGTTCCAAGGATAGAGACCACCGAAGATTCGACCTGCTTGATTATGATGAAGTCGTGGCATCCAAGCACTTGATCTACAAGTTATCCCAGCAGGAATTCTTTCCAGAAGTCTTCCTTGCCATCCAACAATCCAAGAACCTCCCCAGAGGACACACCCTCTCCAAGTTCATAGTTACCTTATCACCTCACGGACATCTCCTTGTCTGCAGTCGTGTCAGGGATCCTGAAGCTCCTACCTCTCCGATGAAGCTCACTGTGCTCAGTCCAAAGTCCAAACTCACCAAACTCCTAGTGACGACTCTTCACCGAACCTACCAACATGCTGGCATCACCGCGATGTCATCGATCCTTGCCAACTCCTACTACATCCCTAGTTTGAGAAACCTTCTGAAGCTGATCAGCCGGACCTGCGTCAGCTGTCAACGTGCATATGCAAGGCCCCTACAACACATCATGGGCATGCTCCCTTCCTCAAGAACCACTCCTGCACCTCCCTTCCATCGTACCGGTGTGGATTTCGCCGGTCCCTTCCTGTTGCGTCTAGGACACACCCACAAGCTGTCCTACGTAAAGACGTACGCAGTGGTATTTGTGTGCCTCACCACGAAGGCCATCCACCTCGACCTTTGTTCCTCTCTATCCACTGAGAACTTCCTAGCCTCCCTCCACAGATTCATATCCAGACGTGGTTGTCCAGCGGAAATATATTCCGACAATGGCACTAACTTTCAAGGTGCCCGGGAGGAGATCCGGGAATTACAGAAGTTCTCCGGATCAAAGAAGACCTCCGAAGCTATCCAGCAGTTCTCCACCCACAACCAAATCAACTGGCACCACATTCCTCCGAGGGTTCCTCACTTCGGGGGACTGTGGGAAGCCGCCGTCAACTCCATGAAGACGCTACTGAGAAAGACTCTCAAACCTCACGCTCTTCGATGGGATGAGCTCTACACCATCCTTACCGAAGCAGAGGCAATCTTGAATTCCAGGCCCTTGGCACCTCTCCATTCCAACGACTTAGAAGAAGGCTCATACCTTACTGCGGGACACTTCCTCATAGGAAGACCCTTACGTACTCCTCCCTCAGCAAATCCTCCCACAGGGAAAACTTCCGGCCTGAGACGCTGGAATTTAGTCTCCAGACTCAAGGCAGACCTATGGAGACAATGGATTGCCTCATACCTCTCCGCCTGCTCCCAATGCAGCAAATGGACCAGACCAGGAAGACGTCTGGCCCCCAACGACCTCGTCCTTATCAAGGATGAAACTCTCCATTCCAGAGACTGGCCCATCGCCGTGATAGAGAAGATACACCCTGGAGATGATGGCGAAGTGAGAGCCATCACCCTCCGCTGCAATGGTCGCTCCTACCAACGTCCTTCCAACGGCCTCATCCCTCTGATGATGGATGAAGAACTTCCAACTCCCACCCCCTGCCCCCCCCCCCCCGCCCCGAGTATGTCTGGGACTCCTGCCCAGACAGAGTCAACAGAGTAGCCGATCCCACACAGACTGCGAACATTCCATATTGAACTTATCCTCGTGTCATCCCTTTCCATTCCGTATTCCATTTCCTATGTCGTCCTTTTCCTTCCATCCTTAATTATATTCATATTTGTTTTGACCCACAGTTCCCCGCATCCCTTTGTTGTGTATTTAAGTTGCTGTTTCTTATTGATAAAGGGTTGTTCACCTCTGAGAACTCTGGCAAATACAATCGTTAGAGAGTACGCGCTTTTATGCTCTACTACACTAGACTGCAAGCTTGCGCCAGCGGTTGAGTGTAGCTTAAGCCCGCGTCATCTTAAGTGAGTAGCCTGGTCCTTCTAGAGCTCGACGAACCACCCGTACCTCTTCAGTAGCTGAATGAGTCCAATCAGATATACAACAAGTCAAGATACTCTAGTGCATATTCAGTCAGTCAACTTCACCAGTCAGATTCTACTGTTAGCTCCCGTTTCTAGCACTGATACCATATATACTATAGCATCCCCTGATTCTCAGAATAAATCAATGTGGACGACAGATTTGCCCACAGCATTTACTCTGAGCAACTCAACAATGTTATGGTATCGTGAGGATACTGCATGTGGAATTGTACCAGCACTTCAGGATGTTATTTACACAATACTTTTCATCACACATTTTGTAACTTACCACATCTAATGCCAGCATCCTGGGCATGCAAGCAGGAAGTTATTCCAGTTGAGTTTGATCGACACTCCAGAATTTCTTGTTCAGTTCCCACACATCTTACATTACTCAGCCAAATTCTACCTTCACCTTCACCAAACCTTGCACCTCCTACTGCATCCACACCTAAGCAAACACATTTTATTTAAACAAAACATTATTAGGATTATTCAGTCATTCTCGGCTGAAATAATTATAATAATGTTATTATTTTATTATGAATATTTCAATTCACTTATTTAATTCTTATACCTTATATCAAGCAGAAATTTAATTCTTATACCTTGCTGACACATAAACATAGCTTAAAATTATACATTCTGACTACAGGCCTTACTGTGCGTCTATAGGTTCTTGAATATCACAATGCAGTATTATAAAACCATATTATAATAATGACTCTATCTTATTCCGATTTTGGTAGACTTTCCCAACTTACCAACAGTAATCAATCCTAGTTGGCGACATACCACACTTGCTTCTCTACTGGTCCAGTTTTGGTCACATACAGTGCCCCACTCTCTGCTTTGGCAAACTTCCACACGACCTTCAGTTTCACTATTCTCTCCAACCAAACGAACATCGCCTTGGACACATCCTAATATACAGTAACAAGTGATAATTTAATACTTAAGTTGGTGCCTGATGATATGTTTTCAAGACATTCTTCATGCCAAAATCTAATAGAGGAATATTGAATCTTGTTTTCCCTATTTTCCTATAAATAGCCATGCAAAAATGTACAACTTAAGCAAAAGCAACACATGTTATTTTATTACCTGGTAAACAGTTTATCCTAGCATCCTGACTATGGTCACAGTTAGTCTGCTCTAGATCTCCCTTGCTACATTCAGAGAATTGTGCCTCAAGGCCTCTGCACTGGACATCAGCATAGAAGATGAGACCAGTTCCTATGCCATATCTTCCAGAACTGGTAGTAGTGGCTCCTATAGCAATCATTGCATTTCAAATATCAGTTAAGTTTAGCCTGGTGCTCTTACCTGATCCAGAGAACCCCAACTGCCTGCAGATGACATTTGCATCCTGCCTGTCCCAGCCTCTACTGCAGAGTGTTCCCCACACACCATCAAAGCACACTTCCACACGACCTTGTAAGGAATTCCTACCATTCACTAATCTCACCTCATCATTGGAGCATACTGCATAAGATTAAAATTAAAATCATAACAATTTATTTATTTATTGAGTACGTAGTCAGGCTTCACTTATCTTAAATTTGAATGATCAATTGTAAAAGTATTTATAGTGGATCGCTTTATTGTACTGTAGCCAGCCTCAGTAACTGATCTAATGGCCTAGACTGGTCTTTAAGAATGGACTAACACGATGGAATAGATAGGTGCGTTGGTTTAAATTAGCTGCTGATTAGACTAGTTGGAATGAAATCAAAACATATGGTCACTTAGATCCGAGCACAGATATATAAACTCTGCCTCCATAATAATCATTTTCAAATTTTTAATGGTTGCAAGAATTGCTGTCAGAAATTATTGGTATGACGATAAAAAGTCCATTGCACATGCTTATTTTTGTATTTTAACTTTTCCTCAAGGCCTGACCTATTTAACTTACTTGTTTGAAGGAGACACCTGACTCCTGCATCTTCACTGTGAGTACACTGACTGGTACTTGTACTCTGACAATCCACCAGTCTTGTCTCATTCCCCAAACATGCCAACTGGTTAAGCAAAATGGCTCCTCTACCTTCTCCAAATGAGGCAGAGTAAGTTGGATAAGACCCTGTAATCAGAGAGATGAAAACAACGACAGCAGAATGCAATAAGCATAAACCTTCACAAGGAATTTTAAATTTGTTGCTAAATTTACTCTGTCTAACTAGCTGTACAGCATATACGTTGTGTCATATATATATATATATTTATTGCAGCTTTGATATTTTTTCTTGAATATTTCCGCATCACGCGAGCGTTCTGTATTCTCCCATATTGTACGCTTGTTATTGAACGGTCCAAGTAGCACGCGCGTAGCGAGTAAAATCAATGAAAATTGTATTGTAACCGGTTGAGAAAAAATATAAAGGCAGCAATAAATCACTTATCACACTCGTCGTACAATATGGGAATGATATTTTACTCTCACGCCACATTTTCACTCGCCTTTGGCTCGTGAAAATATTTTGCGTGCTCGTAAAATATTTTCCCATATTGTACTCTGACTCGTGCTATAAGTATTATATATATATATATATATATATATATTTATTTATTTATTTATTTGTGTGACCTGACCTGTTTACATCATTGATGGAGTCAAAGCAAATACTTCTCCTACTTTTCACTAAGGCTTACAAATTTACATGCATAGCTATTACCTGCTGTAGAATATCCCAGTTGTCTGCAGGCAACCTTGGCATCAGTCCTGTCCCAGCCATTATCACAGACAGTGCCCCATCTGTTATCCCTGCACACCTCCACACGTCCCAATAAGGCAGTCACACCTTGAGCCAGTCTTAGAGCACCATCATCACACCCTACAAATGCCAGTAGAAGTAGTAGTAGTAGCATAACTAAACAAGCATCAATCTATTAGCTATTCTTCACAATATCTCAAGTAAAACATTTGATGATAAAACCTCTCCAAAATGACCTTTTTTTGTCCAAAAGGTATAGCATAAATTACCTGGAAGACAGCTGACACCAGCATCCTGATTATGAGTGCAGGAGCCACTGTTGTTAAAAGTTGAAGTGCAATTTATGAGAGAGGATTCAGTTCCAATGCACTGAACTTCAGTAAGCCAAATATTTCCACTACCTGGACCAAAGCTGGCATTGCGAAGTGCATCTAAAACTGAAAAAAAAAATTAGCCAGAAAGCAATTAAATACTATTCAGGAGAATTATCAGAATGACAATCTTTTAAACTACTGATCTGTCCTGTCACTTCTTTAAAAATAATCATTACATTCTTGTATATACCTGTATGAGCAAGTCCCAGTTGTGAGCACACCACAGCAGCATCAGCCATATCCCACTGGTCATCACAGACTGTACCCCACATGTCATTGATGCAAATCTCTACTCGGCCTTCACTATTGTCAGTCCCTCCAATTAAACGCAGGGCACCCTCAGAGCAACCTATATCACAATATATTCAGTATCATTCTATTTTACTCTATGCAACCAGAAATTTTGCCTACAACCTCAGTGGTTGAACTCTTACCTGATTGACATGTGACCCCAGCATCCTGTGAGTGACTGCAGGACAATGAGAGAGCAGTGTTAGGACATTCCAAGAGTCTCTGCTCAACTCCAATGCACTGGACATCAGTCAACACAATAGGACCAGTGCCTTGACTAAAAGAGCCGTGGGTATATCCCATAGAACCTGCACAAGCCAAGCATAATACACTACAGTAATTTCTTCCAACTTCATATTGTCATTGTACTTCCCCTGACTTCTCAATTGTAAATGTCACTTCTATTGACTTGGATTTACAACTGTGATGCTTTTTCCCCATTTATATAAACCATACTAGATTGAAGACTACCTTTATTTACCTCACCAGAATGATATCTATTTAGGTGATGTCCATGATGTAAACCAAAAATGTGCAGTATTTTTAATCAAAAGTTCTGGGTATAGCAACAGTAATGGCTAGATGTTTATATTAGCTCTTTTCTTTTTTTTGCTGTTGATTTTCAGAAACATTTTATTTAAAAGAACCATATCTCATTTAGAGTTAGCTGTACATTCAGTGCCTCTTTACACCATGTGTGACAAATAATCTCTGGCTTTAGGTCCAAGCACAAGTGTTAGAATCTTTAATAACAAATCAATGAATTGTGCATTCAAATTGTTAAGTTCAAACTGTATAATGGACTAAAATAAGTGTACACTGAAGATCAATTTTTAACACATGCATCCATAAAATGTGGTAACCTTTAAATTGGTTAATTTTTCATAGAAAAGTTTGCTAACCTCTTGTTGAATGTCCGAGCTGTCTGCAAACAACTTGAGCATCAGTCGTTCCCCAAGCATGATCACAGACTGTGCCCCAGACACCATCATAACACACTTCTATGCGACCACTCAATAAATTTGAAGTGCCAAATAGTCTGGTGTATGAATCTGATGTGCCCACTAATCTTATATCTCCATGAGAACAACCTATATAAAAAAAATAATGTTATTTTTCAACAGTTAAGGACAAAGATCAGATGACTAGAAATTAAAAAAAAAAAAGATAAAAAACAACAATCATGATACACATACTTAGCTATCTACAGACATTATCTTTTTCACTGTATAAAGATTTGAAATTATAATTCTTGCTTAAAATCTTAGTTAATGTTCTATACAAAGGTCTGTTTTGAACTATTTCATATTTTACCAGTTTTTGGAAGGCATGTCACTCCAGCGTCATCTCGATGAGCGCAAGTTCTAGTGGTGGTCACTGGACAGTCTATCAGTCTGGCTTCACTCACTGTACACTGAACATTAGTCCAGTAGACTGGACTCTGCAGATAGCTATAATAGGTGGGCACTAAGCTATTTCCTCCTGCAAGAAAAGCAAAGTATGCTGATGGTATAGGGTGTTGTGAAATCTTCTAATAACTTACCAGCAGCTGAAAATCCGAGTTGTCTGCAGACCACCTTAGCATCATTCCCATCCCAACCATCATCACACACTGTGCCCCAAGTGTTGTTTAGGCAGATTTCCACACGACCATTAAAGGCAGTCCTACCATCTCGTAGTCTCACGTCTCCATGATGACAACCTAGAACAAACCAAAAGATATCATTCTTTTCTAATCTAATCTAAAAATTATTTTATACTCAGTGCTGGCTTACAGCTGTCACTGCAGTACAACCAACTGAGAGGGGAAAGGAAGGAAAAGAAAGAAATGTAGTTGCATAAACACTAACAACAGAGAAAGCATCAGTTTCTTAAATAAATATTTATACAGCTTTTCTTTCTGTCAATAAAAAATACACTCTAAGAAAAGAAAATATGGTCAGGTTTCAATTCTCTGTTACCTGGTGAGCATCTGACTCCAGCATCTTGAGAGTGGGTGCAGCTGTGAATGCCTATGGCATTAGCAAGACAATCTCCCAACTTAGTTTCATCTCCCATGCACTGAACATTGTCAAGCCATATTCTTCCTGAACCTTTACCAAAGCCAGCTTCATGGACACTGAATGAGTCTGGAAAAATAATAAATAGAGTGAGCTTTGAAGTACATTATAATGACTGGAAGCCACCAGTGTAAATAGAGTAATCCAGTGTTATAACACACAATATTGCATGAAAAAATCTACTTCAATTTAATAATAAAATACCAAAAAAAATGTTACTTTTAATACTGTTGCCATGTATTTTTATTTGATAAGCAGTTTAGATTATGATAATTTAAAAACTAATCTGTTAAATTTTGTTACCTCTGTGATCATTATTTGCACTAACTTATGTTTCTATTTGTTTTTATTAACCAAATATTCTAATAAAATTATAAACTCACATTTTTTAACTTCTTTTCATATCAATACATTCATACTAATTTTTCAGACCGCAATCTCCAATTTATTAATCAAACATACCACTGCTTCCCAGTTCCAGTTGTCTGCAGACTACCATGGCATCCATGTTATCCCACATCTGGTCACAAATAGTACCCCACTCGTCATTGAGGCAAATTTCCACACGTCCTTCCATATAACTGGCTCCACCTACCAGTCTGACTTCCTTCTCAGTGCAACCTATTTCATTCACACAAAGAAACATTGACAATCCACCTGGCCAGACCAAATAGCTTATTGATAGACGGTCAGTTGAGAATGCTAGTTGATATAAAAACAGAAAATGGGAGATATTAATTTGTAAGAGTTAAAGTAAGAGTTTAAAAAAAGAAAGCTATCCAAACATACGTGATTTTTTTAGTGATAGGTTGGGGTAGATTTTTATGTACAGCAATAGAAAGTAGTGAGTAATTTTATTATTATAATCACCTTCTTGTTGTTGTTCTTTTTCATCATTATCATCACTATTATTATTATTATTGCCATCTATATAAAAATACGCTTATGTGTCAGTAACGACAATGGTGACTGATGACCAATAATGGTGTGTATTCATGAATAATACATGAGCTGATCAGAGTTGGTAGAGCATCGTCATTACGTCAATTGCAGAGTGCGCACACAAACCATTAAACCGTCAGGACCTTTTGGAGTATCCTAAAGTGCCTTATTAACCTATTTTTATCCTGATATGACTGAAGACTGGTTCACTGAACTGAGTTGGTGTAATGTTTATTGTTCTTTTGTTTCCTGTATCACCCAGACATTCAACCTCACCTTACCTTATTGCTCATGTGCATGATTCATTCATTATGTGTGTTGTTCTTGGTGCACTTTTAATCGAATATAAGAATGTGAACATAACCTATAGTAAAAGAGTATCCTTGGAGGGCCACGATACTACACTGGCGACGAGGCACGGGATTACAGTATGCCTGATCCAGGGAGGACAGTTATCGCACCTCTTGGTCGCTTACAAGAGTTTGACCCTGAAGTTGAATGTGTAACTGCGTATCTTGAGAGGCTCCAGCTATACTTCGTTGCGAATGGAGTAGAGGAGGACAGGAAAGTGCCCACACTGCTCACGCTGGTAGGACCTAAAGTGTATGGTACCTTACGTAGCCTCTTGGCCCCGACCCTGCCGAAGGATAAGGATTTCGACAGTTTGTTGTCTACGATGAAAAGACACTACGACCTGAAACCCCTCGTTATCGCGGAACGTTTTCGATTCTACAAGAGGATTCAGTCTCCAAACGAATCGCTCGCCGACTTCTTAGCTGATCTACGACACCTCAGTATTCGATGTGAGTTTAAAGACTTCCTTGAGGAAGCGCTGAGGGATATTTATGTTTGTGGAGTGAGAAGTGAGCAAATCAAAAAGAAATTGTTGACAGAGGATGGTTTAACAGTAGCCAGAGCCCTGGAAATTTCCCAAGGCATGGAAGCTGCTGACAAGAACGCCAAGGAACTACATGACCCCGGTCTTGTCAAAACTGAAACCTTGCACTTCTCGGGACAGACCAAGACTAGGAAGCCCTGCTACCGTTGTGGTCGCCAACATAATGAGAAGGACTGCAAGTTCCGTGAGGCTATTTGTAATCATTGTGGCAAGCAAGGACATATTGCACCAGTATGCAAGTCAAAGTCACAACAGGCCACGCCTCCCTCTGGATCTCATTCGTTTGCAGGAAGGAAAAACAAGCGACGTAAGCCCAGGAAACGCGCTGGTGGAACCAAGTGGATTGGAACTGGCGAAAATAGCGATGAGAGTAATGACTGTGTTGCTGCATCTACGTTTGTCATCAGGGATTCACAACTGAACAAGCCTATCATGCTTACTGTGTGTATAAATGGCAAGTCGGTAGACATGGAACTGGACACAGGAGCCACCATGACGGTGATGCCTAAGGAGAAGTGTGACACTCTCTTTCCAGGAGTACCATTAGCTCGCTCAGAGGTGGAATTGACCACGTACACTGGAGACCCTGTGATCGTTCTTGGTCAATTATCAGTTGATGTGACTTACCAGAAGCAGTGCCTGCAAGATCTGAAACTTGTGGTTGTCGAAGGAACTGGTCCCCCATTGCTTGGTAGAAATTGGCTTCATCATATCAAGTTGGACTGGGCTAGTATCCACTCTGTGCAGCCAGGTCAGAAGTCGCTTGCAGGTTTACAGGAGAAGTACAAAGAAGTTTTTACTGATGGATTGGGTACAATTAAAGACTATCAGGCAAAACTTATCGTGGCATTTTCTGCTGTGCCCAAATATCATCGTCCCAGAGCTGTACCTTTTGCTAGAAGACCGGTCGTCGAAGCAGAGTTAGACCGACTTGAGAATATGGGAGTTCTGGAGAAGGTAGACCATTCCGACTGGGCAGCTCCAATTGTAGTAGTCCCTAAGAAAGATGGTCAAGTGAGGATCTGTGGGGATTATAAGGTCACAGTTAATCCGGAGCTAAACGCTGATCAATATCCATTGCCCCGTCCTGAGGATCTTTTTGCTGTTTTAGCTGGAGGGAAACACTTCACTACATTGGACCTATCCCAGGCTTATAACCAGTTGAAATTGGAAGAGTCTTGAAAGCCGTACCTTACCATAAACACCCACAGAGGTTTGTATAGCTACACCCGCCTTCCATTTGGAGTAGCTTCTGCCCCAGCTATCTTTCAGAAGACGATGGACAGTATTCTCAGAGGTTTACCTGGAGTTCTTTGCTATATAGATGATATTTTGATTACCGGAAGTTCCGAGGCAGAGCATTTGGATACTTTAGCGAAGGTTCTCGTACGACTCCAGAAACAGGGTATCAAGGTGAAGCGTGAAAAGTGTCGTTTTATGAAACCGAGTGTCCAGTATCTAGGACATCGTATCGATGCTGACGGAATTCATGCAACGGATTCCAAGTTGGACGCCATCACCAAGGCCCCTGCACCTAGGAACATCACGGAATTACGATCGTTCCTTGGTCTTATAAACTACTATGGTCGTTTCATACCCAACTTGTCGACACTCCTGCATCCGCTGAACAATCTGTTGCGCAGAGAGACCCCATGGAAATGGTCAGAGGAATGTGCTAAGGCTTTCCGCCAGGCAAAAGAGAAGATTGTGTCACCTAACGTGTTGGTACACTATGACCAATCACTTCCCATACGACTTGCTGGAGATGCCAGTGCTTATGGTGTGGGAGCCGTCATCTTGCATGTCATGAAAGATGGCCAGGAACGTCCTATTGCTTTTGCTTCCCGGACACTTTTGCCAAGTGAGCGAAACTACTCGCAGGTGGAGAAAGAAGCTCTTTCTCTCATTTTTGGCGTGAACAAGTTCCATTTATACCTATACGGACGTCATTTCACGTTAGTCACGGACCACAAGCCTCTAACCACAATTTTGGGTCCAAAGAAGGGAGTTTCACCCACGGCAGCAGCCAGATTGCAACGTTGGGCCGTTTGTCTATCAGCTTATTCCTATGACATTCAGTTTCGACCAACTACTGCACATTCAAACGCTGATGGTCTTTCACGACTACCACTACCTAATGTGTCTGATGTTCATTTGTCGTCTGATCCTACTATTTTCAACCTACAGCAAATGAGTAGTCTACCAGTGACTTCAGTTCAGTTGTCAGCTGCTACTCGTCGTGACTCCATACTCAGTAAGGTGTATACCTACACAGTACAAGGCTGGCCTACTGCAGCTAATGTGATCGATAGTGATGTCAAGCATTTTTTTACAAGGAGAGAGGAGTTGACGACTGAAGGTGGATGTTTGCTGTGGGGCATTCGAGTTATTATCCCAGAGAAGCTTCAGGAAAAGTTGTTGCAAGAATTGCATCGTGATCACCCGGGAATCACCAGGATGAAGGCTGTGGCTCGCAGTTACTTTTGGTGGCCTGGACTCGATCGTGATATTGAGGTCCTAGCCAGGGGTTGCCAGGAGTGTCAAGCTGTGAAGAATACACCCGCTGTGGCGCCGCTCCATCCCTGGACCTGGCCATCCAAGCCATGGCAGCGTATCCACATTGATTTTGCTGGGCCTTTCCAGAAGGCTATGTTTCTTGTTGCTGTGGACGCACACTCAAAGTGGCCTGAAGCATATCTAACGTCTAGCACTACAGTATCACAAACAAATGTTCGCTACCCATGGACTTCCGGAACAGATCGTGTCCGACAATGGACCTCAGTTTGTTTCATCAGAGTTCGCTGAATTTATGAAGCAGAATGGAGTAAAGCATGTCCGAAGCGCTCCGTATCATCCCTCTACGAATGGACTTGCAGAAAGGTTTGTGCAATCCATGAAGCAGAGTCTGAAGGCAACTTCCAAGAGTGGTCGAACGCTTTCTCATCGACTGTGTGATTTCTTGCTCACATATCGCACGTCACCACATTCCACTACAGGAGTGTCACCTAGTGCCTTGCTCATGAAACGAGAGTTGCGCGTGCGTTTTGACCTTCTCAAGCCTGGACCAGACTCGCGAGTAATGGAGAAGCAAACACTACAAAAGAAGGGACATGATCAACATTCGACTTCCAGACAGTTCTTTCTGGGCCAAGCTGTAATGGCTAAGAACTTCCGTCCTGGTCCTGCTTGGATACCTGCTGTAATTGTGGAACGTCTAGGCCCTTTGTCTTACCTCATTGAAACAGAAGATCGAGAATGCTGGAGACGTCATATCGATCATTTGAAAGAGTTGCTATTACCGGAGCATCTACCAGAAACTACTACTAGTAGTCCCGTCATGGACACCTCCCCAATGATATCTGTGCCTGACGCAGATAGTCAGATGCTGGATTCTACAGTGATTTCAGCAGAGGAATCAGAACCAGCCCTTCTGCCGAGAGCTGAGACCGCAGAGGTTTCGACTTCTTCTACTACAGCTATCCCAAGGGCAGAACATGGAGTTAACTCAGATGTGTTGTCTTCGAGTGCTACTGCAACTCCAGTATCTACACGTACCTACCCTCGTAGAGAGCGTCGTCCCCCAGACTATTATCGTCCTTCAGATTGATCAAACACTATGTGTATGTGTATGTGTGTTCTCAGTGGGAGTTGTGTTTAGTGGAAGGGAGTGTAATGTTTATTTTTCTTTTGTTTCCTGTATCACCCAGACATTCAACCTCACCTTACCTTATTGCTCATGCGCATGATTCATTCATTATGTGTGTTGTCCTTGGTGCACTTTTAATCGAATATAAGAATGTGAACATAACCTATAGTAAAAGGGTATCCTTGGAGGGCCACGATACTACAGTTGGGAAGGAGTGTTCATCTGAGTAGCTAACCATAATGGGTATAAAAGAGCCAGAGAACCAAGAGAATGCAAGGGTCAATAAAAATAGAAGCAGGCGAGAAAAAGGTGGCTGATGTAACTATGAAGAAGAAGAAGAAGAAAATACACAGAAAGGACAGAGGTACTGGGGAGCAGGAGAGGTTAACAGAGAAAGAGAATGGGATCCATGACTTGAAAGGAGGAATAAGAAAAAGCAGGCTAGCCGAGCAACTGGCCACAGCAACAAGCCACTAGCAGGTAACTGGAAGGACTCAACCACAGCAACAAGCCACTAGCAGGTAACTGGAAGGACTCAACCACAGCAACAAGCCACTACAGGTAACTGGAAGGACTCAACCACAGCAACAAGCCACTAGCAGGTAACTGGAAGGACTCAACCACAGCAACAAGCCACTAGCAGGTAACTGGAAGGACTCAACCACAGCAACAAGCCACTACAGGTAACTGGAAGGACTCAACCACAGCAACAAGCCACTAGCAGGTAACTGGAAGGACTCAACCACAGCAACAAGCCACTAGCAGGTAACTGGAAGGACTCGCACAGCAACAAGCCACTAGAGGTAACACTCTGCATTCACTGAGCTCAACTTATGATGGACTAACTTCAGCAGACAATTCACAACACATATATAGGGGGTGACATGGTACAGATTGTGGTGGTTCTGGAAGGATCATGAATATAATTAGATGATATTAAGGTGATGTAAACATGTTAGTTTATTGTTCGCTGAAGACTTCCTACTTCCTGAACACTTCATACACCACTCTGTGACAGGGTACTTGCTAGTTATTATTATTGTTGTTATTATTGTTTTTTTATTATTATTTGAAGCCAGTCCTAGTTCATTACCTGGTTCACATATGATGCCAGCATCAAAAGAATGGCGACATGTGGAATATCCCATCCCGTGTGAAACACAGTCAACAATCCTCTGTTCTGTACCCTGACATCCCATATTCTGTAGCAAGACTGGGCCAGACCCTTGCCCAAAGGCAGCACCACCTAGAGATGTTGCCCCTAATGAACAAAAACCTCACATAAGTAATCCATTATTTATTTAAAAGAATTATGTATATAATATTTAGTTCTTTATTTGCTGAACATGAATTCTCTTATGTGACCATGCAATTATCTACTTACTAACAAAGTCAGAAAACTTACAATAATTAACATGAGAAATGTCCTGATTAGTTTTATTATAACTGATTTAAACAGCATGTTCCTTGCCTCATTAACGCAATAAGTTCAGCTAGTTAACTTAATACACAGTGCAGTTCCAGCACAATCTAGTTATTCTATTTATAGACAAGTTGCTGTAATTTTCAAATAAATCCAAAAAACAATAGCAATCTTCTACTTCAGTTTCTTTATCTACTTTATAAAAATTTAGAGTCGCACACTTATACTAAACGTATAATAGACAATAAAATCTTCGCCATATAAATCAATAATTGTATCCTTCACCATACCAGAACTAGAGAGTCCAAGTTGTCTGCAAGCCACCTGAGCATCTGGTCTTCCCCAATAAGAATCCCCACACACAGTCCCCCATACTCCTTCATAGCACACCTCCACACGTCCTGCCAAAGGATTGCTGCCCACCAATCTTATGTCTCCATGGATACAGTCTAAAGAGAAAACGAATAGCATATTTTACAACTCATATAATAAAGAATATGATTTATAAATGCCATCAATAAGTTTTACTATAACTAGATCATAACTATTAATTAATCACTAACTATCTGATGACCCGAGCAGATTCAAATACAAATGAACATTCTACTTTACATTAATGACAGACACAGCAAAAACTATAAAATGTATTGATATAAGTTAGCTACATTTCAAATGGTCTGCATTTGTTGACAGTTGCACTTGTTGCTGGCTGCACTTGACAGGCAGCATTTATCTCAGATTACATTTGTTTCTGACACAAAGTTATTGTCAAATAAATTAGTTGATTCATATAACACAGAGGTATTGCATTTTGAAGGTAGCCTAGTTTTGGCGTCATTATAAAATACAGAGACCACAAGCCCCACAATCACGTACATGTTGAAGTTAGATTTTTTTATTGCCAGTAATTAAATATCAACAATGATTGTGATAGCTACACTATACACAGTACGGGCACAATGTAGAACGTAATACTAGGACTCTGAAGTTGTTCTATAGAAGTAGCCTACTCCATTAGTCAGTGACCTTATATTCAGTGATATATATATCTATATAGGAAGAAATGTTTTATATTTGTCAAAGCAGAATTACATATTTGTGGCAAGATTAGTTTAATTCTTTCTATGATAAAGAATGGCATTCTATACCTGAAGGCATCCTGCACCAGACACTGACATCTCTATTATGTGAGCACTGACTTCCTGCTCTTGAATAAGCACAACTAACCAAGCTGTTCTCTGTCCCTCTGCATTCTATGTTATTGAGGAATATAGGGCCTCTCCCAACACCGTATTGTGTTCCACTCAATGCGACAATACCTGTACCAATTTACGAATAATATAACAATTATATATTTCAAAGTTATAAACTTACTATTACATAAACACTCAACTATATGAAATATGTTGTTCTTACCAACAGAGGAAAATCCAAGTTCCCTGCAAACTACTCTAGCATCCTGAGCATCCCAGCCATTGTTACAAATTGTGCCCCAAACGTCATTGAAGCAGATTTCGACTCTACCATATGATGCGAACGGCTCACTCAATCGAATAGTTCCATTAGTACAACCTAAGTAATTAAACTGATAAACTAAACATAGCATGTAAATTATTAATAGTAATCATATATATATTTTTAAGTATTTTGCTATTTGAACTAATATACTTCAAAAGGACTTGCCTTCAGCGCAGGAGACAGCTGCATCTTGTGAATGAGTACAAGAACTATCCACAAGGGGAGAAGAGTCACAGTTCATGAGCTGCTGCTCTTGTCCTGAGCAGTTGACACTAGTCAGCAATATCCTTCCTGTTCCTTCACCAAAACTAGACCCACTCAATACTATAGCACCTGAATTATTGACCAAATAAATATAGACTTATCAATCACTGTTATTACATTAACTCCAGTATATCATTCCATCATAGAAAAATTATAGTTTATAAGACAACTTTAATAATAATAATTATATAGGTGTGTGTTATGTTTGGTAAGATCGTCAGCCCATTTGACAAAATATATATAGTTGCTGCCAACTTACCAACTGAAGGCTTCCCTAGCTGTCTACATACTACTGCAGCATCTCTGTTGTCCCACATTTGGTTGCACACTGTGCCCCATTCGTTGTTAAGACAGATCTCTACTAGGCCTTGTAAGTTGGTCCCATTTGCCAGTCTAACTTCGCCTTCAGTACAACCTAATAACACACATCAATGGGAATTCTTTATATGCTGCTCTATCAAAGAGATAGCTCTCCATAACACCCCTTGTTGTTAATGATATCCATATATCTTGTCTACTTGGAGTAATAGTATGCTTTTATACATACAGTCAAATGCTTACACTTACCTGGTAGACATTGTACTGCAGCTCGAGCGCTGGAACTACATCCATTTGTGTTTGGACAATCAGACAATCTTAATTCACTTCCATCACAGTGCACTTCATGTGGAAACACATTAGAAGAACCACTACCATAGGTGTTGGTAACCACTTGAGCTCCTATTACAATCACAATGTAGAGTGCTTATAGTATAGCATATAATTATTTAATTCCTTGAAGTTCTCTCAGATGTTACATAATGTACAATAAGCCTGAATCACACTAGATATCAAACTAATCACAGCAAACTTAGACAGGTAATTCATAATCTCTAAAATAAATTTTTATTGAATTCTCAGGAGCTTCACAACGTATTCTCTGAGTTTTTGAGAAACTACAGTATCATATATCAAGCTTATGGCAGTCCAACAAATTTCAGTGTGCTCAGCAAAATAATGTTTGTCAGCTTGAGGCTCCGTTCTTTTTTATTATGGGCTCAAATATGGCTGTAAATTAAAATTTATTCTAAAAAATACTGATTTTAAATTTAATTTGAAATGAAATAAAATAATAACTTGAGACAGATTGCTGCATTGTAAATATCCTACGCTTTTATATGTTCTATTCTCTAATATCAATTAAGTTTATATACCTCGGTGTCTGATGTCTGCATAAATATAAACCTTGAGCATTACATAGCATTGCACTAAGTGTTAGTGACATACTGGATGCTGAAAATCCAAGCTGCCTGCAGACCACAGCTGCATCGGAAGTGTCCCAGTATTGAGTACACACCGAAGCCCAGAGTCCACTGTGACAGATCTCCACACGACCTGCCATGTTTGTCACCCAGCCTGCCAGCCTGACATCCCCATCAGCACATTCTGTTCCAAGACAGGACAAGGAAGAGATAATAATGATAAATGATTATAGAATTTTTTTTAAAAATCAGTTGAAATGCCAGGTTCTGTTAATGAAATTTCATTCATTATTTATTCTACCTGTTTGCATATTGCACCTGACTCCAGCATCACGTCGATGATTGCACCACCACGTTATCACTGGATTAGATCTGCAGTCTGTCAACTTTGCCTCATTCCCCACGCAACTAATTCCACTCAGCAAGATAGGCCCCACTCCTTGACCAAATCTTGAATTACTTAGAGCAACAGCTCCTAGAGAATGTATTTGGATGCAACAACATCAGATAAAGGTTAGCTAATAGAAATGAACTGCTTAGATATTAATCTGAGGAGCATCACTTACTAAACTGTGAAAATCCCAATTGGCGACAGACGACTGCAGCATCTATTGCATCCCATTGTGCTCGGCAAATTGTTCCCCAGGTGTCATTGTTACATACCTCAACACGACCTTCTGAGTGATCATTACCATCTACGAGCCTAATATCTCCATTTACACAACCTAGAATACAACATTACTATAATGCATCATAACAATTGTATGCTGGCTACAGCTGGGTGAGAAATCAACATGGAGGTAGAATATAGTAGTGGTGTGAGTTTAATTGGAAAAAGAGTATCAGTGAAACATCTTAGTCTGTATACATAATGAATGTACTCACCTTTGATGCATGAGACTGCAGCATCCTGTGTATGACTGCAGACTCCTGTGACATTGAAAGCTGATGAACATTGAGTCAGTTTAGTCTCATTGCCTGTACACTCAACACTTCCTAGCCATATTGTGCCACTCCCACCTTCAAAGCTTGCTCCACTTGCTACATCTGTAAAAAATTATGGAAAGATCAAATTAGTAAAAATAAAATGAGGAAAAAATAACAAGCAGAAACTTTTCATATTTAGTTATTGTTGGTAGAATAAATTAAATTACAGTAGTTTTTCAATAAATAATCTACCATTATTATTAAGTTCTGCAGGTAAAGCATATATCAATCTGCCATAAAGAAACTTGCCAGATCTTTTCATTCCCAACTGTCTGCACACAACATCAGCTTGCCGGTCTCCCCACATTTCTCCACAAACTGTGCCCCAGACATTGTTGAAGCATATCTCCACACGACCTTCTGTTCCATTGACCCCACCCACTAGTCTGAGAGCACCATCAGCACAAACATCTACAATAAACAGTAAAGAAAACAGTACAAATTTTATATCAATACTATATTTAATTGAATATAAATAAGATAGCATCTTACATAACTTCAATCTGAGCATGTCAGCAAAACTGACATACATAAAACTGATGGCATATTGTACTATGCACTACTATTATATATATTTATTATCACCTTTATCTTGCTGTAAAATGAGCAAGTCTAGATTTTTTTTAAATTTTTTCATAGCAATTTTATTTAAAATTATTCATGTTAAAATGTTCTAACTCACATAATTTATATTTTTAATAACTTGATAATTTCCTATTTAATACCTTCTGTACATGAGACTCCTGCATCGTAATAATGTGAGCACGAGGCCTCTTGATGAGGACAGTCAAGCAGTGAAGACTCCAATCCAACACATCTCACATTGTTTATGTATGCTGGGCCAATACCTCGCCCATACAATCCCCTCCTGGTTGCCTGAGCACCTGTGCAAACATAATTGCATGGTTATATAAAGGTAATTTGGTTAGATAGTTCAAATCATTTAAACAACTGCTCGCACCTCTTGTTGAGTATCCTAATTGGTTACAGACTACACGAGCATCTGCATTGTTCCAGTCTGTGTCACAAACTGTCCCCCAGACCCCATCATAGCACAACTCCACACGACCTTCCAGAAGGCTGCTCACACTGGCCAGTCTGACTTCACCATCAACGCAATCTGTAAATATTGAACAATAGTATAAAATAGGATGGTAGAAGAAATGTGCAGAAGAAAGTAGTAGATGTGGAAGCTTGAGCAGGAGAAAGGGTGGACAGAGTATGGTAGTGATATAGGGAAATATATAATAAAAAATAACTGACAGTATTGAAGAGAAGAATTAAGAAAATGACGGGATTAGTATATTTTCATAAACTGGAAGACAGTAAATTAATATATATAGCTATATATATATGCTCTATCAAAATAAAGTATATCGTTACAATTTTTTTGTCCATAATAGAATTAAACTTTATAAAAAATTAAAAAGGATAGTGTAGTTTAAAGTCACTAAAAATTGGTAAGTTAAGGAGAATCTTATAAGACTTTTTGTATTAGCTATTTGAGATATTAGAGATGTCATCCGAGTAGTAGAGTGAGGATGCAAGTAAATAAGGAAGGATGAAATTGTACTTGCAAAAAGAGAGGGGAGGGGGAAGAACATTCAAAACGTACCTATCCTGGGTTGACATCTAACAGCAATGTCGTAATAGTGGCTACAACTTCGGTAACTCTGTGGGCAGTCAATAAGCCGTTCCTCTGTTCCACCGCACTGTACATTGCTCAGGTGAATAGGCCCTCCACCTACCTGGCCCAGATTGTAATAATGGACATCTGAAACAAAAAAAGTAATATCTGAACAATAATGCAGCTTGAATGCATATGTAATTTAACTTCTGGCCTTATACAAAGGCTTTTAAGGGGGGCTTTTACCATACAAAAAATGATTTTTATTTTTTTTTTTGACTTTTAATTTTTATTTTTTATTCTGTAGGTCAAAGCACTCTTAAGTTGTTCCCAAAGTTTCAAGTCAATTGGACATTTCTTTATTTAGTTATAATTTTTGTTGTCAACACTATTTATTGTATCACCGCCCAGTAAGAATCCAATCTTTCAGGTCTTGTTTGTGGAGCGCGTCTTCGTCTGTCTTTGTTTACAAAACTATAGCTTATTGCAGTTCAAAATAAAGCACACAGGAAGAGCTATTCAACCACGTAAACTGCACTCCAATTGGGATAAGTGTGAATGACTGCGCACGCGGAGTGTTCTTTCTTTTTTGATCGAATCAAAGTTGGTGTTGTAGAATCTCTTTCGCTATTTTGTCCCACTATGTCTGACCGAAAACGATCTAGGAAGCGCCCTAGAGGCTTCCTGTGCACTCCATATCGAAGGAAGGATTCAGTGGAGCCTACACCAGTGGAAAAGGAAGCCACCCCACCGTCAGTTAGTAAGCTAAAACTTAGTGGTGATTCATTAGGGTTTGTTTCTAGGTGCTCTACCACTGTATTGCGTCCCAGAGGTAGTAAACCCTCTCCTGAATTGCCAAACAGTAGTTCTGAAACTGCCAGAATGGACAAGCCTAATTCAGCAAATTTTATTTTCTCTATTGGGCTGTTCAATGGTACTTTAGAGAAGCTCTTTCACTGCCACAGTTTCCAACGAAGAACTACCCCGACCTATCATCCTCATGGCTAAAACTGCCCTCATATTTACAGAGAGATGGTCTGCGTTATAAGGATCAGTTGCATGTTGGAACCACCCACATGGGCAACTTATCGTTATACGAGAAACCAACCCCCGCCTAACGCTGCTGTCCTCTGAAGCTGTCAAGGGAAGCCCAGGTGCGCAATGTTTGACTTTCCTGGTGCATTGAGTAGTGCTGCTTGTCAGAATTATACCTCTATATTCACAGTATTTTCTAATATCAACTGCTGTGGAGTGACCTATGTTCACAAGGTAACTTCTTATTTTACACTGGGTCACCATTGTATGCTTCATTTCCCCCTATTACAGGCATTATCAGCTGGAATAACTTGTTTTGTGGTTAACCTCAATTATCTCTAAAGTGGAACTGTCAACCTTCTGCCAATCATAACTTGTTATCACTATTTTTTTACAGTGATGTTTTTATATCATCTGAAAGCTCTTTTTTTATTCTTTAAAATGAATGCACAAATTTTTTAAAAAATTTTTTTGTTATCAAGTTATTCACGTTTTTTCACATTTTCATTGAAAAACGGCTGTTTTTTTTAAAAAAATTAATATAAAATCAACAAAAAATAATTAGAAAAATCTGTGCATTCATTTTATTAACAAGGTATCAAGGAATGTGTGTGTGAAGTTTGAAGTCTTGATGTTGAAGTAGGAGGGGTTAAGTTGCGGCAGAGCGGGTAAGGGTTTTCTAGACGTTAACGCCCAAATATTTTGATGGGTATGGTTTTCTGCCAATATTTTTAGCTCATTTTGAAGTGTTTCAGATGAGCAATGTTTTGAACTTAAGGGTGCAGTACCACTTGAAACCGCAGCGCTAAACCGCAGATGGAGGAGTTATGCTATGTATTTTTTTCTCGTTGTCTGTTCAGTGTACGCTTACTTTGTTGTTGCAGTTGAAACAGACACCAACAGACAGCTCTTATAAACCAAGTTTCAAGAAAAAAGACCGACCAGGAACGGAGAAACAACGGTACAAACCTTACGGCTATTCAGCGAAATAAAGTGGCGACCGTTGCAGTTACGAAGTCGATTTTTTTTTCCAGCGGTAGCCTAGGGGCTTCCCCACAACATTACAACGCCGTATTTTTGATATTAGTATTTGTTTTCCAGTTTTTTTAATATTTTTATATTATTTTTTTTGTATCCTATTTAAAAGAAAAAACTCGTTGTAATGTTTTTTTAAATGTGGCTTGTACCCCGTGTACAAAATATGAGTTCATTCTGGCCATCCAGTACTTCTGAATATCGATTTTTAGGTACCAAAGCTAACTATTGATTCGTATTCATTTGATTCTTCAACTCCGCCCCCCAACTCTGAGCGCGCAATTTATTGTGGGCAAAATTCCGGGTGATGGCGGCTCTAATTAGAACTGGTAAGCAAACACAAAAGAAGAGTTACTGTGTGAGTGAGGCCCGCGGGGAAGAGTACAAGACACCTGGAATGTACTGAAGGGTCCTAGACGATGAAGAAGCGGCGGCGTATTAATGGCGCCTGGAGTCACTCGTTTAGAATAGATATATCACGGCTCACAGCTGCGACTTGGAAGGAAGAATCTGCTTTGGTGTCTTTGGAGAGCTTGATAGAAGGTTGGTGTAGCGGGTAGAAGTTAGAAGCAGTTTCAGTGTGTTAACTTCAACTTCTCAGGAATTTTTGGTGCTATTTTTTTTTCTATCCCTGTTACTGTTGTGAGGATGAATAATAAATAATATATTATGATATTTGCACACCATTAAAAGAAAATGTGAATTATTACTTTTATTTACTAATGTTATTTTCTTTCTACAATAATATGAATTTATCAATTAGGCTGTTTATTATCAATTATTATTTTATTGATTTATTTAAAATAAGACCTGAATCAAATTTTAGATCATAGTACTTTGTCTAATCTATCTCAACAGGAGAGAAAGGTGCTGGCATGCTCTTCATAGAAATAGATGAGCTCCCATTATGAGAAGGCACAACTCCTTGGTTCTAGGGTACAACTGGCAGGTTCACAACAAAAGAGCAGAAGACATGGCTTCCTTGTTTTCCAGAGGAGAAAATAGTAGACCTTCGGCTCTCCTAAGAAGTCATGCCTCCTGAAGGGAAGAATACTACATCCTGGTTATTTAGAAGAGAGGACATGGCACTCCAGTAGAGAGGTCAATGAGAAGGCACAGCTCCTTGGATCCCCTTGATAGTATTGCATACTTCAGAACCTTTGATTTTGTTCATTTCATATTGTATTTGATTATGGCCCTGCTACTATGGAGTTATGATTTTATAATATTGTTTAGTAATATATTTTAGAAAGTGAACAAATATTAATTATCTACTCTGCTGCTTCTGCCCTACACAGTTGTTCCGCAACCGCCACGGTCACGTGAATTTTATTTTTATATGACGTAATGTAGAAGCCTGAGTTCCACATTTGTTGTTGACATATCCAGCGAAGCTTTAGCTAAAGCTTTTTCTGTTTAATTGCTCCTCAAAGCGCGGTATGGCCACCGGAGACTGTCGGAAGGGGACTGAGGTTACAAAATATGTGGTGTTTACGCGTCTACCGTGTTAGCACGTTACTCTACGAGAGTAGTTATGTCTTCTGTTCAAGTTCAAGACTCTGAACTCTGTCTGTGTGATCAAGAATATCTCCTGGAATAAACTGGTACACGATATAATAATTTATTTAGTTAAGGGCTAATACTAGGTGATTATTACTATTGCTTTACTTTATAGAAACCAGTGTCTGAAAATAAAATGTCACACAAAATACTGTACACTATAATATTGTGATTTGTATGTCCAATGACTATTAACAATTAGTAAGTTAGTAATCACTGTCAGTGCCTGCACTGTCAATTTCTTCAACTTCTTCATTACCATCACTGTATTCACTCTCCTCATTCTCACTTCCTTGATTCAGGTCTGTCTCATAATGGTCGTCCCCTCCAAATACGCTGGTCATGATGTTGTCCAGGTCATCATCCAGGTCATCACGGTCATCAGAAGGTAATTCAGTGGTGAGGGTTGTAGTTGTAGAGGTACTGGAGTGGGTGTTAGTACAATGAGTACACTCGCATCCAGCAGAACATAATTGGTTTTTCTTCATGCATCCACACCTTTTAGTATGACAGCCTGAAAGGCATTTGCAACCCCTAGTAAGTGTCGTCACTGTCTCTCTAATGGCCTTGAGATTGTCTTCAGTGTCCCACTTGATTTTTAGTTGACTATCTTTTAATGTCCATCCATACTCTGTGATGGGTTCAAGGATCATGTAATTTGAATCGGCTTGTTTCCACATATGTACTACCCAACAAGATCTCTTCCAATGAAAAGTAAGGGCCTGGTTGGACGCTAGCATTTCATTATCAAATTTAGTCCGGTACCAGATTGTTTGTCTGATATTCTCTAACCAATTGAAATGTTGCTCTTCAGTGGAAATAGATGGATTGCAAAACTGGGTGAAATGTGTCACCGGAGACTGCACGTCGAAAGCTGATGAATGTTTTTTAAAATAAACGGTACCAATTAGCCTAAGAAAGGAGAGTAATCCATGTTTCCATTCATCATTGGTTATATTAGTATGCATTAATGAGCCAGGAGTATGTGGGTTCTCTTGGTCAATTATAAATGAAGCATACTGAAAGAAATATTTTTAAAAAGTGGCCTTTCCTACTTGACTAAAGAAGGAAATATAGTCACACCCGGTCGTAACATAAATAGTTTGGAGCAGCTGGGGTAGATCTGATTTGTTTAATCTTCCTAAATCTGGGTCATTTGTTAAGGCTTTAACCAATGCCGACAAACTAAGAAAAGCAGTTTCTCTTGCATTCTGTTTGCTGATGCGTACCATGACGTATTTCAGTTGTGCACACTGTAAAGATATGCCAATTACGTAGATGTCAGGGTCAGGAGACAATACAAGAATTTTTGTATTCCTTGTCTTTCTTGCATGTAGCCATATTCTGGTGTCAGTTTCCTCAGCATTGCTAATGAATGTGGGATCTGGTTGGATGCTGTTGTTCTCTGTGACAAACCATGCGGTGTCTTGAATTTCTCCATCAAAAGCGCCTTCTACATACAGCTTTTGATGTTCTTTGAGGTATGTGCTAGAATTTTTAAGGAAGTAATCACCAAGGAATACCACTAATTTTCTTTTGCATTTTCTGCAATTGAGGTAGTGTTCCCTCCATTTCTTTCCAGATATCAAGGTACTTCCTGTGAGCTCTGTGCATTTATGATCAGTTGCTATGGTAGCTTTTGAGTCTCGGTATTTCTGCTCAAAGTATTTTGGTGTATTTTCTAGTCGATCTGGGGAATCAAAGATAACATGAACCTCTGCACATCCTTTCTTACAATAGGAAACAATGAATCTTTTTAGTAAAAAGCTACCATAGTTGGCTAAATTGAAGTGATTGGGTAGTGGTGACGTATTAATCAGAAACATTCCCTCAATAATACAACACTGAGGTACCCAGCCTAATGGCAAGCAGGATGTAATGATAGGAGGATTAGCATCTTTGTATCTTCTTTGTAGTGCTTTAGTTAAATATGATTTTTGCCCCTTGAGAGGATTTCCATCACTATCACTTATTGAAAGAGGATATTCTAGTAGTTGTTCCTCTGGTTTCTCTACTGGTTTCCCAAATTTTTGTGAAAAAAGAATTTTTCTTTTCATAGCAGATACAAGTAATTTTTTATCTTTTTCAAGTTGAGACACTCGAACCGTTTTTATTTGTTTTATTGAGAAGGTTTGCAATGCTTTTTTCCTATTTGGTGCTTTCACACTTGGTTCCTTGAGAATGCTATACATTATCCGTAATTTATAGTCTTCTTCTCCAATATGTCTGAAATTGAGGAGATCGTGATGTTGCTGATTTGTAGCCTCAATGCCATTAAAAACATTTATCAGACCACGGTTGACATCTGTCAGTGGCAAGAGTGAAACTTGAATCATTGCTTTTATTTGAGATTGGACATTACTTTCAAATTTTTTATCCATAGGTAAACACGGAGGGGATTGCATCTCTCTTCTTGTAGGACTGGGGGAACAGTTGCTCATTGAACCTCTGAAGAGTTCTGGTTCGGTAAGTCAAGTATGTTGCCATTCTTTTCATATAATCTTCCGACGGTTTCACCACAGCATTTTTGCATTGCTTGTTTATTAGCATTTCATGGCCTTCGTCTATTGCGACTGAGTGCCACTCCCTACCCATTATGTTTATAACAAATGCTCCCTGTGATAGCATTACCATGATAGAATCTGGCAACTCCAATAAATCAGCAATGTGATGACTAATTAGCTTTTGGTAGGTGGGATGGTCAAATGCAGTGAACACAGGAACCATTTCTTTTAAACTTGCTATTCGCAAGTGCCAATCACCACTACGTATAGCAAGAAATAGACTTATATAGGCCATGCCATCTCTGAACACAAACTGAGACCATAGCTTCCATACATCATCCGAACTTGACATTTTGTGGATAAATTCATCAAATTTTCTGCTAAATTGTGGTACTTTGTTGGTTATATCAGCAATCATACAGTTAAATTCTGAAAGAAACGTATTTCTTGTTTCTGCTTTAACATCTTGAAGGGATTGTATGACATCATCAAGCAATGCTGTATTGATTTCATACCCTGATTCCAAGAACTTCGTCAACATGATTCTATATAGAGCCTCCCAAGCTTCCATGATAAATAAGTGGGTTTTTTTGAACTGGCTACAATGTTTAATTGAAGCTGTTGGGTAGCCGCATGCTTCTGCTAGTGACTTCAAACCAGCATCAAAATAAGGTTTCATTAGGGCCTTCTGATAGTTCATAAGTGCATGCCAATCTCCTGGGTATGGCACAACCCATTTTAATTCGCTATCGTATTCCACTTTCAGGGATTGAAGAATTTCATATAATTTGGCATCACCTTCAACCACCAAGTATTCACACCGCCTGGATGCAATAAATTGCACATGTAGGTCAAATAACATTGACATCAGGGTATCTTTATTGTCAGCAACAGCATCCATAATATTCAAAAAATATACTTGTGATTTTTCTGTGTGTGTGGCCCTTGTACATGAAAAATAATCCTGAATGTTGAGGAGAGACTTATCATTGCAATTATTGGCAATGGCAACCTTCTGAAGCATATACACATTCATTTCTTCCTTTAACTCAGAAAGTGCTATTCTTTCTTGGGAATTTGGGAAAAAATTATCAAGATTTTTACATTTTTGAATGTGTCCAGTGGTATTACCTGAGGGTATGCAAATGTGTTCATGCTGATCTAAAGTTTGAGGGCTAGACTGCTCGGTTCCTGTACGTGGCTTTCTTTCTTTTTTTTTGGAGGGTGGGAGACACATGGGTGGTGGTTTTTCTCCAGTTCTCTTTGAGCCGGGTGTACCCACAGCAAGTATATTAGTATCACACACTTCACCACATATACTGAGTTCTGAAAGAGAAGGTTGGGGTTGAACCACTTGTATAGAAGTTGCATGTGTACTGCTTTTACTTCCTTTTGAAACCCGAGCATAACTATGCAAGAAGTCAATATTGTCTGCTGAGACAATCGTGAAACTATCTGTGCCAAGGTAATCACAAATAGCATCAGTTCGGTTACTATTTTTGTGCTGAATGTAACGAGACAGAGTATCAGCAGATGCACAGGCACCTAGCCGGTTGAGTATTTTTATTAGCATGGCTGAACCACCCTGACCATCAATGATATCAGTGACCAAAGTATGCAATGGTATTGTGTAATCGTCATTGATACAAAACATCATAGCACAAAAAATGAAAAATCTTCGCACTTTTTTAGTGTGTTTAGAAAGTGAAGAAGTCGTAACTCCAAATTTTTCAGACGTAGATCTTGTTAAGATCTGTATTGCCTCCCATAGCATTGGGTCAATTTTGTCTATTTGTTCATCTATTGTAAGAGTTGATAGCTCAAACTTGTCTTTTTTGTATTGTCTTAGATAGGTGTTGATATGCGAGCATGCTAATGAATTCAAATTATTTAACACTTGTGTGTTGTCTTTGGTTTGGGAGCTGTGAGTAGTATTGAATGCATCAGAGGTAGTCGCACAGTTCTTGTCTTTTTGACGAAGCTTCCACAAAGCTTTGGCTAGGTTCTCTGTCAGGTCTGTCTGGGGCCTGTAGAGTAGTGTGCCATACTTTCTTGTCTTGCAACAATATGTAATATGGTGTTCTAATGTAGCGACTAGATTGCTGAGAATATTAGATGATGTAGTCAGTTTCAATGTATCAACATCTTTCAAGTGGTGTGACTGCTCATTGGCAAAAAGGCAGAACCAGTCATATACATCAGGAAGCAGCAAGGCATTTCTTTCCAGTAATTCTCTGCCAACAGCAGCTATCACTCTATCCATACTTGCCTCAATCAGATCTTTAATAGAGTGAATAGTATGCTTTTTCTTGTCTATCATAGAAATGCACTCTCTTAGATCTCTGTCTGTACTAACAGTTTTGCACTGTCTCAAAATGAACAAATGTGATCGATAGCAAGTGTAACATACCATATCGTTTTCTGCAATGCAACCCTGAAAGCCAGTATTGGTTTTTAAATAGTTTTCGATTGTTGATGGTTGAGGGCATGGTTTGGGACTAGAATGTCTTAGTGATACCTTGCATGTGCTGCAGTGGGTTTGAGTGGGGTGTAGTTGATTGTACACTGTATGATAATGCTGTTTGCACAGTGGCATGGGTAGAGTAGAAATTGAACTCTCTAAAGCCAAAGCTTGGAGCACTTTGTCAAGATCTTCTGTAGTGGTTTTATGTAGTGACACAAATACAATATTTTTGCACTCTTTTATGCAGCACTCTCTTTTGTGACACGTTTTGGACCAACGAGGAACATGATTGCTGTCAACAAGCACTCGTGTTATGTCCTTCCTACATGCCTGACATACTACACCCTCTTGTGGGATGTGATATGACAAGGCAAATGTCCGTGCAGTTTCTTTCTTCCACTGCATGGGACTGCTCATGTTATGATGGGAGCCATTACAGAAAAAGCAAACTACCTGGGAACTGCTGTCATCTGAAGACGCTGTGGCGAGACTTCTACCACTCCGTGATTCAGTCATTACACTGCAAAGGATTGATTTATTGTGTTATTTCATAATGATTTTTTTTATTGTTTCAATGTCATCTTACCTGATATACCACCAACAACCAGATAGAGGGTCAATTTGAATATATTTCCTGAGGGATTTAATGTATTGTATTAATTGTTTTAAGTGGAAGCCATAGATACTTTAGTCTTACCATGAAATCTGGTTACTTGGCTTTATCGAATAACCACAAACTTGGGTAAAAGTTTATGACTTTTCCAGCTGGCTGCACAAGGTAATACTTGTTCTGGTCATTCAAGCATGTTATGCAATTTTAGTAAGGTGGGTGTGGTAGCTGGGGGTGTGTCCGAAAATTTTTTTTCACCAATTTTGTGAGGATGTCAAATATTCAGGGCATGTAATAGAGTTGCTAGATTTGGAGTTATACTTTAGATAAACGAATGTTTTCTGTTCTCAGTACAAGCCTAGAATATGCAGAAAATAATACGACTCAAACCAGCAGTGCTGTACGCTCATTCGCTAGTTTGTATAGAATTGAAATTGACCAAAATCTAGGCGAGATTTCGCGGGGTTTTGGCGGTAAGGAATGGTCAAAAAATAAAATCGTACACAAAACGTCTGGCTTCCGGTTTGGTTGCGGAATGACTGTACAGTACTGGTAGTCCTTTGAGGTGGAAGCTCTTTGTGGTAAATTGTTTGGTACAGTTAATTGGTACGTGTTCAAATTGTGCGCGAGTCGCGTACAATAGTCAGTTCGCGGAGAGTAAATTGGATCGAGTTACGGGCGGGTTTTGTGGTATTCTACTGAATCGCTTAATTACCGCAGGTTCCGGTGGTACTGCACCCTTAAAAGTAAAAAAAAGTATGCATGCATAGTAAAGTTATGACAAAAAGAAAAAAAGCATTTTTGTATGGTAAAAGCCCCCCTTAACTTTAATGAACCAGTTAAATTAATGAATAGGAGGACTATTACAGTGGTGTAGGAAGGGGGCTGCAGCCCCCCCCCCCCCCTTAATAAATTATTGGGCACAATCAAAAGAGGTGATTTCTCACATTAGCACCTATGAACCACAAAAAAACATGTCCATGAGCTTCCCCATACCAAAACATCTTACTCAACTCTGTATTACTCTACTAACAAAACTAATATAATACTTCAAGGACTTTATATACTATGTACATGAAAAGTAATAAGAAAATTGCTTACCTGATGTAGAAAGTCCAAGTTGTCTGCAAACAACTCTGGCATCTGCATAGTTCCAACCACTACCACACACTGTACCCCACGTGTTTCCAATGCAAACTTCCACACGACCTTCCCTAATATTCAGTCCATCATGAAGTGTCACATCTCCCTCTTGGCAACCTGGGTTTTATGTGCATGGTGCAAATGAAATCAATAATATGATACAAGTATTACTCTTTGCTTACCTATATCACAACTGACACTAGCATCCTGAGCATGTGAGCAATGACTCGGTACACTCATGGCTGCCAAGCAATTTTCTAGTCCTCGTTCATTACCAGAGCATTCCACACCAGCCAGATGTATCACTCCCACTCCTTCGCTATGTGCAGCTCCTCTTTGCGCCATTGAATCTATAAATAAAAGTAGTAATCAATTACATTACAAAAAATAACATGATCAAAAGGTGAGTGGGTTTAGTTTACAAACTGAATATTTACTTTAGCTTGCATGACTATTTTTGAAATTCAGTATCCTAGCAGATTTAATTGTCATTCTAACTTGTAGTTTACCAAGAGACAATTCAGATATATTTTTCAATAGCTGTGAATATAATTTTTCTTGTATATATACAGCATGCAATAGAAACAAAGATGTAAAGTTCTTATCACTCACTGTTAGTAGGGAATCCCAGTTGCCTGCAGACTACTCTGGCGTCCATGTTGTCCCACTGGTCATCACACACTGTACCCCACATGTCATTAACACAGACCTCCACTCGGCCGACACTATAATCCACTCCATCTACTAACCGTATGTCATTCTCTGTGCAGCCTGAAATCACATTATAAGAAGGCCTTTATTTTATAAATAATTATTACAAAAATACTTTCCACCTAAATTGAGCCTTTAAAATACATATAAATATCCTTTGGCGATAAAATTTGAAGTTCAGCTGCTCTAGGATTTTGTGAGCAGATATTTTTACAATGTTCAATAATATGAAGATTTTTTATCTTTTTCTCAAGGCTCACCAGGTACACAGGTTATTCCAACATCATTGGAGTGGCTGCAACCACTGGTATATCCATATCCAATGTTTCTGCAGTCACGAAGACGCGACTCTCTCCCAGAACACGCCACATAGCTGAAGTGAATAGGACCATTTCCTTGACCATACACTGCTCTAGTTGTGGTGTTAGCTCCTATCATAAAACATAAAGAGGCGAGTTTTTGTGACATTCCAAAATAGTGAGTGTGTAAGTATTGTTTTTTTTCACAACTATGAAACTTAATACTATATATTTTATTCAATCATTATTTTAAATCATCCAGTTACTGCTGCTTTACTATAAGATTTTTATTGGAATAGAATAGAACATAAATATTTCAATAAATCTGGTTAATACTTGAGTAGTATTAACTCCATTACGGTTTCAAGTTTTATTGTTTTAAAGATGTCGTAATAATATTCAATCCTTTCACCGGTAGGTTTATTACAAAAAGTGTGGTAACATAATTATGTGAGGAATAAGGAAGCCTAGCAAGCAAGTGGAGTATATAAAACAACATTAAAAGTAGTAGATAGTATAAATTAAATATAGGGTTAATTAATTTATTGTATTATTTACCTGAACTGGAATATCCCAGCTGTCTGCAGACCACAGCTGAGTCTTGTGCATTCCACCCGAAGTTACAAATGGTGCCCCAGACTCCATCATAACACAATTCCACACGTCCTTCCAGCATCGTAGTGCCTCCAACCAGCCGTACATTTCCATCAAGGCAATCTGGGGGGAGGGGGGGGGGGGGAATATTGTGAAAAGTGTATTGATTTATCATAAAAAGAATTAATAAAACAATTATTTACATTAGATGGACTTGAAAAATTTATCGGAACTAAAAATGTTATTTGTATTTGCATCATTTTGTATTTGCATCATAAATTAAAACATTTGGTTTTAATCCACCTATGTATTATAGGCAAAGAATACTATTTTATAATGCTCTATACAATAGCCTAGTAAAGTTAACTATTCACTTCATAGTTCATTCACTTACAGCTATTAATCCAGTGAAATAAAAAATATTAAATGATTTTATAGTTGGGACTTCCTTTCTTTCTTTTTTTTTTTTGGCCTAAATTCTCTTCCATAACAGGAAAATTGTTTTCCCAATAAATTGTCTTACCAGATCGTGGGAGGCACTGGACACCAGCATCTGAATAATGTTCACAACGTGGTGCTGTAGAAGTGCAGTCACTCAACATGCTCTCACTCCCGATGCAACCCACATTGGAAATGTGTATGGGACCATAACCAGGTCCAAATGATCTGCTTATTGCCCCTGAGTGATAAACATGTGATATAATGATAATAACAATTGATGCTTGAAGTTTAATAGAATAAGTCACATGACTGACTTGAATTGGCATAAACAAGCTGGAGCAACATTTCCTAAGTAACTTGGTATTAACAAGCACCAAAATATTAAATAAAAAACCAATTCCAAAGGAAGACATACATACCTGCTACAGAGAATCCTAGCTGTCTGCAGACAACTCTGGCATCAGTGGAGCTCCACCCACTATTGCAAACAGTTCCCCAAGTGTTGTTGACACAGATCTCCACCAGACCTTCTCTCTCTGTGCTACCACTCCTCAGTCTGACACTCCCACTCTGACATCCTGACCTCACTATGTCTGGACATCTCATGCCTGCATCTTGGCTGTGTGTGCAGCTGGCTAGGAGACTGCTGTTCTCACCACACTCTATGAGTTTATTCTCTATCCCAGTACATCCTTGGAAATCATCAAGCCAGATTCTTCCAGTGCCTTCATCAAATTCACTCCCACTGAGCACCATGACTCCTGAAGCATTCAAATGCATACTATCAAAGATAGCTTCATTTTATGCAATTTGACATCATCTATTAACAAATCCTTGTGAAGTCACGTGTGCTTTTGTTTTGGAATACTCAGTTCATTTTGATGTTATTTGTTGTTTTCTTCTCTCTGTTACATGTTCAGCTTGTAACGTCCATATTATTGTCTTTATTTAATAAACGATTTTAAATATCTGTACAGCCACTGAGTCTGAATTGTGTAATGGTAAATATTTTTAAGTAAATGCTCAGAAAAAATTAACATAAAAGATTAATGTCTGTGTGTCAGCAACACTGTTAAGAATCTGCTTAGTTATAGTAGGAGTGATTTTTCCAAAAAATCTTATAAGACAAGGATAGCCAAAGAAAACTGAATATCCTTACACTTCACTCTAGTTAACATGAAACTGTATATTTGAAGTGTTCCAATTGTTAGTAGATAGCAATTCAAGCCTATGCAATACAAGCAATGCAAGATGTCAGGGAACAGTATTACTAATATGTGGTAGTGGTGCTACCAGTATAATTCTTAAGCATGAAACACTTTTTTGTTGAGATTAAAAACTTGCTTAAAGCTATATAAATTCTTAATCTATATAATAATACGCTTGTGTGTCAGTAACGACGACGACAACTGACGATGACGACGGTGTGTATTCCTGAATAATTCATGAGCTGTGTGTTGTTTGGTAAAGTATCGTCTTTTCATGGTAGGTACAGTGTTGTCACATTCAGTAGAAAGTGCTGGTTATTTCTAAAAAGTGGGTACAATGGACAATGGAAGGCGGCGTAGGTTTCTAAAAGGAAGGCGAAAGTACGAAAGAGAAGGTAAAAGGCAATTAATCATAACTGAAAAGCGGGTGGAAGCAGCGAGGTAAGGCGGAAGAGAAGGCAAAAAGGTGAGAGATTAATTGTATCTAAAAAGCGGGTGGAATCGACGAGTAAAGGTGGGGGTTAGTTTTCAAAAGAAAGGCGAAAATACATAATAGAAGAAAAGTTTCTCAAAGTAGGACAGAAATTCAGAAGCAGAGATAGACAAAGTAAAAGGGGACTCCATGACTCAAGAAGAAGAGCTGAAGAAAGGAGAGGTGGGGTATCAGGGAAACTTATGTAACCTTAACCAATGGTAAAGAATGATAACTGAGCAAAATAACTTGTGCTACTGCATTCTTATTTTGCAATACAGTACCTCAAGCGCCACTATGTGGCGGGGTACTTGCTAGTTGTATACATTTTTGACAAAGATTGTCTGTATATTAAGGAATTTCTCATTTACAACTGACTTCATCAAACATCAATGGATGTCATCTCCATACTCACCATCATCTGCAGGATATCCTAGCTGTCTGCAGACCACACTGGCTGCTGAGACACTCCACGTTCTGCCACACACGGTACCCCATTCATTGTTGAGGCATATTTCCACTCGACCTTCTCTGTGGCTGGCTCCACCTACTATTCTCACGTCTTCCTCAGAACATCCTAATAAGTTACAATGGGAATGAATACGTTGTTTTATTAATTTAATTACCCTACTTCATGTTTCCCTATTGGATTTATTGTAAAAGTAAGATACCATAACTTATGGGCATCTATATTCTTACTAAATAAAAGTGAGATTATTTCAGCATTTTAATACCTGGCACACATGTGACTTCCGCACTTGAGTGAGAACAACTACTATAGCGTGACATTATCCGATGGGCACAGTCTAACACAGTGCGCTCTGAGCCTTTGCAATCCACATTATACAGAAAGTAGGGAGAGTTTCCTCGACTATATTGCCTGGATCCCGCATGAGCTCCTAAATAAAAATATTATCCCATTTTAAGAAATGCATCTACCTATTGTAGTGTAAACATCTGATTGTCTTCACCACAACTTATTGGATGTAATAGTCAACTAAATTACATGAAAAAATAACTGGGGTTAGCATTGTCTTAACATACTGTAATTGCAAATTTTTAATAGCATTTACAGAAATTTTTTATACAATCCCAAGTAAAAAAATATTATGATCTTCACAATTTTGAAAATTCTCAATTAATAATAAGGGCCATAATCCTAACTTCATAGTTTGGTTAGTATGTAACTCCTAATTTATATCATAAGTAGACATAAAATTGACACAAGTGAACTCTTGAGATATTCAAATCCCACTTCACAAATTAGATCATGAGTAGTGCGTACCCCTGCTGGCATAGCCGAGCCCTCTGCAAATCACTGAGGCATCCAAAGAGTTCCAGTTATTTCCACAAACAGCACCCCACACTCCTTGGTAGCATACTTCCACTCTACCTGACAGCATGTTTGAATTACCAATCAACCTTGATGTTCCTTCTTCACAACCTAATAAATACAACAACACTAAAAAATGCTGTGTGTTCTATTTTTTTATACCTCCAACCATTTATGTATACTCTCACCTGTTGGAATACTGCACCTGACTCCTGCCTGCCCTGAACAATATCCAGCATCATTCCAGGGGCACTGTAAAAGCTTTGATTCTGTGCCACTGCACTGCACATTGTATACCGGTGCAGACTGCCTACTGATCCCAAAAGATCTGTAGGAATATCTGTAGTATTGAACACCTGAAAAACGAGAGTGACTAATTTACAGAATAGATTGTATATGTAGTGATTCCGAACTAACACATCAAATCAAGACTGTATTAATAACATGAACCAGCTCATTGCGGAATGAAATAAAACATTTTAACTGGCCTATAAGTTTGACATATATCTTCCAAACAATGGCTTCTGATTGAGTTTTATCACACATAGACAATTACCTATTATAGGTTGTCCCAATTCTCTACACACAACCATTAAATCTTGTACATCCCAGTTGATGCCACAGACGTAGCCCCATGTGTCATTTCTACAGACTTCTACAAGACCTTGAAGACCTCCATAAGATTGAGTATCATAATCAACCAATCTAACATTTCCCTCAGTGCAACCTAAGAGCAACACAAGAAAAATGACAAGCAATATCAGAAAATGACACATAAGGATTTATTCAGGCTTTCTTTTTAAAAAAAACCAAAAAAAAAACCAACCTGTTGCACAAATTACACCAGCATCCTGCATGTGAGTGCAAGTAGAGTTAGGGTTCCTAGAAGATGGACATAGTCTGAATAGCCTCTCTTGACCTGTGCACTGGACATTACTGAGCAGAACTTTATTGCTACCAGCACCAAAGTTCATCACCATAGCACCTGGTAGCAGGAAACAGAAAATGTATTGTTCCATTATGTTAATAAGAACAAAACTAGTTACATGTTATAAAAAAAATTAAACCTTTTTAACTTTAAATAGTAGGTATAATTTAGTATAGTATTAGTCCACAAACAAACAGATGTTTAGACTGTGAAGAAGATTTGTGAGAGTCGAAATGTCTGTTTGTGGACCAATAATATACTAAAATATACCTACTACTAATTTCAGTTAAAAAGTTTAATTGGCGAGCGAGCGAAGCGAGCGAGACACTCTCAGGGGTTACGCAATCGAGATTTCGCTTTATTTATTTATTTATTTATTTATTTATTTATTTATCTGTTTATGGGGTACGTGAGACTTCTGTTTTCGCCCGCGCCTCTAATTACGTAAGTTAGGTAAAGCGTTCACAGTTCCAGTATTTTCAATTAACGAGCACGGAGAATCATCCTGCTGCACTGCCTTACACAACTTTGTTTCAACCAAAAAGTTTACAGCTACTCTCTTCTTGAAACAATTGTGAAGTCTTTGTCAAGCTGCGCTTCTTTGCCACTGCTTTCGAAGTTTATTCAGGTAATTCTGTTAGTTTAGTCTGGGATCAGAGACTTTACTGAGAATGGAAAGGGTTACACTGTGCACTACAGTTAGATGTTGTTTTTTTCCTTCCAAGCAGTTGCAGAGAGTTGTTACTATGGCACTGAAATCCCTTTACCCTGTATGCTAAATTTAAAAACTGGACCTTATTTTCAGTAGCTTCAGAGTTAGAAGTCAAATATAAAAATAGTATAGTCTTTAGGCTCGCTCGCCATTTGTGCTCAAGCACACCACTAGTTATATATATATATATATTGAAGTAGTAATAAAATTTTACAAGTTACTACAGTCTCACCTCTTGAACTAAAGCCAATCTGACTGCAGACAACCGCAGCATCATTGCTGTCCCAGTTCTGGTCACAAACGGTACCCCACTCACTGTTGGAGCAGATTTCCACACGGCCCTCCAAACTACTGTTGCCACCAACCAGTCTAAGTTCATTTTCAATACATCCTACAGAAAAAATGGATCATTAGAAAAAAGCACAGACAAAATGCTAACAATATGCAGCAATAGAAACGTTTAAAGTTGAATGGGAGTTATCAGAATAAGAAGGGAATGGAAGAGAGGAGTTTTGAGAATCACAGAAAGATATGAGAAGTGTATAGAACACACAAGATGAGAAGTGAAGTTTTATATTCACCTTGAACGCATTGCACTCCTGCATCTTGTAAATGACCACAATAGTCATTATCTATGTCCGAGTAAGAACACTCCAACAGATTTCTCTCTAGACCATTACAGGAGAGTCCCCTCAATACTTCAGCATCATTACCTTGTCCGTAAGCTGCTTGTAACTTCAATACAATACCACTTTCTGGAGTAAAGAATAATTAAGGCAACAATATTATAAGTAAGCTTTCTCCGATGAGCATTGAAGATTATCCTCATATAATTCTATTATCATGGGAAATAATACAATTAATGTGTGAAGCATTTTTTTGACTCACTATGAAATTGGGGTAAAAACCAACAATAAAAAATTTGTATTCTTAGTAGCTTAGTTTAATTGGCAGTTCATTATGCTACTATCAAAAATATTTTGGACATTATACTTCATATTTCAAAATTTCCATCATGTTTACTTTCATATGTGAACCTACCATTAAAACTGCTATTTTGTAGCTGCCTGCATACAACAGTGGCTTCCTGAAGTCTAAAATTATTGCTACAAATGGTCCCCCACACCTGATCATAGCATAGCTCCACACGACCTTCCAAAGAATGACTTCCTCCAATGAGTCTGACATCACCATCAACACATCCTGAAAAATAGTGACTTCAAACTAATGACTGTACTAATGAACAGAACACCAAATATTCAATACTGCCCAAATTCAGCTCAAAAAGCCTTGAATAAATACAGTTAACTAGAATTCAACATGATTTGAAATTGCAGCTAGTCTGTACACCAAGTCAGATATGTATATATATATAATATAATATATAATAATTATATATATATAATATATATATTAATTCAGCAAAGCTGACTCACTATGAAAATGCGAGATATATACATGTATGTTATTGTTTGGGCCCTGCCAAAAAAACTGTGAACTTTTGTGAACACACCATACACCACACTCCATTTGCACCTATGCACCAGCATACACCTTTCTCATGCAATTATCATTCTCTCACCCCCCCCCCCCCCCCCCCCCCCCCCCCCCCCCCCACCCCCAAGACCATGTGCTCGCCTTCATGGCACTGTCTAATTGGTCGACATGAACTCCTCCCCCTCACATTTACCTTGCTTATATATATGTTTCACTCACACACACTTAGTTTTTTTTTCATTTCTGTGTACACTGTCAACCTCAGTCTGTTGTGTAATCATTATCTATCTCTTTCACAAAAAGAAATAAAGAAAGGGGAGTCCCCTTTCTTTATTTCTTTTTGTGAAAGACATCTTGTCTTCAGCTATTTCTTTTTTGTCCTTGTAGTCCCCTTGATGTGTGTTTCTTAATTATAATCTTTGTCATAGTGAAGAACTTTATTATTTGGTAGTCAATTTCCGAGGGTGTGACTAACAGTCAGAGTTACGCCTCTGATACAAGGAACTATCACTCGCCCACATAGCGCAGGGGGAACGAGAATCTTTGACGTGGTAATCCGTCACCCCCAAACAGTTATGTCTATATCTTCAATTCAATTTGCCATAGGCATACATACACCATTTTGTGATAGGCACCGGTGTGCCCTTTTCTACTAATATGCCTGTGCCTGCTATGAAATTCCATGGTAATCTTTAGCAAAGCTCACTTTGCTAATTAAATGGGAACCATTTATTATTCTATAAATATTTGACACAAATACCAATATACACACATACCTATATTAAATATGTCGTAATTATTCTGTAAACACCTTTTAATTATACATTACTTCAATCACCTGTCCGAGCAAAGCATTTGACTCCAGCATCTTTAGAATGTGAGCAAACAGAAGTTGATTGTGAAGCTACACAATCTAATAGTCTTGATTCATTACCAAAGCATCCCAAGTTTGTCAGTAGAGTCTGACCGTAGCCCAAACCAAATGAAGCTCTATATGTTGGGACTACACAATATAGCAACTATCAAGTTTGCAGTAATTTTAAAGAACACATACATACTTGAGTTAACAGTGGAAAAGCCCAGTTGTCGACACACTACTTTGGCTTCAAACTTCTCCCAGCCGTTATCACACACAGTTCCCCACATTCCGTGTTTACACAATTCAACTCGACCTTCAGTAGATAAGTTCCCTTCTGCCAGTCTGATGTCACCCTCAACACAACCTGAAGTGAAGGGTGCATCAGTAGACTCTCTATTCTTTAAATTATGCATCATACATACCTGGAGGGCATCTTGCTCCAGCATCTTGAGCATGAGTACATGTATTCACTGTAGCAGCTATGAATGGACAGTCAGAGAGGCGTGTCTCATTCCCAGTACACTGTATGCCTCCTAGCCAAATCCTTCCACTGCCTGGGTTCACCTCAGCTGAACTAAGAGCCACAGCCTCTGTGTAGTGCAAATGAAGTTGTCTGCAGACTACCATGGTATCCATGTTGTCCCACATCTGGTCACAGATGGTGCCCCATTCGTTGTTGAGGCAGATCTCCACACGACCTTCAGTTTGATTAGTTTCACTAGCAATCCGGACATCTCCATGGGAACAACCTTTAGTTAAATGTAGAAAATAATATACAAGTATTCTCAAACACTGATCCGATAACTAGTAATTAACTAACTAGCAATCTTCCATCATTATCCTAAAACATGGTAACTTTATTCATAAATATTTTAAAACTTCATTCTAGTTAATTAATTGTAAGCACAAAAAAAAACTTCAACAACATCAGCAGCCATCACAGTGGTGACTGAAGTGAGATTGAGACTGCAACTGATTAGAAAGTGCTGAAATATCCCATAACTAGAAGAATTTTCAATTCATAATTTTGTAGCTTGCATAACAAAGTTAATAAATGCTTAGATACAAAAACTCAAAGTTTAACTATATATAAAATTAGCCAGAACTTTATAAACGATTATTAGCTGTAAATAATCTTTTATTACGTAGTCGATCGTAATTTAAATTAATGAGTTATTTCTATCACTTTTCTAGAGTGTGGTGGTGATTATAACAGTTTTTCTAGTTCATTTCTTAATCATCATAGATGAAGATGATGGCTTCATTTTGCATTACTAAATTAATCAATTTTAGATAACAATTGAATTTACAAAAGTAGCAATAAAAGTTTAAAACAATTTGAAAGTGTTCTGCACAAGTACCAACTCTATTATATTAACAGCTGGCTACTTTACAAAGTTTGACATAATAATACACCTACCAGGGAAGCACTCCACGCCAACATCTTGATGATGACCACAGTTGGAATCATGCAGCACGTACTGACACTCAAGGAGGCTTTTCTCAAATCCATTGCAGTTTACATCATCCAATAAAATGGGGCCAATTCCCTGTCCAAACTCAGCATTGTATATTGAGAATGCACCTTCACAATTATAAACAGACGGTGAAATCACATGAAAATAACACAGCACTAGAGACTCTTATTACTGAGCTGTTTTGTTTGACTATTACAAATTGAATTTACCTTCAGATTACAATTCTAGTAACTACCAACTTGACTCGTTGATTCAGTCAAGTGTGAGTATATGTCATCCCCCTATATTTGCTGCCAAGTTCTAGCTAATCTGTCTTTAACATGTCAGGGAACGCCCCCCAGGTGAGCTGGAGACAGCAGTCCTGACAGGAAATCCTCGAATCCAGAACGTTTGTGAGGATACACAACAGTAACCAACACATGTTTAATGAACCGTTGAATTGTTTATTCACACGTCTGGTGTTAATAAGTTGTTTACTGCGAATCTTGACTATATCTTACCTTGACTTTTGTCAATAGCTCAGTCTAGCAGAGGTTAGAATAGCTTCATTTCGATTGTTCCATATCTTATCGTCAATTAAAATTTAACTCTACACTTGTTGACCAGGGCTAGCTAGGCTCGGATAAGTGTGACAGTGGCTCTAGTAGCTAAGGTTGGGGCAGAAACCGTCACAATGTAATTTTTCATCATCATTATTTCAACCATGAGTTTGCAAAACAATTAAGAATGAAACGTATGCTACAACTAAATCTTTCTAAACACAATCTATTAGCAATTTCTCTCATATTAATTTCCATCAATATAAATTCTATGTGTAACAAATCCAAAAATAGAGCTATGTTTGAGCAAATGTTCTAAGAACTATTCACACGTGCATTAGATACTTGCCTGTACTTGAAAATCCAAGAGTTTTACATGTGACAGTAGCTTCTCCTTTCCCCCAGTGATCACCACACACTGTTCCCCACACTCCATCATAGCACACTTCTACCCGACCAGCTAAAGATGTGTCACTGCCAGCTAGTCTTATATCACCAGTAGAGCAATCTAATGATAATAACAATAATAATAATAATAATAATAATGATAATAATAATAATAATAATAATAATCACTAGCAAGTACCCACCATACAGTGGTGCTTGATGTATTGCAAAGTAAGAATGCAGTAGCATAAGTTATTTTTATTCATGGTTATCATTCTCTACCATTGGTTAAGGTTACATCAGTTTCCCTCTCCTGCTCTATTTTTTCCCTGAACTATCTCATTTCTGTATCCCTCACCTTTCTTTTTTTCCGCTCTTTCTATTTGAGTCATGGAGTCCCTTCTCCTACTTTGTCTACCTCTCCTGCTTCTGAATCTTTCTGTCCTTTTACCATGATTGTGGAATTACGCTTTGTGAAACTTTGCCTTCTTTTTATACTTTCACCTTCCTTTTGTAACCTTATGCCGTCTTCACTCAAAGAGTTGATTCCACCCGCTTTTTAGTACAATTGTTCCTTTTGTCTTCTCTTTCATACTTCTTTTTAGTAACTGTTACGGACACCTCTGTCTACCGGACACAAACTAAAATTATTGATTGCGTACGGATCGTCAGTGTAGTCGGAAAGCTACCAAATTAAACGGATAAAATCGGGAAAATATTTCGCGCGTGGCACTTCGAGTGTATTCGATCGTAGCATTGTGTGCGGAGATGGAGCAGGGAAATCAACAGGCAGTTAGTGCATCTACCGCTAGTTCTTCTCAGAACTCGTTGACTGGCGGCGTCGCTGCTAGTTCTTCTCAAAACTCTTTGAAAGGCAGTGGGGCTGCTAATTCTTCTATGAACTCAACGACCAGCGGTTATGGAGGCAAGGTCGCGGTAACTAAACGCAAGCGTAGCGTTTTAACTCTAGAAAGAAAGCTGGAGATAATATCAGAAGTTAAGAAAGGGAAGTCAGTGAGGCAGTGTCTGGACAGTTTGGTGTTCCAAAATCTACAGTGAATAATATTTGGACATGAACGATGAAGAAATTGTAGAAGATGTGTTGCAAAAGAGAGAAGAATCTGAGTCCGAAAATGAAGATGAAGCTTCTTCAAATGCAGTTACTCCATCGCAAGCTTGTGCTGCTTTCGATACTGCTTTGGAGTGGTTGGAGTCCAAAGGCAACACACACCCTGCACAACTTATGCTGGTAAAAAGTTGGAGAGACGATGCAGCTCAGCGTCGCTTGAAATCTATGAAGCAAAATAAAATCACTTCATATTTTAAATGAATTGATTCATGTATTTACAGGTGTTTTTGTTAATTTTAAGTAATATACTAATATACATACACTCAAACCTCTCTTATACGGACAGTCTGGGACCAAGGGGTGTCCGTAACTAAGAAATGTCCGTAACTCAGAAATACTTAATTTATTCGGTGATGAACCGTGTATACAATTAATTATTTGATAATTGAATAAAGTTGCTGCGACTGGTTACTATAGCATTGAAACCCCTTTACCAGATGTAAATTCAAATACTCGCCATTTTGTTGGAGTCTCTAAGTGTCGCTTGTTGGTTGTTAAGAGCCACTGGTAGTCAAAATGGCTTCTAAAGAAGCTACCACTACTCGGGGAAAGCTAAGATAAGTACATAATTCCATATTTGTTAGCTAAAGTTAAGGTTAGAAAGTAGTTCCGTATTTTGCTGTAATTAATCTTTAACTGCTATATATATAGAATCCATTTTTGTCATCATGTTATAAAATCTTATTCAGGAAAAATTCATCATATAACAATATTGTATCACTTCACAATTTCTTTCTCAGCCTTCTTTTACTCATTAGATATATTGTGCATTACAAGCGGTCCTGGGTTCGATTCCCGGTGGCGACCAAATATTTTTAATTCTGTATTGTTTTAAAAAAGCTTGTGAAAGAGAGAGAATACATCTAACAATATTGTAGCTTTATGCAACCTAACTAGGCAGACTCACTCAATATTTGTGCACACCACTAGTATATGTATGCATGTATATGTATGCATGAATGTATGCATGTATATGTGCATGTATGTATATATTTATAATGCTTTTTTTTTTGCTTACTTGATTATTTTGTAAACGTGCCTAGTGCTTTGGAAGTCAAAAGTTAGAGTAGGACTAAGTACAATATGTGGTATATTTTTGAAGGCCACAAAATGAATATTTATATACCCTGCAAGGAAACGATGAGTAAATGTTTCATTATGATAGGCTTAATATGTAAATATCTGGCTGCTACCTGCCTAATGAGATTTAAGCCCATCATTAAGTTAAGTTCAAATGATTATTTTGCTACCTATGTATATCTTACCATTCCTTGCCTGGCATCTCACAGCAGAATCAGAGTTGTGATTACAGCCATTGTAAATTGTTGAAGAAGCTGGGCAATCCACTAATCTGCTCTCCCTTCCAGTGCAACTCACAAAATTTAGGGAAATGGGTCCAGATACTAGGCTGAAGTAAAGGTAAGAACTTGTAATAGCAGCTGCTCCTGAAAAAATGGAAGAATGTTTATTTTTTCTTCATTACTATTCTAAGTTGCTGACTCCAAATATAAAAGATATCATGATCTGTCTCTTCAGTTTTACTTACCAGCCTCGGGCAATCCGAGTTGCTTGCACACAATTCGTGAGTCGACATTATCCCATAGTCTGTGACACACTGTGCCCCATGCATTGAATTTGCACACCTCAACAGTTCCTTCCATAGAAGAACTGCCTCCAACCAACCTCACATCTCCATCATGACAACCTAAAAGAAAAAATATTGTTTCCTTTCAGTAAGTTGAATATCAAGAAGATTACAATGCACTTTTTTTTTTTTTACTTTTTTCGTAGTACAGTTGTTCGGACCTCTTCGAGTCCGAACTTAATTTCCACTACGTAAGAATAGCCTTGCCCACCAATACATGTAACCTAGCAGGGTAGGGCCAACAATTTGATCCATTAACTCTTGAATAACTGCTATATGTGTCTATTGTAGAGCTAATTGCTTGGGCGTGTTTTTCTGCATTCATTCTGCTTTGTGTCGTCTATTTAGTGTGTGTGTTAAAAACTCAGTTTTGTGCTCAGTTACTTTCTACAATCTATTTCATTAAAAGTTCCTAACCCTTCATGGAGTCCATCATATAAGAGGGTGGTCCTTCCTAGTATAGCTAACTAATTGGTAATCGGCCTTACATTGGTCACTCAACAGTATTAGTTCAGTACCAAGACATTTCAACCTTGAAATGTCTCCATCAATTTGAAAATGTCAATGACACAAATTTACCCAAAGGGGAAAACTGCACAGAACAAAGAGAAAGTTGATTATATCCACAACATTACTTAAATAAGATACCTAGCTCATCAACTCTGGATCTGTGAAGTATTTTTCTTGCGTACAATGTTAGCTACTATAAACTAACATTAAAATATTTCACAGCCCTGAACACCGACATAAACAGCTTTGCACATTTATATATTCTTCTTGAAACAGACTTTATAAAACCCCTTGAATTAAACCCCGTGGAAAAAAATCAAACACCCAGCATTGGAAATGTATCATGAAATAAACGCATTACTATGAGAGATGTGTAGGCTCACCTGTTGACTGGCACATGACAGCAGCATCTTGAGCATGAGTGCAGGAGTCGCCACCATTAGTGTTAGTAGTACAGTTTAAAAGTTCTCTCTCATTTCCTGTGCACATGACCCTCTCCAGCCATATTCTCCCAGTTCCTGGACCAAACACTGAAGTACTCATAGCTGTAGATCCTGCAGTGAATACATGTATAATATGTGATAATGTATATACATAAAATTTATATATATTATTATTATGAATTATGTCACTTCTCTAGTAAAGGGATTGTCAAGTACTTAAGACCTTCAAATGTACATTATAATACCTGAAATTTATTTTATTCACTAACTTACACTACTATAACAACTTACCTACTCATGTACTTCACCACTTTGAAAGTTTACACCATGTTTAAATTTTTAATCATATTATGACTTAATCAGATTCTGTCTGTCTTGGAACCAGAAATACCCAACAATGATTTTGTGTTTTATTGCCGTAGTCATTATAACTGCATACTAAAAAATATCACTTTCAAAAACAGAAGGGCTACGTACAAAAAAGTGAACACTATTACCCTCTCATGCATGCTGAGAGTTATCTCAAGCCATGTTGAAATAATACAGAACAATAAGATTATACACTATCAACTGCTTAAAAATGATATTCATACTATTTTTCCCCCTAAATTACTTATTTCCATTGAATGGTGATAAAACTAACTTTATAAATTTAGACATATCTTGCTCACCTGTCATTGGTAGGCCAAGTTGTCTACAAACCACACCAGCATCTATAATATCCCAGAATCTACTGCAAACAGTTCCCCATTCATTGTCCAAGCAGATCTCCACTCGCCCCTCATAATATCCTGTACCATTAACCAGCCTGACTTCTCCAGTTCCACAGCCTAATTAGATTCAGTGTTAAAAAAATAATAACAATACGCAGACCATTATATATTTACTAGTGATGCGCTCTAATAGCACAAAATAGCGAAGCGAGCGATGCATGTTCCCTGTAATTGCAGCTATTCCATGCATGCTTGGTGTGGCTACAAAATACTGTCAAAGTGAGAAAACAATAGTGGTAGCTTTTTTCCACGATGAAGGCTCCTGGTACCGTAATCCTCAGGAATAGTCTAATAAATAAATTAGGAACATTTAATGGCTTTTCAAAAAAAAGATTCTTTACTTTGCTACCTGTTTCTGTTTCGTTTTAGCTCTCCTCCTCCTTGCCCTGTCTTTTTCATTTCTTATTGCTCTCCTTACTAATTTTTCTTCAGGAGTTTCTAACACCCTCAAAGCTCTTGACCGAGCGTTTCTAACGTTTTGTCTACTGGGCATCGCTACTTCGTACGGCGGGTAAACAAAACAAAATGTTGCTAAGAAGGTTACCCGGCCCGCGCAAGCGCGTAGGAGAAAAGGTGCACATGTACGCCCACACAAGAACAAAAACAATTTCTAGACCTAAATATATATATATTGCGAACTCATTAGAAAGTCAGCTCCGCTCGCTTCGCTCGCTTCGCTGAATTACTACAATGTATTAAATTGCTTTTGTTCTTCATTTTTATTTGTGTGAATTCTATACTACTATGCATGTGAGTGCTTAAAGTGAAATCAAACTAGGAGTAATATAAAAGTGTAAGTGACCTCTAGTTTCACATATGTATGATACTGTTTCCTCTCTATTTGTTTTCTCGTGCCTTTTGTTCATGTTTTGCTATCCCTCCAGCATGCATGCATGAGAAGGGGTATAGTACTCAGTTTGTCTGTCTATCAGTCTGTCTGTCAGTCAGTCAGTCATTCTGTCTGTCAGTATGTCACACAACAGAGGATATCGAGGATAGCAATCTCCTGAAGATAGAAATAGGCATCAAAAATGTTGTACTGGACAATTTAAGTCCCTTAATGTGCCACAATTTTTGGTTTTCACACTTCAGATAAAGCTAAGTTATTTTTTGGCCGTATGATTGTAAGCTTTAGTGGGTAACGCCCCCTATTGTCACGCCATAACCACGTGAATAAATAATTCCTTACTTGCGGTAACTTTGCTGCTATATTCTCAGTGCTTTACCGAGTGCTGGTATTGGAGTTTCCCATTCAAACTAGTAGTGAAGTGAGTGTCTTTTGCACATGTACCATTTCATATTAAAACTTGAAACAATCTGCTTGATGCATCAAAAAGAGTTTAGTTTTTTATTTTTTGAATTAGTTTCTAATAACTAGATCTAATTTTCTCTGTGTGAGTAGCAAAAAAAAGTATAAAAAATTACACTTTTATATGTCATGTTTGGAAAATGTAGACCATTTACTTATTCGCCTACCAAATGCAAGTCTCTCTTTTTTTTAAGTAACATTCTAACCTTCTTGACAAATTACTCCAGCATCTCTGTAATGATCACAGTTGTGAATCTCAACACCATTATGGGGGCAGTCCAGTAGACTAGTCTCAGTCCCTCGACACTGAACATCATCGAAAAGAATTGGCTGATCAACTCTTCCTCGTCCAAAGGACCCACCAGGCCTGGCAACTGCTCCTGAAGTGAGATCAATAAAAGAAGTACTAAAACACAAATTTAGTTTTGCATCAGTTGATTAATTTTTCTTACATTACAAAATTGAAAACTTTGACTTACCCCCATAGTAATCATGTATAATTATGAAATTACTAAATAAAGTAATTTGTGAATAATCCATCAATCATTGGCAATCAGAATTGAGTACCCAATGCTACCCTTGAATTAGGAAAAAAATCACATGCTTTCAATTAGTTATCCCTACTCTACCACCACACTATTGGTAATTGGATGAATTACCTGTGCTAGAAAATCCAAGATGTCTGCAAGTTACTTTAGCATCTGCGGTACTCCAAAAATCCGCACACACAGTCCCCCAAACCCTACTGTAGCACACTTCTACGCGACCCTCTCCAGAAGTCTCACCATTCACCAATCTAATTTCACCATGGCTACAATCTATGAAAAGAAAAATTTTATAAAAGTCACAAATTCTTCAGAGCTTGCCTAGAATTAAAATTATATACAAATTCCATATCATTAGATAGCCTTATTTTCTAACGATACCAAATTTTAAAAAGTTTGGCTGTCACCAGGATTTACTTAATGCACAAGTGCTCTGCCACTGAGCTACAACAACCAGCCAGAAACCAAACACTTCAATTTTGCATTTATACTGTTAAGGGGTACTGCTATGCTACAGTTTCACTCTCAACAGACCAACAGAAATTTTCTTTTTCAAAGATTCTGTATAACCATGGAATTTGTGTTTTTTACTCTGCTAATTTATTACTTCATAATTTCTTTCTCAGCCTCTTTTTACTCATTAGATGTATTTTCTCTCTCTTTCATGGGCATTTTTTTAACAACACAGAATCAAAAATGTAGTCACTATTTCAGTTTCAATTTATCTCATCTTCACAAGCAACATCATTACACTAGAAGAGAAATTCAAATATAAATAATGTTAAAAAAAATAATATATATATAATACTTATAGCACGAGTCAGAGTACAATATGGGAAAATATTTTACGAGCACGCAAAATATTTTCACGAGCCAAAGGCGAGTGAAAATGTGGCGTGAGAGTAAAATATCATTCCCATATTGTACGACGAGTGTGATAAGTGATTTATTGCTTCTTTGAAAATTTTCTCAACCGGTTACAATACAATTTTCATTGATTTTACTCGCTACGCACGCGCTACAAGGAGCGTACAATATAAACCGTACAATATGGGAGAATACAGAACGCTCGCGTGATGCGGAAATATTCAAGTAAAAATATCAAAGCTGCAATAAATATATTTATTTATTTATTTATTCCCAGCTAGATATCTTCACAATGATATTTTTAGGTATGTGACCCATCACAAAGTGTTATCTCATGGCTGTATTGCAAGCTCATTACCAGAGTAGTAGCAAGTTTTCTGGGTTTTTACAGCTACCTTTACTCTAGTGGAGCCTACTTAGCCAGGTTAGAGCAGCTGCTATAATATCAGCTGGGGTTGTGGGGAGCCCCTAGTGAGTTTTCGCCAACTTTACACCTTGAGTTACCAAAAAACTACTTCAGTGAAGATATCTAGTGTGGAATAAACCACTTATTACACTGGTCAGAGTGGTATGGCTAGATATTTCACCATATCACACTCTGACTCATACAATAAGTACTACATTATATATAATACTTATAGCACGAGTCAGAGTACAATATGGGAAAATATTTTACGAGCACGCAAAATATTTTCACGAGCCAAAGGCGAGTGAAAATGTGGCGTGAGAGTAAAATATCATTCCCATATTGTACGACGAGTGTGATAAGTGATTTATTGCTTCTTTGAAATTTTTCTCAACCGGTTACAATACAATTTTCATTGATTTTACTCGCTACGCGCGCGCTACAAGTAGCGTACAATATAAACCGTACAATATGGGAGAATACAGAACGCTCGCGTGATGCGGAAATATTCAAGTAAAAATATCAAAGCTGCAATAAATATATATATATATATATATATATATATACATATATTCACCATGCCCACTCTAAGGTAAAATTGCATGCATGGCCATGAATATATGTGTTATCAACTCACTAGTCTGGTAATGACATTGAACTCCAGCATACGAATTACAGCTGTAATATCTATATGGACAATCTAGTATTCTGGTCTCAGTGCCTGAGCAGGCAAAATTGTTGAGAGTATTAGTCTGGTGACCCACATCTGGGGAAAGGTTAGATGCAACTGCACCTGTAATTTATACAACTTTACATGATAAAATGAAGTGTGACATCATTTTCTATGTGTGAGTAAAGAAACATACCAGCACACTCACAAATGTATGCTTACCAACATCAGCTAAGCCTAACTGCCTGCAGACCACTCGAGCATCAGGTGAGTCCCACCCATTCAGACAAACTCCATTCCAGACATGATTCCTACATATTTCCACACGACCTTGAATTGTGATGTTGTTAGCAACGAGCCGTACAGCTCCTTCTGGGCAACCTACAATAAAAAGTGTACCAAATTTTGTTGACTATATTGCAGTTTACCAATACCATTTACATGCTAATAAAATACACAACACAATTCTCCTTATATCCCTAGTAATCCTATGGACAAAATCCCTTATTTGTATATAACCAAAGCGATTGCAATTCTCAATCCACAAATTAATTATGCAGATCAGCAATGTGGCAAGTGAGATGAATAGTGAATACAGTCGCAGATTAAGAATGGAAAGCATCTTTGGTCAAACAATATCATTGACCACTTTCTAATTATAGATGAGTAATTACAATGGGCTACTAACCTAATACTATGCAAAAAAAATTACAAAATAGATAAGTATTTGAATGATCCATTTTACTAGTTATTCCCTTTTCCTGAAAAAAATCACACATGTGTATATACAAGAAATTTAAAAACTTTCAACCAGTACAAAACAAAAATTATTTTACTTGCTAGCCAATCGTATGTTGCCAAGTATCTGCTGAACAAGTTGGCCACAAAACAGCCATTAAATTAATCCCTGATAGCCAATAGCTATAAGTGTTGAAGATAACTGCCAAGTTAAATTCTATTGTTGACAATCATACATATTATTTCATGAACTTTAACATGATAATCCTTCTTCAAAAACCCTATCATCACACTATACCTGGTTGGCATCTAACTCCAGCATCTTGTATATGTGTGCAATCAGTGTTTTGAGTTCTGTTAGACGGACAGTCAATAAGCCTTTTTTCGGTGCCATTACATTGCATTGCAGCAAACTTGACAGCACCACTTCCTTCACCAAAGAAAGACTCACTAAGAGCCAAAGATCCTGCAATAAATTAATTCAATCATTATGATTACATACAAAATATTTATAGCTCAGAAATATTTCACTTCAGCATGAAACTGACTACCATTATCAAATGCTAGAGCTCTTACCCACGTCTGATAATCCCAGCTGTCTACAGACTACAGTGGCATCCAGAACATCCCACAACTGATCACACACAGTGCTGTATTGGTTGTTGAGGCACACCTCCACACGACCTTCATACTGATTGACACCTCCTGTCAGTCTTGCATCGCCTTCACGACATCCTGAATTAAAACTTCATATAATGGAACTTTCACTGTATGTTAATTTCTTCTAACTTCGATGAGCCTATATAGTGCCCACTATGGTATTATTATTCTCAAACCTGGCATGCAAGTGACACCAGCATCAATGGTATGAGAGCAAGACCTGACACTTCCTCTAAGACAATCCAATAAGCGAGACTCCACACCACTACAAAGCAAATTAGAAGAAACAACTGGACCAACTCCTTGGCCAAAGTACGCATTGTATCTTGGTAGTGCCCCTACAATGAAAAATTGACTGAATCAATTCATTATTACAATTACAATGCCCAGTACAAACAGAACGGAATTTACTTCTAAATTATGTAATTGATGACATGTTAAGCTTATTGACAAAAATGATTAGTCAAGTTTCTTTTTAATTAAGAATAAACTTCTACTATAAAATATGCAACCAAACCACCTAGTGTAGAGTATCCCAGTTGACGGCAGACTACACTGGCATCGGCTCCATCCCAGTCATACTGACAGACTGTGCCCCAGACTCCATCGAAGCAGAGCTCCACACGACCTTCCAGAGAAGTATTTCCTCCACTCAGTCTGATCTCACCTTGAGTACATCCTGCTCACAGAAAAAGGGAGTGGACAGTAGATATAGAGCTTTTCTGATGTTTTAACTCATTCAAATCTAAATGTCTATATTCAAATCTTAATGTTTAGACTGAATAAAAAGAGATAACCATAAGATAATTTCCAATTAAAAAATTAAAAATTAATAAGCTTCATATATTCTATGACAACAACCCCACTTTTTCATAGCAATGATAATTAATACAGCAAACTTATCTCTACTACCTACTATTCCAATCAGTTCATGATGCAAACTCACCTTGTCTTGGGATGCAGCGAACTGCTACATCATAAGTATGACTGCATTGTATATTTAGCTCTGTGTGAATACAGTCTGTCAGGCGTTCCTCACTGCCAACACAAGCCAATTGGTCCATTGCAATAGGCCCAACAGAGCCTGGCCAGTTAGAACCACTCAAAATACTGGCACCTATGTTTGTACAAGATGTGAAATTATTTCATATCACAAGTATTTACCAAACTTGACTCATTGCAACTATAGAGGTAACCATGCTTGCAATTAAAAAATGCAATCGCAAGAACAGATTATTATCACGCTGCTTCTCCTACCACATAATATAATATCACTTTCAATTTACGGTAAAGCAGACTTAATGCATTTTTTATTAAGCTACATATACACACTTTAACACATGCTATTAAGACAGTAAAATTGTGTTATTTTTAGCACTAGACTGGGCTAGGTAGTATATGAACTACCTACATACAACCCAATTACCCATGGTTTAATATTGAATTATGTGAACAGGTGGGAGGAGCAAGAAGAGAAAAAAAAGGGATTTCACATATTTAATGAGTTTACAACTAACCTGCCACAGAAAATCCAGCCTGTCTGCAAGCCACTTGTGCATCCACTGAGGAAAATGAATTCCTACAAACTGTACCCCATACGCCATTGGAGCACACTTCCACTCGTCCTTCATATGGCACAGTTCCTTCTGCCAGTCTGAGATCTCTTTCAGTACACCCTAAAAGAATTTTTCTAGATGTTGTGGTTGCAGAAACAAACAGTTAAATTGGATTGCTGATATCCTCTCTTTTCAATATTTGACATAACTCTAGCTCTCCTGTTCTCTTTGTTTCCCACTCCTTCATGTTTCTATCTCCCTATAGCCTCCCTTACCTGTTTCCATTACTTTACACACTCAAAATATAATGTTAAATTGCTAAATATCCTTGTCTTTACCTTCCTGGCAGACAACACCAGCATCTTGAGCATGTGTACAGAAGTTTATCCCCACAGAGCTTGCCCTACAATCTGCTAGTTTCTTTTCACTTCCACTGCATTGCACATTGTCCAGCCAAATGTTACCTGTGCCTTGAACATAGGTGCCTTGTGACAAAGACTGCCCATCTATATTATGACCAATATAAATAATAATAAATAATAAGAACGGGAACAACATAATGAAATATAAAAACTTACCATGTCTGAATCCCAGTTGTCTGCATACCACTCCTGCATCAGTGTCGTCCCACATTTGGTTACATACAGTGCCCCATTCATTGTTGAAACATATATCCACTCGGCCTGTTAGATGGTTGGCTCCACCCATTAGACGTACTTCCCCTTCAGTACATCCTGTACAGTGGTAATAATGATATTACTTGTAGTGTGCTCATCAACAGTGCAATATAAATAGCAAACAAACAATTGCCACAAAACTTTATTTGAATGCTATACAGTTTGGCTAATGACAGAATTCACCTCTGAACCAATAGTGACTAAATGATCCACTTCACAGTCTTACTTAAACCCTTTCTGGTACTGTTGATGAAAACTTGGCAAGCACACACATGCTGGAGACTAAATTAAAGTTATTCCATAAGAATGATGAATGTTACAACATAAATTGTGCCATTAACTGACTAGAATAAAGCTAGAAAGAAAGAAATTCTTAATATTATAGACTTTAACTCTGTGTAATTATGTGAAGCAAAGCAATGTATAAGACCAGTAACATATATGTAAAAAATTACATGTTAGATCTAATAATAAAATTTCTAAAGATCGCTCATATACGTCCTAGAATAGTTGTAATATAGCTCAATACTTAACATATACACCTACTTTTCTTACACTATAATTTAGGTTATACCCAAAAGTATGCATAAGTATGCGTAAGTCAACAATTGTTAGTATAATGATACAGTTGGTTTAATGCAGAATGTTTTGGTTTAGTCAGAACTGTAATAGTTTAGTATGAGGAAACAGAATTTAACATTATTTCAGGACGCATACATTAATTCAATGAAACAGAGTGAATAAGTTTCAAGCAAAACATGTCAGCTGATGTCATATTACCTGTGGAACAGATTACTCCAGCATCTTGACTATTTTGGCAGTTGGAAACTTGCTCAATTCCAGGGTTAGGACAGTCCAGTAGTCTATGCTCAAAACCAGTACATTTCACATCCCTCAACAGTACTGGACCTGTTCCTCCACCAAACACAGCATTTAGAGCCACTGTGGCATCTGGACAGAGTACAGAGAGATAATCTATCAAGTGTAGTCTCTATTCAAATTCTATACTTAACCTGTGGCACTGAATCCAAGCTGCCTGCAGACCACTGTAGCCTCTTGAACATCCCAGCCAATGCTGCACATGGTACCCCATACCCCATCATAGCACATCTCAACTCGACCCATCCAAGAACTTGCTGTTCCGGCTAGTCTGATCTCTCCCTGATCACAATCTTGGAAACAAGCAATAGATACATGAAAGTGTAAAAGGAGGGAGGAGGAGGGGGAGGGTTGATAGAAGAGTGATTCACATTGTAAATGTTTTAATAAAGTAAATACTGACCTGATTTTAGCATGCATCGAACTCCTGCATCATAAATGTGGTTGCAAGACCTTTCTGTGTAAGAACACTCTAGGATGTTAGATTCACTTCCTAGACATGCAACATCCCGCAAAAGAACAGGTGAACTGATGCCAGCATCTCCAAAATAGTTACTGAGAACTGCCACTGCCCCTGATAAATTAAACAATAGTGCATGTCAACTAAATCAAATATATATGGTGCTAATTTATTAAACATTATCTTTCTAAAAGTGAATTTAATGTGTACATTGTGATAACATATTTGAAATATCCAATTGTATTCAAATAAGTAATCCCTATGGTTTGAATAAAGTCATTAAGATGCAATTACCTACAGAAGAGAATCCAAGCTGCCTACAAATGACATTGGCATCTGTCACACCCCATCCATTATGACAGATAGTGCCCCATATATTTCTTTTGCAAACCTCCACACGGCCTTCCATATCACTTTCACCTTCCAACAGCCTCACATCTCCTTCAACACAACCTAACGCCAGAACAGCACCACAGACAATTGTTATGTGACATGCACAATTCTTATTTATACATATTATACTCAAGCCATTGCTTCTAATGAATTAACTTTTAGTTTAATTTTGTACCATCAAACATATCATAATACTAAAACATACTTCAGAACTTTACAATAACCTGTTAATACCCTGAAATCTTGAACGTCCTATAATTCAAGAATCATATATCCTTAAGGATAGAATAATTTCTACTCTATAATAACTAATGCTTGTACTAATACTATACCTATGCTGCATCTGACTCCAGCATCCTGAGCATGATTGCAAATATTGACTCCACTAGAGCTAGCAGTACAATTAATTAGTGCTGATTCTGTCCCAGTACACTGAGTGTTGCTCAGCCATATTCGACCATGTCCTTCACCAAAATAACCTCCAGATGTAGACATGGAACCTGGAAAGAACACAAATTTATCATTACGTTCATATTTATTGTTTGATAGTTACTTGTGTATTCATTCATTCATTCATCTGAAATCATCAAGTATTAGTAATACCATAAATATTAGAACACGCCTAATACTCTAATCCTTTGCTTGGTCACCTTTTCATGTTCATCTTTTTGCTTTTCAACAGAACAAGTATTCATGAGCTATGATCCAAATAAGCTGATCTAAAATATTATCTGCATAGTATTTATGTTCTAATACAGAATATTTTCTCATTCAACTAAGATTTAAAAAAATCAAATCGTTATCAGCACTTTAATTTATTGGATAAAATTCCTTTGTCTGCACAGCCACTGTGCTGTTCTTATAATTCTGTGATAATGTAGAGCCTGTTCCATTTAACAATTGACCACATTCATAATATCAGTTGCATTCAAAAGGTCATTTATTGACAGAAAGACTAACTGATTAACAATGTAATAGCTGCTACTGTTTTATTAATGTCTGCTGATAATGAGTTTAAATACAGTAAAATTATCCTTCCTGACCTTCATTGTTGTATCCTAGTTGTCTACAGACCACTCCAGCATCAGTGTCATCCCACAGTAAACTGCAAACAGTACCCCACTCATCATTCAGGCAAATTTCCACACGTCCTTCAGTAGAATTGACTCCACCCAGGCGAACTTCTCCAAAGCGACAACCTATATATGCACAACAATATTATGAACAAATTATGACTTTCCTAAATAGTGTCATCCTAAATATGTTCTGCGCAAAAGATGAATAATGATTAATCAGCAGGCTCACATTTACACATTGTGTGTACAATATAAATATATTATATATACATACATTTAGGTATTCTAATATCACATTCAATGGCTCCTGATGCTATAGTTCAAATCATTACCAGCCATGCAGCTGACTCCAGCATCTGATGAATGTGTGCAACTTTCAACCTCTATCCCTCGATGAAGACAGTCCAATAATCGATATTCTAGTCCAGTGCAACGTACATAGTCCAGAAGTATGGGACCACTGCCGATACCAAACTCTCCATTGTTTCTGACAATTGCTCCTACAAAACACGAAGCAAAAATAGCATTGGTACAAGAAACAATGCACCTTCTTAAAAATGAAAGATGTAGTGAAATTAATTCAATGCACACACTTCTCTTTCAATTTCTCTCAATAGATGAATATGCTCGAGAAAATTCTGTGTAAATACCTTGTATGAATTTTAATATTCTCTTTGCCTCTCTAATATATATATTGTATTATATTTATGCTTGCATACTGCTAGTATAAATATGAAGCACTACCAACGATCACCCACACCACTGCACCCTCACATCCCTGCACATACCTGAGCTGGAGAACCCTAACTGCCTGCAAACAACTGAAGCATCTGCCTTGCTCCAAGCTCTATTACACACAGTTCCCCATACTCCATCATAGCACATCTCCACACGACCCTCCATGGGACTCTGACCATCAGCCAATCTCACCTGGCCATCCTCACAGTCCATATCTAGGGATCAATCAGTTAAAATATTTTGAAACTAAACCTGTATTTGGGTTGAGATATTGCAGATGTTAGAAAAATTACTATTATATGAAAGTAATCACTATAATGACTTTCAAAATCAAATCACCCTATTTATATAATAATAATAATAGTACCTGATCTAGAGTGACACCTGACTGTAGCATAGTGGTAACAAGATGATGACTGTGATGCTGGGCAGTCTACCAGTCTGGTCTCATCTCCACTGCACCGAATAGTATTCAGGACTAGCTGGGTCATTCTAGGACCGAATAATGTGTATCTACTTGAAGATGCAACAGGAGCTGAAAAATAAATTAGCTTGATTAGCCATGAATACAAAATAAGCAAGTAAGAGTTTATTTACGGCTCTACATAGTTCAATGCAGCACATACCAACAGTAGAGTATCCCAGTTGTCTACAGACCACTCTGGCATTGATGGTGGTCCAATAGCTGTCACATAAAGAACCCCATATATAGTTTCTGCATAATTCCACACGACCTTCCAGCGATGTGGTGCCATCAGCAAGCCTCAAATCTCCCTCCACACATCCTACAAAATTAGAACAGTAGAACTAACTTCATAGTACAGTAGGAGTCAAAAAAAAGTTTCGAATTCCATTCCATAGAACGGCCGTCGCACAATTAAAAAATGGGGGAGGGGGGGGAAACGGTACGCCGTTTGTTGAAAAACGGCCGTTCCGTTCGACCGCGTTACCGTTTTAATCTTTTTCATTCACCGTATGTCTCGCTCAAAGAAATATAAAAAATCGTTTATCCAATAAAACGTTCAGATTTTTTTTTACAGGCTCCCGAGGCGGAGCTTTTCGGGTTAAAAAAAAATTGAAGCCGTCCTATTCGAAGTTGTCTCGTGGAGAATCGTTAGTTTGACCACCGCACAGTATCGACGTTTTCTCGATGTTAGGGCCTTCTTGGGCTTAGATTTTTTACTACTGGAGGTCCATCAGTAGCTAACAGAAGATCTACAAAGTGCAGACCTCGTTATAGCTCGGTGCCCGTCGGAACTTCAGTCTGCAGCTTTCTTGGAGCAAGTTAAAATTTTATTTGAGCTTTTTTGCACTATCCCCGTAGCGTTTAATGGTCGATACAAGGCCTTAGCTTGCTGATATAGCTATAGAAGAGTTTCTAGCTAGAAAATATCTGTGAATCGACGGAAATGCTTCACCATTTTTTTACCGTTTTAGTAAACGGTGTCGGCCGTTTAGTCAAAACGGTACGGAACGCAACAATAAAAACTACGGTTTAAAAACTACCGTTTTACGGCCGTACTACGGAACGGAATTCGAAACTTTTTTTGACTCCTACTGTATATATTGGTTAGTTCACCAGCACATGCTCTAAAAATATAATATCAGATATTTGGTGCAATGACAGATTTAGTTTAGTACATTAGTTGCCATTGTACTGTGACAATCTTATGTGGAATTTCCAAAAATCATGAGTAATAATTAACTCAAATTATCCTTTTAAAAGGTACATAACAATCTTCAATCCCACAATGACATGCACATACAATAAGATGATTATAATGGTATTCAGGTCTATTTTAACCATTTACTCAACACTTTATTCACTCTTATTCTTAGTTACCTTGAGGGCATCTAACTCCAGCATCCTGGGCATGGGTGCAAGTGTCTAAGACCCCACTGGAAGTAGCTGAGCAGTTAGTGATGGTAGACTCTCCACCAGTGCACTGTACATTAGTCAGCCATATCCTCCCACTTCCTTGTCCAAATGCTGCTCCACTTACAGCTTGTACCACTAAAATGAAAACCACACAAATTCAGAATTTCTAACTCAAACTATGTAGCTTGAGAATTAACAACATAAAATTTAATAATTCTGCCACAACAGATAAATTATTGATAGAATAGTGTAAGGCTAGCAATATACCACAATTTACTAATCATCTTCCTTCATGGAAATGGGACAGCAACGCAAACTGATATTATACACAAAGTTTAGCTTTACACAAGAACACCTAACTTATAACTGGGCCATATTGCCATATAAACACGTTCAGGCCATCTGCATATTACCTCTCTCTTAACCCTTTCCGTACGATCGTCACGAATTTGTGACCGCCGTAACTTAACTCGCGCGTACAATGGTCACGAATCCGTGACACACCGGGTGCGTCAAGAGAATACGGCTGTCACGAATTCGTGACAAGCTCTTTCCCGCTCTGTTATTACAGTTACAGAGCGTGTAGCGCGCTAAAACTTTCAGTAACTTACATAGTATACATTTTGCAATCTCTATTCTACAAAATAAGTCTTATAAAATAAGCATAACTTATATCAAGTGCACCAACTAAATAAAAAAAAAAATTTCTACACTTTGTGTCTAGCTATTTTCAAATAGAAAATCTACTAAGAAGTAAAGGCCTAAAGTAGCTAGAAATAAGCAAACTAAAACTACTTGGGTGTGATTTCTCACTTTCATAAATATAAGCTAAAAAATAGCTAACAAACTATGGCCTCCTCGATAATTCCAACTAAGTTTGTATTCAAAACAACTCTATAAACTAACGAATTACCATAGCTACAACGCTAGAGGCAGATTATTTGAGGCCTAACACAAAAGAAACTCGCCCGTTTTCTTTTTCCACGTGTCGAACTCCACTGGTAAAACGTCGTCGTCTCAGGCAACTAATTGGTTTTACGGCGTGCGCGTATTTAATTACATAATTGCTCGCCCGCGTTCGTCCACAAAGGGTTAATCCCATAACAAAATCTGTTTTACTTGCTCACTAAAATTAAATGAAAGTGAATTCAATCAAAATTGTATTAAAATACCTAAAATTAGCTACAGAGTCCTCAACTTACCAATGTTTGGTATTCCCAGTTGTCTGCAGACAACTCTAGCTTCAGTTAGTCCCCACATCTGGTCACATATAGTCCCCCAGTCATTCCTCACACAGACTTCCACACGCCCCTCTGTAATATTAGCTCCATCAGCTAGCCTGATGCTTCCTTCCTTACAACCTAATCACAAGGAGAGAGCAGGTAAATGTAACGGGGTGAATATAGGTTTTGGGGGTCTCATAAATAATTCTTAATAGGGTTGATTTTGAAACATAATAATGGTGTAACATTATTAAAGATAATAACTTTAATAAATAGCTACCAATGATGACATAAGGGATTTCTTATACTCCAGCAAGTAAGCTAAACATAATCATTCACAATCATGTGCATACCTGGTTGGCATCGAACTCCAGCATCGTGTGCATGTGTACAAGGATTAGAAACTCTGTTAGCTAGACAGTTGTGTAATCCTGTTTCTGTTCCTGTACACTGAACTCCATAGAGCCATATTCTATCAGACCCCTCTCCATACCCAGCTTGAATCACTGCTTGAGCATCTATTAAATGAAAAGATCAATTAGTCTATATCACACTTTGAACACTGCAATGAATTTCTCACTTCCAAGTGGGTAGAGAAAACAAGAAAAGATAAATTAGTAGAATTTTGTCATCATGCAGTCTTTTTTCTAAAGCTGTCATCTTAATTTATTGATTCAAAGCATTAGTTCCATATGTACTTACCTGTTGGTGACATTCCTAGTTGTCGGCAAACCACACTCGCATCAGCACGGTCCCACATCTGGTCACACACTGTACCCCACTCATCATTAATGCAGACCTCAACACGACCCTGTAGGCCAGTTTCACCTGACACTAATCTCACACTCCATTCCTCACATCCTATTAGAATAATCAAAGTAAGAATCTAGTAATTTGCTGTTGAACAGATAATATCTGACCTTATTAATGCCTACAAAACTAGTCACTGATTACTTGAGTATGGGACAAATATCTGGTAGATAAAGCTAGACTATTTCATAAATATTGGTAGATAGAGCTAGACTATTTCATAAATATTGGTAGATAGAGCTAGACTATTTCATAAATATTGGTAGATAAAGCTAGACTATTTCGTAGATAAAGCTGGACTATTTCATAAATATTGGTAGATAGAGCTAACCTTACCTGGTACACATGTCAATCCAACATCCATGGAGTGGCTGCAGGAATTAAATTCCAAGGGACTTTTGGGACAGTCATGAAGACTCAGTTCTGATCCTGTGCACTGGACATCATCGTAGAATATTGGTCCAGAACCTTGTCCCACTATAGTGGTAGATCTTAGGGAAGTACCTAGAATAGGAAAATAAGTATAAAAAAATATTGGCAAATAAAGCTAGACTATTATACTATATGAACAAATAAAAATCTGTTTAAACTTCAATTTATGTATAAATAGAGTATATTTAAAATCTTTGAAGATCCAAGACAAAATAAACCCATGCACTCTTGCTCACTGACCTGATCTGGTGTATCCGAGAGACCTACAGGCAACTCTTGCATCCAAAAGATTGAAGTTTCTATTGCATATGGTGCCCCATACTCCATCGTAGCACACTTCCAAACGACCCTCAACTGGATTGCCCACAGCTACCAACCGAACATCCGCATTGGAACAGTCTAATAGATGAATAATTCTAATGATTAGCATGTGGTAATGTATATGAATATAAATATGTAGTAACTATATCTCAAAATCCCCATAGTCAGTAATTGTAATTGTCATTCATGAAAAAAAATTATATATATAATTATACTGCATTAATATTATACATATAAACTTTTTGAATTTCATAGTTTTCCTGACATTCGATAGTAAATGATTCAAGCTACTGTAGCAAATGTATTGATTATAAATGTACTTACCAGTTTTGGGAAGACATCTGACTGCAGCATCTTGCTCATGGCTGCTTTGGCAATTGGTAATGACGTCACTTCTGCAATCAACTAATCTCTCTTCTGTTCCATTGCAGCGCAAACCACTGAGCCAGATAGCACCCACTCCTGCCCCAAATGTAGAGGTACTGACAAAAGAAGCTCCTTGAAACAAACAGCCAAAACAATTAAAGTCAAACTAGCTATATGTTTTTAAAGAAAAGAAATTTTAGAGCATTTCCAGTCATCCAGTACCAAAAAATTTAAATACTATATTCATTTTTAATTTTTTCGTGGTACAATTATAGTTCATAAGTTTTAACTTCAAAAGGTCTTCATCAGATTTAGTTTGTACTACAAAAAAGTTAAAGAATATATAATTATGTCAAGAACATAGTCAATACGCATCTCTCATAATTATACCAATGACTTACCTGACTAAACCTATACACCTAATTTAGGTGTATTATAATTTTAGACAATCAAAAATCTATGTTTTATACTTCCCCCCCCCCCCCCCCCCCACCCTGTATACTTATTGTATTGTACAATCTAAACAAGCATCACTTTCATCTAATATAAATTTACCCTGCAAATTTATACTGTACCTGAAGCTGACTGGCCCAGCTGCCTGCACACCACTATAGCTTCCAGTCTATCCCATCCAGTATTGCACACTGTGCCCCAGACATTGTTCCTGCAGACTTCCACTCGGCCTGCACGTGCAGTGCCACCCACTAGTCTCACTGTTCCCTCTGCGCAACCTGAAGTACATGTAATGACATTCATTAAGTATAGCTGAGCAATAGTACAAACCTAATATTTCTAATTTGATCAACTGCTTGTATTCTATTATTTGGTCATATAAATTTAATATATGTGTCTGAGCCAAATTTAAAACATATAGATACAAAAACCAGAAACTTGATCTACAAATGATAGCATTTCAATAGCTTACCCATTGGACATCGCACTGCAATGTCCTGCCTGTGCTGGCAGGAGCTGTTAGTGGCCGAGCTGGATTGACAGTCAATCAGATGGATTTCAGTTCCAATGCATTGAACTTCAGTCAGCCAGATGGTCCCAGAGCCCATGCCAAAATTATGCTCACGTAGAGCAACAGAGCCTAATATGTGTTTTTGCAAAGTAAATTTAAAGATTAAAACTTCCAGCATTCTGTTTTCTGACCCTTGGACTTAAATTATATATAATTGCCAATTATGTGACACAATTCGGCTAAAATAAGAAAATTCCAGATTAAACAAATAAAATTCAAACTTTTATTATTATACAATATGGTCCAATATTCTTCAACAGAATAATGTCATACAAGCAAAATTGTTTAACTATTCTTGCAACCTTGAACAAGTAAAATTAACTTACCAGATATGTGGTATCCCAGCTGCTGACACACTACTCCGGCATCGTTGTTGTCCCACATTTCATTACATATGGTGCCCCACTCTTCATTGAGACAGAGTTCAACACGACCTTCTCTCTCATTTTCACCATTCACCAATCTCACATCACCTTCACTGCAACCTAAATGATTTAATGTTTAGACTTATAACTACAAGTATAATTAATTGAACTTGACATGCACTCCTAATATTTCAGCTTTCAGACTATATCTATTACCAAAAAGTTTATAGATATCTTCTTCAAACTCCTAAAAAACTCAGTGTACAAAATTTCTACGCTAGAAATCAAATAAACAATGTTTACCTATTTAAAGAAAGCAATAGCATACACTAGGTTAGCCACCCTTTTCCATAGGTGCGGTATAATTGTAAGTTAATTATTATTTCAGCTTCTAGATGACCACAATAAAAAGTTCAATGGAGTCTTGATTATCCAGATCTCATGCTCAGATTAAGAAAATTTGTTATGCATCACAAAATGGTCTCAATGAAAAGTAACTGCATTATGAGTTTGATGAGGTAGCTTTCAGCCACATAGTAGAGCTAAAAAATAATTCCTACTATTGAAAAGAAGATAAGTTAAAGAGAAATAATGTAAGTTTAAAGAGTACATTACTGGAATTTTGACCATATAGCTATGACATAAAGAAGAATCAAGAGAAGATACAGTAAATAAGAAGACTGTGACGAAGAAATGAAAACTGCAAATTAAATAAGGCTGGTGAGTAAAGTTACTCAATGATTTACCTAATGTAGATACTTATATTAAATAGACAAAGGGTTTTTTTCTTTAATATAGGGCAAGTATGGTTAGTCCTAAACATAAGTGAAGGAATGCATATTACAGGTCCAGTTCATTTTGAAAAAACAAACAAACTACTTTCTCACTTAATTTCTACTTTTTTTTTATTTTTATAAATTGAATGTCAGAATGCTGTCTCTTTCTTCATAATTATGTAATTAGATCCTCATGAATGTTTTAAATTATCCAATTATCTGAAGATGTTTCAGTCCAAGCCTTTGACATAATTGCAATTCCACTGCCGGTCTTGACTTCAAAATACCAGACTCAGCCACTTACTACACCAACTCTCTACTCTAGCCATTAAAAAAAATCAATGGAATTAAAGTTGTGTCAGACCATAAATGTTTTGGTTCAATATAAATGCATAGAAACATGAAGGTCTGACTATAGCATAATCAATATCTTCTTACCTGCCATACACTCCACACCTGCATCATCATTGTGACTGCAGCTTCCAAGATCCATGTCTTCAAACTCACATTGCAGTAGCCGGCTTTCATAACCAGTGCATGCCACATTACGAAGAACAATAGGTCCACTTCCAGGGCCATATTTAGAATCACTAACTGCTCTTGCACCTACACATTGTCAATAAACTTTTGATATTACATTCATGATATAAGATATGACAAGGGCATCGTTGCCTCAGCAACAGCTCTATCCCAACATTATAGTGGTCACAAACAAAATCAAGGAGAGAACTATGGCTGAGAATATCCTTTTTGGCTATCTTTAAAAAGTTTTGTGGGCAAAAAAAAATAGAGGAAAAAATCTCAACAAAGGAGAAACCCTTCACTCTGCATTGTGAAATCAACAACCTACACAGGTATGCCTTAATTACCGCTACCACACTATGAAGGTAAAATTTGTCGCTACATACAGCATGGTATTCAGTCCCAATACCAGGTGACATTTTTAGGGGTTAATTCTGTAGGCAAGCACAAGCATTTCTTTACCTTTTTAAAGCATGACTGACCTTAAATCTAGAGACTGAATGAATAAATTTCTCATAACTTGCTGCTAATATATCATACCTTCCCCACTGTATCCAAGTTGCCTACAGGCTGATGCTGCATCAGCATCATTCCAGCCACTATCACAGATAGTGCCCCATATTCCATCATAGCAAACTTCCAGGCGTCCATAGTACGAATAGTTCAGCCGATTGACTAGTCTAAGATCACCTGATTTGCATCCTGTTTAGAATGAAAATGTGAGAGGAGAAAAGAGAGAAGGGGGAGAAGAGGTGAGAGGTAAAACACTTCTCTATAGTAAACATCACTATACTTAAATATATCCACTTATACACTATAAATTTTTACCTTCCTGAACCTGGCAATTCACTGCAGCATCGTCCTGGTCACCACAAGTTCTGACTGAATTTAGCTGTGGGCAGTCAAGAAGGTGGTCCTCGCTACCATTGCATTGAAGGTTATTTAGAACAAATGGTGCATTCCCATTACTATAGTAAGCAGTACCAAATGGCATTGCACCTACAAATATTAAATAAAACATTAGCATTATTTTTCATTAGACTACAGCAAAGAACATCATTAGTTTGAAAACTTGAAAGCTGAAGGATTGTCCTGTAACTTGATATTTTCCAGTTTACATTCAATATTCCGATATCCTGAACTCTGTGCACTTTTTCCAGGCACTGTCTCCTTCATTTACTTAAATTGCCACCTTTTGTTTTATTGCTATAGGTTTCATATCCAACAAAGACTCCAAAAGAGTATAAACATATTTGACTTACTGCTATATAAGATCCATGACTACATAATGGACAAGCATTTGTACTATACATACTGAAGTGGAATACTGGATGTAATTACTAAATATACTCATCTTACTTTCCATTCTGTTTCAACCATTAATTCAATTATTCTATTACAATTTAAGAAAAACTTCAAAAATCTGTATACATACCTGCCTGAGAGAATCCTGCTTGTTTGCACACAACTCTAGCTTCTTCAACTCCAAATCCATCATCACAAACCTTGCCCCAAGTGTTGTTGACACAAACTTCCACCCGACCTTCCTGTGGTAAATCTCCTGAGGCCAGTCTGATATCTCGTTCAGTGCATCCTAAGTATATGCAAGTACATGAGTAAATGATATTAATCAACAATATAATGTAATTTAACTCAGTTCCAATTCTATAATTTGTCTGGAAGGTTTAAATAACTGCTGCAGTGAAATGTGATTATTTGGACAGATGTGAAAAAATTACACCTTCTTATACTCCTACCTGGTTGACACCTTATTCCTGCATCTTGAGAATGGCTACAAGATCCCCGGCCAGAAACCGCAGAGCAGTTTATTAGTGTCCTTTCATTTCCAGTGCATTCAACATCATGGAGCCAGATATTGCCCTCACCTTCCCCAAAGGCAGCTCCACTTATTGCTCGAGAACCTGAGTATATTGATAATGTTACAAGGACTCATTCGGTTGTACCGAATTGTATCAAGACAATATTACAAATGAATTTACTTTTAAATGAAGCACCAAAGGTGCGAACCCTCAGCGCTATTAAACACTACCTAGCTATTACAATATAATCTCCTTCCAAAAGAACAAGCAATCTGTTAGCTATTTTTAATGAGGTATCAAAATAGCTCGACCAATGAAAATGGTACATGGAAACGCTGTCTTCATAAGAGAAGAAACTAAACTAGCCAGAAACACTCACCTGTATACATTTTCAACGCGAAACTTCACTTCTTTCAACTCCGTTAACTTCCCTGGAGTAACGCTTAGGAGCCTGAGCATAAAGTAAGTACACCGCTGGCTGCAGAAATTATTTGCCCATGTGATTATGACGTGATGCTAGGGGGCGTTGCCCATAAAAGCTGGTACCTAAGCAGAGTTGAAAGCTTCGCTTTTTCTCAACGAATAGCCCGAAATTAAAAAAAGTAGCACAATAAAAGGTCTTAAATCTTCGTCCTGAGTAAGTTCATACCTAAATCAACTGTTAATTGTCAGTAATCTCCAAAATCAGAGCGTGACAGACAGACAGACAGACAGACAGACAGACAGACAGACAGACAAACAGACAAACAGACAGGACGACTACTATAACCCTCTCCTCTCGCGCATGCGCGCTGAGGGTTAATAATACTGCATTAATCTTTATCTCTACAACAGTACTTTTAATGCAATCATTATATAATTAATACCTTGAGAATTGAGATGCAACTGTCTACAGACTACTCCAGCATCCACATTGTCCCACATCTGGTCACAGATAGTGCCCCACTCATTGTTGAGGCAGATCTCTATGCGACCTTCTGTTGCATTTCCATCAACCATTCTTAATTCACCTTCACTGCAACCTGATTTTTTTTTTAATGATGTTGCAGAAATATATGAAGGTACATGACTAAATTTATGAATACTAGTATGTGTATGAGTTACAAGGAAAAATAAGTTCACCTTCTCTGCATTCTACAGCCGCTTTGTTGCAACTCCTCCCCTGATTGTACAAATATGGGCAGTCCAAGAGTCTCTGTTCTGAGCCAGAACAGCGGAAGCTTGTGAGCACAGTTGGAACAGTGCCCGAGCCATATTTGTTGTTAGTGTTGGGTACAGCCCCTGAATTATTTACATAAAACCACAAAGAAGTCATTCCACACTTATAATTTGAACACTTTCTATCTAAAAGAATGCAACAACATTTCCACCATTTTTGCCTCATGAGCAAAAAAGATAAAAGTATCAAAGTTGCCCAATACATACCCATACCTAACATAAACTCAAGGCCAACCATTGCTTACAAGTAATACAACTACTTAGAACTAACTGTGATATTAACAAAACAAGCAAATTGTTACATATTGACATACCTGTACTTGTATAACCTAGTTGCCTGCAGGTAACCATAGCATCGACAACTCCCCATAGTGTACCGCAAATAGAGCTCCACACTCCATCCACACATACCTCCACCAGACCTTGGGAGAGAGCAAACCCGTTTAGTCTCACATCACCATTGCGGCAGTCTATGAAATAAACATTCTTATTAAAACAGGATATATTTGATACAATGGATGCAGTAGTATTCAGATTGCTATTTATTAAATCAGAGTTAGGTAAACATCCTAAGTATGGAGGTGGGTAGGTATGCATGCCAGAATGCGTGTATTTGTGTATGCATACATGAGTGTATGTAGATATAGATATGTATACGATCCATACTCTGAATGCTGTTGTCATAAAACAGAATACATCTCCCCACACTCCTCCTCCTCCTCCTCCCTTCACTCCCCTCCCCCCTCCCCAACTTCTGCATACAGGTAGGATTGATTACCTGTCTTGGCTAAGCAACGAGCTCCAGCATCTTCAGAGTGAGAACATGCCCCATGGTTGATGGAAGGACAATCTATAAGTCTCTGTTCAGTTCCAGCACATCTAAGGTAGTTGAATGCAATAGGGCCTGTCGCAGTTCCAAATCTTAACACAGCAAATGATGAAAGGCTAACTGCAGCAGTGGGAGAGAATCCTAGTTGTCTGCAAATTACTCGAGCTCCATTAGAATCCCAGCCATCGTCACACACAGTACCCCACGCATTATTCAGACAGATCTCCACACGTCCTTCTAATAGGGAAGAACCACCTTCCAAACGAACCTGTCCATCTGTGCAGTCTGGAAAAGGAATAAAATAATTAATCTTTACAAACAGTGAACATACTAAAAAGAAAAGAACATCAAAAAATTTAAGAAGCTTTGAATTATCTTTTTTCTCTATGTTTTAGCTTTAAAAAAGATTGAAAATATAAACCAAGACACCAAGTTTGTTTACATTGAATACCGAAGAATCCACTACTAATTATCTACACACAAGCAATGCAATATAACCAGTTCAGGACCAATAAATATGTGGTGTTTAAGTCTTTATTCCAAGCCTTCCGCAGACAGAATAACAATAGAATTTAATACAACTAGAGCTGTGGCTGATACCACACAGCTAGATAGTCTGATACATTTCTCAAAATTATAATAAAAGTTATAGCACACTACTGTTCACAGCTACATACCTTGAGCACAACTAACTCCAGCATCCTGAGCATGGCTGCACTCATTGATGCCAGTTAAATTGGACATGCAGTCAACCAGTTGTAGTTCATTACCAGTACATTGGATTTCACTCAGCCATATACGTCCGCTCCCTTCACCAAAACTTGCTCCAGTAAGTGCCTCTGCTCCTATTGGTTAAAAAGGTGTTGACAAAAAAATAATCAATTTATGCAAGTAGCATAAGGTGATAGTATTCTTTTGAACTAATGATCAGAGAATATAATGTTCCATAAAGAAACCAAAAAGAGTTTCCCTGTTACTTAAAATATTTATTAGCTATATAGTGTGAAAAATTAATGGTCTGTACTTTAAATTTGTCTCTATCATAAAGAATTGTAAAATGTTGTAAAGTTTCTCATATATTTTGTTGCTGATATCAAAGTTGATTAAGTTTTTAAAAAATGCATGTACCAATACAACCAATATTGTAATGTTGTGATACCCTGTGGTGGTAGATTCAGCTGTCTGCAGGCTACACTGGCATCTCTAGTATCCCAAGTGTCATCACACACAGTCCCCCACTCTCTACTGTGACAGATCTCCAGACGACCTTCTCGACTGCTACCACCTGCAAGCCTCAAATCACCTTCAGTACATCCTATGAAAGAAAAGGTAAGTTATATTTAATTATGACAGACATTATAGAATCTCTACTGTTAGGTAATAATTCCATATAGTACACTCTATGTTTTAATACTCTCATTGTGCTAGCTATTATTGATTTAATTCATTCAAAATATGTACCTGGGCTACAGATGACATTCACATCATTGCTATGGGAACATGAGGTAATGCTGTCTATATGTGTGGCAGCACAGTGAAGTAACATGGATTCTGTTCCTCGACATGACACGTCAGACAGCAACACTGGACCAGTCTGTGGCCCAAAATTGATGTTGCTATTAGAAATAGTTGTAGCCCCTACAAAAAGTATAATAAAAAATCAAATTTTGCAAACTATGCATTCTACTAGAAACAGTACTGTGAGGTTGAATTTTGCTGACTTGGGTAGCTCAATCTTTATCATTCTATTATTAAGCATTTCAATTAAATGTGGTTAGAAATAGGGTAAAGTGATCAGGTTTAGTTCAATAATGGGTTACACCATAGCAGTTTCTCTTAAACAATGGAATATTTCATACACTATACTATACTATACAATTATTCAGCACTTCTTTTGCTAGCATTCTGTGTGATATAAGAACCTTGTTTCATATGTAGGATTACTCTCACCAAGAGAAGAGTATCCCAGCTGTCTGCAGACAACTTGAGAATCTGTCGAGCCCCATCCACGATTACACACAGTGCCCCATGTTCCATTCAGACAAACTTCTAAACGGCCTTCAAGAGGGTTTGTCAAACTCACTAGCCTAACCTCTCCTTCAGAACATCCTAATAATATTAATAAGTAAAGTTTGCCATTATGCGATCAATTAACTTGTATAGCCAAACCACAGTAAAATATTGGCATATGCACTGAACTACAAATTTGCTTTAACTACCCATATCAACTAGTGACATGCTTCAGCACAAATGGTGAGCAAACCATTGTGCACAAGCCATTGTGCACAAGTAACAAGGTATTTTATTGCAAGATCTTTTAGCAATAATAGCGAAGAAGGCTACATCTTTTATTTTATTTTCCTGAAATTATTGTTCTAGCTCCTACTCATCTAGTTTAAGGTATCATTCCGTGTATTTATTCTTAAAGAGTAGCTTATGCTGTAAGTATGTAGCCATTGACCATTTCCTTTCTTGCCTCCATTTCCTCAAGTAATGCTAGCTTAAATACGCCATTCGGACTATCTACATGATCAGTAGATCCAAAATATAAGCACACAGCTACTTACAACTAGCCAAAAAAAATTTAATTCATGTATGCCATAGTAACCACTCTCTGCAACTTTTTGTGACTTGAAAAACAAATGTTTCTAAGAAATTATAGCATAGTTTAAGCCACTTTCTTACCTGGGGGAAGGCGGGAAGCATAAAAAGCTATAAAAAATTGTTAATTGCTTTACGTCCTATTCTTTTAAATTTAACTTAGCAGTAGCAGTCACACACAACACTTTCACACACACAGACAGACGAACAGACAGGCACACACACACACACACACACACACACACACACTTTCACAGTAAGCTTATAAGACTTAACTGTGTCCAACAGCCAGAGACAACTTAATTCAGAGTGAACAATTAAATTTTCCTATATCACACAGGTAAACATCAGTGGACCAAAGAATTCTGTTTAGTGGAGTATGGGACAGGGTCAGCTATCAAGCTAGCACAGAAATGCCAGGATCAAGTACAAATATGACTTACGTACATCCATACATATATCATTAGCTTACAAGTTTATTAAGTCACTACATACATAGCACATGAAGAAGTCTGATAATGGTTTCCTACTAGCTAATTGAGAAGTGCACATACTATAAAAATAACACAAGGAACATTCAAATGAAATTGATTATCATCAGAGGTTATAATCTATACATGTGTAACATATTAATGACAGATTCTGAGACTTTAAAAAAATTACAAGTACCTGGTATTTGACAAGAAACACCTGCACGCTGAGGGACAGTGCAGATGGAACCTGCATCTGGACAGTCTATGAGCCTGTGCTCTGAGCCTTTGCACTGGACAGCATACATGGCAATCCTGCCGCCATCAAAAGCAAAAGAGACTGCTCTACTCCCTACATACAATCAATGTATATCACATGATTATAGCAAACAAGCAATAAACATATTTTCATACAGTATTTGACTTCATTGGAAGTATTTAATTAGTCGGCTATTACACAAAGTGAAAATTAGAATAAACCATCCTTCTGAATAGAAGCAACATGACTACACAAACCTGGCACAGCGAATCCAAGTTGCTTGCATAACACCCTGGCATCGATATCACTCCACCTGTTACGGCATACAGTGCCCCATGTTCCATTTAGACAGACTTGAACTATGCCTTCATAGCTGTACCTCCCTTCCACAAGTCTTGCAGCACCTTCCAGGCAACCTACAGAATTAGTGTCTATATATTCATAAGTCCTGATTGAAAATACATAGGTTATAAAATTGCAGTGTATTTTTTGGTTAAAATTAATGAACTAATTATTAGTAGATGCTCTCAATAAAAGTACCGTTGATTGAACATATCACTTTAAAATTTGAAAATCCCAATACCAAATATAGCTTGGATTAAAATTGAACTTGCATGCTTCAGTTTAAAGGGATCAGTTTTGACAAGATCTGACAAGTTGGGAAAGTACTGAACCTGGTAAACATGATCCTAGGACCTCGCTACAGAAGAAGGTCCACGGACCAAAACATTCTTTATGTTAAGCTAATATATACTCATTCAAGTTGATATTCATAGCAATACCTCTACGATATAAACCTTGCTACACTTGAATATTTGCTACTATCAGTTAGTTTATGCTGACCTGATGGGCACACAACACCAGCATCTCGACTGTGCTGGCAGAAACTGAAACCCCTAGTAGCAGAGCAGTTTTTCAGGTCTGCCTCATTTCCGGTACACATGACATTTTCCAGAAGAACACTTCCTGTGCCTTCTCCATACACACCTCCAGAAACTGCCATAGAGCCTGTAAACACAGGTATGAGAATTATTTCTACCTCTTTAGACTTTATTTGACAATTTCTCAATTAAATTATAGAGGGACATATTTACTACGTTCTTCAACATAATAATATATTCATTTTTAACTTTTTTTGTAGTAATATTATAACACATACAAAAACGATATATATTAATGTCAGACCTTCCAAGGCTGAAACATCATATTTTTTATGAACTAATATTACTAAAAAAAAAAAGTTAAAAATGAATATATATAATATATATATAAATGCACATAATTAAGATTAATTATGAAGGAATGGACACATAGATTCAAGTATTCTCAAACACTACATACTCTCAAGCATGTCATAGGCATAATTATAAAATTAGAATCATTAAGAATATGATAATGGACCAAGTACAAGCTCTGAAACTACTGCTGCAGTTACAGACGGGATGCCTCCAAACTTAGTATATGTATAAAATATCAAAATGTCAGTCCTTCACACCATGCAAAAAGTGTGATATACACTAGTGTATAACAATGATAATCTTCTAGTATACAACTGGAATACTCCTGGTATTCTTCTGGTATACACTATGTGTAAAAATGGCTTATAAGTACTGTGCCATTAGGTAATACACCAGTGTGTACACATGTGTATAACTGATGTATTACATTGTTATTTTGTGTGTATGAATAAACAAATCACATTCTGTTTCAAAGCTTGCCTCTTGTCTTCTACATACCATGACTTGTGTACTTGAGTTGCTTGCAGACGACACTCGCGTCATTGTTGTCCCAGTTCCTATCACAGACTGTCCCCCACTCATTCCTAAGGCAGATTTCCACACGACCCTCATTGCTGCTGGCTCCACCCACCAGTCTCACTTGACCTTCAGCACAACCTTAAATGTTACGAATAGGTCACATGACTATCATCCTCTAGTAAAAAGAAATAGCATCTTCAACCCAAATTGCTTATTTCTTTTATGTATTTTAAATAGACGCAGTGTTAGTATGAAAATCAATATATTTATCTTACTATTGCAATGTAGTGCTTCAAATATTGATATTGCGTGTACCAAGACTATTATTGATATTCTTACACAGCAAACATACATACACTTATCAACAACAAGTTGGTAGGTAGCCCCCAATACTAGATCAGGAATCTCACCTGGCTGACAGGAGACTCCAGCATCTAAATTATGTGAAATACACGAATTCTGCAGAGTTGCATTTTCACACTGAAGTATTTCATGTTCTGATCCAACACATGCCACAAATGAGAAGAGAATAGGTCCTGATCCAGGATCGAATCGTGTCGAGCTTATGACAGCAGCTCCTACAAAAAAATTGAACTGAGTATGACATTTATGCTTCATTACGGTCGAGTTAGTCATCGTAGTCACTCATAAAAATTCAATTATAATAGCAAATTAAACAGGTTTATTTACTTTTGTTACTGTATTTATCAATTAATACCTTCACTAGAGAATCCCAGTTGATTGCACACCACTGAAGCATCAGAGTTGCTCCAGCCTTGGTTGCATATTGTACCCCATACTCCATCATAGCAGACATCAACGCGACCCTCGTATTGACGACTAGATGTGACACGTAGCTCTCCATGACGACAGTCTATAATAATGTTAAATAAAAATATCAGTAATTGCACTCTTAATTTTACTATTATTTACAGCTCAAACTACCAACTCAATTGTTTAGTCTATATTTAATCTGTTCAGTCTATTATTGACCAAAACTCTCTAGAGGCTCCCCACACCGATATTTTAGCAGCTGCTCTAACCAGGTTGGGTAGGCTCCACAGAGTAAGGTAGCTGTAAAAACCCTGAAAATTGGTAAGCCAGGCTCAGTTGCTATAACTACTAGAGTAATGAGCTTGCTGCAATACAGCCATGAGATAACATTATGTGATAACAGAGTTATCTCAATAACATGAGTTATCTCAGGTCACCATACCTAAAGATAACTGTGTGAAGATATCTAGCATGGAATAAATATATATATTAGCCCATCACCTGAGTGATGGCACTTGTACCCTGCAGTCAAGTAGAATAAATCTGATATAATCCCCAGTATTCTCACACGAAATCTTTAGAGTGAAAACTTTGATATAGTTCATAGCAACCGTTAAATGTATACCAAAGGGAGATACAAATAGAGCTCAAAAGTCTGTGAATTAATACAAGGGCTTGCAGATACTGTAATAGGCAATGAATTCAAAAATACCAAAACTTAACTTACAAATGTGTTAATTGTTTCTAATACTGAGTTTAGTAGCTAACACTGAATTAACTGAAGCCATTCATTATTCATTATGCTGTATTTGTGTTTTTAGCTGTTGATAATGAAAAGCAGATTATGATGAAACTGTGTGCTCAATAAAAGTAATTTAATTGCATTGTACTCTGTTTACAGTTCAATGCTCCTTTAAAAAACTTTTTTTTTGTCAGTCAATAGAAATACCCAGGTACTGTTCTGACATGATTCTCCCGTACATTAGTGGGGCTTTTAGCGAGTGGTATTTAGTATTTTCTTTGATAATCTTTTCTAGCATGAAGCCAATTTTTTTTTATATCATTTTCTTCCCCTTGCGTGTATGCCAAAACGTTGAGTTTTTGTCGAATTTTAGTTTTCTATTTACTCACCTTATCGTGTGAACTATTGTCGATTATTTCTGTAAAATTCTGTGTATTACGTTTTATTTTCATCAGAAATTATGCTTATATCAAGCTTTTCGCAAATAAACTTGATACCTTCTTTTGTTTCTTCCAGGCATTGAATAAATATAAGTTTTTAAGTTCTTACTTGTTCTTGCCAAACACCTGACTCCAGCATCTCTAGAATGGTCACAGGATGACACAATGCCTGAAGGACAGTCTACCAGTCTGGCTTCTGTCCCAACACACTCCACTTGGCTAAGCTTGATGGGTCCAATTCCACGCCCATAGGAAGCTCTAGTAGTGCCTATAGCTCCTGTAAGAAATCACAATATATTGAGCATATTGGAAATATTATTGAGAAATGCAACTCATTATACTGCTAATATTCAGTGTATTTTTGTCTGAAATAAATCAGCTTATTTCAAAAATAGAAACACTATATGTATAGATAAATCAAAAGCTAAGGGAAGAAAGTTCTTGCTGATGTGACATACCAGCAGGTGATAAGCCAAGCTGCCTACAGACGACCCACGCATCATTGACATCCCAGTTGCTGTCACACACAGTTCCCCAAGTGTTACTAGTGCAGATTTCCACACGACCTTCCAGGGTAGAGTTACCATCTACCAATCTGATGTCTCCATTTTGACATCCTATAATATAATAGGTAGAAACAAGTAAATAGCCCATGAAATTTTTTTAAACAAATTATTAATGCACCAACACATGTAGGAATTGGATGAGGTTTTGCAGGTCTTTACTTATTAATAGCTACTACTATAACCAGTATAACTCCATAATTGAGTAAATTTACACTAAGAAAATGTGTAAACTGACAATAGCTCTACATAAATAAATGATTAATATAGAGTGGATTTAAATGAATAGGTAGGATTCACTTAAGAGAAAAGAAACAACGAAGCTATTATAATAAATTAATTCAGTAATAATTAGGTACCTTGAAGACATCTGACACCAGCATCACGTGAATGTGAGCAGGAATTGTTACCAGTGGAGTCTGCAGTACAGTTTACCAGGTTTCTTTCTTCTCCAGTACATTCCACATTTGTCAGCCAAATTGTACCTGTACCCTGACCAAACCTGGCTCCACTGAAGGACTGGGCTCCTATAAATTACATTGTAGAATGACATTAAAATGTTAAACTCTAGTCCACCATAGCAGTTGCTCGAAAACAAGAATATTTCATTAAAAGTTCATTTCCATGAAAAGAAAAAATATGAAAGAGCATGAGTGAAATTCTCACACTCAAAAGTAGTGAATACAGCAATTGTGTGGGGAAAAAATGCAACAAAAAGAAATGGTTGTCACCAGCAGTTCCAGTTTTCATGAAAGGTCAGTATTTGGAAGTTATATTATTACTATTATACAGTCAACTGAAAAAATAATCGATACTATTCTTTAACAAACCTGAAGACTGAAATTCCAGCTCTTGGCAGACTACTCTAGCATCTGCATCATTCCAGCGGTCATCACAAACTGTTCCCCAGTTCCCTCTCATGCAGACCTCAACTCGACCTTCTATAGCACTATGTCCTCCAACTAGTCTAACATCTCCATTGGAACAACCTATACACACATAAATAGTATAGATACAAACCAAAAAATTAAGACAATTATGAAAAAAAAAAAATTTTCTTAGTTTAGCACTTGATTTTTAAATAAAAGCATTCAATACACAAATACCTACCTGATAAGCATACTACTCCAGCATCTAAGGTGTGAGCACAGGTATTTATCACTGTGAATTCCCGAGGACAGTGTATCAAAGAGCTTTCTACTCCACTACAAGTCACGCCACTAAATACCACTGGACCAGAACCTTGCCCAAAAGCAGCATTCAGCCTAACCAATGCTCCTAAATGATAATATGAGATTAGTAAATTAATAGTAATTACAAAACATGTAATGTTAGCTTTGATTATAGCTAAACTCAATGTTTCAACTTAATTGGCTCAAGTCAAAACAACAGCAGAAGGTTCCATTATGCCAAAACTAACACTGAACAAATAAATGCTCTGCACAATAATTTATTTAGCTAAGATTGAGTGTATCATAGACATGCCACACCCCTGCTTTGGGTATTCAACAAACTTATATTGCATTTTATATCATACCTGTGCTAGAATATCCCAGCTGCCTACATGTCACAGCTGCATCCCCAACACTCCATCCCTGGCTACACACTGTGCCCCATACTCCATCATAGCACACTTCTACTCGACCTTCCAATGGATTAGCACTGCCTCTAAGCCTAATATTACCTTCAGTACATCCTGAATAATAACAGAAGGGATATATTACTTTGTAGCTGATTATATTTGAATCCTTACCTATTCTTGGATAGCACCCAGCTTTAGCTGCTCTATTGTATCTGCCACACCATGAAAGTCTTCCTCGGTAGCAGTCCAACAACCTGGCTTCATTTCCAATACAGTGAACATTGTTCCAGATGTAGGAAGTAACATATGTGGAACCTGAAGGGTACTTGGCACCTGAAAATGAACAGTAAAATCAGTGTATGCTTTCACTGTTTCCTCTCCTTCAGTGATAACTCATATCCTGATAAATTTTGATGAACTTCAGTTACAAACGCAAAACTTTATTATGTACCAGCATCACCATATATTAAATATTTCTATAAGCTTCAGCTAGAATAGGCTTTTTATTTTATATTTAATAATAAATCTATATTGACATAAATTCTAAATACCTGCTGTTGAGAATCCAAGTTCTCTGCAAACTACAAGAGCATCAGTTGTGCTCCATCCAACATTGCATATTGAGCCCCAAACAGAGTCTTGACACACCCGTACTTGACCTTGCAGTGTTGAGACGTCCGTATCATCCACAAGCCTTACTTCCCCTTCAGTGCATCCTATAAAAAAAAATAATATAAAGGACTTTTTAATTACTTTTTTTTGCTAATATTGTGAAGAAAGTAAGATATTAGTTGTTATGGTTAAAATTAATTTTAAGATCTAATTCTGATGGTAATTGGGCATACAAATTCTACTGCATTCAGCTATATAGTTGTCAATTATGCTTATGGTAACGAAATGATACAGTGAAATGATACAGTGAAATGATACAGTGAAATGATACAGTGAAATGATACAGTGAAATGATACAGTGAAATGATACAGTGAAATGATACAGTGAAATGATACAGTGAAATGATACAGTGAAATGATACAGTGAAATGATACAGTGAAATGATACAGTGAAATGATGCAGTGAATTGCTAGACTTATTTTATGCTTCATATTATTGTCTGGGTACATACCCATAAGCAGTCCACCTTAGTTTATTTATTGTTCTCTCCCACTACTTCTCCTCTTCTTTATTTGACAAACCAGTGCTCAAAACAAGTGTGATGATTAGTTACCAAATGATAGTTTACATTTAAGTAAGTAATAAGGATGCAATTTATGACCAATCATGTTGGGTTTCACTGCCACCTGAGTAAGTCCAATTCAAACTATATAGTTTTTAGAAACATCAAACAAACTCAAGTGACCAAGCAGTTGATGTTTGAATTGATCTGCCTGAGTAACAAATAATGTACAATAACTTCAGTAAAAGTGCAAATGATATAAAAATAAAATAAAATGAACAATAGTTACAATATATTAACTAAGTCTTTAGAGTTTCATGGTGGCATGCATGTGTTGCTGTCAGGATGGTTTCCTGACAATAAATACATCAAATTAGTCACCCCTAATAGTCTAGCCCACTTTGCATGGTTGCCAAAATTTATGCTAATTAAATATTTTATAGACTGACAAAGTATTAAAGAACAGGCTCTCAAATCTAGCTACACATGTACAACTAGCCTTAGAAATTTCTGTTTCATTACCACATTGACAAGAAAACAGGCTATTGCTAGTATCTTGGATTTCACCTAGGTAATTCCCATGGATATATTTTTAGTTTCCTAATGGCAATTAAAATGTCGAGATGGAGTTTCTAAAGCTTCAATACTACAGGTTAAGTTTGGCACAATGTACCTGGCAATGAACAAAACATTGCAGAGTGTACTAGTTGCAAAATCATTGTAGTTACATTTTAGCATTACTTTGGAAGTTCAAATATACATAAGTTAATATAAATACATTGTGCACATGGAATAACATAGGCAGCTCATACTGTGCCCAATTTTCCTGTGAATCAACTATTCTGCAATATACTTTTACCATAAGTCATCAGAAACTTGCTTATAAATGATCCATGGCTAAATTAGTCATGTATCCCCTCTCTTCTTTTTTATGAATACGTTGTGCACTTATTGCCATGAAAGGCCTCGTCAATAGCTAATGACCTCATTTAAGAAATAGAGAACTGACTACTGTATGCCGTAATTTCTATAGCTTACCCTGTTGACATCTGACTCCAGCATCTCTAGAATGTGTGCAATTGCTAGCTGTTTGAGAAGAACAGTTCATGAGAGATTGCTCACTGCCTGTGCACTGGATATTGTCCAACCATACTCTTCCCACTCCTTCACCAAACATTCCTCCAGTCACTGCCTGAGCTCCTATACACATTTGAATACTCTTTCTAAAATCAGCCACTAATTAGTTTCCTCTATAATGAAAAAAAAAAGCCTCTTGTTATTACTTAGAGATGAGTATTACCAGCCACATTTTGATTACACTAACTGTAGGTAAGAAAATGTTCATGAAAAGAAACATCATATAAGATACAACTATTGAACTAAGTTCTATTATTTTCACATGTAATATTGGTACCGTTATGAGTCAGCTTGAGTTGCCTGCAGACGACTCCTGCATCAATGTCATCCCACATTTGGTCACAAATAGTCCCCCACTCATTGTTGAGGCAGATCTCTATACGACCTTCAAAACTATTTCTCCCGTTAACAATTCGAATATTTCCATTGATGTAACAGCCTACATATTAATATATAAACAATTAAGTAACTAAATGATTAAACATACACTCTGAAACCATTTGATCACTATACAGAATAAATTTTAATATTAGTAGCATCATTCCCACTAATTTAAGAAATAGTGTCAGCTAGTGTTAGGCTTCCTAGCTAATCACTTACAAAAAAGTGTTAATTATTGACATAAGTTAATGTATACACTTTATGTATCTATCAAGTTCCATTTTCAACATTTTGAGCATAAATTAAAAGATTGTATAACTTTCGCATTCAGTGCTGACCAGGTCGGCAGTCTACTCCAGCATCTTCATAATGGAAGCAGTCATGGATTCCCATGCCTCTATGGGAGCACTCCAGTAAACTGTTCTCACTGCCAGTGCAGGAGACATCATCCAACATTATAGCCCCATAACCAGGACTGTAAAACCCATTGGTATGAGCTATTACTCCTATAGTGAGGATAGGAAGAAAATATAATTATAATATAATATAAGGTTCTAGAAACCGATCATACTATAACATTACTTGTCACAAATAATATACATAGCTACTACTAAATTATCCAAGCACTAAATAATAAAACTTAATATTATTGCAAGTTACTTCTTGATCATTAGCTACTGACATTACATAAAACCATAATTTGGAATAATGAAAACTTCATAATACTATTCTAAATACTACTCAAACTAATTACATTCAAACTACATCCATCTGTATTATGAAAACTTAGAAAAAAAGTTAATTTTGAACAACTAAAATTTATATTTTTCCTACCTTAAATATAAATGCAAATTGCATTACTTGCCCCATTTAACTGTATTTTGTCTGGTACTACAAGATTCAACGATCTTCAACGAAAGTTTCAAAGATTAAAGCTTTTGTCTAGACTCAGTGGGCATATCTTGCAAGCATATTATAGAGGCCTAGTCATGCACTATGAAACTATTGAGATATTGTATATTCAATGGTGATATTGTATTCCATCACTTAATGTCCTTATACTAGTGGTGTGCTTGAGCACAAATGGCGAGCGAGCCTGCCTTGTTAGGCTGCATAAAACTACAATAGTATTATATGATGTATTTTACCTGAAGATGCTTTTATTTCATGGTGACAAAAATGGATTCTATATATATATATACAACAAGGAGCTAGGGACTATCGTTTCCAGCTCTCTCAGTGGGAACAGTCACCACCTAATCCTTGTTATTTATTTATTTATTATTTATTTAGCTACTTGCTTTGTTTGACTATTTTATTATTGTTGTTGATATTATTATTATTATTGATGTTATTATCTATTTATTTAATTAGCTATTTATCATTGTTGTAATTACTTGATCTTTTGTCTAGCCAGCAAAAACAAATAATAAAAAATACATATACATATTTATATGTATTGCTGTTGACCATTAATTATAGCAAATAAATACAGAACTACTCTCTTACCTTAATTTCCTGAGTAGTGACAACACTGTAGTATCAAATTTAAGTCATTCTGATTACTTCTATTACTATACCAGTAACTCTTGAACAAGCTCTCAGCTACAAAAGAAAAGTCCAGCGTTATTTTAGTAACTTTAGTTAACAAATATGGAATAATGCACTTATCTCAGCTTTCCTCCAGTAGTGGTAGCTTCATTAGAAGCCATTCTGACTACCATTGGCTCTTGACAACCAACAAGCGGCACTTAAAAGCTCGAAAAAATGACGAGTTTTTAAATTACGCATATAGTAACTATAACTCCCCATAACTGTTTGAATTGAAGGGAAAAAAAGCAACAAAAATACAAGTCACGTTATTTAAATGTTTTCTTTGTGATATTCTTATTATAAGTAATAGCTGAAAACGCACAATACTTTCACAAAAAGTGGCCATACACAAGACTTACCTTCGGGTTAGTCTAGTGAACTTTCAACTAAATACTGTTGCGTAGGGCTTATAACTATGACAAATAGCGCATTAACTTACCGCCGCCACTAATAGAAATGGAACTCCGGCTAGTTTTTTAGTTTTAATTGCACCGCAAAAGAACTCAAAGCGGTAAACAATTCAATTTCTGGGATGAAACGGGTAATGATCGCGAAACGGGAGGATTCTGTTTAGTGAAGTTTGGAACGGGGTCGAACACCAAGCAAACACAAAAATACGCAAGAGTCAAAGTACAAAATGACATACGTACGTTGCTACATATATATAAACAAATATCCCCGATTTTCAATTGAGTTACCCCTGATAGTGTCTCGCTCGCTTCGCTCGCTCACCAATAAGCAACGTTTAGTGCTACATACATTATCCTACCAGAAATAGTAGTGAAACTAGTTTCTTGGGTTTACATTCCTGTTTACTTTGCTAACATGCAGATTAAGTTCTACTGACATCAACTACTTCATTTACGTAGTCATTAAAATTTTAATGAAAAAAGTTCCTGAATGTAAATATTTTTTTTGTAATATAGTCACAGAAATTGCAAAATGGAAAGATAGCTAAGTTTGAGAATTCATTAAATTTTAAAGTACTTGGACTATTCTTTTTGCGATGTAAATTTACTTACCTGTGGTTATGTGAAAGAGTTGTCTGCATACCACTTTGGCATCTCTTTGGTCCCAACTGTCACTGCAAACAGTACCCCACACTCCATCATAGCACACCTCCACCCGACCCTCCATGGTATGCAGGTATCCATCAACCAGTCTAATCTCACCATCTACACATCCTATATCATACATCAGTGACAAGTATATGCAGTACAGTAAATGAAATAATATGGCCAAAAGTATATTTTTATATATAATAATTAGTATTGTTTTAGTTAACTAAAACTAAACCAAAACCCCTTAGTTTTGGATATTTTACTTTTGGTAAGAATAACAAAAACTAAGCTGTAGAGAACATGAAAAAAACTAAAACTAAATATTTTAGAAGACAGTAAATTCAATAATAACTAAAACTACCAGTAGAGTGGATGACAAAAACTAAAACTAAGCAATTTTTTGTTGTAAATAATTCACCTTGAATTATGTCATTATTAAATGAAGGTATAATCAAGTAATATTTCTCTAAACTATATAAAAAATATCATACTTTATTCATAATATCTCTTTTTTGAAGTTATTTGGGAAAGCTATCTGTACTACTTCTTAAGGAGTTTCATTATTAAGAATTTGAGTGACATCAAAAATTAACTAAAAGTCAGTTGATAGTAATAACTAACTAAAGCTTCTACATTGTGGGGCCGCCCATCTCAAAATAACATGTAGAACAAGACTCTGTGGTATTTGTGAATGCATGTATGCATTAGTTAAATTATTGTTGTTGTGAGAAGAAACGTGTTGTTACATCTTTCCATGTTTAGTTTTGTGTCACTTTATAATTAATTTATGTCATATTGCAAGTTGGGAAGAACTAGGAGTGATGCTGTGGGTCAACAAATTTAGAAGAGAACTAGCTATAAATCAGTGTTGTTTAGGTTTAGAGATTCCAGATTAGACTTACTTAGTTTTAATTATTCATACTAAACAAATAATTATAATGAATGCTTAGTTTTAGTTGTTTTTTTTTCCAAAATCTCCCTGAAGATTTAGTTAGTTTTTAGTTTTTCTTCAATAATCATGTAGAAGATTTAGTTAGTTACTATCTACTGACTTAGTTTTAGTTAATTTATGTTGTCACTTAAATTCTTCAATAATGAGACTCCTTCCCACAAATAACTTCAAAAAAGCATATTTCTATGAAATCTTAGATATAAATAAAGTGTGATGTTTTTTTTATAGTTTAGAGAATATTTACTTGATGAAAATTTATACCTTCGTTTAATAATGACATAATTCAAGGTGAATTGTTTACAATAAAAATTGCTTAGTTTAAGTTTTTGTCATCCACTCTAATGGTAGTTTTAGTTATTCAAATTTACTGTCTTCTAAAATATTTAGTTTTAGTTTTTCATGTTCTCTACAGCTTAGTTTTAGTTATTCTTACCAAAAGTAAAATATCCCAAAACTAAGCGGTTTTGGTTATAGTTTTAGTTAACTAAAACAACACTACTATAAGTGTGCTAACTGCCTGCTAATTTCCACCCAAATCTCCTCAACATGAAATACTCAAAGTAACACAAAAGTAAAATTACTATAATTTTATTAAATTGATTTGGTTGCCTTACCAATTATACTAACATACTGTACTATTAATTACCTTCAGGCTAAAGTGCATCATTAAGTCTACAAGAACATGAGACACCCGTGCTTTACTATCTTTCACAAAATACCAACCTTAAATTTATTAGAAGAATTCATGAGCTATTATGATATTAATTCCAACATACATAGATGTTTAACGAAAACAAACTAACCAATTTTCGGCTGACACCGAACTCCAGCATCATAATAGTGGCCACAGTAACTTGGTGCGGTTGATTTACTACAGTCTACAAGTCTGAACTCTCTTCCAGTACAATATACATTGGAATAAGCAATAGTACCAGTACCAGATCCAAAATAGGCATAGCGAAATGATTCAGCACCTTGAATATATAACAAAAACATTAATAATAATAACAATAATAATAAAGTTACCAATAATTGAGTATCCAAGTTGTCGACAGACCACTGTAGCATCCGAGACACTCCAGCCATAGTGGCAAACAGTTCCCCAGGATGAAAAGTAGCATACTTCTACTCTACCTTCATGTGCATTCATTCCATCAACCAACCTCACATCACCATTGGCACAGTCTACCAATTGCAAACATAGAGTAATACAAAAGTTACATAAACAAGTGACATAAACAAGGACAATTGAGCTTGTAAAGTTTAAAATATTCTGCAAAAAAATTAAGATGGAAATATCCATCTAATAGACTTATTCACCATACAACTAATAGTGGCCTTTAGACATAAATGAAGCAACACCACCAACAGCAGTAGTAACAACAACAACAACAACATGACTTGTAACATTAAATAGATGTTCTAGACATTAGAATAACAAACACAATTAGCATTAGCTGCCAGTATTTCTGAATAGCATAAAATACAATTGTATCTATTATAACTACCTCTCAAACTTCCAAACTTAAACATACATGTTTGGCATTGAACTCCAGCATCTTCAAAAGGTACACAGCTAGAATTAGACAAGGTTTCCAAGCAGTCTGTTAGTCTTCTTTCATCCCCAGAGCATCGTTCATTTGATATCCACATTATTCTGCTGCTTCCACCAATATCATAAAGTGGAGTGTTTCCTGGAAAGAAAGAATGAAATTAATCCCTTTCACAGCATTAATCATTAGTCCTTTAAAATTCACTCAAATGTGCTTTGCTGTTGCTTGTTTGTTTGTTGTTGTTGTTGTAGTTTTAGTTAATCTGTCAAACATTAAGAAAAAGCACATAACATCCTCCGAACAAAAGAAAAAAACAATAGCAAGCAGAGTCATAATTGAGGTTTTAAAGACTTGAATTATATTTGTTAAATTCTTCCAATTTGATATAAGTTCCCTGCATTAGTTACCTCTTCTCCCTAAAAACTTTCCTGCATTTAGCTTCTTTTTTTTTTTTCTTATTTACTTCGGAGGATGTTACATTATAGTTACTATAAAATTATCACTTTGGGAACAGCCTTATGATGTAACCCAATAATTTATCACAGCCTTTTAGATCTTTAAAGCATAACTTACCAGCCAAGCCAAGTTGCCTGCAGACCACACTGGCATCTGTAGTGTTCCATGTCTCTACACACACTGTTCCCCACTCATTACTGGAACATACTTCAACCCGGCCTTCATTGAAACTTGAGCCACCAGACAGTCTTACTTCACCTTCAGTGCATCCTAAAATGGATCAGACCACTTTCACTACAGTACCTGGAAAAAAAATATGCTGTTACCTTCTACACAGACTATGCTAATATCCTGATCGTGGTTGCAGTTTGGATTATTCCTGTTATGAGGACAGTCTACCAGCATGGCCTCTGTTCCTGAACATATGAGGTCATCCAGTACCACAGGCCCCTCTCCACGCCCATATGGAGAGCTCAGTTGTGTTATTCCACCTGCAATAAATAAGTCCTTTGTAAAATTAAGAAGCGTATTAACAAAGGTTCCAGTAAATTGTGTAGCTGATCAGCAATTCTACTCCCAGAATGCTTATATCGTATTTCCTAGTCATCTTCATTCCAACCCATTCTCGACATTTAGACTTACCTGAGCTAGAGAAGCCTAGTTGTCTGCAAGCCACAGCTACTTCTTGTCTACTCCAGCGGTCACTACATACAGTTCCCCATACTCCTTCATAGCACACTTCCAGCAGACCCTCCGTGGGATTATTGCCACCCACAAGCCTGCCTTCTCCATGAGTGCAGTCTACCATAACAAGAACATTTGCAAATATTATAATAGCTTACTGCATAACATAGAGGATTTGTAGGATAATAGTATTCAGTTGTTTTTCCCTGGAAATAACATCTTATGCATTCTGGCTCACTCATACCATAGAAATAGTATAGCATTTTACTATAAAGGAGGCTTATATGAGCTACCTAATTCATGTTGCTATTTTTCATGAAATATCCTACCTGTTGGCAACAAAAAAAATAAGCTTCTTGTACACCTTGTATAAATTAAATAGCCAATATTAATATTCCAGCAGCTCTATAAGGCTAACAAATTACAGCTTCTAGCTAGTCTAGTTGCTGGTTGTTTTGTTTCATTGTTTTTATTACACCAGAGCAATTCAAACACTAATCAAGAAACAAAATTTACTACAAAAAACATAATTATAAATCTTCTTGGTATACAAAATGATTTCTGAAACATTTTAACCTCAAGAGGTCTTCACTGTTATCACTATTGTTGTGAATTAAAAGTACTTATTTAATTACATTCGTTTAAACTTATAATAATAGCAATTTTCTTGTTCTAACAGCGCTATTATGTATTAGAATTATACTAATGTCAAAGGTCAAGAAATAATTAATATATGTATCTTCTTCATGCCAATATACAGAGTAAAAAAACATTTATCTCTATATGATCCATACAGAGTAATTAATTGAACCACTTGCATTTAAGACTAGTCACTATATCAATGTCATAGCAAATCAAGCTGATACAATTTTTGTAACTTAAAATGTTTTTTTCCTCAAAATATAAATAGCAGTAAGTAATATGCTAAAATATTACTTTCTAACTATATCATAGTATTAAACTACCAGAAAATATCTTAAAGATATAATAGTATCAGCCATAACACTAAAAAGAAAACAAACCACTTACTGTACCAAGCATAACTAGTGATGTGCTTGAGCACAAACGACGAGTGAGCCTGCCTAGTTATGTTGCATGAAACTACACTTTTGTTTATGATGAATTTTGCCTGAATAAACTTTTTTATAGCATGATAACAAAAATGGATTCCTAGCAATATACACAGAACTACTTTCTTGCCTTAATATCCTGAGTAGTGATAAGTCTGTAGTATCAAATCTAAGCCATTCTGACTACTTCTACTACCAGTAACTCTAGAACAAGCTCTCAGCTACAAAGAAAAGGGCCAGAGTTATTTCTGTAACTTTATTTAAATATGGAATTACTACTTATCTCAGCTTCGCCCGAGTAGTGGTAGCTTCTTTAGAAGCCATTCTGACTACCAGTGGCTCTTGTCGACCAACAAGCGGCACTTAGAAGCTCCAAAAACTGGTGAGTTTTTAAATTACGCATATACAAAAAAGGGGATGCCATAGTAACCATTCAATTGAAAACAACAACAACAACAAAAAATACACGTTATTTTCTTTGTGATTTTCCTTAGCTAAGTAGTAGTTATAACGCACAATACTTTCACATAACTGGACATACCTACACAAGACTTACCTTTGTGGTTAGTCTAGTGGACAATGAATTTTCAAGTAAATACTGTTGCGTACGGCTTATAACCATGACAAAGAGCGCATTGAGTAACCACCGCCACCAACTCGAATAGAAATGGAACTCCGTATGTTTTCAAGTTTTAACTGCACCAGCAAAAGAATTCAAAACGGTAAACAATTCAATTTCTAGGATGATAGTGGTAATGATCGATAAACCAGAAGATTCCGTTTAGTGAAGTTTGGGACAGGGTCGACCACCGAACTAACGCAAAATATGCCATGGTCAAGTACAAAAATGACATGCGTACGTCCAAACATATATATAAACAAATATCCCCGATTTTCAATTGAGTTATCCCTGATAGTGTCTCGCTCGCTTCGCTCGCTCACCAATAAATTATATATCTTACCAGTTAATTGTTGACATCTCACTCCTGAATCCTGACTGTGACGGCAACTTGCAGTCCTTTTTTGGCAGTCCACAAGTCTGAATTCTCTTCCAGTACAAGCCACATTATCATAGGCTATCGAGCCAATACCTTGCCCAAAATATCCATTAGAAAATACTTGAACACCTGAACATTCAATAAAACAGCAGTAGTGTCCAACAAGAACTAAGGTAATTTGACAAATCTTCAATAATTCAGTCACTGTCAGCTGAATTATGAAGAAACATTATTATACATATCAAGTTAATATGATCAAGAAGACAAATAATAAATATGCTAGGAAAACATTTACAATTATTTGTTCCACGTGCAATAGAAAAATCTAGGACATGATCTCCTAACTCGATCAAAGAGATTGCCAAAGCATAGCTTATATATTATCCAGAATTAAAAGGATTTAGTTGCTGGGTATACCTTTTGTTGAAAATCCCAGTTGTCTACAAACTACAATGCCATCATTTATGTCCCAGCTATGATGACATATTGTGGTCCATGTACCGCTAGAACAAACTTCCACACGACCATCGTATTGTGAGGTTCCTTCTGCCAATCTTAAGGCTCCATCTTCACATCCTGTAACAATTTATATATAAATAGTCAAACCATTTTTGTTGTTGTTTATTTTGTTGTTGCCATTGCTTTTTCTTAACTATTATCATTCTAAACATGGTATACATTATGCATGGCATGGGTACTACAGCAAAGCCTTATTATTAACCACGGCATTATTCCAATAAACTAGGATTTGCCAGTAAAAGGGCTCACAAGGAGGTAACGAGGAAGTAATTAGGGGTGTGTAGGGGTATAAAGGATTGTTCGGATGAACCTATAGTTGAAACCTACTGGATCTACCACTGTGCAGGGGAGTAGGAAGCCAGATCATATTGGTGCAGCCATTATAACCACACCCACCTAACCATGCCCACTCATTTATTCAAGTAATGGGACAATACAGTGGTTTTTCTATCAAATGAACCAAAGAGTTTAATAAATTCAAGTGCCAAATCACACCAAATAATTCAGTAAAAACCATATTTTATTATATTATTACAAATCTACATATTTTATAACAATCAGTAGGTCCGTGTCAAATAAACTAGTGGTGCGCTCGAATAGCGCAAATGCATGGCAAGCGAGCAGACTCTTTTTACAGAAAAATAGGACAGAAATTACATCTAACTGATTAGCCATGAAGAGTTAACAATAACTGAATTACCTGAATAAACTTAGAAAGCAGTGGCAAAGAAGCGCAGCTTGACAAAGACTTCACAATTGTTTCAAGAAGAGAGTAGCTATAAACGTCTTGGTTGAAACAGAGTTGCGTAAGGCAGTGCAGCAGGATTCTCCGCGCTCGATTGAAAAATACTGGAACTGTGAACGCTTTACCTAACTTACGTAATTAGAAGCGCGGGCGAAATATTTTGACGTACGTATACATACATATATATATATATATATCTGAAATCTCAATTGAACACAACTGATAGTCAGCTTCGCTCGCTTCGCTCGCTCGCTGAATAATGTTAAATTATAGTTATAGCTACTATGTAGAGTGTATAATATCATATAGCTAGTTACTTGGACATATTATAAAGCAGACAATACAATGACAAAAAAAAAAACTTCAAAAAAAAACTGAATCCACCATAATTAGAACTTACAAATGCCTGCCTTCTGTGGCAGTCATAGCTTTATTTTCTTCAAATATTTTCAAGTATGTTTGGCAAATAACTAAATGGGAAGACTCCTAGTAGTGCAAAAATGGCCATTTTACAGACCAACAATGCTGGGAAAACCTCTGAACTACGTTTGTTTTTTCAAAAGATCGCTTTGGAATAGCAAACGAAAGACCACGCTGGTTTGGAGTTTTAAAAATCTTTCAAAAAGCTTGATATTAGCTATTTAATCCCTGAAAAAGTCATTTCGACCACTCAATTTCGACGTCCCAAGTTCGACAACAACATGAGATCCGGTAAAAGAGTAGGAAAATTGTATCAACACGCCCCCTTTTTGTGAATATTGGTGCAGCCATAGCTGCGCAGCCGCACCCGTTCCGACGCCCCTGCTGTGTTGGCTAAACTAAGGTATTGGCTCTAACCTGATGAGCATCTGAGTGTTACATCTTGGGCATGAGTACAAGTGGAGATTCCATCCACATGGCCAAGAGTGCATTCAGTTAGTTTCCTTTCACTGCCATTGCACTGCACACTGTTCGACCATATCCTACCAGCTCCTTCACCAAAATCTGAAGCATTTGGTATTGTAGCATCTGAAAGAAATGAACATGTATACTTAATGAAAATGTTACGAATAGATTTAATAAAGACCCAACTCATATAATAACACCTATTTGAATCTTTCTATGATAATGTATATGTGTAAGCAAGTAATAATATTTACTGGTCAATAATTATTAACTTTTGTATTAATTAGCAGATTTTGAATTAATATATCAATGAAAAGTATTCTTGCCCTTAGCATCCACACACATTTAGACAGGCTCTTCATTTGTTCAAATATTTTTTCAATATAATAGTTCTACAAGATTATTAAACATGACAGAATTACATAGAAATTCAATAAATCGACTACTGAATTATATAATCTAACAACAGTAATATGTTTATCCTCTCTTTTTCTTTTTTCTTTATTTTCTCTAAGTGTGGCTAATACTTTGAAAGCTTTTGAGTGCATTTAGAGAAAATGCAATCATTAGTGTTCTTTTATAGTTGGTTTATCTCATGCTCAAGTTTGAAGAATATAAAATTGCATTTAAATTACATTGCACTGGAAAGGAATTTGACCACATTCCCTTATTTGCTGATGGTAAGAACATGATCGCTCTGGTTAGACTAAGTGCATTTTTACTATTATAATCAGACAGAGCTGGTTGCTACTGAATTTTTAAGAATATCCTTTACCCTACAGGAGCTTATAATGGCTCTCCGTTTGGTCTATACAAAATTTTATCATTTTCTGTTTATGAAAACCTCTAGTCTTCAACTCCCCATAGCAATCCCACACATAGTAATCCAGTGATCAAAAGTATTTAGTTTGTTTTTTAGGAAAACTATGGCACTCTGAGCAACAAAACTTACTTTCTGTGGCATATCCCAACTCTCTGCAAGCCACTCTTGCCTCTGTGAAGTTCCACATCTTGTCACAGATTGTCCCCCACTCATTTTCCATGCAGATCTCAAGTCTACCTTCGATGGTACTGCTTGAGCCAGTTAGTCGAAGCTCTCCACTGCTACATCCTGGAGTTGATTAAAGGAATGAAATCCAAGTGTACGTTAACATACAGTGGTTATTAAATTGTACATTGCAAAGTAACTATAACCTGCTTGGCAGATAACTCCAGCATAATCAGCGTTGGAACAGGTGTGTGTGATGTTCAGTCCTCTGTTAGGGCAGTCTATCAGTCTGTGTTCAGAGCCACCACACCTTACATCATCCATGATAATGGGAGTGCCACTACTAGCTCGTCCATATGAAGGGCTGATGGAAGGAATTGCATCTGATGAATGAATAAAAACAAACACACTAATGAACAAAAGGATGAATGAACCAACTAACAAAGCAAGACAATCTGGCAGACAGAAATTTTGACTCAAAACTAAGTCTGTACACTATGCAGTTTTATATTTTTCCTTATTAGCTAGTTTTAGTAAAAACTGGTTACATACTATCGGCATTGGTTCTCAGTAAACTATTCTGTATACCACTTGCTCACATCATTATACAGAGCTGACTCTTAGCGTTTTCACAATTGAAATTAAAAAATAGCTCAATAAAAGGACTTAAATCAGTAAGCTCATACCAAATTCAACGGTTAAAACAGACAGGAGGATGACTACTATAACCCTCTTATGCATGCACGCTGAGGGTTAACAATGGCTGTGGATGTGTGTACCTACCTGAACTGGAGTATCCCATCTGCCTGCATGTGACACTAGCATCATTGGCATCCCAGTGGTCACTACACACAACACCCCACACACCGTCATAACACACTTCAACACGACCTTCCAGAGGTCCGCTGCCATCCTCTAGTCTCATTGCTCCATTTTCACAATCTAAATAAAACAGAGGACAATACTATTGAAACGAGTCAATATAAGTGAAAGGGCCACACCATGGTAGAGCCAGCAGATTTTCTGTTTAGGTGAAGCAAAAGTATATATAATTGACATTTCTATCACAACAGTTGAAGAAGAAAGCACAATTGCTACCACTGATTATTTAGCAATGGTCACTAATCAGTGTTTCATACAGGGGGGGAGGGGGGGAGGGGGGGGGGGGGGGGGGGGGGGAGGGGGGGAGCCCTGGGATCTCCCCCTCCCCCCCCCCCCCCCCCCCCCCCCCAAACTCATTTCTTTACACAAACTTTTATAATAGAATAATATACCAATTACAGTCTAATGTGCCTATTTTTTTCTTTAAAAATGTCCAAAATTTCACTAAAATTAACTTCACTTAAGTCTGGGCCTTCAATGGCAATTCTCATAAGGTGAGTCAAGTTTTCATCAAACAAGCGATTCCTTAGCCTGGTCTTTATCATCTTCATGTGACTAAACGATCTTTCGACGGTTGCTGTTCCAACTGGAAGTGCTAGTAAAATTTTGGCCAGATTAACCCACACACAACATCTCCCCCCCAAACTGAAAATCCTGTATGAAACCCTGCTAATTATAGAGTTCTGTCCAGTAGGATGGGGGAGAAGGACTTTCCACCCCCCACACCCCCGCCCCCCCCCCCCCCCACAATGTGCAGCATATTGTCAGGTTGAGCCCAAAATGACAAACATTTAGCTCAAAATAATTTCATGCTAACTACTCTCACTGATTTAATAAGAAATATTATTTTTACTTGTAACTTGGTATATATAGAAATGGTGGAATTGGTCAAACTTCCTCTCCCAAATAAAATTTTCTAGACAGAAACCTGCATAGTGAGTGATGTAAAGTGAAACTTCCTAATCTCTGAAATATAATGTTCTATGTATATAGTAACACCTTGATACCAGAAAGGCTTGAGACCCTTTTGAAATTTGAGGTTTAGAATATTCGTTTGATTACACTTGCTCACATTACTAGTCTTTCTTAGATTCGTTAACCAGCCATTCTCTCGGAGAACATCCGGTAACTTTCGCCAGGTTTCTGTGAAATGCCCAAATGCATTGATTTTGTTTTTGTGACATCATAGACCTGCGTAATATCTACTGAGCACATAATCTCAAAATAAAGTGCAGCAAATTTAGAGTTAAGTAAATGCGGTCAATGGGTAAGAGTGGCATTTACGTAACTGTGGTCACTTAATTGGTTGTCCCAACATTCCAGGACAATTTCACAAAAACCTGGTGAAAGTTACCAGACTTTCTCCTTCCCCTGTGCCCCACCCCTTTACATGCAGAGAATGGCTGGTTAATGAGACAAAGCCTTTCTCATGTATCATATAAACTGATATTCCTCAAATATATAAAAATACAGTCTGCTTTTTTTTTCAGATAATTATGAATTGCCTACCTAGATATCATTGCTGAATTTTGATTGACCACCATGTTAAATACTTCAAAATGATAATTACCTGATCTTGCATGACACCTAACACCAGCACTACTTGAATAAGAATAGCAACGATTCACATACTTCCTGCACTGAAGCAGTGCTCTTTCATCACCATTGCAATAAAATGCTCGAATACCACTAGTGGGTGAAATGAGACCAGGAAACGGATTAGTAGATGAGTAGGTAGGGATCACACCTAAAAAAACATCACATTCTTAACCCTTAAACATGAGTAAAGTTTTTTTCAGAGAAATTTCTGCTACTCAGATGAATTCCTTTGCAATATGACACAAAAAAAGCTAATGAATAAATTAACATAATATTATGAATTGGACATCATTTACTGCATAATTTAACCCTTTGACTATCAAAGCCGAGAATTCTCGGTGTTGCACCACTCTCAATTTTCTGATTGTTAAAAAATTGATTATCTAATATAACGTTCCTATTATTGGTTTATACACTGCTCTGACATAGTATTTCCTGTAATAAAATTTTAAACGAGTGCACCGGTGTTTGTCTTTTTTTGTGATTCTTTTTTTTTTTAAGTGTGGCTACTGGAACGCTTACCATTGAGCATCTTTATAGTACCGGGCTCTAAAGCTCAGAATTCAGCAACTAGAAGGTAAATAAGCCATGCACTTTGTTTGAACCCCATAGCATGGAAATTAAGCTTCACCTAGTATCATTAGAAAAGGTAAGTTCGAATTTTTAGCTCTTCTCTTTGTGAATTAATATACTTATTTTGCATAATAGTAAAAGTTTAGTCTTGACATGCTTTTGCTGAAATGTCTTTACAGAAAAGAAATAAAGAATAGAATATTCAAACACTTTTCATATTACCCAACTGGTCGTCGTAAAATTGACAGGGGAAGGGTTAAGATAATTTAAACATAAAATTACTGCAAATAAAGGTTGATAAAGAAAACATACCCACTACAGAGTATCCTAATTGCCTGCAAACCACTCTAGCATCATCTGCATCCCAGCTAATCTCACAGACAAAACTCCATCTATTGTTGTAGCATAACTCCACCCTTCCTTCATAAGGTATGGAACCATCTACTAATCTTACATCCCCTTGATTGCATCCTAAAATATATACATACATGGTAAACGATAAATTATATTATATTATTTAAAATAAAGTAGTCATAAGCTATGAGTGATAAAAAGCAGTCTTCTCACATGTATCTAACCATACTGACTGAACAGATACATTCCTGTTTCCTGCTGTCATCTGTACATGCACATAAGTATACCTGAGGAACACCTGACACCAGCATCTTGTGAATGAGTACAGGAGTTGATAGTGGAAGAGTTAGTCAAGCAGTCGGTAAGGTGTAACTCAGAACCACTGCATTGAACACCATCTAACCAAATACGGCCACTTCCCTCACCAAAAGAAGCATTCCCTAAGGCCATAGCACCTGCAGAAAAAGTATAACTATTTAGTAATATGTAGCTATCTCTATTAGAAAATAAGTAAGCCTATGTTAATTTAGAATGTTGATTATATAATACTCCACACTGAGTATGCTCACCAGTTGATAGATAGTGGAAATGCCTGCACACTACAGCAGCATCACTGCTGTCCCATGCCTGATCACAAACAGTACCCCATTCATCACTGAAGCATATCTCCACACGCCCCTCATTAGGAGTGCTGCCTCCAGCAAGTCGAAGTTCTCCATTTGTGCAGCCTGAAACACAAAACAATGCATTTAGTAGTGGGAAAACTATTAGTGTACTAAACAATAAAGAGAAATAAAAAAAGGTAGAAATGTAATCATTCGATTACAATTTTCTTTAGCTAACTATAGATGCTTTTTTTAAATGCTGTATTTTTATACTGTTTATTTAATTTGACTTTAAATAGCAATAATGTAATCTTACCAGGTATACAAGAAACTCCAGCATCTTGAAAATGCTGGCAACTATGGACTAATATTCCTCGACTGGAGCAATCAATGAGTCGTGACTCTCTTCCAGAGCAGGTCACCATGTCCAACATTATGGGATTATTGGAAGTGCCCACTCCATACACTGTTGGATCTGTGACTGGTATGGCTCCTAATACAATAAATACAGTGGTCAATGGCACATGGATTTCAGTACTACTTGCTTCAATAGACTGCATATTGAATATTTAATCTTAAATTATTATCAAAGACTTGCTAGCCATTTTCAACCAAAATTAAGCTTTAAATTGGTGGAACGTAATCCCAAACATCTTTAAACCACCGGTCCTGTTGACCGGTCTAAAAGATATTACATCTTCACACCTTCTTGTATGTATACTCTGCTGTTATACCTAAGAAAAAACTTGGTGTAGCCACTTTAGTTAGCTACATAATTAAGTATGACATGGTTGCTGTTATTTTTATATATTTTTTACTTATCTGGTAGCTAGTCGGTGTTTTGATCATCTTGTAGATATGACAATATGCATGTACAAACATGCAAGCCTGATAAGTGTGCTTCAAGTTATATATCATTCATACTGAGTCAACACCATAGGATAGCTGGCATGACTTGTTGTTTGTATGCATTATATATGAAACTTAAGTCAATCAAGTTAAAATCAACCTGAGCTTGAAAATCCCAGCTGCTTGCAAGCAATGCCAGCATCCACAGAATCCCAGTCACGCCCACACACAGTGCCCCAAGCTCTGTCATAGCAAATCTCTACTTGACCCTCTCGAGTTGTCTCTCCACCAACCAGTCTAATGTCACCATCAGCACAGTCTATAAATGACATAAAGTGCATACATAAAAATATTTGCCATAATTATCAATTTATCCTCACATAGTATGTTAGATCTACCTGTGGAGAATTACATTCTTAAGGCAAAGTTTAAAAGCAAACCTATTCCACTATTAAAAAAAAAAAATTTTTTTAACGTTGAGTCATGGCACAAATAAATAAATCAGGCCACTTTCAAATTATTTTAGGAAATTATTCTGTATTGTATTCAAAGTATCATTTTCATACAGCCAAACTAACATTATTCTGCAGCGTATTCTGGAGCTAAAATCTGGATTGAAGGCTGACCACCAGGTAAAAGTGGGACACAGATATATAAAATCGTGATAGCAGGATCGATTATCAAATTCGGGATAGTCCCACCTAACTAAAACAGTTGGAGTTTATGCATTTTAGCTACAATGGAAATGAATTCTGTAAAATGTTTGTGAGAGTTGTTTCATTTACTATCACTGTGCAATACTATTAGTGATCTGTTGGATTGTAACAACTGCAATGTATGTTTGTAATATATTACCTGTTTCAAAAGAGCATCGAACTCCAGCATTACCACAGGAGTAGCGGTAATAATTTCCATTGCAATCAATTAGCCTTTGCTCTACTCCTTGACAATAAAATCTGTTCTTTGTGGTTGAATAACTCGAAGCTATATTATAGTAACTTGACCATGTTATCGCCACGGCACCTAAAATAAGAAGATATGAAACCATAAAAAGCTCATTTTATTGTACAAATAGCTAGTTATACACGTGTGCAGAATCAATATCAGACTCTATTAAAGGCTCACCAGCAACTGGGAATCCCAGCTGTCTGCAGACAACTCTGGCATCATTGATATCCCAGCTACTTGAGCAGATACTTCTCCAACTGTTGCTCTGGCATATTTCAACAAGTCCTTCATGATCATTTGATCCAAGCACCAGTCTCACTTCCTCTTCAACACAACCTGAAATGTATATATGCCCCCAACATATCAAGTAATAATACTCAGCTCATTACTAACACTCCTTCTCCCTGCCCTCTCCCACCCACTCACACACCGACCCATATAACCTTTACCTTGTATACAAGCTACTCCAACATCTTCATCATGTGTGCAAGAAGCAAGCTGGTCATTGCTGATGTCATAGGTACAGTTCAATAGAGACTCTTCACTTCCAGTGCATTGGACATTACTCAGAGAAATTCTCCCAGTGCCAATGCTATAATAGGACTGATTCAAATATCCTGAACCTAATAAGAACAATTATTAGTCCATAAAACCAATTAAAGTTACCATCCCCAACCTCCAACTCCTCTCTATGCAACTTCAAGTCCTGCAACAGGACTCCTAGAGAAACCCAACAATCTTTTAATCAAACAATTTAAATACGTAACTTTTAACTTTCAATTCATTTTTAGGTGCATTTTCTAATGGAATGTCTGCATGGCAAAAGTGGGTCACTTGATAGTCAGAGATTAACTCATAGACAATCATGTGAGAGTGAGATGCAAAAAAAAATTATACTCTTAATTATTCACTGACCATTGCAATCATTTTATAGTCTAATATATCCACAATACCTGCTGGTGTAAGATTCAATTGCCTGCAAACAACTTGAGAGACAGATGAGAAGTTCCACATTCTTTCACAGACAGTTCCCCATTCACTACCCAAGCATATCTCAAGGCGTCCTGATATGTAGCTGCCATCATTCACAAGCCTGATGTCTCCATCAGTGCATCCTAAGAAAGAAAAATTAAGGTTTCAAATATTGAAGTATTAAAATATTGTAAGATTGGTGCAATTTAGCCTACGTTTGTAAGAAAAATATTGTCGTTAGAAATCACACATATTCCAACCACGAGTTGCAGATATTTATAGATTTGCTCTTGCATACAGGGGATTAGTAACATTTTAGTCTGTAAAAAGTAGGGGGAAGAGAAGCACCATGTAGCATTGATCCAATGTAGCATTGATCCAATAAAGCAACCACATTGATTTAGGTTTTGCTCCACAAAAGTAGGAACGTGGATAAACCAAAATCCTCATTCTTCCTTTTTATATCCACATTTTTGCTAAATATCATTGTGAACCTGTTTTCTGTAATGTAATTGACTTGTAATTGACTTAAAGCAAATGAAATTTTAACATAACCATGTAGAATACAAGTTATACAACTTCTGAATATTTAGCAGTTCACTGCTAGTCAACGCCAACTTCAATACTAACTTTTTGTTCGTAAATTTGTTATGGCAAATCTTTTAAGATGATACAATTACATCCTAATCAACAAGAAATTTCATTTACCTGGTAGACAGAAAACTCCAGCATCTTTCTCATGATTACAGTTACTATTTCCAACTCCATTGTTGTAACAGTATAAGAGATTGACCTCAGAACCACGACACTGGACATCGTCAAGTAAAATAGGACCCATTCCATGACCATATGCTGACTGAATTAAAGCTCTAGCTCCTGAATATTAATGACAATCTTATTTAATAATAGCGATAATAACAATAATAATAACAATAATAATAATAATAATAATAACAATAATATTTAACTGAGCTAGATAATATGGACAAAATTCCATTATGAACCTTTGTAAGGTATCATACGAGATTGCACTGTATACAGTGAGCACAACTGTGTACTTTGACTAAGTTACTAACCTTTGCTTGAGAATCCCAGCTGTCTACAAACTACTCCAGCATCTATTGCCTGCCACATGTCACTACATACAGTCCCCCACACTCCATCATAGCACACTTCCACACGCCCACTCTGAGGAGAAGTCCCATTCAATAACCTTGCATCTCCATCATTACATTCTGTTACATACGTAAATACATACATACATACATACATACATACATACATAAATAGCAACGGCACAAAACAAAAAAATTCATGATGGTAAAGCTTAGAGCGTAGCAACAAGTATCCAATCGCCACAGAGAATGATGCTACTTGAATAAATACATACAACAGATCAATTAGATTACTCACATATGACTAGCTACATTTTAATTACAGATAGATATTATGCACAATTAAAATGAACAAGATTGCTTTACCCTGCTATACAAGCATGTGCACGTAGCAATGCCTCTTCAAATTCTACTAAGTAATTCACTCTACATATATACATTGTACCTTGCTTGGGATAGCACCGCACTGAAATATCTTCATAATGACGGCAGGATGAACTTGTAGCAAATGAACAACTGAGCAGGGAGATCTCTTGACCAGTACAACCAAAATATGCAAATGATATGGGACCAAATCCAGAGCCAAAAATGGAATTAGTAATTGTCTGGACAGCTGTAAGAAATATAAAAAAAATGTGAACTCTTTAATTTTGATTAGAAATATTATGATTATGGCTTTGCTAATTTTACTATTTAATGGGAAATAAAAATAAGAAGCCTAAACTCTTTATCTTTTTATCTCAGAGTCATGTGCTCTAATAAGAGAGTCTTGGTGATAAATGTAGCCTCTTTCAACACAACTTATTCATTAATTATAAGTATGTCTGTCCATTACTTCAGTTATGCCTGTTCTTGTAGTTACCCATGAGAAATAAGAAACCCACCTTCCTTATAAAAAAAATGTTGCAATAACATAATATAGAAATCATCTGTTGTCTGGGTGGCTTGGGTCAGAGAGGCACTTGTAACTAATAGTCCAGTGGGAAATTGTACTTTTGATGCAATATTGTGACAGAGTGGACCAAAGCATGAAACTTAGCACAGTGTTTGTTGAAGGTATGTACAGCAATATTAGAAGGGATGCCATCCAGATATACATTTTCCTTTACAAAAATATGTCTTACAAGAAGCTTTGGTCAATATAATCGGCGATACCCGCGAATTTTTTTATTTGCGCACCCAATACAATTGTTATAGCGAAAATAAAAAACGGCAATATTACAGGCAGCTAGACTATTTAATAGAACTAGCTACCCTGATAGCTAGCCAGGTGTAGCAAGTTTCAGAGAATATATTTCAGTAGAATAAAACCCTAATATTTCGGCTTGTGGAGCCTTCTAGTGGTTACTGAACTGAATGAAGGTGACTGAACAAGGAACTTTGTATAAACAGATGATACAGAACATGAGATCATTGTGTGGTGAGGCACTGTAGTTGGTGTTGGACAATTTCTGTGACATGTGAGTTGTACTTGGGAGGTGTGAAGGTGTAGTCATAATTGAATTAGTGGCCTTGGGAGGTGTGAAGGTGTAGTCATAATTGAATAATTGAATTAGTGGCCCCTCCAGAATGGCTGCCACTAATTCAATTATACTTCTAGTGGTTACTGAACTGAATGAGGATGACTGAACAAGGAACTTTGTATAAAGCTAGTTCTATTAAATAGTCTAGCTGCCTGTAATATCAGGTGACTCCTAATCATTAACATTAAAGTATTAAACCACAATACATTATAATAAACAATTTATATTGAACTCTTAGGATAGGGCTTGGTTGCCACAATGAAGGAGAACACGGAAGGAGAACAATACTCGGAAAATCTACAGGTCGAATAGACGGAGAGTCTGTGATCTAGCTCGTTGGTACGCACAGACTGTCACTGGTTCGCTACTGATGAAATTCAACAATAACCATAATTCACAATATTATTTGTTACTTTACTTTTTCATAATAATGGTTGGGAAGGAAAAGCAAAAACATAAAAAGCCTAGCAGGCACGATACGCGCCTTCACGAAAATAAATGATTGTGTGTGCAAAGGACATGCCCGTTACTTGGATGGCCGGATAACAGATGATAATTATACCGTATTAATATATTTGCATTGCTTGCCTGTTGTGGAGTATCCTAGCTGTCTACAGACCACAATGGTATCAGGTGTGTCCCAACCACGCCGGCAAACAGTAGACCACTCAGTGCCTGTACATACTTCTACACGGCCTTCAAAAGGATAGTTGCCATCCAACAACCTAATATTTCCTCGGGTGCATCCTAAAAAACATATGAATGAGGAAATTAATATTGGAACCATCGAATTGATCACAAACATCTTTACTCTTTTCTTCATTGTTCTGGCCTGAGAGGCATTTCACCGAGTTGCTTTAAGGGTATCTATACCTCATATGGATTAATTAACTACTTAAGTTTTGAGAGCTAGCATAACTACTTGATATAAAAGGTATAAATCACATCCCTGTACTCTATTAGGACCCAGCCTGTAGTAACTGGTTTTTTTCTCTCTCTCTCTGAAATTTATCACACAGATATATAGAAGTGTAGTAGGGCAACTCACTTTCAAATCAAGAGGCACAGAGAGAAAGAGAGGAGGGCGAAAACGAGTGAGTAAAAATTTTTTTTTGTAAGTAGAACTTTGCTCTTCTACAAATTACTCGCAGAGAGCATGACAACAAACTGATGATAGACCCTACAATCCCAGGACCTACTCTAATCTAACTTCATAATGTTTGCCTGATAAATTAAGTGTTCAAGTAGTAAAACAACTGCTATGACCCATGGTCATATCAGTGAAAGCTGACAAGCCATGCTAGCAATAATATAAACTAAACCGCAATTTACCCGGGGAACATCTCACGCCCACATCTTGTGCATGGGTACAGGAAAAGAGCGCATCAACTGTGCTACAGTCAAGGATGTGGTCTTCCGTTCCCAGACAGGAAACTTCTCCAAACAATATTCTGCCTTCTCCTCCATTCACTGTAACTGGTTCCACTCCTGAAGAGAATAAGTAGATGAGTGCAATAACGTGTATAGTTAAAACTATTATATATAATATATATATATATATATATATATATAATTCATACCATAGCCTACTTACTACCTTAGCCTGAGTATTTTTCAATACAAAAAAGCATGGTATTATTTTGAAATACCACTGCAGTGCAAACTGAAATAATGATCTAGTTGGTCACAGTGATCAATCCACGACCTCGACACGCTTTATCTGCTAGGCAATATTGTGGTGAAGTTTCTGGGCAATGCTATTTAGCAAGAAATGAAAGTATGAATAATAGATAGCAGAATCAGAGTGGGATTTGGATTAATAGTACTCATTCAGTGAGAAATTTCACTTGGCTTTGCCTCATGAAATTTTTCTAATGCCACTCATGCTATTAGTCCTGAATAACACAGTTTTCGGAGCTATTAAAACTGCATACATATAAAACATGATATTTCAATCTGTAATTCCTAAACTCTATTTTGATAAAGTATCCACTTACCAGCAGAAACGAGTCCAAGTTGCCTACAAACGACATCAGTTTCTGTGCTGTTCCATGCTTCATTGCAAATTGTACCCCACTCTCCATTTGAACAAATCTCCACACGACCTTCTAGATAACTGGCTCCATCTGCTAGTCTCACTTCTTTCTCAGTGCAACCTGATGATACAAGTAATATTTGACACAAAATTTAATAATAATAATGACTATTACATCAAAATAAGCGGAATTAATTTTGAGTGTGTATTTGTAGATAAAAATATCTAGTGTATGCACAATAGTTTGAAATAAACTGACTTATCACTCCCAAAATATAAAGTAATTTTAAGTCCAATTAATTTTTTTCTTTAATTAGGGAGTAGTCCACTTCATGAACCAAATTTTTTGAGGCTATATGTAGGAAGACCAGCACATACAGTTAACTCTGTGGAAATGCAATATAGTGCTATATAACATATACACATTTTCGAATCCTTCTTGATGGCTAGTGCTAAAAGTACCTGGCAAACAGCTGACTCCAGCATCTTTGCTATGATCACAATTGGAACTGAGAATTCCACTGTTTCTACAGTCAATGAGTCGAGATTCTATTCCATGACATCTCATGTCATCCAATACAATGGGCTGACTTGAGCTTCCTGGTCCAAATGCAGCATTAGGAATTGGGAATGCTCCTAGATAATCATAGATATAATGAAAACATTAATGCTAGGTTTTGGTGCACAAAAGAATAAGCTACAACCTTTACTGGTAATAAGTACCTGTAGTTGAATATCCCAGCTGCTTGCAAGCCACCTTAGCATCTGGGATAGTCCAGTAATCACTGCAAACAGTCCCCCACACACCATCATAGCAAACTTCCACACGACCTTTATAAGGATTACCACTGCCGGCTAGCCTAATGTCACCATCACTGCAATCTACATAAAAAAATATTTTTATTTTACATTCACAATTTTTTTGTCTCTACCATACATCATCTTGTCGTAATCATCAATTTCTTCTTGTTTTGCATCATTCATTATTTACTGCTTCATACTTGGTTTATCTCATTGAAAATGGTAGAGGAGTTTGACTATTATGCAGGAGTAATAGCATAGGTAGCCATGCTATTTGGGATTAATAGCACGAGTAATGCTATTAAAATAGCACAAGGCGAAGCCGAGCACTATTTCAATTGATTTACAAGTGCTATTGATCCCGAATAAAACAGGTTACCCATGCTATCATTCACTAATATAGGCTAACTTTATGATTTGCACTGTAGCTACACTGTATCATTCACTCACTATCTCTAGATTTCAGGATTAGTTTCCTCTGGAACTTCTTTCTCAATCAAATCCTGTTAAATTAATTCTGTCTAGAACTTCTGCGCTAAAGAATGACATAATCTCCAACTAGAAACAACTCAAACTGTGTGATTACAAGGCTAGTGATACATGCATGCATACTATTTTACTTAGCTACCATGCTATTTCATTTTCTTCATGCTATTTCAATTGAACAACAATTTTACTCTGACATCTTTAATGGGCAATTTACGTGTCATACTATTAATTAATTTATATATGTATTTATGTATATATTTCCCATAATCATTAATTATATTGCTACTTAAACTGGACAAGAGAAGCTGTTAAAGTTTGGGTTTTTTTCCTTTTGCTATATTTACATGTACAAACCTTGCCTGGTGTGACACCTCACACCAATGTTTTGACCGCAGGAGTAAACCCTACTAGAGTGTGGACAACTGAGCAGAGAGTGCTCAGTACCAGAGCAGCCAAAGTGGGAATAAACACTGCGCTCACTTACATACCCAAAAGCAGCATTGTAGACTGCAACACCTCCTAGAATAAGAAAGTATATGTAATTAAAGTAAATTTAGTATGCTGTCTGATTGCCACAAAAACAAGGGTATAGGTACATGTATATATTATGTCTGTCTGCCAGTCAGTTAACAGGTTTAACAGATTAATGACAGTCAGTATAAGAAAAAGAAATTTGTTCAAAGAGTAATTTCAAGAAATTTAAGAAAAGGAGAGTAACCAACTGCCATTTGACAGCTAATGAATCTGCTGCATAGAAAATTACAAAAAACTAATAATAGATATGCAGCCAGCTACAAAAGAATATAGATACCAATTATTGTAAGCTGTAAATTATTAAGATAGTACAACTAACACTACCACTGGCACTCTAAGTAATAGTTAGAGCATAAGCGCTTAGGTACTGGTGGATTTAGTGCACTGAAGCCCAAGGGCCTGCCCTTTGTGCACTCTGGTGGTGTTAGTGCACTGAAGCCCAAGGGCGGGCTGAGGGCTTTGTGCACTAAATTCACCAGTAGATCCCGTTTACCCAAGCCCAGTTTCTACTAGCAACTTTGTTTATCAGCATTTTCACAGAAATGGCAGTGTCAAGCGGAATTTCCAGCCCAAAATTAAAATTCAATTAAAATTCAAGTTTACTTTAGCACTGTAGCTGCCAGCTGTTATCTCCAGATCTAACTCTACCCTGGGCTGCTCTGCTCTGCGGTAAACAGTTAAGCAGCTAGCTATGGTAAATTCCTGTGGTATGAGCTTCAGCAGGAGTTATCCAACTAGGGCTGGTCCCATATAGGTCGGGTATGAGAGGGTAGTAGACCCTCACATATCATACCCAGGCCTCACATAACCGGCCTATTCTATTAAACTAAAACTCAAAAATAGCAATACCCCAAGGGTGGTTAGTATGCACAGTTCATATACCTAAAGGCAAAAAATAGTGCACACTTACCAAGTTAGTACACCTAGTAACAATATAGCAACTGGATCTAATTAATAAATGTACCATGGTACTTTCAAACTGTCCAATCAGATTGCTCAATTCGCGGAGAATATATTTCATACCCACCTCCTAGGAGATTAATAAGTAAATATCAAATTCAAATTAGTTTTTGCACATTTCCTATAGCCTAGAGCCCTGGTACAAGTCGGTTGCATCACTCCACATTCGGTCAGTATAGGATTTACAATATCCTTGGGATTGGCCCTCGGTTGTGTAAATCCTGTACCGACCTTCACATTGTGACGTAACCTCATAATGTTACCGGCCATCGTCATTAGTATAATTACATACCTTCTCAAGTTCTTACTGAACAACTTTACCTGCTGTAGAAAATTCAAGTTGTCTGCATGCAACTCTGGTGTCTAATCTGTCCCAATTCCTTTCACATATTGTTTTCCACGAGTTTAGTACACAGATTTCTACACGACCTTCCAGAGAGCTGCTGCCATCCACCAAAACAATATCACCACTGGTACATCCTATTGTTATACAATAAAAAATGAAATAAAGGGAACACAATGAATTGATAATATAGTTCAAAAATAGTTTATTTTAGACTCAACATTGGTTCATGTTCTTAAGTCACACATAGTGGCCATGATCAGAATAAAGGAAACTTGTGTTTCTGCCGGTACTTTATGGCTATTATTCCTACCAGGGAAATGTAATACATGTATGTATATGCTATCTGTCTTCTTCTACAAAGCAGCTGTAGTTATTGACAGGAAATAAATATAATTTAGGTACTATTGGGAAGAAAAAGGTGTGTTTGTGTGTATGTGTGTAAGTGAGTGAGTGTGTGTGTGTGTGTGTGTGTGTGTGTGTGTGAGGGAGGGGGGGGGGGAGAGAGAGAGAGACAGAGAGACAGAGAGAGAGAGAGAGAAATATCTTACCTGGGTAGCACCTGACTCCAACATCTTGAGAATGTGTGCATGAGGAGTTACTTCTTATTATGTTGCAATTCTCCAGTCTTGCTTCTCTCCCAGTACAGCGAACTTCACTGACTAATACGTCTACCAACTGCAAAGCTTCCCTGAAATCTCCTTTCCCTAGAGGGATTGCACCTAACAACCAAAGGATAAAAAGAAGCCAAGACTATCGATTATTCAAGCAAAAGAAACAGTAAATAAATTAAAGACTACTTTTATAACCTATTTTATCACTATTACCCAAGAAGTACAAATGATTGCAAGCTGTTGTTTTCTGTTAGTAGCTGTTCTGCTTTTTCTTTTTCTTTTATTCCAATAGGGTAGTGTATAGATGTATATAGAAAAAGATCCAAAAGATCCAAAGAAAATATGTTTTAAATGTCATTAAGTACAATCTTTTATATTTACCAGTTGAAGATAGCTTGAGTTGCTTGCAGACTACCACAGACTCTGAGTTGTTCCAGTTAGAACTGCATATAGTCCCCCATTGATTATTGAGGCATATTTCCACACGTCCTTCAGTGTAGTTGGCTCCACCTGCCAATCTCACCTCTCCTTCAGTACAGCCTACAGTAAAATACAATGGATTATGAATTAATGGATCTTTTACATGCCATAACTAATTTAGTAGAAATTGAGTGTTATGTAATAGTTAGAGCATAAGCGCTTAGGTACTGGTGGATTTAGTGCACTGAAGCCCAAGGGCCGTAGGCCCGAGGGCTGTGTGCACTAAATTTACCAGTACCTAAGCGCGCATGCTCTAACTATTTTAGATCCCGTTTACGCATGCCCAGTTTCCACTAGCAACTTTGTTTATCAGCATTTTCGCAGAAATGGCTAAAGGCAAAAAATAGTGCACACTTACCAAGTTCGTACACCTAGTAACAATATAGCAATGGGATCTAATCTACGTTAGCTATGGGGAAGATGCATTAATTAACCAATATATGATAGTCATGCAGTAATAATTTTCCATATTTAGTGTATTTAGTGATGAACAGCATTCCACTAAAAATAGATGAATAAATATGTAATAGTTAGAGCATACGCGCTTAGGTACTGGTGGATTTAGTGCACTGAAGCCCAAGGGCCAAGGGCTTTGAGCACTAAATCCACCAGTACCTAAGCGCATGCTCTAACTATTTTAGAACCCGTTTACCCAAAGCCGGCCCAGTTTCCACTAGCAATTCAGTTAAAATTCAATTGAGCACACCTGGCAAGTTTACTTTAGCATTGTAGCTGCCAGCTGTTATTTCCAGATCTAACTCTACCCTGGGCTGCTCTGCTCTGCGGTAAACAGTTAAGCAGCTAGCTATGGTAAATTCCTGTGGTATGAGTGGCAGCAGGAGAGTTATCCTAACTAGGGCTGGTCCCATATAGGTGGATATGAGAGGGTAGTAGACCCTCACATATCATATCCGGGCCTCACATATCATATCCTGGCCTCACACCACTTTATCCAGCCTATTCTATTAAACTAAAACTCAAAAATAGCAATACCCCAAGGGTGGTTAGTATGCACAGTTTATATACCTAAAGGCAAAAAATAGTGCACACTTACCAAGTTAGTACACCTAGTAAAAATATAGCAACCGGTTCTAATATATCTTATTGGCTTTTAATGTTATTTTCAAATTCAGAGAAATAAATTATTACATTGGTTGGCATTAGAGATTGAACCCAGGGAATGTCACATTAAACATTGCTTTGGGTCTGAATAGAGGCGTTGTGCCACAAAAATAAGTTTGTTCCATCACACAGTTACAAAATTGACTACTTAACAGCAAGATTTTTCTGTTCTACAACTGAGAAAACTAAAACACAGAAACAAAATGCTAAGACTTAAACTCACTATGCAACATTCACTTTTATAATGCTCATTGCTACCTTTAGTACAAATTGACTGAATTTGTCAATAAAGATTAGCTACATATATATACTAGAATTTAGTTTTATGTCAATGTATGTAGTTTTTATGACCAAATCCAGTCCAGTTTGTACTAAAGATAGCAATAAGCACTATAAAGCTGTAATCAGAGGCGTTGTGCCACATCCAGTTTGTACTAAAGATAGCAATAAGCACTATAAAGCTGTAATCAGAGGCGTTGTGCCACATCCAGTTTGTACTAAAGATAGCAATAAGCACTATAAAGCTGTAATCAGAGGCGTTGTGCCACAAAAATAAGTTTGTTCCATCACACAGTTACAAAATTGACAGCAAGATTTTTCTGTTCTACAACTAAAACACAGAAACAAAATGCTAAGACTTAAACTCACTATGCAACATTCACTTTTATAATGCTCATTGCTACCTTTAGTACAAATTGACTGAATTTTTCAATAAAGATTAGCTACATATATATACTAGAATTTAGTTTTATGTCAATGTATGTAGTTTTTTTATGACCAAATCCAGTCCTGTTTGTACTAAAGATAGCAATAAGCACTATAAAGCTGTAATCAAAAGTTGAATGGAGGCGTATTGAAAACACAGACTGGCTCCAGCACATTCACTGACATTAATGATCCAAACAGACTGACTAATGAAGAGACAGACAGACAGACAGATGGACAGACAAACAGACAGACAGACAGACTGACAGAGTGGCTTGATATTCAGACACACATATTGAGAGTAGTATTAATGATTGAATAAATTTTAAGGAGAACAATACGAGGAACAACATTGAGATAACCAAGTAAAAATGAAAAGAGTAATCTAAACAAACAAGGGAAATGACACAGATAGGTGCATGTGATGAATGTTTTAATGTGGTATCAATATTCATGTGTATTGCAATGCTCATTTGAACTTTGCTCTTCCTACTTCATGAATATGTGTGACCTGATGCTATGGAAAAACTGGTCATAGTGACAATATATGTAAAAAAAAAAAAAGAAAAGGCCTAAAAGGAGTAAACAAAAGTATGTATATGAATAATTTTCATTTGAAATTGGAGCTAACTCAAATTTTAGTGGACCCACAAAATTTAGAGTGAGTAGAGCATTCTTACAAGCATGATTGGAATGGGTATAATAAGTAAGCATCAATGAACCATTATTTTGTTTATGTTATTGTTGATCTACTGTATTTAGTCGCACATTTATAATATTTCACAAATTCTTAAAGAGCCAGAAAGACAGAAAGAAGGCATTTGTTTTTATTATAATTTACTCACTAGTCCACGTCCCACAAGATCATGCCTAATAACGCCTCAACAAAATTCATGTCAGTGCGAACCATTTAATATTATTGATAATGAATGTTAAACTATGTGAACTAGCTGCTATTCATGAATAGATATTTATTCCTATGCAAATTCAATATGTTTGCAATGTCTCCCAATGTACCTGCATCACAGACAAGCCCAGCATCCTGCTGGTGGTTACAACTAGTTTCTATCAGAAACCCTCCATTTGAACATTCCAACAGGGAATTCTCAAACCCCTTGCAATAGAGAGAATTAAAGAGGATAAGCCCCTCTCCTGAGCCATAGCTTCCACCGGGCTTCTGAATTGCTCCTGCAGATGTGAACAAAATGAACAACAAGATTTAAATAGGCAGTTATAATATTAATCTTATAAATGCACACAAAAGTGTATAAAATTCTCAAAGATTCAAATTTAGGATATATTAAGCCCAAGTAATAGTAAGCTACTGAACAAAAAAAAACAATGGATATGAAACTGTCTTGTACATTGTCCAGATTATTCTAACTTCAGTAAGTGACTTTGATGGGACCACCTTTCAAATAACCACATGTCTGAAATAGAAGATAAAAGATTCAAAAACTTGGTGTAAATCTTTATGTTAGACAGTAGGAGAGGGGACTATAATCACTGCATCATCGCTTATGTCCATCTCCATCCATCACAAATACCACCTCCTATATTCTAGTATTATATTACCTGAGCTTGAAAATCCAGCTTGCCTGCAGGCTACTGCAGCATCAGATCTAGTCCAGGAATTGTGGCACACAGTCCCCCATACTCCATCATAGCATACCTCCACACGACCTTCCAGGGCACTGGAGCCATTAACAAGTCTCAGTTGTCCAGTGCTACATCCTAAAATAATATACACAGAGGATTGACTTAACTATAATAACAATGTTTAAAAGGTTGAAACTGAAATCTTCTTGTGCATATACAGTTTAAATAGTTTCATTTTTTTTTAAAGTTGAAATGACTCAACAGCTTGACTGTATCATAACTAAATAATCAAACTGAATAATAATCATAATATTATTAGCTAGATCATTAGCTTAAAGACCAAGGACCAAGCATACAGTGACAAAATAAAACCTTAAGGGTGGAGACCCATCCGGCCCACGCATTTTCCTTAAAAATTGATGCTGAAAAAAAAAAACTTCAAGCAACGGTGGCAATTCTTTAACATGCTGAATTTATTTAGGGTGATAAGGTCTCTCTGCACACCAAAATTCAGACCATTTGCATCTTCGTAAGCCCAGTTAGGAGCGATTTACTTCTGCGGACATTTCGTGTTGTTTCTCCGCAACCGTCCAAGCTTTTCTGCCGATTCAAGACTCTACGGCTTCCTCCCATTATGTTCCCGCTTCCTACGTTTAGTTTTTAGCTATAGCAACTTTACTTTTCTAAATATCCGACCACTAAGGTCAACTTTGCTTCCTGGCACGCTATCAAGAAAATCTAAACGTAGGCCTGTTCACCTTACGTCACCGAATTACTGTTCCAAGTTTAGACTGCATCCCGTGACCCCTTATAGCTCAAAAATACTTGTCGCAAATTCACCCTCTTTGCAGGCGGCCGCGAACTGCGGCTGGGTCAAAGCGAAGTGCGCGTAAAACTATAACGCCCCCCCCCCCTCCCCGGATATTGCATTTTGCGCCCCGCCCACCAAAGGTGCGCTCCGCTTCAGCTGCTTTTTAGTGAGAAGAACGGCTACGGTGCTGTTGAAGAATCACCTACGGTGCTGTTGAAGAAGCACCCAGCTTGTTAGATTTCGATACTAAGCTGGGAGGGGTCCTGCAGTGGATTTATACAGTACCCCGTTCAGGCGATACTAGCACGTCTGCCTTACCGACGCACAGGTAAGCGAATTAGCTAGTAGTGTAAGGATTTGAAGAAATAGCCCACTGATTATGTGTGCGAACATTTTAGGTGAAACCTTCTGTGAGGTAGTGGCTCTGAAAAGAGCCGGGTTGGAAAAAAAGGACTCATTTTCTTTGGCTGTATTTGAAGTGCTTGGACAGCTTCTCCTGGAGGGGTTTGCTGTTAATTCCTCTATCCTTCAGAATTCGTACAAATTCTTCTCGGTCCTTGCATTCAGATTTGAGCAGTTCCAAGTCTCCATAGCTCAATCCAACCCTGGTCCAGAAGTCTGGAGTCGTATGGCTGAATTATTCACAAACTGAGGGAGACTGGACACATCAAACACCAAACCATTCTGTTGAGCGATAGCTGAAAGCTTCTCAACTAACTCTTGAAGTGCTTCCTGCGGAGCTGGGGAAACTTCAGTGGAACTCACAACTGAATGAGAAGAGACAGGAGGAGAATTGTGGTCATCATGTGACTAGGTAGTGAGATCATTTAGAACTTGAGATGGATTAAAAAATGCTGGAGGGTGTGATTCACATGGTGGAGCAGTAGGAGTGGACACTAAATCTTGAGAAGGTGAATCAGGGAGCACTTCTGATGATGACTCCTGCCGAAGAGAAGGCGTGACATCATGACCAGTAAAGGAAGGATCATCAAGAGTATCAGTGGAAGCCCCACCTATTGCTGGGACTTGCTCCAATCCTATGTCTATACACGATTATTTTATTTATCTATATATATATATATGTTGTTGTTTTTTTAATAATTATATTTATTTACTTATTTCTTACTTCTTCTCAAAGCACATTTCATTTTCCTCATTTCTGTGGCTGCACTAATAGCCCTCTTCCTTTTCCTGGAAGGCATGATTATAGTTTGCTGTTGAAGCTGGTTGTAACAACAACGTGGTCAAAGCTAACCCACCAGTAGGCTACTGAGGTTAGGGACTCTCGAGATTTTTGCCCCCTTTGCGCTTAGCGGTGGTTATGCTTGCGAGATGCATGCGGAGCCAGGTGAGGGTGGTAGATTTTCGTGGTTGATAGCACTTAACACTTCCCACAGCCTTACCAACGGTTGCTATGGGTCTCCTCCCTTAACTATTAACATTTATTTAATTTTAAGAAGATATGTACATAAGAGCTACAGTAATCGTTCAATCCATCATTCTATATCAATAGCAGCTCTCATAAAACAGCAGATAAATGGAGGCTGATACCTTTAATTTATTATTTCAACTTCAAAATGTGAGTTATCTTTAACCGATTACGGGCCGAATTATTACTTAACCGCGGTGCCGCGAGCCGCCGTATTTTTTTCCGCCGGAAGTAACCCTTACTGGAGAAGCAACTTTCTGACTTTGTAGCGGAGAAGCAATCGGTCCTGGACATAAAGTTTCTATTGATCAGCCGCTGGTAAAAACTTGCTCTTGCTATTGCTCAATGGATTGAAAGTCCTGCGCGCTCCAGTTTTCGACAGTGGATGGGAGGACGCCTAAGGCTACGAAAATTTTTGGTTTCTCGTAGCGTCCTTGGGGTGCCACTTCGCGTTGCTTAGTTTCACTACGCTAGTTATGAGCTTACAATAGAAGACAAGTTCAGAGATTTGAGTAAAGGTTATGAATGACGCAAGAATGGACACTAACAGCAACTTATAAAGGTGAATTGTTAGGAAACAAAACATACGCCATTTTCAGATTTATATTAGTAAGAATGAAAACATCCAAATCTAGCCAATGATATCGACTTTAATTCATTAATAAGTCACTCTGTGACATTCTTGTGTTCTTTTTATATATTCCAGGTATATTATGAACTTTACAATACTACTAATATTCCAAAGTTATGGATCAGCTTGGAAATTGGAGATACTCTGTGTTTCCTGCATCTTTGGAGTCCTGAATCCACAGTAGAATCAATAAACTTCTCCAGAAGACTTAAGCTATCATTGCAGCATAACTCAAAGTATCAAAATAATCATGAATTATAGTTCTTGTTATAAAATTTTATATGAAAATATTTGATAAACTTGAAGTGTTTTGTAGCAAGGATTATCTGACAAATTTTATATTGTAACCACACTTGTAGATATGCTGTACAGATAGCTATACTACATTACAAACCTGAGATGCAATGATAGATAACTGGTAGATTCAGGTATGCAGCTGTAGGCAGATAGTTGTATTTGGCCTTTCGGGGACAAAATACGGAGGTAGGGGACAAAATACGGAGGTAGGGGACAAAATACGGAGGTACACGGAGGTACGCAAAATTGCCAAGCAGCTTTACACTGCTAGTGAGGTCCTATACATTCATGCTGTAATCAAGTAGTCAATTATATTCTTGCAGAAGTCAACACTGATTCAAAGCCTGATTCCATTAGTCTGGAGAAAACTGATATATGTGAGACAGTACATTCACAAGCTTGTGGTACAGTAGAAAGTAATACACACATGCATTCGACAAATATTAGTGGATAGTTAAGCTAGTAAAGCAGCTTTTTGTTCTTTTCTCTGCCTAAAAAAAACTTTTTTTCACATGTAACTAAGCCATGAAGAGCTTCGGGTTTGCACTTGTGGTACTTAATTGTACATTCCAATAGCTATTGAAACAAAAGCAAAACTCTGCACTGCAGAGAGAAATGAAACAAAAATGCCAAACTACTGTATTCTGCACAAGCATACCTGTTATAATGTGGCATACAACTGCTGCATCTCGATTATAACTTGAACAAGAAGTGCCGGCACTGCAGTCCGCCAGTCGTTGCTCTGTCCCATTACATCTCAATTCAGATAGGAAATATGGTGTATTCCTAGCATTGGATCTTATGGTTATAGCTGTAATAGTATATAAGAAACAACAATTCCTAAAATAAAGCAGGTCGCAAACAGAAATAAAAGCACTTAATTTTGAGTCTGCCAAAATATCCATCTTAAAACAATCTCGAAATTTTATGTAGAAGAAAATATATTTGTATATATATATGATATATATAATATACAAACTTATAATAATTCTTGCAATGTGAAATAATCCATAGTTAATTTCATATTTCACTCACCTTCAACTTACATAAATGTTTGTTACTCTCTATATTATCGAATTTGCAATCATCTAAGTGTGCATGCTCAAAAGGGATTCAAATATCACCTGCAGCAGAGTAGCCAAGTTGTCTACAGACTACTCGAGCATCAAGGTTATCCCATCCGTTGTTGCATATTCTTCCCCAGTTTCCTCCACTGCAAAATTCCACTGTACCATTTAAACCGTTGCTCAGTCTTAAATCTCCATCATTACATCCTATATATATAGGATGATAGCAGGTAAGAAATTGGCAGGAATTGCAAAGAAACAAATCCAATAAATAGTACAAATAACCATGAAAGTATAGCTTCATGAACAATCTGAGAAATGTAAGGGTTTGCCAAAACGTGTGGTGCTCTTGGCTGTACTTTTAACTTTATAAGACTGAGAGAACATGAGGCTGAAACTTCTGAATGGAACTCACACAAAAATTTTTCTATTACGAACTCACCTTGTGAGTACGCTGAGCCCAACAGAAAGTTAAAGATGACAAACACTTTCGTCAGAACCCCAACTACACGCCAAGAATGCTGGTGCTTTAGCATGGCACACAGGCACACTGAAGTATTCGAGTGAAGCAACAAATTTGTCCTTATTTCAGTCGACAAGGATCAGACAAGAAAAGTTCTTAATAAGACCCACCGGTGCAGACCGAGCGCTATTATTATTAGTGTCCTTTATTTTCAGTCAGAAGATTGTTTGTGTAAATTATGCTTACGTAGATCTCAGAAATTGCTTCATTTTCAAGGGTCAGCTAGGGCTAATGACCGGATACGGTTTTGGCGAACTTACACTCGCGTATGATAAGTTGTCACAAGTGTGGACTCATCCGTCAACTTAATGTTGAACATCTACATGATATAGAGTTGTTGGTACCGTAATATTACTCAACATTTCAACCAAGTGCATTCACCACAATACAACTGACAATGTGGGGGTTCCTGCCATAGTAGTACCTTGGGCCTGAGGTATTTTGTGCACATCAAAAGGTCTGTCCAAGGGAAAAAATGACAATAACACAAGCCAGGTACTTCCTCAATATGGAACTTTAAAAGACACTACATCTGAAGAAACCTCGGTAAGCTAATAAAAAAGCACAGGAAGAGATTACTTTAGTGGTCGCACATCACATTCTGTATTTTACTCAAATACAGAATATTCTTAAATGTATAATCTTAGATGCTTAGTGACACAATCAGGCAGAGGTGAACACGGGCCCAAATATTTCGACAGACTCTCAGATGAGGAAGTAATTGTCGACCAGAAAGATCTGGAAGGAAAGCTAGATCCAGCATAACAATAATCCTGATTAACTATGGTCACTATAGTACAGAGTGACTTGACATAATGTAATTATAACGAAATAGTGCTGCTATATAAACTAGGCAATGAAAGGAAGGTGTAGGGGAGGACGGTGGGAGAACCGACCAAGATGCTCAACCACTTAGAATCCGCCTGTGTAACACGGCAGCCAAGTACACGTGTAGCTTACACGCCTGCCCAACACGGCAGCCAAGTACACGTGTAGCTTACACGCCTGCGCAGAGTATACTCTCAATCGGTCATACTACATCATACCACGTGACCACATGCATGTAGGTTTACCAACCCCGCACCCATGGAGAGAGACCAGCAGGCTCCCTCCGTTAACCTCATTTAACTACCTTAAATAGCATTTTTAATTCCTAAGTAGCAATTATCGTTATCACAACCATTTAATTTTTGTATCTGACATTTATAGGTACATCAAAAAGCAGATTGTAGTAATCCAATATGTTCACTACAATAAAAATCAATGTTGTGACATGTGACCATGGATGCATGAATGATAGGTTAACATAATATGCATATTTATTTGTTTGAATCCATTAAATATCTTCCTTGTTCTGTTCCAAATTTTCTTTCACAATCTTGTGAGCAGCCAGTAGGTGCTTCCTTTGATCCAGGCGAACTGCAAGCAGTTACACGCAATTGACAGATAAACACCGTACGGATGATCTGCTGTGAGACTACATGCTGTTGTTTTGATCTGTAGCAAATCTCTGTTGATTGATCAGTTTATGTGATGCTGCTCATTTAAACCAAGCCTGTGACTGTGCTAACTAATTGTATAATTTTATAATAATAGCTACCTACAGTATAATTCTCTAAAATTGTTTCCAGGTTAAACAACACTTACCTCTATGTCGCAAAGTTTCTTTCTCTACTTCTGGCAGAAGAAATGTGTGGACCATTTCTGATACCAACTCCTTTCCAGAGAGTTCACTAATAATAAAATAACAACAAATGATGGGATAATTGTTCAGTGGATTCTCAGATGGAATATTTTGTTTATTGTAATAATGATGGAGATGAAACTTAACGGACATCAATCATTTGATATTGCTTAATTTAGGGTCATAGAAGGAATATAAGTAGCTACTATCAGCCTGTCCCTTTCAATAGTCACACTCCTTTAATCTTACGTGTGCACAAACTGTGTAGCCACTTCATTAATGACTTCAGCCTTCTTGGCAATATCTTCTCTGGCCTGCTGGTCAGCAGTGCTATGCATACTGGCAATGATGACATCCTCTAGATACGTGTCCACACTGCCCTGGTGCACTCGCATCATCTGCTTGAATATTTCATCTTCCATACGGCGAAGACGCTCTTCCCTCTGGCGATGCCCACCTTCTTCTGCCTCCCTTATTCGTCGCTGCCTTTCTGCTAGCATGACAAAGGCAGCAATCCTCCGCTCCTCCTGGAGGCGGATCAACTCCTTGTTTAGAAAGTCGAGCTTCTCGCCAATTAGAAAAGCTGACGAACTCTCCACACCATCTTGTATTGTGTCCTCCTATTAGTAAAGAACAATAGAAACCATCTACAGTTATTTTTATTTACCCTTTCTAAATCAAATACAAATATTGATTGCAATATTCTGTTATTGAATATTCCAAGCTCTTGAATCACTATACTTTGGTCTAGCTATCTAAAGCAAAGGTCCACTGCAGTATGTGATAGCCCTATGAGTAAAACCTGAATTTTGAAGCTTAGTAGTCCATTAATGTAATAATTTTTGCTGAAGTGGCTAAAAACAAGCATTCAATTGTTTAAAAATAGTAATTGTTTGTGGGAAAACACACCAATGTGAAAAGTGGACTAGAAAAGAAATGGGATTTTGGTAATTTTTATCAATTATCCATTTATCTGAATTAAGTTTATCTCATACCTTATGTTGTTGTCTCTTGTGAGCCGCCTGTTCAGCCAAGATTTGTCTTTCTTCTTCTTTCTTAATCTTTTGCTCAGGAGACTGCAGAGCATGTGTATGCCTCAGCTCCTGGATTAGCTCCTTGCGACGCTCCTTCCCTTCAAACATCTGGATATAGAGCTCCTTGCGCTGCTCTTTAAATCAGCCTTCAAACATCTGGATATAGTAGGGTAATGGAACATAACAAAAATAAAATGGCATGAAAGGAATATAGAGGAAGGGACAATAAAGGGAGAGGTGAAAGGAGATTATACAAATTTAAAAAAAAAATGAATAAGAGGGAAGGAAATGAAGTCAAAACGCATCCTCTTATCATGGGATAGCCTACCTTTGTTTGGATAGCTCTTCCTCGTAAGATTTGTTGCAACAAAATTATGGCCAATTCTTTATTTTCTTCTTCCAAATCTGGACGGTCAGCAGTAGGAGTAGGAGGGCGTGGTATTGGTACTTCTACTCTTTCCAGTAATCGTAAAGGTTTGGATACTTTCTCTAAGGTCCAAGCATATCAATACAATCAAATAATTTTATTGCATCAAATTCAACAGTTGCCTCAAAGAATGTATGACTAGAATTGGTTATACACATTTCTTCTTCTAGTAGAAATGCTTTATAAGTGCAAACACTGTATCAAACTCTAATGAACACCTCTTCACACTGTTATATAAATTTTCAGCTTCAGAAATCCTATCTAAATTCTACTACTTGTTAGTTAGTTGGCATACTTGAAATGATGTGAATCATGTCAGGTTTCAAGGTCCTACAACTAGGAAGGATTGGGTGCTTGGGAAATCACTAGAACTCAAGCGTTGCCAGACAGATCTAAATGCAGGTTTATGGTTGATATGAATTAAAAAAACTGAGCAAGCTTTGGCCATATATCGCTACCCCAACTATATATTTTTGGTAATTGAACTTTGGCTGAATGTCTGCAAACTGTTGGGTGTGTTTTGATGGCTTACTCTTGCTTCTGGCATCGATGAGGTCATTGTGAACCTGTTCCAGAATGTGGCCAAGTTTCTGGCGCTTCCTTGCCTTCAGCCCAACACCTTTGGCATTAGGAATGGGAGCCTGTATACTGCAATATCATACATATTATATATAATATATAATACTGTGGTAAGCAAAAGTTTAACTCTCACCATGGACCAGTGACATGAGATGGAAGTGTAGCCTCCAATTCCAATATTCCTATACAAATACACAATGATCACTAGATTATTCTTGTTTTGCATGCAACACTTCAACTTCTTTGAAGTCCCCATCAAAAACATCATGTAATGTTTCAGTATAAATGTGTTGGCTGCATTCTTCAAAGATAGAAATCGTATAGGTAGGTATGTATGTCTTGGTTATTTTTCAAGTATCATAGGAAAGTTCATAGAAATCGTATAAGTAGGTATGTATGTCTTGGTTATTTTTCAAGTATCATAGGAAAGTTCATAGAAATAAAACTACCTCTATAGCTACTATGTATTTTGTTGTGGTTTTAGTTTGTCTTTTTTGTTCATTACAGAAGTAAACAGAGTTGTGCTTGTTCTACTCTTCCCTACTCAACCATACCATCTAGAGTATTGGTATACTTGCTGTCCACCACATATTTCTCAGCCCCAGCATCCAAGTAGACTCCAATACGGTTCATAGGAGCATAAACTTGAGAGTCATAGCTGCTATAATCCTTGATAATATCTCTGCGTGGATATTTCTTTTCAACATTGCTCGACTTTTCAGCAAGCTTTCGTGTAGCTATGAAAAAATAAATCACATTGTACAATTGTATACCACTGTACCCTTTCAAGTAATACTAGTAAAATTCTTCATAAAATATTATTAGCTAACTTTTCAAATACAGCATGCTCCAACCTAGCATTTAAGATTTATGAATATGTAATACTTTTGAATGGACTACATACATGACCCAATAACATTGCTACATATAGATATAGTGACAGTTTTATCAGCTAACAAGGATCAAAAAGCAACAAATATGGAATTTTACATAGTGACTTTATCCATTACTCATAAGGGACTTTTTAACCCTTTTGGCACCGTAACTGCATATGTGCGAGCAAAGATAGGCCGCATTCTCTGATTTAAAAAACTAATCAATTTTATTATGTTGTATGTGTTCAGTTAAGCCAGAAGGCTTAACATTGTAATACAGTTAATTGTGCTAAAGAAGAAAAATCATATATTTTATGAGTTACAAACTTCAGAATTATGACAATCGATGTCTTGTTCAATGATAATTGTGCTAAAACATCTATTTACAGAAAAGGGCTAACAAGACAAAATGCACCACAAAAACCAAATTGTTTAAACTTATTTATTTTCCTCCCAACATACTCTAGTAATCAAGAACTTTTAACTTTTAACATATAAATTTGGCATGAAGCCAAATTATCTTGTTACTCCCTACCTTTGAGATGTTCACTGTAAAGATGAGCAACTTTCTGATTTTTTTCAGCTTGTCTTTTATCCCTAATTTCAAAACAAACATTTAGGCTAGAATTATATTCACGTGCTCACACACACACACACACACACGCACACACACACACTCACTTAACATGCTCATATGCACAGTGATGCACATGTGTTACATCCCTGACTACTCACTCACCACAGGTGTTCCAGCCTCTTTGAGTCCAGCTCCTCATGATCTTTACTCCGATTCTTCATCATTTCCCATAGAACAGACAGCCTCTCCTGCTGTAGTCTAAAAGTACAGCACAAATACTAATGCCGGAGAATTGGGTAATGATACACTTACATAATTATTGTGATCACTACACTACATAATTATTGACTAACTTTTCAATTTCAGACTCTCTGAATGCCCATTCCTTGCTCTCCTGCTCGGCCATCATTTTTCGCCTCAGTTCGAGCTTATCAGCATCCTGGATAGGAGGAAGTGAAGCTTCCCATTCATGCTTTTCACGAGCACGCTCAATCATTTCCACCTCAGAAAGTCCTGCTGGGAGACCTTTACCTATTATGAAAATACAATTACATATAATCTGTCTGCACGTCCAAGCATCATAGAAGTGTTTATAAATTTATAAACAGACAAATGAGGTAGTGTTTAACATGCATCATATATTGTGCTCATGAGTAGAATTGAGGATGACCTTCTTAGGATTTATATTTAAATTACTTTTAAAACTTAAATGATTTATACTTTCACATTATGAGCACCGTGAGTAACCTTTTACCATTTTCTGACCACATGATATTTTAAAGAACTGGTACTCTTTCACCTTGTTGGCAGCCATGAATTACAGTAAGTAAGCAAGCAAAGCGTATAAGCCACCCCATTTTCCTTATGCAATCATCTTGGCATTTAAGAATTAGCTTTAACTATTACAAGTTAGCTATACCCTGAAATAGCAAACCACCAGCTGCCAAGCCACTACCACCTACTAACTCACTTCACCCCAACCCACTCATCCCAGTCACACCCACTCACCCCAGCATAGTGCAGTAATGGTCATCACCTCCGGCAAGGGACCCAAGAAGTACTTGATCTGAGGAGAGTATGGGTCAGTCTGAGCTTCACTGTCTCTGTAGTCAGTCTGCACTTGAATGGACCGAGTCTTGGGTCCACTCAGGACTCTGTCCATACTATCCATACGTAATGGAGCTATGAGCGGATCTACCCTATATATATATATATGTATATTATATCAATTCCACATTGAATATTGAAATTTTTTGCAGGAAATTTTTAAGATAAATGAGGACATTATACTCAATTATCACTTGTTCCGTAATATGCAATAGTCTGGATGATTGTACTCATTGAGTTAGCACAAGAATAACCAAAGACTGCATTGTATATCTGAAATACTTTAATTACATAATACAACCAGAGAGTTTCTTGCTTGTTTGTTTATTCTAGATTGCTATATCGTATGTGACCAGTATTGGGAAAATCAGCCTAAATGCAGCATCTAATGATTTGTATTTATTATTTACCAGTAGGTTGTACGGGGCCTTAGGATAGCATTCTCCAAATTTGGAAGCTGTAGCACAAGCTGTCTTCGCCCTATGCACTGCAACACTTCAGTATTTTTATTCAATTTATTATTGCTGATTTCGAAAAAGAAAAAAAATGCCACGTAAAAGAGTTGCTAAGGCTAAGGGATGTCTCATATTCTGCATATTATTACCACGTGTCTCCGCAACACTATAAACAAATCCAGTTGCTGGCAGATTGAAAGAAGTTAAATAGCTGTATTTAGGCCTCTTCGACAAACTATGCTTGAGTTATATGGTGAAAATTACATGATAGTGTGGATTATGTAGATTTTCCCGCTGTAAGTGAATAGCCCGCCAAAAGACTTCTTAGCAACGGGCAAGTGTTCCAAGCCTCATAGTGTGAGTTCTAGAGCTAGCCAAAGCTTACTACTGCACCACAAGCTAGAGTTAACAGTAATTAATCCATTTCTGTCATTTTTGGGGGGGGGGGGGTGGGAAATCAACCTGGAAGGATTTACCCGTGAATACTTATTTGCCGCATTTAGGCTGATTTTCTCAAAATTGGTCACATATGTTTTGAAAGTATGTTTCTTTGTTTTGTTTTGCCATCTTGCTGCTATTTTTAGACACATCATGCACACATGCTCTTCTATATTTACCTGTCTCTCCTATCCAAAACCACATTGGGAGGTACCTGAGCCATGAAAGGAATCATAGGTCTGAAGAAATATTTGTATCTATCTGTACTCCGAGCATTAGAAGGAGGGAAGTGTTTCTCTGGTATAGTCACTCTTGGGTCATAGTTGAATCTATACACCAAAATAAATTTAAAAAATTAACCTAACTCAAAAAATATTTAGCAGAACAAATTAGCTATACCTTAATAAGTAACAAGTATTGTTTTGAAAGAATAAGGGGGAAAAGCAAAAACAACCAACATCAATAATTTGGTACAAAACGATTCTATTGTAAACTAAAGAATTTCCTTTCTTCATAAATTACAATTCTCTTCTTCTTTCTAGAGAACTTTCTGTTACACTTCAGTGAGGCTCTTGAGCAATGCCCTGACTATTTGACTAACTTGAAATTATGAGTCAAAGAATATCATTTTTTGGTTTGTATTTTTTGAGTTTTTAAAAAAAATATATGCTAGTTGATAAATACTCAGAGATGTTATATCTAGAAAAGCAAAAACTAATAACAGAGACCGACAGACAGACAAACAGACAGACAGACAGACAGGCAGACAGACAGGCAGACAAATAGACAGACAGACATACTTCTTATATCTAATTATAGCCTCCCTGGCCTGGTCTGAATAGCCCTTCCAATGGCGAGCCACATGCTTGGGGACAGCATCAGTCATGTCCAGGGTAACTCGCTGGTGAGGATAATGTCGGAGGGTACTGAACATTGTCTTAAAGTGGGGCTCATATCGCTGAAAATATAAATACACATAATGTAGTAGTAAAATATTTGGTTGAACTAACTTGTCCAATGCATAGTTGACACACTCAAAAATGGAAGAAGAAAAAATGTCCATAACCTCACAATTTCTTTCTCAGCCTTCTTTTACTGTTTACATGAATTTTCTCTCTTTTTCACAGGCTTCTTTTTTTAAATAATACAGAATATTAAAATGTTTGGCTGTCCCTGGGGTTTGAACTCAGGACCACTTGCTTAACGTACAAGAACTCTACCACTGAGCTACAACAACCATAGCTAACAGTATAAATACAGGATTGAAATGTTTGGTTGTCGTAGCTCAGTGAAAGTGCTTGTGTGTTGACAGCCAAACATTTTAAAATTCTGCATTGTTTAATAAAAGATCGTGACATGAATGTTGTAATTCTGATGTACAAAAATGTTGAATTTTTGAATGAAAAGGGGGCGGACCTAAGATGCGCATTATTTGCAAGTTTAACTGTTGAAAAGTAAAGAAACTACTTAGAGGGCAAAATGACTGCATATGCTGAATATAGCCAAGAAAAACTAAAATTACAGTGTCCTATTTTGAATCAGATTTTGCTGTTCATGTACCAACTAATGAGGCCATGGTTCTGAATGAATAGACCCCTTTTTTTCTTCCTTCAAAATTGCTTTTACGGCACCAATTCAACTTGGACAGAGCTTAGCTTTATCAACACTTACAATTTTATATAGTGAATTCTGCATTAGTAGGACTAGAAGAGATAAAAATATCCTTTAAATAGTATACAGTGTCAATGCATACAATAATATGAGTGCCTTCCTCGCATACCTTCTTATAAATTAAAATTCGTTCAGTGTATATAAATATTGGATAATTTGGGGAAATATGTACTGCACTGAATAGATTCTTTAAGCAAAAGCAACTCACCAGCCTATCCAAACTAGTCTGTGCTTTGTATGACTGCTTTGCATGGTCTCTTTCACTGGAAACTTGAAATGTTGGATCTGCAGCCAAAACAAAAACTTATTTGCTATACTCTTACAGAGAAGCTCGACTCACCATAGAGGTGGTCATACTTTCTAGTAGGGCGCACAGTTCTGGTATACCCAAAAGCCATTTCCCTATATTCAGTAGTACTAATTTGTGTTACAATTCCGTTGCTTGGTAACTGACCGCACCTATTAATCTTGGTGTGCTTTAAATGAAATCCAATCGCTGTTGCTAGGCTATTTGCTAACTGGAACAGTGACCGTAGTGCGGATGAGTTTAGTCGAGTCCGTCGTTTTGGAACGGAGCAAGGCGAAAAGCCTCGACGTAGTCCGTCATCTGAATGTTTGGGGCTGTAAACTAACCGACATTGAGGTAATATCTTCTTTGCACAACTTGGAAATACTAAACCTGAGGTAAGCAACTTGGTAGCTAGCTATAGGTAGTACCACCACTATGTAGTAGTTTAGCAGTACATTGGTTTCAGGTGCTCCCCAACCTCGAAGACAGTTTCTGACGTATTGATTTTGTCCTTTGGTCCCAGAGCACCTACTTTTTTTTTGTATCCAAAGTGGAATATACAAAATTACCTTTAATGCACTCAGTAGCACTAAATCAAGCCATTAGCTAGTGGTTGGAACTGTTCAGTTACTGAATCACATGCTTCTGACTCTATTATTAAGCAAGAACTACTACCTGTTTGTAGAAGGCTATTAACTGAAAAATGTTACTTCTTGTATATTTTCTACAGCTGCAACAATTTAAGAGACTTGAGACCTTTAGCTGCATGTAAGTATAATACAATTGTTTGCAGAAAATTATACACTAGCAAGTTTCTGTTAGGTACTAATTTAAAGGAGCTGTATATAAGACGTAATAACTTAGCCACGGTGGAAGACCTCAAATGCTTATCAAATCTGGAAAATCTTAAGGTAAGTCTTACAGATCAGCTCTATAAGTTGGCAATAGTAGTTGAAAGTAGTTATTTATTGCTACTAGTCAACACACTATGGTACTAACCTTGTATGAGAATTAAGGACTATGCAAGAATGCTAGCCAAGCATGTATCTCCCAATATCAATGTCCTGTTCAACCTTGTGCAGGTGATATGGTTGAGTGGCAATCCTCTATGTAATGAACCAGGGTATCGGGAGGAGGTCTCAAAGATGCTACCACAAGTGATGATGCTGGATAATAAAAGTAAGCCTAGTCCATTATGTACTGGATATAAGTGAAGTGCAAGATTTGTAAGAAAAAGAGTAAATGAAGAAGGAGGGTAGTTTTGCATAGCACGTGTATGCAGACACAAAATGGGGAAAGGTCTGGTAATTTGAGGGGTAAATGGTCTGTCCTTGGACAAGAGGATGATGTGCTCAAAAAGTACCATGTATAGTACACGTAAATCTCAATTCCAAGCAGTAAGCATGGGTCTAGCTATGTGGGACTATGGGATGGTAATTGGCTCTGAATCTGGTGTACACCAGTGACTATTTATATTGTCTATAGCTTTAAAACGAGAGCCAGCAATGCAAGATGATGATGCAGTCCTGCAAGCTGTGCTGCTGCTACTTGGCCAGTTAGATCAAACTAAACTGAGGACAGTGCAAGAAAAACTAAACTCCCTCTTAACATGAGTGTCATTACACAGAAGCTATTACCATGGTAGAGTCGTACCAAATGCAATCTAGTTCTTCTTTTATTATGTTTTTATAATTATTATTTAATCACAATAATTACATTCTATGGTACATGCGCACTTAAAATAAAAATGAAATAGATGCATTAACATTGATTAAAAACAGCAGCACTCGTGACAGTGATAGACAGAGACATTGGGTGATGACATTCAATTCAAACCAGGACACATGTTATTGGAGTCGTCTATCATCACTGGGTCGGTGATATTGACTGGCTGGAGGAGAGGCCCGTAGAATGGGGCATAGTAGCCCGAGAGATCTGCTGGACCCACAGCTTGGACTAGGATGAGAAGGAAATCGACAAAATGACCAATCAGAAAGAACCCAAGAGTGAACAGTTTCAACAAACCTGAAAAATGAAATGGAGAATAATGAATATGATAGTATAGTCTGAAATATGAAATTACTAACACCTGTACTAGTTACATTGTAGAATTTACATATCACACATGTAAGAAAAGCAAGCAAGACATGGAGTGAAAATTATTCATATAATATACAGGTAAAGTTTTACATTATTACGTTTTCATTCTACAAATGGGAATCCCTTGGTTTGGTATGATACAATCTGCTTAAATAGCCCAGATAATCCTAGTAATAGACCTCAAGTGATGAGGAACATCAAATGCGTCCATTTCACTATCGTCTCTAAGCATAAAGACTTATTCCAGTTGGTTATAATGTATCAGAGTGAAAGAGTGGCTAAACTCGAAGTGGTAAGTACATCATAATCGTATTTAAAAAATACAATTCTGGAGTAGATAATTCAAAATGATACCAATTAGTGTTTTCCTGCTTTATCCTTCAGAGAAGACTACAACTTCAGAACTTACCAATTGCAGGATATCCAAGATAGAACCTGTCAATTCCAAACAGCCCCAGGAACAACGACAGAGCCACGGCCACACGATAGTCATACCTCTGTCCATTTCTACACCAAAACAGTGGAGGAAAAAACAACAATAATAACAACAACAAAATTCCTTAATTTACACTCCAGTACACTTACACATATCGGCAAGGTTGCTGATCCATAAACACACAGCGTCCTTCCTTGTAAGTCACATTAGTAGAGTTACAAACACACGAGACATTGGGGGCAGCGAAGCAGGAGACATTCACCAATCTGCTGCTATGACTGCAGTTCACCTCAGCTTGAGTATAATTGTCTACCTCTGGACTCAAACAATAATATCTAACAGATTGCAAGTTAAGGAACATAGGACAACATGTTATGCTCCAGATGCAGATTATAATGTACAATGTGGGTGGAGCACGGGCCACAGTATTACAATGTACAAACCCTCAGCACCACAAACTTCTGAGCATAGCCAGTGGCCAGGTTATTATAGAGGATACTATATACTACTGTAAATATAACAAAACCTATTATCCTATAAAACCTTAACAACGTTACTGTTTCCCAGTGATATCAGTGAGCTCAAATATCACTATTAGGGATGGTAAATATCGAATTCTAGTTACACTTGTAAATTGACTTTTTGAGTAGCACAGGCACACATCTGGTTAGCTCTGTAAGTGTACATCCGGTAACTCTAACAATGCAGCTGTGACTTAGTTCACATGAAGTGAAACATTTGAAAACCTCAAGAATACCACACAAAGAGTGGTTGCTGTAACACTGAAATCCCTTTACTGCAATAGCTAAGTAGTTCAACCATTTAGTGGCTGTCATATGTAAAATTGCTTAAAGCTTGGCATTGTTGACCACTAGCTAAACAAATTCCTTGATACACAGCCTACAAAGGGAAAATCTATTGTACCAAATAAATAGTTGTACCTACTTCCAACCTACAAATATCTTGCAATTTGTGTAAGGATACTGTCCTAAACGGAGGCTAGTCCGACAGCACTCGGCCTTTTCTTCATCTAAACAATCTTGCGCGAAGGACAAAACAAACAGTAAGGACCAGCACAGAAGTCTTCTCCACATACCGACTGAAAAGAGAAGCTATAATCTCGGAACACTCAACCAGCTCACATATTATTTTGGTGGGCTATAAATAGAATACTTTCAACGACTCCTTACCCGCTGTAAATTCATCGTTACTTCGAATCCCTTTACCAATATTATATACTACACGTGCATTTGTACTTGATCTTGACTGGTAGCTAACAAACGTACTCTCTTGTGAGAGCTCATACCATTCAAACAGAACTATGTAGATTGTGTAGATTCTCGCAGGCCAGACCCCATACCATACTATCTTTCCCAGGAGTATAGCAGTAGAGTGGGGAGGAGGGTCTGCCCTACAGTACTCCACCCCCAAGATAACCAGTATTGGATCTGAATGGTCATAAAATTGATATAAAGTTAAGTATGCCAATTGACCACCACCACCACCACAGTGATCATACTTCCTGATATAAATGGGGAGAAATGACAGAAAAGAAATTGCTATATCACATAATTATTGATGACCAAACAGTCCAATCCACCATAGCTAGTTCTTTAGTCTATCTTGACAGTGGAATAGATCTTCTTCACAAAGTAACTGGTGCCCACATATCCCACAGTACCTGCAAGAAAAATACCAGTGGGAAAAGGTTGTAAGTTTAGACTCTGTATTTCCACCCACCAGTACTCACGGAGCAATACTTAGTATCACTCATGAAACATGTTCCTGGTGATAAGTAAATAGCTCAAGGAGTTTGGGTTTATCTTGCCATGGGCAAGATAGAATAGAAATATTGGTTTAATTGGTCATGTTAGATAAGTAATAGTGTTACAATCATCATAAAAATGATACAGACACTTTATTTCTCCTAGTCAAATAATCCTAAAAAAAAAAAAGTATACCAAAGACAGAATATTGTAATAATATCTATATATAATATTTTACACAACAATACAAGAATAACATAATTATACCTAATCCCCCCATTATGGAGGCGGCATTGACCTGGACACAACAACATACATGCAAACTTACCACACATAATCCCTAGAGCAATGCTTCCTAAGGCCATGTAAGAGAAGTAGAAGACAGTCTGGAACAATCCAAACATTCTGAGCAAAATATTCAACTCTTGTCACTGACCAGCAAGATCAACAACAAACAAACAACTCACTTTGTTTTGAAAAAGAAATAGTAAATTGAATACATGTAGACGTACACAGAGATAGATCCGCCAGCCCCAAAACTGGTCCATTGCCTATAATGTACACATACTCTATTATGATTGAATAAGGTACAAAAGCATGTTGGCAGAGCTAGCTAATAGAGCGCGTCTGGCGTAGGTTGTTGATGGACTGGTATGTTTGAAAAGACACCTGTTATGGTAACGTTGTGATGTGATCACCCATACATGTAGGCTCATTGCTACGTTGAGGAATGATGTACAGAAATACTTTTATAGAGCAATTATTTAACGTAGTTGACTTTTGAAACAATAAGAGAATGTTTCGGACTCGAAGTCCTTCATCAGCTCACAATAGTCACATCACTTGTTCATTCTATTGTGAGCTGTTGAAGGACTTCGAGTCCGAAATGTTCTCTTATTGTTTCAGAAGTAAACTACATTAAATAATTGCTCAATAAAATATTCTATACATCATTATTCAATCATACTATAGTCTATACAATAAGATTATTGAGTTTGATTCTGCCTTAAAAACAACCACCATAGCAAATTAATCCACCATTTATCGACGATTGCACTACTACAATTTTCTCCCCTCCTATCCTCCTGTTTTTCTGTAGCCGTCACAACTCACCACCGATAGTCCTCCGCATTGAGCAGGAAGTACGTGCAGACGATAGTGACGCACACAGTGACCACCATCATGATGAGGAACACAAGAAACATGAACCCAAACACATAGTACACTTTGTACTGCCAGAAAGACGTGAAGATAAAGTATCTACAAACACAAGAAATAAACTATGACATAAATAAATCAGCGATGCTACACTCTGCTGGTTGCAACCAATCAAAATTAAACATTTCGATGAATTAAACTTTTTTTTTTTAATGTGGATCAAACTACAAAATCAGGTATATTTTAGGCCTTCAGGAGAGAATTTTGTTCCCTAAAAATGATTTTGCCCCTCATCGATTATCAATTTTATGAAATAACAAACTCCCAAACTTCCCTACTAAAGTGTAGCTAAGCTAGCTCACGTGCGAAACAAACATAAGTATAAGTGTTTTCCACCCACTCCCCAAGATGGGGAAAAGACGATATACTAATACCACACAACACAGTGCAGTCAACTCTGAATTGTTAACAGAAAATTTCCACCACACACACACCTGATAACCAACACACAAAGGTTTTAGGCCTTTTAGGGGAAAATAACTTTTGCCCCCCCCCTCCCCCCAGAAAATCAAATTAATATGACCTTCACTATGTCATCTGCCAGCCACAATCTTCATTAATATCATGAAAATGAGAAACCCCCTGCAAAAAGGTTGATTAGACCCCTCTAAAGTTTGGTTATAAACACACACACACACACACACACACACATACACACACACTACATTACACTCACACTTCTATAAAGATGGAGCCAAAAGGAAGCACCCCACCCAGCAGCATGATGGAGAGCGGCTCCATGAACCACTTCTTCTCAGGGATGGGCTTGGGTACTGTGTTGACTCGGCAAGGGTTGTCCGGCTGGCCTGACAAGTTCCTCCCCAGGATACAGCCAACCAAGTTCAATGGCAGTATTACAAACACACATATACATGCCACAGATATCTAAAACACACATACAACAAAGTCACTATATAGAAAATTAATAATAATAATAATAATAATAATAATAATAATTGGCGAGCGAGCAAAGCGAGCGAGACACTCTCAGGGGCAACACAATTGAAAATCGGGGATATTTGTTAGTTGGCGAGCGAGCGAAACAGTATTAGGGGTGGATAATGCAAAATTGGGTATATGTTATATACCGCACGCGCGGGAGACTTTTTTCTCCAAAAAACAACAACGGCTTTTTAGGCTTGACTCCAGTTTCTTCTGATACTACAGCAACTTAAGCTCAAAATTGTGACAGGATTACTGCGAAAATGCTTGTTTTTCAAGTCACAAAAAAAGTTGCTGCAAACAGTTACTATGGCGTTGAAACCCTTTACCAGACTTGTTCAAGACTTACTGTTGATAGAAGTAGGTGGTCAGAATGACTTATGTTTGATACTACAGACTTATCACTACTCAGGAAATTAAGGTTAAAAAAATAGTTCTGTATTATTAGCCGTAATTAACCCTTTCACCGCCATAAGCGCCATATGGCGCTCAGCAGTACGGCCGTGTTTTAAAAAAGTATAAAAAATCAACCGTTCATGCTATCGACACGCAACAAAGCTTAAAAGCTTTAGAAATGACTATTTTAGTACTGTTCTTAATATAGAATAATTACGTCAACGGTAACTAAGGGTAATACTTCCTGAAAGTTCAAAGTTTGAGTAAAGAAATGGCGAGGCTATCGCGAGATGAGGTCCTGGCGTGTGTCCTGGATAGTGACGATAGTGACGATGTATTCGGCCTAGTAGATAGCTCCAGTGAAGGTGAACAAAATGGAGAAACAGAAGAAGTTACTGCTTTCATGGGCCAGCAATTATTATCAAGAGATTCTCTTGACTATCTTTCAGATACTGTGGCAGACCGTTCAATTTTAGATGATATGAGTATAGATGATGAGCAGTTACTAGTAGAACAGCAGGGAGATTTTAGTAAGTTTTTATTTAAAAGAAGAACAGTTTATAAATAATACTGATTGAATTTAGCTATTAAAGAATAAATATCCTAATTATATATATATATACTTATACTAAATTTGGTCTATTATGAATACAAGTCCCATGTAAACTTGGCGGTGAAAGGGTTAATAGTCAACTGCTATATATATAATATATAGAATCCATTTTTGCCATCATGAAATAAAAGCTTCTTCAGGTAAAATACATCATATAGCTAACAATATTGTAGTTTTATGCAACCTAACAAGGCAGGCTCGCTCGCCATTTGTGCTCAAGCACACCACTAGTTTATATATGTGTGTGGACGTATGTATGTCATTTTGTACTTTGACCCTCGCATTTTTGCATTTGCTTCGTGGTCTACCCTTTCCCATATCTCCACTAAACAGAATATTTTCGTTTAGCGATCCTGTATCATTCAAGGAAATTAATTATTTACCCCTTCGTATTAGGTTGTTCCTGAATGCCACAAGACGCACTTAGGTCTTAAGTTTTACCCAACATTGTGCAGTAATTCTTTAGAACTTCTTGTTTTTTAAATTGCGGAATGTTATGGTGAATGGTTACTATGGTATTGAAACCCTTTACCAGACATAATTAAAAATAACTTCACCTATTTTAGCAGCAGTGAGTGCTTGTTGTCAAAAGATACTGGTAATTCAGATAGTCAGAATGACATATTATATTAAAGACTACAGAAAAGACCAGTACTCAGGAAATTGAGGTAAGAAAGTGGTTCTGTGTTTGTTAGCTAAAGAATATAATGGCCACAACAGCCGTGCTATACTTTTATAAATAGATTGATAGATTCTTTTGAAGTGCTTACTGGCTTTCTCTCCCTTTTTGTTCAAGCACATCAATAGTAATAATAATAGAAAATACAATTAGAAAAGATGACCTTATAACCTACTAAATGGCTACTTTTGAAATTGACGATCCTGTACCTACCAAACAATTACAATCCCTGACTACATCACCAAGTAGCTGTTGCATTCACCTAAGTACCAACACAGCCACGCCACACAAGTATCATCATACCATAGTCAGGAATGGGATGGCTCTGGAGGCGTGGTAGTAAATGGCAACAAAGTTGATGAGGAATACCACGCCACAGATGAGGGCGGGGAACAGGCACGCCCCTGCAAGCATCTGCTTGATCCACTCTTTTCCTGTGGACATTAACAACCACACACTTTCAATAATACAAATGCATGACCATAATGCATGTCTTTCCACAAGTCTTCCCACCACAGAAAAATTGGGGTACCCATTAATTTATTTAGCAGACATTTGACCCAGGAGGAAAGCTGTCTGAATTTTTAAACTACCCGACTGTACACATGAAGTGCTTTAGATGCCTCAGTGTGCTCCAATACTACAGCAATTCCTTAGATTTGACGGTCAATTAATGGATTTCAACAATGAATGGTCACATACACAGTTTCATACAGACTATGGAAGCCCTGGGGGACCCCCCCCCCCCCCCCCCCCCTTTCCCTAATATATATTATTTTTTTTGCCTGACTGAAATTTATTTTTATGAAAAATATATATATATATTAAATGATCAGTAAAGTATGAAAAATTATAGCTTAACTACTCTACTGCTAGTTTCTTTTAAAAAGTCCAACACATCTTCAAAATCATGACTGTCGAGTTCTGGTCCTTCAACAGCAATTCATATTATTTTGTCAAAGTTTTCATCTGACAATCTGTTTCATAGTTGTGACTTCACCATTATCATGTGACTAAACGGTTTTTGTGACTCTACAAAATCCCCCCCCCCCCCCCCCAGCGAAAAATCCTGCATGAATCCCTGACATACTTAACTTACAAAACAGCCTTCAAAATAGCAAATGTTAACACCAGAAAGGAATAAGTATCCCATAATCATAAATATATTATAATGGGACAAGCTACCAGCAACTAATACTGAGGGTGGGCATAGCTGACACGAGACAGCCAAGTGTTCCCACAAGACAAAACAACAGAAAAACAACAAAATAACAACACGCCTCACAACACTCCAGTGGTCATGTCAGCATATTGAAACACACCTGCACCAGATCACAGAACTGAAGGGAGAGAGAGAGAGAGAGTGGGACAAACTAAGAAAGAATGTACTAAGCTTGGCTTGGTTTAAAATAGTGCAACTGTGGTACATTAGGAGAAAACAATGACAACAACAACATGATACAGTATTGGCAGCTAATGAATCAACATCTTTCTGCTCGTAGCAAATAAAATCCCATACCTGAGTCCTAACACCTACTTCAGGTTTACCACTTGTGGTGAATGAAAGTCTCTCATTCATCACAGACTTGGGCAACAACACCAGATGTCAGTTTAAGTTCTATCTAGTCACAGGATATAAGAAAGTGGGCACAACCCAGCTGGAGGCATGCAGTCTGAGTGCATGTGCTCAGGTTAATAGTCACTTGAGCACAGAAGGTCTTGCAATCAATTCTCACCATTTTATCACCTGGAACCACTTCTGGAGCAAGCACTAGGCCTGGGCCAATTCTGCTCCATTTTTCACCTATTATGCTCTGCTCTAATGCTTGTCAAATTTACCTATTATGCTCCTATTATGCCCAATCAAATACTCCAATAACGATGGAAAATTATTAATTAGAGTCATAATGATAGTGTCTAAATGTAACCGTGTGCTTTCACATGTGTCAGAGCCTCTTCTCTCATATATAGTACTGATGTAAGCTTAGACAACTATATTTAATTCTCTGCATTTCAAAAAAAAAATCCTAAAAAACCACCCATTATGCTGGCATTATGCTCGATGCTTTGGCACACCTACTATGCCCAAAATTATGCCGGCATAATTGGCTCAGGCAAGCAGTGGTTCACTTATATATGTGGGTTTACTTGAACACTTAAAATATACGATGTCCTTCAATTTCAGCCACGCTCATACTGCCCAGTGAAAAGTAACTCAAATAAAACATCAATTGCATTTTGCTAACTTGAAGTAGTGGACCTTTTGGGGGGGTAATGATATTCATAGTCTACTTGACCAAAGTAAACTCTATTAGACCACGTGCCAAGTCCATTCCATAGTTGTGTAAGGTCAGTCAGTATCTGTTTCCTCCCCCCTCCCACTACATAAACCCCTCCACCAGAGGAGGTTGGTCGCGCGTCATTATGAGTCATCACTACGCCGAACGAGGGCGTGGAAAACGGTGCGTTTTGGAACCTTTTGGAACCTGCAATAGTTTACGTAGTTGTGCAGCGAATCATGGCTCAGAAGCGCTCCAGAGGCTCTCCTACGTTCTTGACACCAACTCAACTGAGCAAGAGAACGCCTAGGAGATTTCTGCATGTTTCACAGCATGCAAAGAGAAGACTGAGGATGCCAGTGAGAAGTGAACCCATTGCAGTTGAGGTTGCTGATGACAGGTGAGCTTAGTTTGTAATATAAAACAATAAACTAGGCAACAGTTTTAATAAAGATATTCAACAGTACCACAGATACATCCAAGCATAATGCCTGGAGCATGGCTGAAATAAAAGCTCTTGTGCAGTATGTGCTGCAGTGCAAGGAGTTGGAGTGGCCAGCCCATCACAGAATGGAATTTTGGAATTCTGCAGCAGTCTATATCAAAGAACATGCTGGCACTTTACATCAACGATCTGGTACAGTGATATATGTTACATATTACTAATGTTGCATTTTACTTTAGAGTTTTTTTTGTAATAGATACTTCATGCCGATATAAGGTGGTTAAATGGCTTAAAAAGAAATTCGATTCTCCCAAGACTGCTGAAGTTTTCTATTTTTCCACAGCTATGTCAGTAGGAGTGCAAACCAGCTATTCTAAAACATCTATGGCAGTTCAGACTGGGTGTAGTGGTGTTGATTTGGTTGATGTTGGAGTACAAACTGAACACAGTTGTAGCTATTTAGGTGCTCAAATTAACATGTTGTCAGCTACGAGGGAGTCTGAGAATGATCTACATGCAATGTCTGTTGCCTTTTCAAAGTATTGCAAGGAGAAATTGAATACAGAATTAGGCGAAGATTTTCTTGAATTATCCGCTTCAGCAATGAGTAAGCTGAAAGCTGGAAATAGGTCAAATGTACTCTATAATTTGGCCAAAGGAGTGGGTACTAATCGGATGGATGAATCTGAATCAAGATTCCCAGTGACGAGGATGCCCATGGGGCTTGTGGAATATACAACCAATTTCTTTGTAGCAGATGACCTCAATGCGGTATGTCTAGTGCTTCTAAATTTACGAATGTTTAATTACATTTTTATTTTAGGTCCCCCATTGTCCTAAAGACTATAGATCATGGCTTCAAACTATGTACTGTAATTTTGGACAGAAGTGGGCAAAACTTCACCACGGACCAATGTGGAGTGTGGCTAGCTCATTTCATGTTTCACACGAACATGAAAGACACACAATAACGGTAGATTTGCTTATAGAATTAATTTTATTGTTATTACTAAGGTTTCTTACCAGGCTTTGGTGAATATTCCATCTCCATCTGAGAGTACACTGAGACGGGACATTGCAGCTAGCAAGATTAGCCTTGATGCCCGTATTCAGGTTGGTGTAATTTAAGCAATGGGCAGCTTTTAGCACACTATACACATAACTGGTTGCAGCAGCTATAAACTTACATATGGCAGGAGGTGTTAATATGTCACCTTCCTGCCCCCCCCCCCCCTCTAAGTTATTGATTATTGCAGCACCATGGTACCATTTTTTCTAGTTCTTGGATACTGACAGCAGAATGTTACTCATCAGTTGGTGCACTTACACTAATGTCATATTATGGCAAGTGTTAATATTGGCCAACAGACTTGGGATATTCCACATCCGATGATTAAAGATAGGCTTACTTATTATATACTGCTATGTTTAGGTTTCAGTACTAGATGAAGCTGCTCGTGCACATCCCAATACATGGTGGTGGATAAAAGCTGATGGTGCAGACCTGGTCAGTGGACTTGGCGAATCTGTAGCAGGAGCATGGAGTGGAGATGTAGACTTGGCTGATGACAATCTCATCAAAGCCAAGGAAAGTCATCAAAGAAGACTTGAATTCATTAATGAATTAGGCAAGGCAAGACAAGATATCCTGGAAGTTGCAGAGGATCTATCAATGGCAGAGCAGGCCATTGTTCAAGATGTTGACTTCATCAATACCAGTAAGTTTCCTTAGCTCTGTGAAAATTTAATGTATAATTTTAAATTGTTGTACAGAGCTAGCCAAGACATCAAGAAACTACTCTGACAAGCAAAAAGAAGGAAAATCAGCTGAAAAAGTTTTGCTTCAGTTGGCTTGGGAAGTTCAGGAATTAGAGAGTCTAAATGAAAATGGAAGGAAGATCATTTTAGAATGTGGAAACATGAAGGCCAAGCGACTGCAGCCAGGCTATGATGTGATTACTGACAACTTTGCAAGACAGTTATCTTCCTTACGACAAATTATTTTGACATTTGTCAAGCAAGTAGTGAAGTACAAGCGCACACCAGCAACACATATTCTGGTTATAATGATTAGTCCTGAGGAGCGCAACAGCAAGCCTTATGCTCTTCCTATTCAGTGCTTGGCATATACCTCTCTTGGAGACATGGCTGTTCGTCAGATTTGTGATGAAGTAGTAAAAGCAATGATTGGACGAGGAATGAGAGTAGCTGGTAAATATAGCTATGTGGATATCACAACCTAAGTAGTAGGTTTTTTGTTTGTTTGCTATCTTATAGGATTTGCTACAAATGGAGAATGGAATTCTCTTCGATCCAAGGGATACAAAAGACCCCTGTCAATTTTTGAGATTAAATCTTCTGTGCGCAGCAAGTATCGGTCTCTATCTCAGGGCAAGCTTATGGAAATGCTTACACCAATCAGTAAGTGTAGCTATATTAATTGCACTTGCTCTAATGCTATAGTCACATAGGTTTGCCAGATGGATCTGTCAAATGCCTAAACAGCAAAAGTTGCATTAGTCCAGATGTGCTAAGGGAAGTGTCTAACTGGCTATCTGAAGGATACTCCATTGAAGATGTCATTGTTCGGTTGCGTCAACGAACAGTCCCTTCAGGCTATTCTTATCACACTTGGATTCAAGGTAAATGAAAAATATGCATATTTTCATGGGGAAATAGCAAATGTTATAAATTTAAAGGCAAGGAGGAAGATACTGCAGACAAACTCAGGTCAATTTTGGCACAATTTGAATTTACTGCTAAGATCAAGAAGTTTGTTGCTGATGGAGTTCCATTTGACAATCACCTCCACATCCCTGAAGTTCATCCATTGACTGGAATACTATTTTGTCAAAGGGAGGATGAAGGCCATTTGTTCAAGGTTGAATTACTTTATGAAGCTATTTCCAAAATTAATAAAGTTTGTTGTGTAATTTTATAGAGAATTGCTACTAGTCTAAGGCGAGGACGTGTTGACAGTATTGGCCTTGAGAAGTTTGTGGAGGCTCTACAAAGTCCTGGTACTGGTCTCACATACCCTGCTCTGACTGGAGTAAGAAAACAGTCTGTACAAGATGTAGAGCGTCTTTTTGGTCCAGGTGTTATAGCTTTTATGACAAGTAGTAGCTATAATACTGAAGCAAAATACTTATCTATAATAAGAAATTGGAGGAGAGCAATTGATGAAAGGGGACTTGAAGAAACACAAAGGCAGCAGTTCCTTCAGGACTTCAAGGAGTATATATGCGAAGATCTTATGCCATGGTATGCTGATGGGCTAAAGGACTTTAGCCTATTAGAAGTTAACAGGTAAAACTGCTTGTATGTCATATACAAGCACAGTACTATCTCTATAGTATGTATGTACTTTGTGCAGGCCCACTGATAGAATTAGGGGCTTTACCAGGGAGACCCTGATTGGAATTATTGCAAGTATTGAAACCAGGGAATGGCGAAACCATTTCAATGCAGCTCATAGTCTACCTATTGAACATCCACGGTCATCAACTACAGATGATGTTGAATGTTTTTTCAGTGTCATTAGGGACTGTGTTGGAAAGGATTTTACTCTGAAGCAGGTTAGCAAGTAGGAGTAATTTAATTACTTGTAATCAAAATTATATTTTGGGTTTGCAGGTTAATTATGAATGGAGAAAAATATGCTTGGAATTCTCCAAAAGAATGGACAAGGCACTCCCATTTTATTATTTTACAAGCAATCAGCGCTTCTATGAAGAAGAAATGCCTAGCTTTAATGAGCCCAGAAGCAGACCTAAGCGAGAGAGAGCACCAAGACGTGAACTACTTGCTGGCAATGTTGGTCGCAGAGCATCTTTTCCCATAAGAAGCAGTCTGTCCATTCGAGCTAAATTTCATAACCTTCCTGTAAACCTACCCCCACCTCCAACTGCTAGTATTCACCAAAAAGTGATGGCTGAACATTCGTACTCTTAAATTTATTTGTTACTTGTATAAGGTTAATAGTTCATATTCTGATAGCTGGATGATTATTCATTGAATCAATGTTCACATTATGTCTAATGCATGTGCATTTAGTAATAGTCTATATAGTGCTTCTACATCTCAATACTTGATTGTCCCAAGGTCCCGTTCTAGTAATCTTGATTCCGCAATACCACCCAGGTGCAGATCTGCTCCAATGCGTGATAAACTTCACCCACTCTAGGTCTGTAGAGATGATACTGTTATTGTTTATTGCTTGGTGCACAGAATCCAGCACTTCAGTAACCATGTATCCCACACGTTTCCATCTATCATCAACAAATAGCTCAAATGCAATTGCTTTTGCATCCACAGGATTTGCAGGTTCTGGTGTTAGTCGAACCCCAATAGTCACCTTCTTTCTTATTGAAAGGGCTGCATTTGCAAGTACATCTTGATAATTTTGCTCTTTCATAGACCCAATACATTTAAAAACTACAGAATAGGAACTTAAAGATTCTGCAGGTGCATCTGAACCTTCATCAACCTCTGGTAGAATATATTCCATGCCTTCACTGTGCATACCTGCCTCATCCACTTCACTCGAATCTTCTATACTACTTGTATCTTCTGCTGCACTTGCATTTTCTTCCTCATCAATGTACCATAAATTCCATTTCCAAATCACAAATACTTTTTCCTCCAACAATTTCAGCTCCTTCACATCTACACATCTATCAAATTCATTAGATTCAATCAGGAAGGCATTGGTATACCCACCGCAGAGTTTCAAAATAGAAGTGTCTTTTAACTCTCCAGCAGTAGCATCCTGTATGAAGCCATCGTACACATCACTATCGTTTAAGAAACTAAATTTTATATGTTTTATCTTGACTTGAAAAACAGGAAAGCTTGGAATTGTGTAGCTAAATGACTCTTTAAGGCTCTCAAGTTGTATGAATGTATGCTTCCGTATCTCTTCTCCACACTCCCAACAAACCGCCATTGCAACGTTAAATAATTCATTTGCTGCAGAGTTTGCTGCAATCGTGCGCGCATTAGTATTCTCTCAGTCCAATGAAATTATTGTCACGTGACTAATGACGTTTCTTGACGCGCGACCAACCTCCTCTGCCCCTCCACCAAGGCCTTAGGTGTTTATTACACCATATATTAATAGGTTAGCTTGGCTCACATGCTGGTTTTAATTGGGGCTCATTATTGACCTGTAGAAGTGAAGGCCTCTTCTGAAATTCACCAAGCTTCTACCTAAGCAAGGGTTCTCTCAGGGTCACTAACTCAAGTCTTAAACTGTTGTTTTTTCTCTTTATTACATGCATTATTATATTAATAATAATAATCCACGACCTCTTAAAGGTGTTAAACAATGTGGTAATATAGACCGTACGGCAATAGCTCATCTACACTACCAGGCAATCTGCAATACAGGAAGTGCCGCCCAACGTACGCGCCACAAACTAATTAGAGAGAATGGGAGAGTACAACAGCTTGTCAACATGTTTGCCATGTATTATGAAGCTCCTCCTCTTCCTTCTTTGGCTGTGGACTCCTCACAACAACACACACTGCATGCACTCAAGCATACACACACACACACACATACACTATAGCCACTGAAAGGTGGGGGGAGGAGTTGGGGGGGGGGGGGGGGAGAGAAATATTACGTATTACATGAGAGTCAGACATACACACCTCTAAACTTGGAATAGAGAGCTCCACTGAAGTATCCATTAACTGGCGAGGTAGTGGCATACAGAAATATGGCAGTGCTCAATAGAGACCCTCTCCTGTAAACATACAGACAACAATCAAATAAATGCAATAAGTGGAAAGACAGAGGGGAGGGGCTGAGACTTCAGTATGCGGTTTTCTCAGTTCTCATTCCGCAATCCAGATCATGCATTAATAAGTTCTAGTCGAACATTTCTCTCACTAAGCACGCAGTAACTCAGCTTAACCCTAAGGAAATGGAAGAGATCATGCACTATTCAGTATCAGATACAATCCCCAAGTTACAGTGTACGTCTGTTCTGTGTTATCAATAAACTTGCCGCAGTCCTACAAAGTTTGCTATGCCTTAGCGGTGCATATAATAAACTAAGATGGTAAACTCCCTTCAGAATCCACATCTACTGTAATGTGCATCAAACTAGCAAGCCAATGTTAGAAATGCTCTATCCTGCAGCCAAACTTCTGATAGTCATATAAGTACACTGGAAATGATGCACTAACTAGGCTATTGTGCACACCACAAGTTATTATTATTTCATTTATGTATTTATTGGGAATCGCTCTAACATTGCACCTCCTCGGGTGTTAGTATGGTGCTGTACTGATAGTTATTTATACTCTACAGGGTTGTGGGTTTTTTCACAACCTTATAACAAACACTGCCTCTTGGTCTGTCACAATTGTCAAAGATAATATACCAGTAATGCTATACAATTCTTCTCTTTATAGCACTCCCCATATCTGACACATTATGCACTTCTCATACATCTATACATGTACATACACAATAAGAATAGATTGAATTATACTGCTCTAAAGAATAAACCTGTAACTTAGGCTCTTGCATTTGTTACTGTTGTTCTTTCAAAGCACAACCACACCTACCAATACCTCCACAAACTAAGCCACGCCCCTGTTTAACCCGTTCCTATGTCTCACTGCGTGTAAATGCGTCCGACCAGCTCGATGCAGATGCAGCCCAGTGCCACTAATGTCAGCTGGTAGCCAGTGCCTACGAGTGCACTAAAGAACACAGGATGACTGGGAGCTCTGAACACATCTCCATGCACCTGCTTCCAACCATACTCATCACCTATGTCACGCTCCTGCAATAAAATAATAATAATTAGATGTATTCTCTCTCTTTCACAGGCTTTTTTTTATTTTAACAATACAGAATTAAAAATATCTGGTTGGCACTGGGAATCAAACCCAGGACCGCTTGCTTAACGCACAAGCGCTCTTCCACTGAGCTACGACAACCAGCCGGCAAACAAAGAGAGAGAATATACCAAATGAGTAAAAGAAGGCTGAGAAAGAAATTGTGAAATAATAATAATAATAATAATAATAATAATAAATAACAACAACAAACAACAACAACAACAACAATAATAATAATAATAATAATAATAATGTAAAAAATAAAGAAATGAAAAGAACGAAAAGTACTTTATGAACCAAACACTACAGAGGCAAATAGTTTTGATTCAGAGAATCTAGATCTAGTTCAACTTCTCCGGTGACTGAAGCTCCCATGACCACACCCCCAATTCCTTACACCACACCCACCAGATCATCCAAGTCCTCCTCTCGGCTATATCTAGCATAGTCCTTGCGCAGTGTTCTCATGAGAATCATACTCACCAGACCCACCAGAAATATGACCATCATGAAGGAGTTGAAGATGGAGAACCAATGGATCTGTCAAATACATTCACACATAATATAGAAAATCAACAGAAAATCACATGTACGAAATAACATGCTTACAAACACATACACACACAAGCACTGTGAATGACGTTGCTAAGGGTTTACTTACCCTGTGTTGGAAGAAGTTAGGGTCAAGGTATTTGTTGAAACGATTGCCAAATGGTATTTTAGACTCCTTCCAAATCACCTGTAAATTATAATGACAATAATTAAGAGGAAAAAAAAGAAAACCTTTATACAAATTTAATTTAGCGGTCAAAAATTCATGTAGATGATGATGATGATGATGATGATGATGATGATGATGATGATGATCCAAAAATAATACCAACCTAAACAATTGACCCTCTACTGGTATAGGGAATTCCCACCAAAATCTACTGCAGTCTGAAAATTGCTCGGAACTGACCTGATATAAAAATGTTATTGGCTTTCCTACTTCCAGTTTCACTTTCACTTCATTGGTTAAATTAACATCTACAATCTAGCAACAATAACATAAACACAATATATAAATATATACATTGGCAGCCAGGATATACAATCATGCATCCCCACCCCCTCATTGCTGAACCATCTGTCAGTCTATACCTGATTGCCCTTGTATCCAATCTCCAGCTTCTTTTTTGTCCACAAGTGTACATCCTTGGAACCAGCCGATTCCACAATCTCACCCACCACACCTGCAATCAGTGACAGACAGAAGACAGAAGTCTGAGCAGAAGGTAGAGGAATATAACTTGAATTACAGAAAAATTTAAGAGCTATCTAAGAGTCAAGAGCTACACTAAATCAAAACCTACAATAAATAATAATAATAATGGCCTGAAGTTTATTTGCATCAAATAGGTGGAAATAATTTAAGTTATTGTGAATCCGACACACACACACACACACACACTGCTTCATGTTGTGCATGTGTAGGTGTGTTTTAATTAATGTACATCCCATGCCCACTTCTGAGTAGATGATATAGCCTCAGAGTGACACATACACACACACACACACACACGCTAATGCATCAGCTCTACACTGCCCACTTGGAAACCACTATAGGTAAACATTCTCAGAATCAGCTATCACTGTAAAACCAAAATCACCACAACTAGCATTACATTACACTGCTAAAGCAATCCACTCACCCCATATGGGCAGGTCGTCTAGCGAGATGAACAGGAAGAGTTGCACCAATCACATGTATACAGAACAACAATACATTATTACAACTTCTCTATCTATTATAGTACAACTACATTCAGTCACGGATTGGTCTATCAAATCAGGGAAATTTACAAGAATGGTAAAATTCAGACAGTCGAATTTTTAGGCTGTATTTTGCATCCACCAAAAATAGTCTGACACCCATAAGTAGTTTATTATATAGTATTCGAATATATTCAAATACATATTTAAATATACATGTGTATATAAGTATATTTATTGCACCTTTTATATTTTTAATTGAATATTTCAGCATCACGCGAGCGTTCTGTATTCTCCCATATTGTACGGTTTATATTGTACGGTACACTACGCATGCGCGTAGCGAGTAAAATCAATGAAAATTGAATTGTAACCGGTTGAGAAAAAATATCAAGGCAGCAATAAATCACTTATCACACTCGTCGTACAATATGGGAATGATATTTTACTCTCACGCCACATTTTCACTCGCCTTTGGCTCGTGAAAATATTTTGCGTGCTCGTAAAATATTTTCCCATATTGTACTCTGACTCGTGCTATAAGTATTATATAATGTATATGTATATATAAATATAACTTAAAAGGTATGATAATAGAGGTCATGCAATAAGGCAAAAAAAATGGCCGCACTGAATGACTTCACTGCAAACCACACCCCTTACCTATGTACATCTGGTACCAGTAGTAGTTCATGACGGCATATTGAAGTTGCCCCAGTCTGGCCTCACTCAGCTCCATCGTACAGAAGTCCATTGTCTCAACATTTTCTATCAATACAATTAGCACGAACACACACAATAACAGCAAAGCTATGAAGAACATTGTGCAATGGAATTGACAGTCACAATGTGTGGACAGTTTGCCAAAAACTTGCAAAGTGACAAAAAAAAAATCATTTAACAGACGAATCCCACACTCTACGCACTAATACTGCCATTGGCTCGTGCTACTGAGTCCATGCATGGGTTGACCACACACCTATTGCTACTATGTTAATTACAGTATGTCCAAGTTACGTTGGCGCGACCACAAATGCGGCAAAAGAGGAATGCACTTGGTGAAACTGGAAACCAATTAAGGTCACATGACAGTAGTAGCTCAAACACGTGAAAACATCGATGCCCACGGTGAAAACCGAGCAGGTCTAAGGTGCTCATTATTACCATAAGTTCACTTGTTGAAATGCAAGAAGCTTTGGCAGTTTCTTCCCTGGCTATTTTCCATATATACCTGGTTATAACTAACCACTCGTAGTTTATCATTTATACAATCTGTTAGTTTAATTCAATTTATCAGTTCAGTGTTTCTCCCTTACCTTTAAACGCAATGCGCAGTCCACTGAACTCAAGCTCCACCCCCTGCAGTGCCTCTCCCATGGTCTCGTGATGGTGGCCAATGCTCTCCTGTGGTCCCTTGCAGAAAGGCAGGGAGTAATACTTGTACGTCTCCTGTCTGTTGTGGTAGGGACCCACTGTGTTCATCCACAGAACAACCTCCTCACCCTTCTCATACTATACAAACACCACACATAGACATGCACATAAAACAAATTGCATATACATACTATATTGAATGCGTTGTTATGCTCTAAAAGAATTAGTGTACAAACAATAACCATTGTATGTTAATGCTAGCTTTCTTGTTTTTGTTTTTGTAAAATTATTCAAATTAAAATAATGGCAATAAGCTATCTAATGGATTTGAAATGAGTAATGCTTTTTGATAGTAGGAGTAAGGCTGTGAGGTATTGCTTAAATGATACCTAGATAAGGTATTTTCGAAGTACCTCGGTATTACTAAATATAGAAGTTTTAACACTACAATATTATACAAGTATAATTAAAAATAATAGAAATACTTTCAGGGCTGTAGAGCCGCTAGCAGCTAACCTACCTTGTACAAAACCTCTACGGGTAAGTTCAAAACCGTGGTGGTAAAACCTTGGTAAAGGTATTAGTAGTTCAACTATATCACAAACCTTGGTAGGCTTGAAAAATACCCCTGGCCCAGAGACTTGATACCTTGGTAATTACTAATACCGGTATACCTCACAGCCTTAAGTAGGAGTATATTTCATGACTGCTGACACTGCTGCATTTGTTTAAAGATAACATAATGTTCAAAACTTTTCTGTATTGATTGGGGCAAAAAGGACCACAACATCCTCCTAATTCATCACATATGCTGCAGTATTATGCACTATTGGAGAACTGAAATCACCTGCTGGAGAATGCTGGTTTCCCTCAGTTCCTATTGGGCATACTGTGTTTGCTGATACTATTGCCAGATTAAGCAAATTAGCCAATATTTCACAGCATAAGACTAACCGCTTGTACGAGCTATCGCCCAAATCCCCCGTACCAAGCTAGAGTGGATGAACAGTTAATTTTTGGAAAAGAACTGGTCGTACGTAGGAGTCTCAAAGTTACAAGAGAACAAATTTGGGTCAACAGGAAAATCTAAGCGATATTCTATTTGCCGCCAAAAAAAAAACAGCAATGAAGTCTTCTTCCTCATCAATAAGCAAAGTAAAGAAATTTTGACTTCTAAGACAAATGCACACAATGCTTCATCAATTTCTGCTGACTATCATCTCTACTTGTCCTCCATTCATTCCTAATTCTCAAAGTTTTCTATGTCTTCTCTTGTCTTTTGACATGCTAGCTTATCGTTGCTGTTCAATTTCTCCACTAGTCTTGGTCCAGTGTGACATTTACAAAAAAAAAAAAAAAGGCTTATCAGGAAGCATGCGTAAAAGATTGATGGTTGACTAATACACCCACCATATAGCAGCAAAATAACTACATTTACATACAAATAACAGAAAGGATTTGTCAAAATAATAACAATGATGATGATAAAGACAATAGCAATAACAACAACAAAAATCATAATCTATACTCGATTTGCTTCATTTATCAATTCCCTAGATTCAATAAATAACTGACTTATTGATATTAAGTAGTATGATTCAAAAGTAGCTTTGCTGTACATGGACAACGACAGAGCTGTCCCAAGTTCAGACAGGATTAAAGAAAAGGTTGCATGCTAAACAATATTCTATTTAACGTGCTTAAAAATATTTTTAAAAGAAGATATGGTACACAGCAAAGTGTTGCTGCAAACAAACTTCATCAAATGGTTGTGCAGAAGTCTATCCCTATCCAGTACTTCTGTTTGGATTACCTGGGTTCCTAATAGAGTTTAAACCAATCGATTTTTTGAAGTGTGGCGGAGTTAACTCTGAACAACAAGTTTCTTTTTTTTTTTTCTTTTTTTTGGCTGTAAAGAAGAGAAATGGAGGAAAATACAAACCTGGTAGCTCACTTTCTCTAGCAAAAAGCTTGGACAGGCACATACATACCTGGTTCAGGAAAAGACGGATAAAATTTTGAAGAGTGTTGCCAGCCAGAATTTATTACACTAATTGGTCGTACAATATATGAATGACATTTCACTGCCATTTTAGTATTACGCATGCTCGTGAAATATCCCCCATATTGTCCACGACTCATGCAATAAGTCCACTGGATATTTTCCATTGAGTATTTCTACTTCACATGAGGTTCAATATTTCCCCATTGAACACAGCATATTGAACACTCCAATACTCCTGTGCGTAGATCAGGACAACTGAATTATTTATAAGTATGGCGGAGTTACCTATGAATGTTTACTGTTAAGGAAAAATATCCACAGCAAATAAACAATTTATTACACTCGTCGTACCATATGGGAATGGCATTTCACTAACCTGCTTAGATTTTCTCTCACCTTCAGCTCTTGAAAATACTTTAACGTTACATATACAATACAGTTGGTTGATCAAGCCTTAGAAGAAAAATATAAGTTAATAAGCAATGCGTTGTGCACCAAAACGAAACTTGTTTGAAGGAACTGAATGGGATTACTGCAATCTGATGGAAATCACTTCAATCAAATACGAAAAAGGAAGTCTTGGTTTTTACATATTGAAAAATTGGAAAAAGATATTTAAGATTAAAAGCAGTGAAGTATAGCTAAAGAGTAAACACAACAACCCATACCTTGTAGTAAATCACTTGTTATCCTGGTACCATCGGGAATACTACTGAATTTAACCATTACGATGAGCAGCCAAAAGTTTACTTTAACAAAAAAGTTCCACTATGCTCCCATTTTTCTGTTGAGCAACAACTCAGGCATTTTAGCACTTGTAAGAATCCATTAATACACCAATGCAAACCCATACAACAACCATTAGTGGATTGTGCACACACAATTTTGCTGGTCTTGCATACTTCCCATGGACCTCATTGGATATCAACCCTAAGCTTGAAAGTGGATTAAAATTAGAAGTTGATACTATAATAGAATTACGTAGGTATCATATTTTTCTTTCGGTTCCTCATCCTAAGGGTAACAATATTGTGCTATGTTTAGAGTTATAATTACTGCAGTATAGTTTCTCAGTTCTTACAGCATCATGCCGATGAAAGCAGTTATGCTACTTCCTTTTAACTTTCAATGTTTCTTATTGGTCAGCTCCAGCTAAGTGAATGGACCAGGGTAAGCTATAGTCTCGCTAGATAAGCTACGCACTGGTGTTACACATTCTTTACCTTACTGCTAAAAGAGAGAGTCTGCTTAGCATCATTAATGACAACGTCCATACTAAAGGATTCTCAGTAATTATTCAAATAATTTTTTCTTATTCGACTCAGATAATTAATACACTGAAGTGTTGACGAGTGTTTTCTAATTATTTGGACACACATATGACCACACCCATGTTACACAAATACATGAAAGTAATATTACTTAATACACTTTCTCAGTAAGAAACTTTCTGAAAATAAACTAGCTGTTAGCTACAAACTCACCACATGGCTGTGTTCATCTGCCTTACAAAGGATGAAGACAAGAAGCAGAAGCACAGAACTTGGAAGCTTTAACACCATCACAAAACTTCTACAACGTGAACGTTCAGAAGCATTAAATGACGCCCTTCAATTAATTCTTCTTATTAAAGCAACAGAAATTATGCATTTATAAGTTTCAAAGCCACTCAAACTCTAATTAATGCCCATTACAACAAAAAAAACTATGAACTTACACACGGAAAATAACAAAAGTCCTCCGATAATTCTTATCTAATTTGGTTGGGGGGCCGAAAAAAAAATGAGGAGGGAAGCTTCTCCCCAGAATAAAACTGTGGGAGATAGCAGTTAACTCCCCTTCTCCCAAACGATACGATTTTGCCAACTCAGCACAATTAAGTTCACGACCTCTCAGCTGAGATAAAAAATGTCTGTTAGTGGTTCGAAACTTCCATCGGGATTTTATAAAAGACGGGAGGACTTGTCCGTCCGCTACTACCCTGGAATAGGTAGTGGTGGGACGGATGAAATATTGAGGCCTACCTTAATGACTGTAGGGAATCAGGGAAGATGCTACAGGATTGTGAATGACACCTTTGGTAAGAAAGAGAATCAGATGTGGAACAGGACAACTACTTCTAGTGCAATTAGAGTTGAAGATCAAGTTGCACAAAATGAGGAGGAAAGCTTGTTTCAAGGATCTAGTTATAAGGGCATGGGACATCATGGCAACAGCCGCAAGCAAGAAAGCAGCAAGAAAGGCAAACACTTGCCGCCATCTCATAGGCCACATTTCCAAGGTACAATTGAGGTTTGTGATAGAGGACTTGCATAATGACATCACGTACATCCTGGCCATGCCCACTTATGGTATCACTGACCTACCTGCACCATAGAAAATGTGTTGGTTTATCCCACCGCTGGCTTTATTTCTTGCTGCAGTGGGCTAATAGTTTGCAGCAGATTATGAAATTTCCAACGTGCCCATACAAAAATTAGGATGGTTGGGTAATGTGTTGTGGAAAAAATGGGAGGCGAAATTGCGTGCTAGATAGTTCTCAGAATTCATTGACAGATGTTGTTGCTGGTTCTTCTCAGAAACAATGCCAATTCTTGTTCTCATTTGTAATTGTACTGACTTCAGTTGTTTTTATGGAGGATTGCCACTTCTGGGCCCAGGGAGCTTTTGGATGAGGAAGCAATAGAAATTAAATGGAATAGCAGCAGACATACCAAACTTAAATCCACCATTAAAATGTTTTGAACAAACATGCACAATGGCTATCGAAAGGAATGACTTTCATTCTTTTAAAATCATTTATCATTCGATACTTTGTCTTTGGGAAACTTATAGAAGACAACTTCTTATATATATTTTTTTTTTGGATAGCTACTATTATAACATCCTGAAACACAATAAGTGTCGCTACCCCTCAAACTTTTACTGACTTTTATAACAGCACAAGCTGCGGCTAGAGCAGAGTAGTTCCCAGAAAAACCAGCAACTTCATATGCTAGCAGTAACAGCCCCCAGGTCACTTCCAGGATGGCAAGCTCACCATCTTCACCAGTAGTAATAACTCTTGGCATTGGTTCTGAGAAGAACCAGAAACAACACCTGTCAATGAATTCTGAGAAGAACTATCCAGCACGCAAATTTCTATTATTATTTTTTTTCACAACACACCACCCAACCATTCAAATTTTGGTATGAGCATGTTGGAAATTTCATAATCTATCTATTTCTTTAATTTTGTTGCACTGCTGCAAGCTATGAGCCTGCTGCAGCAAGAAGTATAGCCAGTGGTGGGATAAGCCAATACATTTCTCTATGATACAGGTAAGTCAGCGATAACATAAGTGGGCGTGCCCCGGATATACGTGATGTCATCATACAAGTCCTCTATTGTCATAGCAGGTATTATAGTTTACAAATTAAAAATTCTCAAATTCTATGTTAATGATACATGTGTATATAGAGGTATTAATTACTAGGACAATTTATAACAATCGATATATATTAACTATAGTTAATTTTTGATTGGTAATTTATTTCATGTTCTCTTTTTATAGTCTTTATTAGCTAATCCTTATCAGTTCCTTATGTAAGCTTTTGCATTTTCTTTTTCCTTCCTTTTGGCATCTATCAAACGAGCTGATAATTTAACCTTCAATTTTAAAACACTTACAAAAATATTTAACGAAATATTTTCTGTAAGAATATAGTGTTAAAGATTGTATTTACAAGACTTATGTATCTATGTTATAGATGATGTATATGATGAAGGTCAAGAGGATGGGCTGGAACTAGAGGGACTTGAACAGATTCCTCCAGAAAGGGGTGGAGGCTATTCACTGGCCCCGCCTATACCCCCAGCATTTTTCAAGTTTATTATTGGCAGTAAGGGAGCCACCAGAGCAATCATTGAATCAGATACTAAGTGTAAGCTCAGAATACCCAGGAAAGGTCAGGAAGGGCATCTGGGTAAGTGTGAGTGTTGAAGGAGGTCTATATGTGTTTTTTCTGATATATTTATTATATATATATTATATATTATTATGTTATAGTTCTGTTGTTTGTTGTTTTTTGTTGTTTTTTGTGAGAGATGCTGGATTGCAATAATAGTTCATTTTATTTTATTTATTATTATATTATATTATATTTCTGCCATAGTTTACTTTGTGATAAAAGTGTTATCACCCTCTAAAATCACCTTTGAACAAAACATAACTTTGTACCACAAAACTGTTTAAATCGCAGAGCACAGAAGTTTTGTTGTTGTTTTTGACAAAATAGAGTGAGGTGGTTATTATTGATAATCCCTCAACCCAATAGTTTAACTATTACATTTACATTTATTATTGGGAGAGATGATTTGATTTATTTGCAATAAGGAAGCTGAGATAATTTTTTTAAATTTAAAGGTACTTTACCTCGCTTCGCTGACTTTAATGGGAATCATTTTCTTCCAGTTTATTATTATTGTTATTATTATTACTATTATTATTGTTGTTATTATTATTACTATATTACTATTATTATTATTACTATTATTATTTATTATCACAGTAATTGAAGGAGCTACCCCAAGAATTGTTGCTCATGGTAAACAGCGTGTTGATATGGTTGTGTGGACCAACAGATTCAAGGAAGAACCAAACTACTTCATCTCCATCCCTCTGAACCTTCCTCAACTGATGGAGAGGCTTGAGACCTTTAAGAAGGAAGTGACAGACACCTGTGGCAAGGTGTGTGTGTGCGCATGCACGCATGCACAAAATGATGGGTAAAAGCTGTCCATTTTGTTAGTAATCCTCAGGGCATGAACGTGAGTGTTAATCATACTCATTGTGCATGTCAGAGATCTGTCAAAATGGAAAGCTCTATGAATCTAGTGCCTTTAATGTGCCAGAATTTTATTACCTATTTTCAAGAGGAAATGAGTTACTGTAAGTTTAAGCTGTACAGCTTAGCACTTTTTTAGCGATATCTGTTTAAATTATGTATGTCGTGATCACATTATGAATCAATTCTTAGTTTACTCTTGCTGGTATACTGAGCCAAAGTTTTCAAAATCTGAACACTATGTAAGTAGATTTTATTTTACACGATTACAGTTACAGCTAGCTCAGAATTGACATGTCCACATACACACATACCACCTATCTGACAATATTTTTTGTTCTCCACAGTGAGACTAAGCTTTGAAGCACTCTGACGGTATTTTATATCGCAGAGGTTCATTGGTATGAATTTTGAACTTGAATGAGCTAGGAGGAGAAGTTCGCATGATGAGCTAGATATAGATTAGATGAAGAAGGTCTATGGACCGAAGCATTCTAACGACTAACCTGTGCTGTGTCTACTCATGGTATTTTGTACTCACCATTTAGGAGAGAGGTGTGGTTCCAGAGCTGTTCCAAGATGCACGGAGTTTTCACATCACACTAGGAGTACTCAGGATCTTCTCCCAAGAAGAAGAGGTGTGTGTTGTATGTGGGTGAGCATGTGCATGGGTATTATGAGTGGTGTTATGTATATAATAATACACATGACCGACAATGTACATATTCATGAATAATTCATGAGCTAAAATGTGCAAGCGCGCAATACTCATAAGCTAGCACTGAATTATCGGGTAAACCATGAGCGTGAGGCAAACTGGTTAGCAACTAAGCCCGGTACAACAAAAATGGATAATAGACGGGAGTGGCAGGGACACAGGAGAGCAGCAGCTTTCATGAACTGGTGTTGAATAACGGAGTAAACCAAGAACACAGTTGTAAAGAAAGAAAGGGTCAGGCTACGAATTTGTTAGCTACCAGACCAGGTACAACAGTAAATGGAAAGAAGATGAGAGGGGCAGAGAAATAGGAGAGTATATCTCTATGGTCAGCAAAGGTAAATAGGGAGAGAAAGAGAAAGGGACCAGGAGAGCAGAGAGAGTCTGGTTTCATGGAGAGAAAGAGATACAGAGAAATAGCTAGAAAGATTGAAGATGAGGAGAGAAAAAAAAATGGAGGAAGAAGAGATGGAGAAGAAATGGAAAAATTAGAGAGGAACAGGGAAAGCTAGAGGAGAAGAAGAGCAAGAATTCCAACACACAGGTTGATCCTGCAAAGGCACTAAACTGCTGTCATAATGGAAGTTAACTTGTGTGCTTGCTATCACAATTTAAACCCCTGTTTACTGGCTCCAATGAGGCTAGGAACTTCAGGGGAAATGTCAGAAAGGTGCCTTCTCCTTTGCTACATTAATTAAACCATATTTTATATGCATGATTTGTTCAAAGTGTCAGCTGCATCACTCTGTTTCAGTGGTGTTTCGCCAGCATGTCCAGCCTCTCCCTCCTGTCAGTAGCTATAGATAATTTTTCCTGCAAAGTCAAAAAACAACAACAACAATTTAAAAAAGTTTTGAAGTTAATAATTAGCATAAAAATGAAAGGGTAACATTCATTTTTTACAAAAAAAAATCATTCAACTTGTTACAGAAAAGTTTCCCTGCTGGAGGAATTACAGATGAATTAGAAATACATGTGACATGGTAAGGCAGTTCTTTTCAATGAGGTGGTAAGTTATCTTGGTTAATCTACTGTTTGTCATGGCTATGCGTCCTACACAACAGTATTGTTCTAACTTGAAAATCCATGGTCCAATAAGTCAAGTCATGAAGATAATACTGATGTAAATTTTTGTGTGATGACATTTATAGCTAGGCCAGCTCTCTTGCTGTTTGTGCTGAAGCACATCACTAGTATGTAACATATACATATATATGCATGTATTATGACATATGAGCTTGGGCTGACATTGGTGTGATATGTGGGTGTGTCTAGGAGAAAGCTATTCGGGTGATTCAGGAAGCTGTCAAAGAGGCAAGGTGAAGCATACTTACATCTACCAGTGCATTTAGCTCTATGGAGTAGTGTAATAAACCAACTAACTATGCAATAGAAATTCATTAGAATTTATTAATGTGGTTCATTAACCGTAGTAATATTGCTAGGGCTCACACGTTGAATAAACCAGGTAAAATTCTCATCCATATTGGGTCTTTTTTATTTTCTTGAGTAGTCCTTAACATAATATAACAATGGCTTCTTTGCCTTATTTACCCTCAGTGCACATGAACAAGAGGGTAACAGCAGTCGTCCTGTCTGTTGGTCTTTCTGTCACACTTTGATTTTGGAGATTATTGACAATTTAACCATTGAAACTTACTCAGAATGATGATTGAAGCGTTTTATTGTGCTACCTTTTTAATATTGGGCCGACGCAAAGCAGTCTGCTTTGTGAAGGGGGAGGCGGCAATGCCCCAAACTGTTACATTGTGTGACCAACGCTTCATAACAATCTGTGCGTGTTCCCCCCGCCCACATTTATTGCTGTATACTGTGCGTCTTCTCCGTTTGAAGTGGAAGTTGTATTCCAAAGTGCATAGTTTAGTAAGCGCTGAGGGTTTCACATGATGCTGGGACAGACCAACATTACAAAGGTTACTACTGATATGTTGTCATTATTACTGTGCACTCCACTGGGAGCTACATATTTACTCCACTAATTGTTACAACTTTTGTTAAGTAAGGGAAGCTTGGTATAATATTCTTGATGGTAAACAATCAAGAATGAATGGGAGGAAGCTAATTGGATAAGGATTCATGTTTTGTATGGTAGAATGATAACACTCCTGAGTTCTTACTTTAATCTCTTTATTGTGTAACATTAGGTAGTGACTCTCATACCCCTAATATAATAATACCAGCCAAGCTAAGGAGTCACAAATTGAAAACATGTTATAGTTCATTTTCTATGACCTAATAAGTGTCTCGCTTGCTTCGCTCGCTCGCCAATAATATATAATTATGTATGTATGCATATGTGGATGCATATGTGACAATTTGTGTAATAGCGTATTGATATCACCGACCAGTAGGTAAACATTTAAGAATTAGCCCTTGGGCACGCTAAAACTGAAAGACACTTTGTTGCAATCACAGAAGCCTACTAGTATCCCACAAAAGACAGTGCTACTTCCGTACAGAATATCATTAAATCTGTGCCACTAAAGACTGCACTGGGGTTTCAGGAAATATAGAATAGAAATGAGCAGTGCCTTCGTAATATATGAAACAAGTGTATTAGTAGTAATAAACACTCTTCTCCCACAGGGGTAACACAAATTGAAAATCAGGGATGTTTGTTGGCGAGCGAAACAGTATTAGGGGTGGATAATGCAAAGTCGGGTATATGTTATATATATGTGTGTGTGTGGATGGTACGTATGCCCCTTAAACACGCGCGGATTCCCTTTTTTCTCCTAAAAACACACCTTTTTACGCTTGACCCCAGTCTCTTCTTGTACTACAGCATAAAGCAAGTCTTACTTTAAACTTAGGCTCAAAATTGTGAGAGAATTCCTCCGAAAACGCTTGTTTTCAAGTCACAAAAAGCTGCTGTGGACCGGTTACTATGGCATTGAAGGACCCTTTACTAGTCGTAATTTCAAAACTGCGCCTTTTTTGGTGGAGCTGCGAAGTGCCAGTTGTTGGTTGCCAAGAGCCACTGGTAGTTAGAATGGCTTAATATTAATGCTAAGGAAGCTACCACCACTAGTAGAAGCTGAAGTATGCACGTAATTCCATATTTTGTTAGCTAAAATTACAAAAATAACGCTGGCCTTTCTTTTTTTTATGTAGCCCAGAGCTTGTTGTCCAGAGTGACTGGTAAATTCAGATAGTCAGAATGGCTTAAATTTGATATAACAGACATTACCACTGCTCAGGTAAGAAAGTAATTTTGTATTTGTTTGCTAAAATTAATGTTTTGTAGCTGAGAGCTTGTTGTAAAAAAAATTAGTGGTAATTCAGATAGTCAAATAGCTTAAATTTGATACTACCAATACTCACGAAATTGAGGTAAGTAGTAATTCCGTTTGTTGGCTAAACTTACAAAAATAACACTGGCCTATTTGGCCTATTTTTTGTACTTGAGAGCTTGTTTAAGAGTTACTGGTAATTGAGGTAGTCAGAATAAGTTCTATACTACAGAAGTTACCATTACTCAGGTGAGAGAGTAGTTTTGTATTTGTTTGCTAAAATTAATGGTCTACTGCTATTATACAGTTTTACATGAACTAAGCTAAAATATAAATTATGTAGTAACAATACAGTAGTTTTATGTTACCTAACTAGGCAAGCTCACTCGCCATTTGTGCATAAGCACACCACTAGTTTATATATATATTTGGACATACGTATGTCATTTTGTTCTTTGACTCTCTCGTATTTTTTTTTTGTTAGCTGGGTGTTCGACCCCGTCCCAAACTTCACTAAACAGAATCCTCTGGTTATCATTGCCCGTATCATTCTAGAAATTGATTTGTTTACCACTTTGAATTCTTTTGCGGATGCAGTTAAAACTCAAAACTTACGGGAGTTCCATTTGTATTTAAGTTAGTGGTGGTGGTAAGTTATTTGTCATAGTTATACTACGCAACAATATTTACTTGAAAATTCATTGTCCACTAGACTAACCACGAAGGTAAGCTTGTGTAGTATGTTCAGTTAAGTGTGAAAGTATTGTTACTACTTAGCTAATGAATATCGCAAAGAAAACATTTAAATAACATGACTTGTTTTTGTTTTTTGTTTGTTTGTTTATTTTCAATTCTAACAGTTGAGGGAGTGGTTACTATGGCATTGAATCCCCTTTACCATATATACATACATAATTAAACTCGACTTTTTTTAGTAGCTTGAGTGTTAGAAGTTAAATCAATCGTTTAACAATAATGTAGTTTTAGGCTTGCTTGCCATTTGTGCTCAAGCACATCACTAGGGTATATGTATATCATTGGTGCAAATTGGTATTATTTGGAACCAGTGAGTATTATACCACATTTTAATTAAAGGACAAAGTAAGGACTCAATAGAAAGTAAAGATTTAGAAAGTAGTAGAAGCCACACAGTCCCATGTCACACAGATTGTAGTCTTGTAGATCTTCGTGTCCTGGTACTAAACAGATTTTTATTCCTATTCCTGAGAAGTATATATTTGTCTCATGATCACGGCTCCTTGTTGTTATAACACAACTTATTGTTTGAAACATATTGCACACAGAGTTTATTTACATAGTACTTTGATGTTATTTTTAGTTTCATAAATCTAAGTACCGTCGCCTCTATATAATAGCTCATTAGGATACCGCGCATGAATCTGCTGCTTTTAGGATCTGAGCCGGCCTCGAGCTCTGCTGTCACGAGCATAGCAATTATTTTATTTGAGGCCAAAAGTTTTAATCGTTGCCGATTCACAATATCGTAATCTGTTTTAGAATGTGCAACAACTAAAACCAAAGTAACAAGCAAGAATGTTTTGTGACAGTAAAGCCTAGAGCATGGCAACAAGCGTACGAATGTGACTAGCTACATTCTGAATATCATATAGTTGTATAGTAGAAAATCTCATCAACAGATTGTTGTTTATCTAAAGTTACTCTGAGGTCATGGGTATGTAGTGGAGTTATGCATGCTGTGTTGTTACTGATGTAGAGCTGAACTTCGTGACCCTGCCACTCCCCTCACTATAGCACTGCAAGGTGTGGACAGCATGAATGACGACCCAACTGCCACCAGAGTCCTCTATGCCAAAGTCAAGTCTATGGAGTCTACCAATCGGTGAGTGTGGGTGTGGTGTCACTGGTGTGCTGGAAGAAAGGGGAGATAATATAAATAGAATGTGTTGTATAGTGGGATAGATTGTTGTGTTGGAATGTGTGTGTGTGTGTGTATGTGATTAAGAGTGTGTGTATGTGAATGATCGTGTGTGTGTGATTGATTGAGTGTGTGTAGACTACAGAATTTTGTGGACGGAGTAGCCAGTCGAGTGATCCGTGGAGCTCCGGAGTTAATGAGGCGCGAGTTTGAGCGGGACACGTTGAAGTTGCATGCCACTGTGATGAACTGTACGTTTCTGACTCACTCTGAGGACTCTGCTCCAGCGATGGAACTGCACAAAGGCAGGAGGAGACCCAAACACAGAGACACATTGGATGCCTCTAGAATATTCAAGGTACTGATATATCATTTGATTTTTAGTATAATAATTTAAGCTAATATTTCACTGGCCAAGAAGAATGAGTATACTAACTAAGGAGGGAGGGGCATATTAATAATACTATTGAATGCATGAGGCGCAAGGACACAAATACAGGAAGTTTATCTTTAACCGGCAAGAATTTTGCAGGTGTGTACACAAGAAGGAATGTAAATACAATTTGGGCTCTGTGTTGGTTGATTTTTACCAAAAGGGGGGTCACATATATAATTACGCATATGACTCTCATTTGCTTAGTGTTGGGCAAAACAAAAATACAGTTTACGTAGAAATTATAATTATGCTGCAGCTACTAGAAATATTACTATGAGTGTGTCAAATATTGATTTATTTTAGAAAACTATAATAAAAACAGTCAGGCAAAGTTTCAGTCCTTGTTTGTTTATTTATTTTTGTGGCAATAGCTATCTGCTTTTTCTTAGCTTTTTTTTTTTTTTTTTTTTTTTTTTTTTTTTTTTTTTTTTTTTTTTTTTTTTTTTTTTTTTTTTTTTTTTTTTGGGTGCTCTTTAAATCATCATTGAGCCTTTACCAATATTCTACACAAAGAAACTTTACCTAGCATCAGTGAGGGTGTGTATATCAATAATTAAGTTGTGATATAACCTCAATAGTAAAGCCACCAGTCTGCAAATTACGTTTACATAACATTGTGGAGACTCCATGCATGCGATTGCATGTTGTTTACCCATGGAGACCATGGAGATGTTTGTGTATATACACACACAACGTACAGTGTTGATGAGGATATAGGGAGTTGCTATGGAGGATGTAGCAGTTAATACTAACAAATTTGTACAATTATTTGTCTTGGAACAGTGGAAGGTACCAAATATTTAGTATTACCTGGTGACTCATTGAATGAGGAGAATGGATTGATTATAGGTTTGCTCTAGAGTGGTCCACATCTTGAGCTCGGCTGCATCTTGATGTGGGCGGGTAAAGGGTGGGCAGATGGTGCTCAGTGTCTAGACGATACATGTGTTTGGCTGAGACCACAGCATTGACACTATCCGCCCACACTAATTACCGTACTTGAAGTCTGCCAGCTCAACCAATCTGGCACTCCAAATAGAACTGGTTTGTAGTTATGATTGCGTTTATGGATCTGGCATTCTGGTAAATTATGGAAATACACCTGCCACATATCTGACATTGTGTACTATATATAGCAGCTAGGAAGTAACCAGGGTGTCCTAGTCTCCACCTAGGTGTCCATTTGCTGGGATGTCTATCAAGAAGTAAATAAATAAAACTGTTTACCTACACTGGCCTCTCTCCCCCCCCCCCCCCCCCTCACCTTTTTTTCTTGACCACCTCTTGGTCCCATGCCGGAAAAGGTGTGAAGTACAGGTATTACCCCTGTGGTTGGCTTGTGGGGCCACTTCAATAATTTATATATAGTAAGGAGGAGATCAGAGGTGCAGTATTAATAGCGCTGTGGTGTGTTGTGGTAGAGTTATTGTATCTCCCTCTCTTCTTGCCTTCTTATGGTTGTCTGTGGGATCAAAGCACAGGACTAAGACCTAGTTGTACACAGTGGGTGCATGTGAACAGCAGTTAAGAAAGGAAGTCTAATGGCATAGGTCAAGTCCCTAATTAGGGCTTTATAATTAGTATTTTATGAACTACTGTTATTGACAAGGCTCAAATGGTTTCAGCAATAAACATTGGAGCATGTTAAATGTCAAGTCATTAGTGCATTTTCTCAGTGTGTGTGTTGTTCTTGTTGTGTTTTTTTGTTTTTGTTTTTTTACTACTTTCTTTTCAAATTTATATCATACTAAATTTGAGCGTAGTTTATTTTTGCCTACAGGAATTTAAAAACTTTGATTTCGGGACTATGAGCCTGTCTAGCCTGCATTTGTCCAAGAGGTTTGAGACGGACCCAGACGGTTACTACAAATGTGTTCACAGCTACGCTGTCTGAGTTATGGCTTCTTGGACTCGCCACACAACAGACAATGGATGCCACTTTATCTCTCTCTGATACGATACTCTTACCATCTCACTTGTAATAATGATGATATTTTTTAATCAAGGTAGCTTTTCTTCTGTGTTTTTATAAACTTGATGTTAGGAGCCAATATCGTAATTGTCAGTTGATTATGAACATTGTTGTGTGTGTGAGTATCGTTTATGTGGAAAATAGAATATGTTCCTAGTTCCTTGAAATAGTGTGCTAACCTGTTGTATTCCCTCACAAATGTAAAATAAAGATTCTGTGTGTGCACAACTGAGCTTGTAAAACAAGTTTATTATTCCTTTCCAAAAAATCATTGATATCATTCATATATATATTATTATATATATATAATATGAAAATGTTTTTTTCTGATGTGCTGTAGTTGTCTTCTCATCGTAGTTAGGCAAGATTTATTTTGACAGCTATAGGATATGTTTGGTGTGCAAACAGATCCATTGAAGACATCCAATGAATAGAGTAAAAGCAAATTTTGTGAGCGTGATGAATAAGCTGCTATGTGCCTGGAAACAATTCATAAGCTAGCATGAATATGATGTCTACATGGAGGAGTGAAAAAGGTTGAATTATTTTTATTTAGTGGATGGATTGCAAAAATATATATAGCAAAGTAAACAACAAACAAAATAAGGAAAGAAATGGAGGTTATAATGGAGAGTCGGTTAATCTGGCAGCTACAAATGGCCTAATTAAGCTCTATTCAGTTCTAATATTATACAGTGCTATGCTAGGTACCTCATTGGGAACTAGTTATGGGGATTGGATGGAATGTGTGTTGTCTCCAACTGCTTATTCAATAATAACTCTAAATTGGATGGATTAGTCATTGCATTCTGCAAAGCTAATTTAGATAATATTTGATGCCAAGTAATAAAACAAAAAAATCTTTATATATGATGCCAATGTGTGCAGAAAGCTACGAAGTTGGAACTTCCGTCTCCTCCATGATAAGAAGGTGCTGATGGTGCGCACGTGTTGCAAAAACCTCATTCACACATCACACACATTATTTATCCCCGACCTCTCACACCCCCTGCATAGTCCTCGCACGCGCAATAATTGAACATTTCCGCCACTATACAGCAGAGGTGTGGAAACTTAAAATACTGGGCGCGTAGTAGTAGCCGTCAGTCAGAAGTATAGATGGCGGTTACCGTGACTGTTGTAGATGTGACTAAGGCTGATGGATACAGATTTACAACGGACAGCAACATTAGTGCGAGATCCTTCTTAGCGGAAGTTGCTTGGAAGTTGACTGCAGGACTAGCCGGGACTGGGAAATCAGTCCGTATAGCCTCAGCAACGGTGGGTTGTACGCCTATCGACGTTTGCGACGACGGAAGAGCGATGAGTTATTATTTGTTGGAAGGAGAACCTTTATACGTTCAAACGAAGATATACGACTCGTCTTTTACGGACGTCTGCGTTAGTGATTTGTCTTATAATGGAGATGAAGCAGAGCTGGTAGCGCACAATTACTACGTGCCTTGCAACTTGAACATCGAAACGGTCAAGCACCTGAAGGTGAAGCTGTCAAAGATGACATGCAGGCAGCCCAACAGCCTCCACGTATTCTTCAAAAGGAAAGAACTGGGCGATGAGCAGATGTTGTCAGACTGTGTAGTGGACAGCTCAACAAAGTTGGAATGCATGAGCATTAGTTCTAGAAGAAGGCAATTTTATGGCACACCATACATCAATATCACTCCTGTTAAAGATGAGCTACACAATCTACAGCAGATTGTTCACAGGCTTGGAGCAGCAGACTCAGTGTGTCCAGCATGGCGAAGAGCCTTGCCAGGCTTGTGGCTGGAAGGTGTTTGCACCAACCATATCTGCCCGGCTTATTCCTGCATGGTGATTGTGAATCAAGGCTTTACTAACTTGGACTTTTTCAAAGACAAGACTGTCTGCAAATGTCCCATCTGCTATAAAACAATTGTACCACTTCTTTGCGGTTTCAGCAAGTGCAAGTGGAAAACGGTGGGAAAGTTGAAGGATGTCACTGAAAAAGTATCAAATGAAAGGCTGGTTGAAGAAGATTGGAAAGTAGTATCAGAGAATGAACAATACATGACTATATTTCCGGACTGCAATCTGTGGAGCAGCTTTAAAGTGTGTGCAAAGGAACTGCAGGAGACTATGTTTTGTGTAGTGTGTATGAGAAACATCACTAGTGAAGCACTAACTGCCAAGTGTGGTCATTCCTACCACAAGTCATGTTTGGGGAGAGTAAACTTGACTTGTTTGCAATGCTTCGGGAAAAAAATAATGAGAGACGGTCAACTCGACTTATTCACTTGATTCTATTGTCATGAATCCTTTAATTTATTTTTATGACACAATTTCATTGCAAAAACAGAAGTGCAACATTAAAAGCAATTTGTAACACATGTTATGGCAATATTCTGGATTGTCAACCAGCAGTAGAAAGGATGTAGAGATACTCTGGGCTCAGATAAATTCTAATTTAGTCCAAGAGACTAACAAGTTATGCTTTACCAATAAGCTATGCATTGCTGGGTGATTTTTTTGTATTGTAAAGAGAAAGCTCCCATAGCTGACTAACACTACCCATAGGTTCTCATGCAATGCAAATGCTCTCCTCTCGTAGACTGATATGGTAAGAGGTCTCACTCCTCACTTGCACTACATAAATTATATAAATGCAGCATTGCAGTCGTCAACATCGGTTAGAATTGTAAATGTAATGTACAACACCCAATTAAAACTATTCCTTTAACCCAATACATAAAAGTGGCCCAATTTGTTGCGTATAAATAATCAATAATTAGAAAGTGCTATTTGTCAATGCATTTTAAAAGAATAAAACAGTATAGCCAAGTTCAAATCAGCTATAAGTGTCAAATAAAGAATAAATTAATATGCAATTGCAAAGTCTTCCTTCAGTTATGCAATAGAAAACGAAAAACAAACAAAAAAAAATGACTGCCACTAGAATAATTTGTTAGACACAATACACGATAATAAGCACAATAATAATAATATAATGATAATAATAATAATATTAGCCTCTAATCCGAGTCTGGTCGATTAAAACCACTGTTGTCATTGTCTGTGTTTTCTCCAGTGGTGCTCTCATTAGATGGTGGGGGCGGAGGATGGTCTGTCTTTGGAGCCGAATATAATTGTTCTGAAGAATGAGAATCAGATATGTGAGGTCCACGTTCTATTCCATGCACCCTGGCCTGGTCTGCTGGAATGCCAGCATCAGGGTCACCCCCTGGGAGAATTTCATGGTCATCCTCAACACCATCATCAGATACTTCCTAGAAATAACAATAAGTCCAGTTCTAATTAGTGAATTTGTACGCACAATAAAAGAAACATTGTGACTACAAAAAAGTTTGGTAGCTGTAAGATAAACACAGAGTAATCACAAGTACTACAATTAACTGATAAAGGAATCATCATTCGACCACTAAGATAAAAATTTCACACCAAAAATGTTCCTCACGAAGAATAAAAATTGTTAACCTTTCTGATCTGAAACATCCAAATGTATAAGAAACACTTTTCTTATTGCAAACTTATATCTTGTCTCCCCACAAACTACCAATATACAATGCATACTACAATAAATTTACTGGAAGTGGGAAGAGTTCTCGTGCACTTTTGATAGTCATCCTTGCACTGTTCGATCTCTCCAGAAAGTATCTACAACAAAGACCCCCAAAAATATCATAGTAAAATATCATAGTAAAAATGCCAAAAGATGAAAAAGATCACTTACCCATTTGATGCCTCATTGGACTGCACTGGAGGCGACCATCCGGTGTAGTTGTAGGAGGAGCTAACATAAGGCCGCTGGAAAGAACAAAAAGCTTGAATAATATTTGCCTCTAAACCAACAGGCTTAATATACATGTAGGAGAGAATAAGTTTAAAAAAAAAAAAAAAAAAAAGAAAGAAAGAAAGAAAGAAGAAAAGAAAAAGGAAGAAAAAAAAAGTAGCAGTTGTACATAATGATGTCTGTTCTTTCAGTCTAAACAATTTTGCAATGCAGAAATGTCATAAGTTAGCTATGGTGGTGATTGGCTGTAACAATATATTTTCATTCCATTCTGATGTATTCAAATTATATTGTCAATAAGTAACCCCACACACTTACACGGTCCATTTCCGTTTGAAGCCAGTTTAAAGCCGTTTGCCAAATAGATTTAAAATTTTCATCATCACGAAGAATACGTATTAATAGGTCACATCTAAAATTTTAAACACAAACAAGTCAATCAAAACCAAATGCACGGGAAAATATAGAATTCTACTCACCTACTACACAATTGGACTAAAAATTTGATACACAAATATGCTCTTTTTTGATAATGAGCTTGCCCGTGCTGCAAAATTGACATCAGGCCTTCAGAGTGGTGTGGAAACCCTAAATAATGCATTAAAAAGAAGAGACACAGTGAGCATAGACAAATACAGCACATAAGTAAGGGACAAAGAGATCAGTAAAGCTGAAAATTCTACCAATGAATAATAACAAAATAATAAACTTCTTTAATGTTCAAGTCATTTAAGTATCACACAACATTCATTCGCAATACATATAAATTTAGTGGAAACTTTGGTGTCATAGAGTTGACAAATAGGGTGGCCAGGATGTAACTGAACATTGGTGTATGTGATAAAAATAATTTAAGCTAAGCTATTTCATAATGTCTATTCTGATGCCCACAATTTCCCAGAGGTGCCCGCCCCCAACCAAAAAAAACAACAACCTTTATAACCTGAAGTTTCTGTTATCTTACCTCTGAGGCAGTTCAACAGTCTATGTCTCTGGAAACTGTCTTGAAGCAGTAGCAGGTGCATCAAGAGATCCAGATATGGACGCATGTCAAATGCTTGTACTGCACCAATCTACAGAAATGGAAATAACGTACTAGTAAAACATATTACATATAAAAATGAAAGTTCACGTGGCAATAAAAAATGATTGGCTACAAGTTCAGCAGAAGTATAAACAAAGACAAGGCATTGAAAATACAATTTCTAGTTCCCATCCTAATATGTAGTTGAAATGCTTCATGAAAACATTATCCAAGAGTGTTTTGTGTTTGTGTGTGTGCGTGCATGTGCGTGCATGTCTGTGGGTAGCTGAACTCACTTCAATCAGGAGCTCATTGATGACCACCATTGAAAACTGCATGTTCTCCCATGAACAAAACTAAACAACAATAACAACAACAACAATAGCACAATAAAAAGATAAACCTTAATTCTGTAGTAAACCAGAAGCAGAGTTTATTATGGATTTATAATGAGGAGAACCAGCAAGAATGTATGAATTTTGCTCCAGCTGCTCAAATTTTTTTTGGTTGTATTTTTATACTTTAAGGGTGGCCGCACACCGCCTACGCAATTTTTTGTTGATGGTTGCTATGCACGATTACTACTATTGTATACTTACAGGGGCTTCTCTACTACAACACAAGGACACAGTACCTGCCGAAGGCACCGCTCACTAATCTGGAGGAACGGGGCCGGTTATAAAACTTTGTAGCACTTGTTTGGAGCGGTGCGGTAAGTTGGAGCTCCGCAATTTGGTGCACTACTAGCCGAGTTGATACTCTATCTACTGCAAGACAACAAGTTCTCTCCATTTCAATATTACTTTATGATATTCGTATTTTTTTCTTTTTATAAGATAATGAAAAATTCATGTTGTGGTACAGTTCATTTTTTTTAAGGTTTACCCGTGTGTAAAAAAAAAATTGTCGTTCTCATTATTAGATTACTTGGAACTTTAATTCCACTCGCAATTCTTAAGAAATAGCCCCACCCCACTTGTCTCGTACTACGAGTACGCGAGCAATTTTTTCAATTAGTTTGTATTGGTTCTAAAAAGAGCCCGCCTATATCAAGAGTAAACAAACATCAATGCAACAATAACAAGTGAGTCAGAAGAGAGAACAGTTTCATTGGAGATAGTCCGAGGTGAAGGTATTAGGTCTGCGCAGCTTGGGAAGTCTTCGCTCCGCAAAAATCGAGCCTGGTGGATCCATCCACTTAAGTTCAGGTGTGCAGAGCCCGAAGAACGGCTACAGGAGGAGAGGAAGCCTGGCGCATCGTGCCGCGTGAGCTCAGACGACGTATGGAGAGTTGCTGTAAACGGATATGAGACAACAAGAAGCTAAACTAAAACACTACAACTTCGCAAAGTATACTTCTGCTACTACTGCGCGATAGTTTCTGCTCGCGTATTATCAAATGGTGGGGTATTGGTGGGGAATAAATTAATGTCCGGATCTACAGGCGGTGCGCGTTGCTATGTGCGGCCACCCTTAAACCAGAATCAGTTCTGAGGAGACTCTATACAAATACTAGTCCCCAAGTGACATAAATCACTTTATGCTAATTATACTGTAGCATCCTACAACGAAAGTCAATATTCTAAGAACTGTTCCTAACAGTGGGAATAAATTGTAAAGATTCAACATATGGTTGCAAGCATATTTTAGCATGCACACGTTGAGTAAGTAAATCATGAATATTGGGAAAAAATTAACTGTCCCACAAAACTAACATGAATATTTAAAGTTAGAAAAAAGTATTGGCTTTCCTCTGTTTGATGAGATCAACAACAAATACACAAGTATGTATAAAGACCCTTTACCAACAAATCACTTGACTTACACCAAAGAATCGCACAGTTTCATCCATGGTACAGTTATCCTCTATCAATTTCTTCACATAGGTAGTGCCAAACTGGGCACTGCAAGGAGTGACAACCACCAATCATAAATAACTTGAGCACATGATAAAAAAGATAAAAAAGTACCTTGTCCTCTCAAAGATAAAATGATGAACTTCATTGGGTAAGGGGACACAGAGTTCTGGGTCACTGTAAGGGTTGGGAATAGGGGGGTTATCCTGCAAACAGAGACCAGTGCATGTAATAAAAATCAGTTTATGTACCACAGATAAGAATATTCTTGTTCCTACTAAAACTAGAATATATAGTATCTTTAACACCAGAATAACAAGCAAAAAGATAAGATGATAACACACGTGTGTGTTCAACTTAATAACAACAAAGTACAATTTCCCTACTTGTGGAGTATGTATATTTTTTTTAATTGTTGTGTAAGTGCCTCCATAAATAGATAATTATGTGTAATCCCCCCATGGTACTCACAGGTATTGCATTGGCCTGGTGAGGTCTGAGGTCACAACATCTGACCAGGATGCTTACAACTGCATAAAGTTTAGTGAGGTCAGTGTACGGAGAGCGGAGTGGCGGACCAGGTCCCTCGTCCAGGGCCACGGCTATGAAGTAGGACGGCACTCCCAGCCGAATCAACTGTGTTCTCTGACAGAAACAAATAAAACATGAGAGATATTATTTAAAGTAAGAGCAGTTGACTTACTTCCCGAGGACCCTTGGAGGCATAGGACAAGAAGACTTGGAAGTATTGGACCAAGTGACGACTTTGTTCAGGCACTTCTTTCCTCAACAAATCAAGGAGCCATCTGAACACACACTCGCTGAACAGAATTGAGGTGCGCTCTAACCACATCAAATAACCAACACATCAATTTTAGACATGGTAAATAGCGTGTGCCTTACCTATACCAGAATTTGTCCTTATTTCTACCTCAAAAGGAGGATCACTGTTGGTAAGCCAACAAAGGGTGAATATCAGCTTAGAGAACACAGCTCGAATCTAATGAGGGGAAACGCATGAAAGAAACATAATTTTCAATAGTAATAATAATAATAATAATAATAATAATAATAATAATAATAATAATAATAATGAGATGATGATGACAATAAAAATAAAATAGGACTGACCTCAGTAGAGGGAGACTCCAAGAGGTATTCACTAAGCCTGTGTCTGTTTTGGATGAACACAGTTTGGACAAACCACCTCCGTATCTCCACACTGTATGTGAGGTAAGGATGCAGCACCTCAAACCATTCCAGACTAGGACCCCTACACATAAAATATTAACACATAACTACTTTACATGCATACTGACTGGCATATATATATGTATATGCCATCTTGCCACTCACCGCAAGCTTCTCTTTGTGTGAAATCCACAGTGAAACAGAAACTTAGTGGCTAGCTGTACACACAGCATACCTAATCTTTCCAAGTCTGATCGCATCTATAAACCACATTAAATAGGACATCATAAAGACGTGCTACAGCAATGCTAGCCAGTCACTCTTAGGTATAACCAATCTTTTTGGCCAATTCTTAAGTCCTACACCAGAATAAAGATTCACTGTACACACAAGACTATATATTTACAATCACTTAACTTATGTCTGTATAACTCCACCATGTCTTTGCTTGCTAATGTTTTTGTTAACTAAGTCAATATGTGAACACTGTTTAGCTAGCTAGCCAGCTCATCATCAGTGTGCTATTGATTACACCACTAGATAGTTGTAGCATAAGGCCATAGCCAGTAAGAGAGTTTCAGTAAACAAAACAGCATTCGTGGCTGAGGCAAAACAGCAACAATAAAACTCACAGAAGGCTGTTCCATGTGCATTCTGATGTAGTTGTAGTTGAGACTGAGGAGTTGCTTCATGAACTGGAAGTAGGAGTAGCTGAAGTGGGCCTTGTTGTGCATGAACTCCAGGTTCTGTTTCTGAACAGTCTGATGGGTGAACTCAGGAATAAAACACGGCCTCTGCAGGGATTCTGTTCATGCAAACAACCAATAAATATCATATCAATGAGTGCACACACGCTCCCACTTTAACTAGTAGTAGTAGTAAAGTCATGGAAGTAATAATAATACTACTACTACTAACAATAATAATAACAATAATAATATTAACAACAACAATACAGTACATTTTCTTCCATTCCCACCCTCTAGTTTAAAAATTTCCTCACAAAGCCCTAAGGCTCTACATCTAAGTAAATCTGAATTATGGGTCCAAAAATATAAATGAAGTAACTCAAAATTTCTCACCCTCAAAGACTTTCTCCTGATCTATTCTGTCATAGAATAGCAAGTATGCACTCCACCACTTCTTCTGCCGCCGATAATGAGTCCTGAATGCAACACATACATAAACACACATCATGCACACAAAAAGCGTACTTTTTAAGAACGTGGTCATACACTTCGCCTGTGAAGTCACCGCCAAAACACTGAGATTTGAACTCCTACAGGAAAAACAAAAAATCAGACACTTTATTAAAACACTAGACAGGAACTGTTGGAAACAATTGGGGGCGTGGCATGGGATTTACTGTCTCACCTCTTCATCGTCCAGCTTGGCCTCTGACACCTCACCATCATCAAACTTGAACCACTTCAGGGTATTAGAACCAGGGGGTCTGGAATTAAAAGGGAAACCACAATAACAAACACAAAAAGCACATGCAATAAGCAAATGGTTTCTCTACTTTAAACTCTGCAACCTACCTCCTACAGTTTCACAATCCCAATCTCAACCCCACTTTCTACCATCCCACCTTTTCACCACCTTTCTCCTCCTGCCTTTCCATTATCTGCCTCCAGTTTTCACCTCCCCCCTTCTCCCATCCTTTCTGCCACCTAATCCAGCCTCCCATCAACGCCACCCTTCTGACTAACCTGAGGTAGATGAATGAGTAGTAGTGGCCACCACTAGCCTGCCCACTATGTACGACCACTCCCCGCAGCCGATACTTGGAGCTCACATCTGGCCCTGGCTCATCTCCAGGTCTCGATGGAACCTTGTCTTCTACAGTTCTATTCACTTGCTCCTTTTCCTTGTCCTTTTTCTCTTCCTTATCAGAATCTTCTATATTCTCGTTGATTTTGCTAAAGTTCACACTTTCTTCATCGTTGGTCGACTTGCTCTCTTCTCTAGGAGCTGTATTGCTGCGATCTATCTCAGACAGAGATGCTGCAGTGTAAGGTGCCATGTCAAACTCCCGCGGAAACTCGAAGTAGTCATTAAACTTTATCGCCATCTCTCTAGCATGAAATAAAAGATCTTCTCACTTAACGTGCTACAACACTATACATGCTAATTCACATACATATGGTGAATGCAGAGCTAGCAAGTTACCACTAGGTTAATAGATGCCTCTTAGCAATACAATTGAAGTAAAAATGCAAGCTCTGTTCAAATGGGTTACTCTTGTGAACAGCTAACACAAGCTATTACGCAATAGTGGATGCTATTCGGGAATCAAAAAAAAAAATTTCTTTTCAAGAAATGATAAAATGAAATGTCTTGTGTACTAACCAAGGCACCAACAAATACTCATTACTGCCTAGAAAGACAAATTTCATCTCTCTAAAGCACCTTGTTTACACGAATCAGACAAGCCCTCCTCCTATCTTACCTCTCCCAGTCATAGTCAAATCTCTTCAGTTGTATGCACAAGATCTTGGGCAGTCTCTTAATGCACATCCTCTTGACCGTGTCCACCTTTTTGTCACATTTTTCACAATGATAGGCATTGGCCCCCTCAAGCAAGTCTCCCTTGACAAACGTATCCAGAGATTCAAACAGGTGCTGTTGGTTGCGGATGTCCATGTTGAGGGCTGTGAATGGTTCCTCACGGCTGTACCTGTAAAAAAACAAAACATGAACATAGTAAACTCAGATTGCACAATTAAAATATGGATTAAAAATAATAAAACAAAACATGAAAATGCAAAGAAATAGCTTCATAACTATCAAAGAATAGCAAGCAATGAATAAAAGTTTGCACACACACACACATACACAGAAAGGAAATAGCTTCAGGACTATCATACATGAAAACTGACTTCTAATTCATTGCATCTACATCTTACCTATGGGGACAGCCCTCACAAATCTTCTGGTCAGCAAAAGATCCTCCCAATACTTGAGACACAGCCGTACTATAGCCATAACTCTTCATGCCCTCATCAAGACTGTCCAACAAACAGTTAAAGAACTCAAAGGCATCATGCTGCTCTCTGAGATTCACCTTTTCACCCCATAATCTGCAGTGGATCATAAGACAGATTTTCATTTCAAACCAGTGAACCAGTAAAACATTACACTAACCTAAAGTCTCGCCAGAAACCCTTAGGGATATGAAACTGGAGTCGACTTTCATTGAGATGACCGAAGATAGATTGTATCTGCACGAGCACCTTTTTATGGGTATCCTTCCTACCTGTGTCTGACGGGGAAGGCATTGGCTCGTTCTCCTCAGGCTGCACATACATACAAACTAAAAATAAATCTCAGCAATAGATAATGTAACAAGTATGTGTGTGAAGACTAATTCATGGATTTAGATTTAACCCATGCTACAATCTGCAATTTAATAAAACCACCTTTACTAACTATAAAATCAACAGTGTAAGAATGTAAAAGAGTTACTTAAGAGATGGTGGGAAAGATAATAATAGTACGGATACAGCATATTTATCACAACTCAATACCAATTATAGAATAACCTAAAAGCCAGTAAATTATAACCAAATCTTTCTTCCAACTACTAGTGCCACATCAAGCCCCACCCCCACCTCATTTTTATTGGTCTTATTGAGCTGTCTCTCAGTTCCTTTGTTCTCCTCCTCCTGCTGCTGCTGTTTGAGCAAGTCCTGGGCTGCTTCGTCCAGCTTCAGCACAGAATCCCTGATGGGTGGAATCATGTACAGCTGCTGCAGCACCGAGTTCATGTAGCAAGTAGCACCAGCATTCTTAAGACCCACAAACCCCCTTGGTGGGCGGGGCCCAATGTGAGGAAGGTACTCCCACTCAGTGATGGGTGGTTCATGACCTGAAATTTAAACGAACACATAAATAAATACATAAAAGTCTGACATAAAAAGGAAAAAAAGGGAAAAAAAGCGGTAAATCTTCAGACTTGCCTGAGTAGAAGAGGTCTGTGAGCAAGTCCAGTAATGTCTGGACATTCTCTCGACACCCAGTGCAAAGAGAATTTATTAGCTTGAACGCAGTTAGGGTAGTATCCGTGGTAGAACAAATGGGAGTGGCAAATGAGACCAGAGTCACTTTGTCTATGCAAAAGGTGGATATACACCAGTACCTCAAAAAGACAAAAAGTTTGATTTTTTTTTACCTGGGTTTTCTCTGGTATCCTTGACAAGCCGTGATGCTGGAAACAGGAAATCATTCACCAATTTCTACAAGGAAAAATTATGTAAAACTTTAGATATCAAAAAGTACATGAGGATTGGAAATAATACCAACAAAAACAAAAAAAAATTCTGGAGCAAACTTAGGGTCTCATGTTCTGTTCAACTTGCCTTGATAAGTTCCTGGCCATTGGGGTCACTGCCAATGTGATACTTTTCAGCAACAGATCGAAATGCCAAAAGCTCTACAGTGAGGCCTAAATGCCCATCCAGCAGAGGAGTCTCCACCGGACATTGCCCCGACTTCAACATGTCCTCCTGTAATCAATAAAATAAATAAATTAAGTTAAATTAATAAATAAATAAAAATAAATAGACAAACAAAACACTTGAAACTTCAGGAATACATTTGCAAGTGATAACTCTCTATTGAAATACCTACATTGGAATATGCTTGAACTATCTACATTAGACTACTATGTTTGTGATGAGCATCCTATGTTACACATGCTATCAATCAATAGAGTGCCTACCAACATGCATGAAAATCAATGATACTGATAAGTGCATAACAGTTCTCAGAGAGTCATTATTGAGAAGGTATGTAAGAAAGGGAAGTACCTTTTAACCTTCATACTAATGATGTGTGTGTTTGTGTTTGTTTGCATATGTGTATAAACTTATTTATATCCATAAAAGAAACAAACAAATTCCAGCAATAAACACCCGACTCACCCTGACTTTGAGCAGCCACTTCAACTCTCTCTCTAGCAGAGTGTCCATTCCTTGGATAGAAACTCCATTCTGATGAGCATGATTTAGCATCCTCGACAGCAGTCTGAAGAACTCAGTAGAGGTTGGGGCATGCTCCTTAGCCACAGTCTGAAAAATGTTTGGATTGGGGGGGGGGGGAAGTTAAAAAAAAAAGTGCACTCACTATTTTTTCCCCTATCACAAAAATAAATAAAAAAGGCTAGTTCCCTACTCAATGCCCTTAATACAGCAGGTCACTAATTTATTACCTCAATGGCTGAGAAGAGCAGTGCTATGAAGGAGACCAGTAGCGTTGTGCTGATGTTGGCTCGGGTAACCATGTTGAAAAACTGGTCAGCTGCTGATACACGCACTAACCTACGTACACAATGAAGGAAATTAACATTATCTGAACATGTACTAAAAACATATTGAATGGTGTTTTAGCAAGTTTAGCACAGAAGCATACATATACAATTTTAAAATCATAAATTCTTACAATGAAACAAACATCCTTCTTCTAATTAAACTGAAGTTTCTTCAAAACTTCCACACTACTTGGCTATTGTTTTGTGTAATTACAATAGCTCAATTTGGTATCTATTGCTCCTATATGTGATTTTTAAAAATATTATTAACCCTCAGCGTGCATGCGCAAGAGGGTTATAGCAGTCACCCTGCCTGTTTGTCTGTCTGTTTGTCTGTCACGCTCTGATTTTGGAGAATACTGACAATTAACAGTTGATTTAGGTATGAACTTACTCAGGACGAAGATTTAAGACTTTTTAATGTGCTACTTTTTTTAATTTTGGGCTTATCGTTGAGAAAATGCGAAGCTTTCAGCTCCACGGTAAGTACCAGCTTTTATGGGCAACGCCCCCCTAGCGTCACGTCATAATCACGTGAGCAAATAATTTCTTGCAGCTAGCGGTGTGGTTTAATTTATGCTCAGGGAAGTTAACGGAGTTGAAGTTTGGCATTGAAAATGCGTATCGGTGAGTGTTTCTGGCTAGTTTAGCTTCTTCTCTTATGAAGACAGCATTTCCATGTACCATTTTCATTGGTCGAACTATTTTGATACCTCATTAAAACTAGCTAACAGATTGCTTGTTCTTTTGGAAGATTATATTGTAATAGCTAGGTAGTGTTTAATAGCGCTGAGGGTTCGCACCTTTGGTGCTTCATTATTATTATCATTATTACTACTACTACTACTACTACTATTGACTGGTCTAACAAGACAGAAGCCTCTACAGTTCGTAACTAGCAGGTCTGCCTTGCATGGACAGGTTCAGTGAAGCAAACTTTTGGAGGCTGATTATCGGAAATCATCGAACCTTGTTGAACTAAGTCCAACTTTAGTTTCCTAGATATATTGTTTGTATTTGTTGTTGTCAGTTTTGCTTTTTACTGTTATGTTTAAAGATGTACATTACATTGACTTATATTCAATTCTGGGCAAAGCTAACTCTACTGCTCATGTTGTATACTGGTCCTTCGATTCTCACTTATCCTTGCCTGGGAGTTATGCCCCAGACAACTATTATTATTATAGTTATTATAGTTATTATTATTATAGTTATTATTATTATTATTATTACTATTACTACTACTACTATTATTATTATGCTTGTTTGTAAAATAGAATACCTGTTTCTGGTGAGAATGACAACATCAGTGACGTAGGACCTCCAGTCTTGGGAGTTCTGCAGTGTCTCCAATAGTTCAGGGACAATGATCACACACAAACACAACACCTGCACAACAACAATAAACATTAGCATTAGAACTTTGTAGTCTTCATTTTATACATGCATGTAAGCTGTTGTGCGATTATATAACCACATATAACATATCTCTTTCAAAACAATATAGATCAGGTGATAGAGAGGAAAAAATGCACTTTAAATCACTTTTTTAATTATGGACATGTATACCATATCATCAACTATTATTTTATGCTCTAAAAATTTCATTTTTAACAAAAAGTCACCTCAGCTACCAAATTTTCCACTTCATATAAACAAGCTAATAAAAATGCCACTTTAATACTAATTAAAAAAACACACACACACAGATTGGCACCAGTTATGTATTACCAAACCTTTCTCACCACACATGAGACTATATTAATTAAACCAACAAGATGTGAGGAAATAAGACAGAGAGACTTGATCACAATGGCAGAATACAGTCGAGTTGCTACTAACATGATTGCACTGGGCAAAAGGCATGGACTGCACTACTACATCAAAGGAGGCATGTATGGCTACGCTAACTTCTACATCGACCAAAGCAAAAAGTACTTCCCAACGAGAAATCTGACCAAGTTTGTGAACTTCTACGGTATGACAATGATCTACTGGTGCGTAGGCATATTTCTTTTGGGGCCGGCAACCGTGTGGATGCACTACACCTTAGCCCTCCTCTGTGCTCCTATGCATGTTGGATTCCTGGTCTTGTACACTCAGCATATGTACGTAATAATGTACACCCTCAGGTACATCACGGCACAGCCTACGGTTTCTAACAACGCCATAACCACACCCACCATGGCAGTAACGTTATCTCAAGAAACATTTGATGAGCAATATCCGCAGGCTCGTGCTCTGGGAATGGGAGTGGTTAAGTCACAATCAAATGAGGTAGAGTTTCAAGTGCTGCAGAGACTAGCCATGCACAGGATGAGAAGCGCTGCTATGTTGTCTGTGGTTGGATTCCTGGAGTCATCACTGATAACAATGCTCTGTGTTGGACTCGGCATTTGCGGACTGACTGGAAAGTCAAGTTATTGTGAATATATCACTTTCCATTAAAGCATAGAATTGCCATGTTACTTTACCAACGGATTTTGTTATGACAACTCATCTTTCAAATAGTAACCAAAAACAGTGCTTCAGTGCTTGAGCGTTAGTAAATATTAGCAGGAATTGGTGTCATTCAGTCAGACACTTCCATACTCAAATACTTCCATACATATATAGAATAATCTAATATTCAGTACAATTTCCATGCCCCTTTGAACAAAACCCTATTACACGCATAAACTAAAGTTGATATTTAGGGGCATTAATTAGGAGAAGGGGGATACATGTACTAAGATATGAATATACTTATAAAACTATCATTGTAAGTTAGTACTTTCATTGTGTGTGAACCCTCCCTCCAGTCACATGAGCTGCCATTACCAAATCAAGCTCAAAAGGAATGTGCTACTAAACACCTTGTAAATTAGAGGTCTTTCAACAAGTTATTTAGTATATTTTGAAGTTGTTTGTTAAAGAGTAAGTGAAGTAAATGGAAGACAGCAATAAGCAAGAAATTGACAACACAGAAGATGAGGAAGCAATTGCAGTGGGGGACATCAAGCAGAGCAGAGTCACTCTTAGCAGCACAGGGAACAGAGTAACCCTGACTGGAGGCATTTATGCTCACGTCAACTTCTACATTCGGCAGAGCAGAAAATACTTTCCTCAGCACAGACTGAGGACCTTCCTTTACTTTTACTACATGCAATGGTTCTATGGAGCTCTAATATTCCCAGGCTCACTGCTGGGCTTCCACTGCTCCACAGCTCTCATCCTGTGCCAGATCCACATGTGCTTCTTCCTCATCTACTGCCAGCACTTGCACGTGTGCCTGTGGACACTGCAGCTTGTAATGCAGCAAGAAACTGTTCCGAACCACACCATGAGCGTGGCCAACGATCACATCGTGATCGACGTGGAGGAATACAATCTGAGATATGCCGCCACTAGCTCCCGAGGGATTAGTCTCGCCACGTGCAATGCTAATAAGATAGAGCTGCAAGTATTCAGGCAGAGCGCTATGGATCAAATGCGTCGGACTACTCGCATGACTCTGGCAGGACTGCTGGCTGCTTTTCTCATGTGGCTCCTATTCACCATAGTGGGTGTGGCACTCCTGGTGTGATGTAATAAATACTAACTGGACAACTTTTGCACCAGATCAACAGTTTTTGTGAAAAGTAATAACCGTAAATTTACTTGCTGAATGTCATTGCACAAATCATAGCACAAAAAAAAAAACATGTCTAGTTACTTTTAACATTGAAAAATATTATAAATATAAAAGATTGAATCTTAACAAACAAACAAATAAATCAACAAAACAAAAAACCTTGAACTGCAATCCCATTAAACACACTCATCTTCAATGCAACTTTTAGGTAGAAATGGAGTAGCACTTACCTCCACAGATTCCTTGGCCACATAAGTATCGTCTAGATCAATTCCTTTTGGCACATTATGCTGCTATAAAACAAGGAATGTGTTATGAAACTGGTCCTATATTGACAACATCTCGTACAAAAAGAGACTACAATACCAATTAGCATCTAATAGAATTTACTAAAAAAAAGGAAACGTTTAGTACAACTCAATAGTTCTTCAACCTTTCTTCAATGGAAAATTAATTTTTAAGGCAGCAGTAAATATGCAGCACTTCCCCTAGATTGTTTGATACTAGTATATTTCTATCCAGACCTTGCATACATACCACAACTAAGTAATTCACTGCAAAATATAGCAGCCCCACCCACCTTGATGAAGTGCTGATGAATGGAGGTAGGATCCTGTACCTGCAGGATGTCTCCACAAGCAGCAGCCCAGCCCAGCAGCTGCAGGGATTTTACAACTGACAAGTCTGGCAGTGGACTCATCAACTGAAAAAGAAATAAAATGACAGTAACCTTACGAAGCAACTGAATAACGGCCAGGAAAACTACACTTGACAAATTGGGAGTGTGATGAAAGGGCCATATCTTGAGATGCTACAACTTCTATAGGAGATGGTATTGAATTAACACTATGGATGTATTAACTACAGATAACTTAACAAACACACAAAGAAGCACACATACATACCTACCTTTTCTACATAGAGCTTAGCCATATTAATGGCCACGTTCTTTAGTTTACTCTCTGCCAGAGGAATAACCTGTTCCAGTGCACTCTGCAAAACTTTGGCTGCTACCCTTTTGTCTTCATAAGGTTTCCCAGCATCCTGTTTCTTGTCCATCAACATTTTGCACACTGCCGCAAAGCCAGAGGCTATTAGCAGTAGCTTCAGTACCTTCAACACACTCAAGAGTGCCACTCTACACAAAAAAAAAATCGGCACAGCAACAATTACACATATTGCCCTCAACAGCATGTAAATAAAAACTGCATCAAACCAGCTGAACTGTTGTCCTTACTAAAATCATGCATATTTTATAAAATTTCAAGAAAGTACTAAAATAAGTTCATCAAAACCATTTCAATGAAGCATCAAAGGTGCGAACCCTCAGCGCTACCATACCCTAGTTAGCTATTACTAAATCATTTCTCAGACCAAAAGAATAATATATTTGGCTATTCCTAATTGGGTATTAATACGGCTCAAGCAATGAAATCAGTAGATATAAATGCTGTATAATATAAAAAAAGCTAAATATGCAGGGGACACTCACTGGTATATAGTTTCAATGTGGAACTCCAATTCCAGCACTCAGTTAACTTATCAGCATAAAGCAAAACTTAAACTACTTCGCACCGTTTCATAGTAACATCTCCAGGGACCATGAAGTTCTTGTCTGTCACAATACTGAGGAACAGCTTCAGACCACCACATTGCACAAAGTACGACTGGAACTCTAGACCGGCCGACTCTCGATTGTCCACAGAAGGCATCAATAGGGACTGAATCAACTGTGAACAGAAGGGAAAAAACCGGTAACCCCATAAAAACCTCAACAACAACCACCTCATCATCAACAAAATATTAGTCAACAAATTATAATAAGAAATAAGATCTTCACCTCCAGTGAGTACAGTGTTCGTGTGGGACTATCTGGCCTGATGATATAGTTCTTGAAGGTCTGGCAAGGATCATCATGTTTGCAGGCTGCTTTGCACTGGTCAACCATGTCCCTCAACAAGTAACTACCTACTCAAAAAAACAAAAACCAACAGCAATACATAAATGAACAAATAAGTACATAAACAAATAAATGATAAACAAGCAAATTAACAAAAAAATTAACAAACAAGCAAATAAAATTATTCCAATTCACCCCCAACAATTAGCCACTGCACTTACCCGATGGCAATATCTTGAGCAGTGACTTGATAGTATCGCGAAGGTGGTTCAATTTGCTATTGATAGCAAAATCACAAAGCTGCATGAGAAACTCGAGGTTCTTCTGTTCCGCCGCTATTACCTGCACATCACAAAAAGCAGACTCAGATGACAGAAAACAACAACAACAAAAAAGTAAAATAATACCCCCATATATGCCCAGGCATAGCTTTTCCTCTCATGAACACTCAAGAACTAATCTTATGAATATACATATTCAAGTAGAATGACAGCTACTTACACACGACGGCAGCAATCTCTCTTGCTCAGAGTTGGGACCAGATATCTTGATTCCGCTGGACACAGTGCCAGTGGGAGATCCTTCACTAGAGTCAGTGCTGTTGTCTGAACAGTTCATGCTAGTTTCTGCTTGAGGTACATTGGAATACAGCAATTTCGCTGTCAGCATCTACACACGCACACCCACAACCAAATGTTCGCACAATCAAAAGTATGCATGAGTGAACTTCGCCTCAAAAGATTGGCCAAGAACCTGTAAATAATTAATAGTTCTTACCATACGATCACGGAGTGGTATACTCGATACCAGTCTCTTGTCATCCTCTAGCCTGAGAACATCATTGCCCACTGACAATTCTAGTGAACTCACAGAAGGATGTTTTAATCTACACAAAGAAAGCACACGCCAACAATGCATAACCAACAAACACATAATAACTCACAATAATAGAAAAATAATAAACGTGTGCGTACAACTAGGATATAGAATTTCTAAGTACTGTAAAAAAAGCATTTCACCTTGATGTACATCTTTCACTATTAAGAGAATTATGCTTCATTAGTACACCATCTTAGTAACAGCTACCTTGACTTGGTCACATACACAGAAGTTTCAGATATTTCAAAAGAAGAAAGGAAGTAATTGTTAGCTATTGCTCTGGTAAAGACTAAATAAAGAGCCTATGAGCCTATAGGTTACCAAAAAAGAAGCTCGTGGGTGTGTACTGCTAATTCTTCACAGCACATGTTATAATAAGATTTCAACAGTATATATATATTTTTTTAACATACGTAGTAGGACTCACCGCAGGCAAATGTGTCGCCGAACAGATGCCACCGTCTCATTGGTGTGGGAGTGGACCTCAAAATCTTCAGGAGTTTGTGTCGATGGTGAAATGAACCGCACTATCAGAACAAATGGACGACCCCAACATGATCTAAAATACATTGAGGAGATCAGCAATGATAAAACCTATCTGAAAGGAATACACATTTATTGGTCTGGGGGATCAAAAACATCAAGAGTACAGTTCAATTCAATCAATGAAACAAGATTAGCTTTACCAAAGCAATCTCACCTGAAATGCTGTAGTAATTTTATAAGGTTTCCTCTAAAAGGTAGCCTTACCAGTCACATATGCACAGCACTAGCCTTTATAGTTTCTATTTCTCTTTAACTCATGTGGATAGGGTAGTATATGATAATATCACTTACTTTCCATGAGGTGGCATGGATCTCTCCTGGGCATAGGCTTCGTCACAATCTATCACATACTCCTTCAGCAAGGACAAGCATCTCACTAACTTATTCACCTAAACACACACACACACACACACACACACACACACACAGTGAGAGTATATATATGACATTGGAAATTCGTATAAGGCTGTAAATGAGACACAACATGCTCTTTACTTACTATTACTAAAAAAAAACAAGGTAAAAAAAACAAACAATACAAAACCAAACTTAATTACATAAACTGATTAGTAGAAACTCACATAGCCCAGCCTACCCACCTCAGTCTTGTAGCCCTGCTGCACCTCTGGTGACTCCTTCTCAATTTCTCCTGGCTTGTACTGCTGCAAATTCTGATGACTCGTCCGCAGTCTATTCATACACACTTGGATGAATTGGGAATGCACCTGGTCCTTTTGCAGCTTGCTACTCAAGCTGGTATAGACATCCTTCAATAGTTCAATAGGTTTGTACACAATGTTGTCTGGAGCAACAAGCACAGCCTTCCATAGGTAGTCTATGCCATGAAGGTCTTCTCTTTCTGTCACAAATCCCCCTCGGTAAGTCAGGAGACGTTTGTCGTTTATGTTCACAACACGAAAGAAACGATCAAAACATCTGTGAGGTGATAAACAGCAGCGTTGTTATTAATGCATCATATATAATTTGTAATTGTATTTGTTTGCTGCAAGTAAATCCCAGTATGTGCGATCAACCAAACCAGACTATTTCTACATCAATAAAATGTGACCGTTTCACTAAAATTCACCAAAACTCTTTTGACCTTAAAACAAGGCCCTCTGAATTACATTATCTTTGAACTTTGCTTACTCATAGGGTTCATTTCTTTCATAGCATAACAAATCCAGTAGGTAAAAACATGCTCTATGCTTGCTAGTGACAACAATTGCTACCATATTTGCACACAGATGAATTTCCAGAACAGTGACAAAAAGTATCAGCAAACGAACATATCACAATTACTTCAGTGAATTTAAGCTAACCATAATAGCCCTACACTACTATTTCATACACTTTCTCTACCTGAATGCATTTTCCGTGAGATGATGTGGTGCTATCTTGTGGACATTATCCAAAAATATCTTCCTCGCTGTTTCTGGCTCAATGTCTGGCTCATCATTCACCAACTATGTAAATAAATACAAGTAGATTTTCTATAACACTTATTCAATGTAAAAATTTTGACTGAACCACAAAAAGAAAAGTTATAAGACACATTACCTTGGCAAACCACTTGTAGCATGCTTCTTTGTCCGAACTAAACGCTGGGTTTTCAGCCAGGCTTCCCCACACCTTAACATTGATACAATCGATACAATTAATTGATTATATATGTGACTGAAAAAAGCTCTAAAGTGTTGTTACAAGAAAACATTCTCTTTTTCCATTGGCATATATACCAAAATATTTCAGTGCATGAGCCACTTACCATGAGAGCCTGCTGGTGACCTAGCCATAGCTGACCATCTTTCAAAGCAAATCTATAGGAACATTAACATTGATCATGACGATAACAATGATGACAACAGTGATGATGATGATGATGATTATGATAACAATGAGGAGGAGGAGGATAATGATAATAATAATAATAATGACCATGATCAATGATCATGACATAGATGATGATGATTATGATGATGATAGTGAAGATAATAACAAAAATGACTCCACTTTCCCCCTTACCGAACAAAGTCTAGTCTACTCGATAGCTGTGTGTGGTGATTGAATCGATTGTCAAGAAAAATAGTATCCGGATCAATATTTTTGTCTTCTGTAACACAAAACACATATATATATTGACTAGGTAAGAAAACAAACAAATATTTGAGAAGACAAGAAAAATGTGTCCTGCCTACATATAAACATGTCTCCCCCATGCATACATGTACTGTTGCAGTAGAAGTTGTACACTGGTATACGTAAGTCTCTCACCTTCAACCAGCTTCCTGACTTTCTTCATGTAGCTCTCCAGGCTCTGACAGATGTTGGACAGCAACAGGTAATTGGTATCCAGGTGAGAGATGATCTCGTTGCGATAATAGAAGTGACTACTGCGCTGAGTGGATACATAGTTCATGGGAGACTACAAAAACCATCAATAAACACTAATATAAATAAAATAATAATATTACTAAACAACATGTGTTCCCATATCTTGTACATGTGTGTGCATGTATGTGAACTAATATAAAGTAAATATTGGTTTGTTATGCATTGGCAAGGAAGATTTTACAACTCGTCTTAAATACCTTAAACCTCAAAGAACGTAAAGTATTGTTGTTGTTTTAATAGACGGACTGCAATAACCAACCACTTACTTCAACATAGAGCAGGCATATCTCCTTCATTTGTTTGAGTGCGGGGATGACCCACTTCTCATTGCTCATCTCATCCACACATCGCTGCAGCCACTGCAGCTTCTGAGACTCTCTCTCCTGCAAAAAGCCAAACGTAAGTGTTAAAAATACCCACAAATCGTGGTTGTCTACACAGCTCAGTCTAAAGTCAAGCACGTATTTTCAACAAAAATATAAAAAGAACAATTAGTTTCCAAAAGGTCAATCCTCTCCTCTTTCAATACATTACAGTACTACTTTGCAGCATATATACTAAATGTATCAAAACTACAAGTCTGAATAAGAGAGACTTCATTATACTAGTACAACGGACTTGCCTGTGAGCAGGAGTAATCCAAGATCTTCAAGTGAGCTGTGAGGGCATGGTCCATGGTGTCCGTGGGACAGTCATCTCTATGAGCCAGATTCCATAGCAACTCTAGCACCTGCATATACAGTGTAACCAATATACTTACGACACATAGAGGGCTGCATATGAAACCAATCACAAGGGGGGAAATTTTATAGATTTTGACGGACAATGAATTAAAAAAATTTATTAGAGGGACAGCTTAAAAAACATATGCAAAAAAAAAAAAAATGCTGTTTTATGTTACGAAGTCAAAATGCTACTATATAGAATGTACTTGAAGGACTTTTGGGCTATCAATGGTGAAGAGCATCGCCTCACAAATTTGAGCATAGTGACCGTTCCTAACAACACAATTGGAGGGACTCTAAATATAGAAGCCCTGCCCAAAAGGCAGGGCACTATATGTAGAATCCCTCCCTGAAGGACCTAAAGTCCCTCTGTCACAATACAAAAACTATACCAGCTTATGTTCTATATAAATACAAATATATATATATAGATCCCTTTAAATTGTACACCGTTGTGTGGTCTAGGTAGGGTGAATGAGCTATACTATGTAATCACCTTTGTTGCCATCACTCCCTCTTTGTCATCTTCTGCAAGATGCCGGATAAAGTCAAGTAGTTCATCTCTCTGTTTCTTACTAGCATTAACCCAGCTCCTCTGCAAGTTAAACAAAATAATAAAAAAGTTAAAATGAAAAATAAACCCTAAACCCCAATTCAAAACTTTCTGCATTCACACTCTTCCCTTTACCTGGAAACATCCAAATAGGTGAGCAAGTTGTTCCGGAGAGAAGTCCCAAGCAAGCTTCACCAACATGTCATGAACATTCTTGACAATGACTTCGTGCTTGCCATCCTGTGATGCCCATATGTGATCCAGATCCTGCACGCTGAGCACTTTCTCCTTGATGCAGAACCTAACCAGTCTGTCAAGTTTCTCCACATACTGGGGCTGGTGCAGGTTGTCTCGGAACACTATGGACAGCACATTGTTGTTTTTTATCCATTCCTAAATTGTATATACATACAACAGATTACCAACATATTTGTGCACAAGAATCACTGGAATCCTTGTGTAGACTCAATTCCCAATACTTATAATTAATACATCATTGGCAAACCACAAAGCAGCAATATTTCTCCCTTCTTTTAATGATAATGACTAAGATTTAATTTTGACAATATGGGTGTCATCAAGCACACAAGACGATACATATACTGTTTTGAAAACGCCTGTTTAGCTCTTCTTCTTTTTTTATTTTTTTTATTCCTTTGTGAGCATAGTTACTAACTGGTACCTGAATTGATTCAAATAAGAAAGTGGAAAATAATGAGTAACTAAATAGACTTGTGAAATCACAAAAAATAAAGTAAGTCGATAAGCTTACAAGGTTCAAATTTAATGTTTCAGTCGTTTCGGCAGAAACAATTAGAATAATATAGCAGTTTTCCTCTTTTTTTAACAACTAATTTATGTTTAATAACTTAACCTGACGTTTCAATTTCTTTCCAAAGTCCTCACAATAAAACATAACATTTATTGTACAGTGCCACATGTGCTGGTTAAACTACTTCCTTCTCTTAAATCCAATTCCAATCAAAAGGGTTTGGCTTCAACATCAGCATAAAGTTACTCAGATGGCACAGCAGGCTGCTTATACGATGTTTCAAATGCAACTATAGTGTATCACTACATTCTCTACAAGTTGATTTGGAAGCATCATAGCATAATAGAAATATAAAAATCAAGTCAGCTTGGTAATATTAAAACCACTCTAAGTGAATTACACAGGGATACAAGGATATTGAAGGAAGGTAATGATGAACTCCCACCTGGTTCTCTCATATGAGAGCTGAAACCACTTATTAGTTGATATTCCAATACTGGTACATCCAATTAACTCTTAATATATAATCCAATAAAAGGTTTTAAAATTGTTTTTTAACGACACAACATCAAATAAGACCCCAGGCATGACCATATGTTAAGTTACTGGCTGGTCCTATTAAACAGGCGTTCGTTCTTCAGAAGAAAAAAAATTGAATCTACCCAAAAGTAAGTCAGCAATTGTAGAGTAAAAAATGACCATTTAATACATACAGTGAGTCCCTACTTTATTATTTATGTCCCATTTTTACAAGTACATACTGCAACCACTTACCGCTAGTTTCTCGCCCATCATCTGGTCATCATCTTGCGGTCTACTATGAGGATGATACGTCACTGTGGGCAAGATCTTGTTGATCTGTGATACCATAACATAACACAGTATATAAGTCTAACTTTGCGATGCTCCAAAGCAGTCCTTGAAGACCAGCCATTATGCTAAAATTGTTTAGTTTTCAGCAAAAAATAAAAAATGGTGAACTCAATACATAATAACATCTGTTTGCAACATGACCAATGGATTAAAAGTATTATATTACACTGAGTTTTTATGGCTCCCAATTTATTCCCTCTATAATTTAGCATTACTGCTGCAACTACAAACCCTTTCATAATGTACCTCATTCAATGCGTTCATTTTCCCACTGAAAGAAGAAATCTGCAGCAATCTAAAGATAAAAAACTCAAGTAATACATGTATTTACCAACCCATGTTTTTAACATCTTTCAGCTCACCTCAAGATCATCTTCAGTCTAAATGACTCAATATCATCTCTACCAGGGATCCGATGGCATAAATATCTTAAAGACTACGACAATCAAATAAATAAATAAAATAAAGGCAGAGGTTTCACACCTCTTCTATATCCCATATTTTCAACAATAATAAATTTAGCCTAGAAAGAGGGGTGAAACTAATTAGTACAACTGCTTTACCTTCATGATAGAGGAGAAAGTATCACTTTTTGCTTCGCTAGTAGCCTCCTTCTTGAGAGCCTCATCACTAAGTTCATCCAGGAAAGAGATCACTTTGTCCTTAAAAAAACAAAAAACAAATATTCCAATTTGCTCCCAAGCTTTCATATTAGAAAATTCAAGAATCTAGAGCAAAAATGGTAGTTAAAGTATATATTTATACTCACCACAATAGGGATAATGTACTTTGTAAACACACTGTCTGATAAGTACTCCGCACAAAATCCAAATGGCCTGGAAATAATGACAATACAAATAGCAAAGAGATGACATAAAACCCACAGATTAACAACTGCCAACTCACTTGATGAGAGCTGCAACTATAGGCACTGATAGGTTGCCTGCATTGACGATGCGCTCGTGCAGAATGCTGAAACCACCCAGAGACCCAAAGATATTGATGAGGTCCATAAGCCAACCCTGAAAAAACAACAAGTAATACAAAAGAAAACAAAACAATAAGCTTACTTCGTTTATAAACCATATTGTACGTATTATACACACACGTTATTTACATATACATATTGCAATGGGAAAACTAGAAATTAGGAGCGGCAAGTTTATAATAAAAAAAGTCATACAAAAGGTGTAGGGTACACAAAGTAGAATGTATGCAGCTTTAAGTTTATAATACACTGACGTACAAAAGTTCTTCCGTGCTTCTGTTCTGAGTTGAGAGTGCAAGGCTCTTCTGGATCCTTGACAACGAACTCTATTGGATGATTTATGTTGTGCTGGTTCCACCTACACACACACACACACACACACACACACACACACACACGTCAGAATAGTAACTGCTAATTGACAACTATTTTACAACAAAATTTCACACACTATTGGTTACTAAAATAAAAGGTACATGTACTTTAATCCCCATCTAAGTGAGCTAAGTTATCTGACAGCAAGAAGCAAACAAGACACTTTGAACAGACTTATATATTATAAATACATAATATATATATACTTTAATAGTACGGCGCGTAAGTTGCCCATTAAAAAATGAATGGGAAAAATCGCTGTTCAATTGAAATAGCACGGGGAAAGTGAAATAGCGCATAACGAATTGAAATACCTCAGTAACTAAGTGGAAACTAAGTGAAATACCTCGGTAGCTAAGTGAAATAGTCGGGTAAGTGCGCACGCATGCAGCGTTAACCTTGGAAACGTACAGTTCGAGTAGTTTCTAGTTGGAGACAACGTCATTCTCTACCACAGAACCTCTACCCGTATTAGACGGAATGTTTTACAACAGATTAGGAGGGGTCGTACATTGAAAACAAAGTTCCAGCGGAAGCTAATCCTGAAATAAGGAGATAGTGAGTGAACAAAACAGTGTAGCTATAATTGCAAAAGACTTTTTTTTAAACTGGCCTACTATTAGCGAGTGATAGCACGGTTACCCGTGCTATTACTCATACATATATTATACATAATATGAGTATTTCCGCATCACATGAGCATTCAATATTTTCCCATATTGAACACTCTAAAGCGCCCATGCGTAATTCTGGACAACTGGTTTCAAGAAGTGTGGCAGAAGTACCTCAGAATGTTAACTTATTTGGAAAAATATCCAACGTACAATATTTATTACACTCGTTGTACAATATGGGAATCATATTTCACTCTCACACTTGTGTTTTCACGCTGAAAGCGAGTGAAAATATATATGCATGATCTCCCCATACATTGTATGTTGACTTGTGCAATAAGAATTATATATAATATTTATAGGGTTCCGTAAAGAGGGGGGCCAGCCTTGACATCTTCCCCCCCCCCCCCCTCCAGTTGCAAGTTAATAAGTACCTTGGCTGAAATTGAAAACTATGATTACGAAGTCATGAATGTGACCATACAGTGATCAGTGTGACGTACATCTAGTGAAAATCCTGTATAAAGCCCTGACATCATATACATCAATCCTGACACCTATTCGGTTCTTTTTTTTTTTCCTCCCCAAAATGTGTACACTGTTTTTTCACAAAACATCAGAATCCACTCTGTAAGGGAAATTCTGAGGGGTATTCTAATTTGAATTACTCTCTTACCTATAATAATTTGTAGTTAATAAATTGTCTAGTAGAATTTCAGAATAAACTCACCTGAAGGAACTGAAAGTGTTGTTTTTTTTTAGTTCATAAAACTTACGTAGCAAGGAAAAAAAATTTAAAAGCAACCAAGTTCAGGTTATGAACTGACACGTAAACTTGTTATTGCCGAAAGAGCGTACTGAAAACAAGGATATGAGCATGTGAATTGGTATAATTGGTAACAGTACTGTATGGTACAACATGTCATGTGTAAAAAAACCAATATCCCTTCGTTGTTCATCATTGGAGTGCATTGTTAACATTTGCTTACTTATAGATTGCTCATAAATTGTATTAGCATTTCACAGTATGTTGGAACCCATAAGACGTGTCTTACACATGTATGTGTAGCCACACCTCCCTGAGACTCACTTGGAATTTGGATTGAACAGACTTGCCAGTAGTTCCAGCAACACAAACCAGTCCTGGTCCAGCTTAGACACACACAACTCCACAAGCAGGCGAGAGTTGTTATAAATATCACGCTGCAAATGCCAAAATTAACCACATTGCTAAATTCATCCATAGACATATTACTGCATATAGAATACATTAAACACCCTTTTCACTCTATCATCAGTAAACCACCTAAGGCGTCATATCATACCTGAATGTCAGGCTTCCACGATGACACGGCTTCATCAGTGAGGATCCTATTGAAAGAGAGAGTCAACCCATCTCTGAAGAATCGCTGACACGGCTCGCTGTCTGTGTCTCGCTCTGCACAATACAGCATCGGCGAACCATAATCCACTTAATCACCCACAAGCTCGATTCGCATGCATGAATAGCATCCCAAAATTGATAAGTTTAAGCAAACTGAAGCAACAGTGTTAGTTTTTCTAGCCAGCGTGAGAATATAGACAAGGAAGGCAGAGGGAATGATGATATGAAGAATAAAGGTCAAATATATTGATAAACACACACACAAAAAAAGATCCACTATGATAGACCCAAAAAGAAGCCCTTTCTATATAAATACATAATATTATAAAGTTACACACCCACACTTGAACACTCATAGAAATAGACACTTGCAAACATATTTGTATATACTTGAACACACTCCCACACTCACTTTCTTTGCAGAACTTGATGGCATATCTTATGAGCATCTCCAGGTCATCTCTGGGCCGTACAGGCACCACCCACTTAGGACGATTCAACTGTTCATCTAGCTTGGCTAACCGATCAACTGGAAATTCTTCCCCCAATTCATCCAGAAGCTCAGAGGATTGGTCTTGTAGGAGGACTGGATTGGACGCACTCAAAGACGGAGCCGCTGAGTCCGGGTCTCCCTGAATGGGGCCACTAGATGAACTGCCATTAGGAGGGGCAGAGTGATCCTGGCTGTCGCTAGCTGGGACACCTTCAGAACCCTACACAATGTAGCCATTGGCTGAATTATACACGGCTACGTACAGATAACAATTCTGTATGAGGCAAAAAAAAATCTCGGATTTTAGAAGAGGCACTGATAGATACATACATTCCATTGTGTGTGTGTGTGTTGTGTGTGTGTTGTGTGTGTTGTGTGTGTGTTGTGTGTGTGTTGTGTGTGTTGTGTGTGTGTGTGTGTGTGTGTGTAGTGGTTGTGTCCTGGGCTCAGGGCCTCAGGTCCCCGAGTTCAAGCCCAACTCTGGCATTTTTTCCATCTGATTTTCCATCTGCCTCCTACCAGCCCCACCAGTCCAGTCCACCCAGCTGTGATTGGGTACCTGTACCTGGCATTTGCTGGGGTGCAAATTCAAGGCCTTTTCTCATGAACAGCAATGGTCCAGGTGGGACTTTGGGTGCCCACACCACTTGCTGTGAGGAAAGGCCTGTTCTCCTGCGAGTTCCTAGCCCGGCTCCAGGAGCTTTGCTTGCACGGCTCACAGTGCCTGCTTAGTGCACAGGCATCCTGGCTCTGCCAGGTGCGCGTGACCGCCTAGCGGCAGCAAGAGAATTTACATTTGCATTTGTGTGTGTGTGTTAGTAACACTTGCAGTGTTTAAAAACATACAAAACTATGCTGACATCTGCTACAAAGTCCAAATTTCTAGACAGGGGGAGGGAATGCCCTACATAAAGGGGCGAATGCCCTCTCTCTGCCCACCGCCCCTAAATGCAGTCTTGTTATGTTTGCATACATTTAATTTCCTTGTGACGTGCTTACCTTCCTTTCACTGCTCTCTTCTCTAGTGCTATCACTAGTTGTTGGCTCGTCTACCCTCACTACATCTGACTCGGACATGCTGCGTGTGTAGCCTTAAAAACGGGATTCTCATTGAGATAGGATGATGGTACACCAATCTAAAAAATAGTAATAACAATAAAAACAGCACTCAATGACTTCTATGAAACAGTTTACATTATACAAACAGTACTAATGTATATGTGGAATATTTACACATATAACATAGAGTATTAAAATCAATGAGCACGTCGAAGTATACACCCGTAGTAGCTAAATATACTAATACCTATCATTGGTACATAAAGCTTAGGTACCACATCTTGACAAGAACAGGGTAAATAATATGGTCCAGTATTATTAACTGACCTAGCTAGAAAAAAAGTCAGTCTCAACAAGAATAGCACAAAATTTATACTCTTGTAACACAGCTGAAGGAAATTAATATTCCTTGCCTTCAGCACCATTTGATCACTTGGTCATCATTCACAGTTCATGGTTATGTCATCACAACTCAATTAGTCATACTGAAGTCAGATAATTTGGCTTTGTCAAGTAAAGATCAACATGAGCAGGATTGGTGAAGCTCTTTTACCACCGTACCATTAAAAAAAAAAGGTGTGTTCTTTCTTTAAACATGCATCAATTATTCACGACCATCCCATGGTTATTGCCACCCCATTTACTACGCGTGTTCAGGGGGAGGAGAACAAACCAAAGATTACAATAATCTTAGTCCACCACCCACAAATCCTGAAACGTCATTTCATTCAGGCAAGTGGGGCCAAAGCAGAGACAACACATTGAGAGTGCTTAAACTCCAGCCAGCCAGCCATATATGGCAGACAGGCACTCCAATGATACCAAGTGACATTGGAATGTCTGTGAAAACATCTCTATGAAGGTTACAGGAACCACAGTGTGAAAACTAATGGGTGTGATGGATGGTGTGGGAATAAAAAATTTTATGGGATTGAGATTAAACATTCTTTATTATTATTATTATTGATATTATTATTATTACTATTACTATTAGCTAGCAAATACAAAATCATTTCTCAGACCAAAGGAATTTCTTTTCTTCCTAGCAGGTATCAATATAGCTCAAACAATGAAAACGGTAGACGTAAAAAGAGAAGAAAAACAGGCCAGAGACACTCACCGGTATATATTTTGAACGCGAAACTCAACTTACAGCACTCCGTCAACTTCGATGCTTAAACAAAATACTGCAGGCACAGGTAGCAAGAAATTATTTGTTCATGTGATTACAATGTGACAATAGGAGGCATTACCCATAGAGCTGACAGCTTCACAATTTTCTCAAAAAAAAAAAAAAAAAAAAAAAAAAAAAAAAAAAAATCAGCCTAAAATTTAAAAAGGCAGGAAAAAAAAGTCTTAAATGTAAGTTTAAAGTTCATACCTAAATCAACGGTTAATTGTCCGTAATCTCCAAAATCAGAGCATGACAGACAGACAGACAACCAAACAGAATGACTACTATTATCTTCTCACGCATGCGCGCTGGGGGCTAATCAATGTTGAACAATAATTAAAACTGAAGGAATGAGTGTTTCAAGTCAATTGTAAGTTGAACCATACCCGTAACTGTCATCAATTACTATTACAACTGTCATTAGATAGTACAGCAAACAAATCATGGATTTAGAGGACAATTAAATCACATTCCTTAATATCCCATTTAATTCCAAAATTCATTGCTTCACGCTAATATTACACCAAAGCCCGACTCATCTGCAATTTTTAAAAACTCAATAGATAAAACACTATATCAGCACGATTTTCAGGAAATCAGCATAATTTATCAGGAAGCCATACTGAGTGACTAGACATAAATTAATTCATGGGTCGTGTTGCTATTGTGGGTGACATACAACCGTAATAGCAACCTTCCTATACAGCAAGACAGTAACCATTACAAATTATACCATTTACTGTCTGCAACATGACAATAAACACAAAACTCTAGTCGTGATTACCCTACACCCAACACTTAGTCCAAAATCCACAGTTTGGTACTAACACACGACATCAAAAGCTTGTACAGCGAAGAGGAGGTGGGGGTGCTAAGCATAATTTAACCTCCCCCCCCCCCCCAAAAAAGGGAAAATCACCATTACATGATGGGGCTGTACACTTTCAGATGTGGTATACACATGTTGCAATTTACAAATGAAGTATTGTCCCATGATATTTTTAACATGTGAAATATGGGTCATTAAGAGTTTCTAGATCCAGCCCTCTCTACCCATATACGTAAATATATAGGACATTTTAACCGAAACCAGAGTATTCAATTGTGACAGTAGAAACTATTTAATATCACCATTCCATTCAAGTACATTAAATCACACCTATGTAATAAAGCACAGATATATAAATTGAGGACGCTTCATTAGTGGGCAGGGTAAAGGGGGGAAGCCAAAATTCCTATATCAAACCCTATTACACATTAGCATTACGTACTTCATATCAATTTCCATGCCACAGTATAACCATGCATCATAAAACAGAAACACTCAAGTTATATTCCCAGCAGTTTCAGTACATAAGAGCCACACTGAGTATCCATTCCCCGTATATGGCCCCATTCTTCAAAATTATACCAAACTTCTTAACTAGACTGAAAAGTATCAGGTCAAGTAAGTGCTAATTTAGTCGGACGATTTTACCGAACACTCAAACGAAAGGAGTGGCACAGACTGCAGTGCAGATCATCATAAGCTTAGGAAGGACATAATGCCGGTTTGTTACAAATGTCCCCCACCTTAAAACAAAATAAAAGTCCCTTCAATCTCAGGGTGGCTGTCCTTGTCCTGCTATTTGTGCACACTCTATTGACCCAGCAACCATACAACAAGTGGTGAATTGGGACTTATGTTTTCATGCATACTGCACACCAGAAAAACCAATAGTAAAATTGAAACCCTCACTCCAACTAAACCATAAGCCAAACTATTTTTTTTCCAAATTATGATGGCATTAGAAGTATAAGGTCTTTAATACTTAACATCAATATATTACACCTTAATTTACACATGTCAATTTATGACATCATCACTTTTTCATTTCCAAATTTGTGGATAAATACAGCATGAATCAAGTACAATTATTTATGCTCAGGTCACTAACCTAAGGTATTTCACTGCCACGAAATATGCTACTCACTTCACGGAAGGTGGGATTAGCAATACAACACAACAGATAGAATTCAAATGTTCTAGTGGTTCCACACATAAAATAAGCCAGCATCTTCACTTCCTTGCCATTATATGCAGAATTACAAGTAAATTAATATAGTGAGCTGACTCATTGCAATGCTTCAGGTATAACAGGTTCTCAACTTCAAACAAATTTAGATACTGAACTGTAACAGTCTCTTAACTACAACTAACCACTTCTCACAAGAAAGTTAGTACACACCACACTTGTAATTTCTAGTTATAGTGTTACTGAGCACTTACGGAAATGTGAGTTAGAAATACAAGTCACAAACTCTCCACAGCCAATAGACCTGTGCTCCTTGCAGCTTAAGTTTTTTTAAGAAGTACTCCTTACTGAGCCTTATGAACCTTCAATCCTGTCCACCAGTACAAGTTCTACTCAAGCATACTCTGAAACCTAACTGTTTAGCTACTTGGGAACCCACTCATCCGCCATTTTCCCAGCGAACTGTTTTGATCACGTGCGACATCTGTGACCAAAAAAAATTAGCTTGCAAAAAATATCACCAGAATTAGCTCCACCCAACAAGCTTTGTTTCAAGGTGAAGCTTGAAGAACCGGCTAATGTTTTCTAGTTTCTGTCCCTGAAATGGCGTTGAAGTTAGCAAGAAAAACTTCTCGAGTTGCGTCTGTGTTTGCTTCGAATATTACGTTCAAAGGGGTAAAGAATTAGCTCGAAATGCTGAATACTTTATTTAGTGCCCACTGTAAACAATGTTTCGTTGTTTATTACACACAGGTCCAGCCAGTTGCTGTGACTCCATGTCGACTCCTATCCCTTCATGAGCACTACAGCTTAGATTTCATGAGCAAGTATGGAGTTACAGTTCCCAAAGGTAGTGTGGCTCACACTCCTCTTCAAGCAAAAGCGGCTGCAGCAGCCCTGGGTAAGGTTACTAGCTGCATGCATTGTGGATGGATAAACTAATTGAGCTTTTTATTTTGTTGTTCTGAAGGAGGAACAGCAGTTATAAAGGCTCAAGTTTTGGCAGGTGGAAGAGGTAAAGGTCATTTTACAAGTGGTCTTCAAGGAGGAGTCAAGTTGGCTGACAGGTTAGAAGTTCGTGAGGAAATTGTTGCGTTGAGCATGCACGACATTATGGACTCACAATGTGTAGAAATACATGTTCTTATAACTTTAAAACTAAGTTGATGTATGTCATTATCATAATATATTTCTTAGGTAAAATGGTTAAGCACAGCTTTACATAGTATCTCCTGCACTGACAGAAATTTTCGTTTAAGTTCCATTTATATAGCTTATCTCTGACTCAACCCTTTCACCGTAAGGTGAATATCACTTACATATTGTATTTCTCTCTCCTCTTGTTGTTTACTATCGTGTCTCACTGACTCGTGCAGTGCAGAAGAGATCGAGAGCCTAGCCAAGAACATGATTGGCAGTCGTCTCATCACTAAGCAGACAGGCAAGAGAGGGAGGAAATGTGATAAGGTATGTACTGGAAGGCCAGCATATCAGGAAAGTGGACTTGTATTATATATATAATTATTGTATATATATATATATTTTTTTTTTTTTTTTTTTTTTTTTTTTTTTTTTTTTTTTTTTTTTTTTTTTTTTTTTTTTTGCTGTTTCTAGCCTTGGTTCAGTCTATTTGAATTGTTGGCATAAGATAATAATCATTTGTGGAATGCATTTCAAAACTCATTCAAACCCATTGTAGTACATAGTAGGAATTATTGTTGTTGTTTTATGTTCATGTGAGTATTTTTGTTTAGGTTTATGTGGTGGAGAAGATGAAGGTGCTTTCTGAGTTCTACTTTGCAATTGTAATGGACAGAGCATTTAAGGTTTGTAGAGAAGTATCCAAGTATGTAATAAAATTGGGGGTGGTATCTATGGCATGGTTTGATGGATAGATACTACAACCAGCATGTGCTTTTTTATAAGGTACGAGTTTGTTGTTTTAATTTGTCAAGTATGAGGCTGAAACTCCATCCCAGAACATGGCAATACGGCCACTTCTCTCACATAATAGTACGGCGCGTAAGTTGCCCATTCAAAAATGTATGGGAAAAATCGCTGTTCAATTGAAATCGCACGGGGGGAAGTGAAATAGTGAGTAACTAATTGAAATACCGTGGTAACTAATTGGAAACTAAGTGAAATACCTCGGTAACTAAGTGAAATAGTACAGGTAAGTGTGCACGCATGCAGTGTTAACCTTGGAAACATACAGCTCGAGTAGTTTTTAGTTGGAGATGATGTCATTCTTTACCACAGAAGCTCCGTATTAGACGGAATGTTTTTCAACGAATCAGGAGAAGCCGCATGTTGAAAACAAAGTTTCAGCGGAAGCTAATCCTGAAATAGGAGATGGTGAGTGAACGATTTAATATAGCTACAATTGCAAATGACTTTTTTAAAAGCTGGCCTACTGTTAGCGAGTAATAGCACAGGTAACCTGTGCTATTAGGGGTCAATAGCACTCGTAAAGCAATTGAAATAGCACTCGGCTTCGCCTCGTACTATTTCAATTACATTATTCATGTTATTAATCCCGAATAGCACGGTTACCCGTGCTATTACTCATACAAATAAGCAGTTACAAAACAAGGGTTAACAGATGTTTTGTTATTTAGATTGTGTTATTTTTCCCATTGAACTACACTAGCGCTATTATATTAACAGTATGTGATCATCAGGTCCATGAGTGCTTTACAATAAGAATGACACTTGATGCATACTTATGTGGTAACAGCATTACATGAAACAACAAGTGGTAATTTAACCTCGTAGGGTCCCTGTATCATGGCCAGCCCCCATGGAGGTGTCAATATTGAAGAAGTAGCCAGGGACAAGCCCAATGAACTTTACAAGGAAAGAGTAGACATTGCAACAGGTATGTTGTGTGCAGTGATTTTTTTTGCCGGTCACATATTGTGATCCTGTGGCTGCTCTATCCAATGCATCTATTAACAGTATTGAGGTTGTGTGTTGTGTAGGAATGTCTATGGATCAGGCTCTAGCTGTGGCCAGGAGAGTTGGGTTCTCTGAGGAATGTGTGGAAGATGTAAGTAACTCGGTTTGTCTATAGTTGAAGTGGGTCATGCGTAGGATGGGGTGTGGCAGGTTGGACTATGTTGGTGGGTGTGTGGCAGGTTGGGTTATGTGGGTGGGAGGTTGGACTACGTGCATGGGTGTATGGCAAGTTGGACTGTGTGGGTGTGCGTGTGGCAGGTTGGACAGTGTAGGTGGGGGTGGCAGGTTGGACTGTGTGGGTGGCAGTTTGTAGTTGGTTGGAGGGTGGCTTTAGCCAATATTTGAGTTATTTTTAAGTTCCCATTGTTGTTCATGTGACAGGCAGCTGACCAGATGGTGAAGTTGTATGGAATGATGTTGGATAAAGATGCCACCATGCTTGAGATCAATCCCATGGTTGAAGTTTTGGATGATTCTGGGAAAAAGAAAGGTAGCATTTCTTTGTGATCTCAATCTTTAGTGTAGTTAATTTATGCACATCTGATCTTAGTATAATAATTTAATATATAGTTTTAGCGTAAATTAAGACTAAACTTAATGTTTGTGTAGTGGTGTGCATGGATGCTAAAGTGAATTACGATGACAACTCGGAATACCGTCAGAAGGATGTGTTTGCTTTGCGTGACTGGTCACAAGAAGATCCACGTGATGTGGAGGCAGCTAGAGCAGGCATCAACTACATCGCTCTCACTGGCTCCATAGGCTGTCTGGGTTAGTGGATGCACTCAGAACTGGCAGCTATGGTGGTGTAATACTTTGTGTCATGTGATAAGCAGGAAATGATTAAAGCATTAAAAATAATTTTGCTACATTGGTCAGCTATGTAGCGGTAAAATGGAAAGAATCATCTTTGATTATGTGAGGGATTCAACAATAATTTTTAAAAATCTCATGGTTCTAATATTTTGACTATTAATTTATGGCAAATTACTGCTAGAGAATTACATAATATTTATGTAAGTTTGACTGATCTTCATCTGTTTTTTTTGTTGTTTTTGTTTTTAGCATAATATTTTTTATTTAATAGTTTAAATTTTATCCCGACTATTTCAGTTATGAAGCTAATTAGAGGTCACTTACTAAGTAGGCTTGAGTTTATTTTACACGATTATTTTATGTGTCTAATTTATTTATCTAGTGAATGGAGCAGGGTTAGCAATGGCAACCATGGATATCATCAAGCTACACGGAGGCTCTCCAGCAAACTTCCTAGATATTGGGGGCGGGGCCAGCTCTAAGGAAGTCATGGATGGATTCCACATCTTCAATAGTGATGAAAATGTATTGGCTACATGCACAATATTGGTTTGTTGATTATGGCTAAACATTCTCCCCTCTGACTAAATCCCATGGGTCCAATGTTCCAATGTTCACTGAAACTTTTTCCTTTCCTTTCATGTTCTATCATCAAACTCGTCTAAATGCTAGCCCACATGTGCATGCTAGTCAACAAGACACTTTACATAAAAATGTGATAATTGTGTGTGATAGAAATATTATTAACCTATTACATTTGATAAAATTGAGGTGATACCACTTGCTATCAGAATGTTCTTTTGTCTTTCACTTAGTCTTATTGGTTGTTTGTGTTTATGGCCTTACAGGTGAATGCCATTTTTGTGAATATTTTTGGAGGAATAATTCGTTGCGATGAGATTGCCAAAGGCATTATTGCTGCAGGCACGGAGTGCAACTTGAGAATACCCATTGTGGTTCGGCTGCAAGGTGTGCTTTTTATGTGGCATGACATAGTATGTACATGTCTATATGGTGTGTGTTATTGTGTGTGTGGTTGTTAATTTATCACGTGTTTACCACACAGGTAACAATCAGAAGAAGGCAAATGCCTTGATTGAATCCAGTGGTCTCAAGATGATAGGCATAGATGATTTTGACAAAGCAGCTAAGACTGTAAGTCAATAATATAATTGAGTGTCATGTTTGATGTCTTCATTATTTATTTATTTATTTTTTCTTTTTTTAACTTCAGGTTGTCAAAGTGTCAGAGATCGCCAAACTAGCACACGAAGCTTCCATAGGTGTCGATTTTTCACTCCTTTAAACCATATTTTATTCTCAGTCAGTATTAGTGTAATTAATTTAGCTATATACCAATCAAAAATTTGGTGCAAGAAGTTAAAAAGCTCAAATGCAATGGTGTATGGAAAATTGTTTCAACTCTTATTTTCTGTATAAAGTTGCATAAAGTAGATAAAGACAATTTCAATAGTTCTTGTAGTTTCAAAACATTTAAAGTTGTTTATGAAATTAATTCGAAGAGATAGGAGATAGAAAAGATAGTGTTGTAGAAAAGACTCCAACTGTGTAGGATGAAGTTCTCTTCGTGGTCACTGGAGAGAACTGGAAGTGATTAGGGATCTAGTAGGTAAAGGGTCTTATCAGAGGGGGCGTCATTAAATTATTGCTATATACTAGTGATGTGCTTGAGCACAAATGGCGAGCGAGCCTAAAGACTATACTATTTTTATATGGATGATTTTGACTTCTAACACTGAAGCTACTGAAAATAAGGTCCAGTTTTTAAATTTAGCATACAAGGTAAAGGGATTTCAGTGCCATAGTAACAACTCTCTGCAACTGCTTGGAAGGAAAAAAAAAAAAAAAACAATACACGTTATTTAAAAGTTTTCTTTGTGATATTCTTTAGCTAAGTAGTGGTTGTAACACACAATGCTTTGACACAACTGGACATGCACATACACAGACTTACCTTCGCAGTAGTCTAGTGGACAATGCATTTCCAAGTAAATACTGTTGCGCACCGCTTATAACCATGACAAAGAGCGCATTGACTTACCACCGCCACTAACTCGAATAGAAATGGAAGTCCCTTAAGTTTTCAAGTTTTAACTGCACCCGCAAAAGAATTCAAAACGGTAAACAATTCAATTTCTAGGGTGATACGGGTACTGATCGATAAACCAGAGGATTCTGTGTAGTGCAATTTGGGACGGGGTCGAACACATAACTAACACAAAAACGCGAGGGTCAAAGTACAAAATGACATACGTACGTCCAAACATATATACAAATAAACTAGTGGTGCGCTCGAATAGCGCAAATGCATGGCGAGCGAGCAGACTCTTTTTACAGAAAAATAGGACAGAAATTACATCTAACTGTAGTGCACAGTGTAACCCTTTCCATCCTCAGTTAGCATCAGAGAATCTAAAGTCTCTGATCCCAGACTAAACTAACAATTACCTGAATAAACTTCGAAAGCAGTGGCAAAGAAGCGCAGCTTGACAAAGACTTCACAATTGTTTCAAGAAGAGAGTAGCTGTAAACTTTTTGGTTGAAACAATGTTGCGTCTGCAGCAGGATACTCCGCGCTCGTTAATTGAAAAAAACTGGAACTGTGAACGCTTTACCTAACTTACGTAATTAGAAGCGCGCGCATTTAAAGAGCATACGTACAATCCATACATACATACCTACATATATATATACTAGTGATGTGCTTGAGCACAAATGGCGAGCGAGCCTAAAGACTATACTATTTTTATATGAATGATTTTGACTTCTAACACTGAAGCTACTGAAAATAAGGTCCAGTTTTTTAATTTAGCATACAGGGTAAAGGGATTTCAGTGCCATAGTAACAACTCTCTGCAACTGCTTGAAAGGAAAACAACAACAACAAAACAATACACGTTATTTAAAAGTTTTCTTTGTGATATTCTTTAGCTAAGTAGTGGTTGTAACACACAATGCTTTGACACAACTGGACATGCACCTACACAGACTTTACCACACCCCTCGCAAGTATCTAGTGACAATATTTTCAGTAAATACTGTTGCGCACGGCGTATAACCATGAACAAGATAGCATTGACTTACCCCAACCGCCACTAAGGATTCCTCATAGCTTCGTCAATTGAAAATAACGGAACTGTGAACGCTTTACCTACCTTACGTAATTAAGAAGCGCGGCGAAAACAGAGGTCTCACGTACCCCATAAACAGATAAATAAATAAATATAGCGAAATCTCGATTGTGTTACCCCTGAGAGTGTCTCGCTCGCTTCGCTCGCTCGCCAATAACATATACCCGATTTTGCATTATCCACCCCTAATACTGTCTCGCTCGCTACGCTCGCTCGCCAATAAATAAATAAATAAACAAACATCCCCGATTTTCGATTGTGTTACCCCTGTAAGTGTCTCGCTCGCTACGCTCGCTCGCCAATTATAGTTGCATCGGGTGGGCGGGGTCATTTGTACGACGGCCGCCGCGCGCGCTCTTGATCTAAGGTGGGGTTAATTTACGCAAGTGAAATTGCAGTTCACTCCGCTGCCTACTATACTACGTTCACTATTTGCCAGTGACCTCCTTCTGTTGTATTCTTCTCTATGGCAGCCCCAGGTTATAATGTACTAGTTAGGTCTATCTTGCTGTTTCAAACTTTAGGTTTATGTAGGTGGAAAGCAGGCACCCCAGCCTATGCCGGCCCCGGCGGCAATTGCAGGTTGCCCGGCTGGCTTGGAGTATCTCACGCAGATAGACCAGCTCTTAGTTAACCAGCAGGTAGAACTACTGGAATGTAAGTGTGTGTGTGTGTGTGGGCGCCTGGTTGGTAGACAGCAAGCAACTCTTGAAGTCACTGTGTCTAGGCTTTTTTTTTTTTCTTCCTTTAGTTAGCCTCATAACTTGACCCTTACCTAGAAGAAAGCTTAGTTTTGGGCAGAATGCTAAAAATACAACAGCAACACCCTCCATTTTGATGAATACTATAATTTTATGCCGGTATCTGTGGTGGCTGGCTTGTGATTAGTTATCAGTTGTTTAGGGCAGGGTCTTGCATTTGCAGACTACTAGGTTTATCTGTAACTAACTCAATTAGTTGTCTAAGTTGGTAAAATTATATTCTCTTGAGAAAAGGGAGCTCTAAGCGTAAGTTTTATGAGTCGTGCTCCTTTAGTGTTGCAGTACTTTTTAACTCTTGCCCCAGTTTCTTCTGTGAAGTTTTACAGTAAGTGAGTGTGAAGCCCTTTGCTGCAATGTTCTCATGATTACCTTCCCCTGTACCTAAGTGTACAAGCAAGTGTGTGCATCCCAGGGAGCTAGTCATATTCATGAACTAATAAAAGTTCTACTGGTATTTAATTAGGCAAGAGATAAAGGCTAGCTAAGGCACTGAAAGAATATGTGGGAGGGCCCAAATGTAAGAGCAGTTTCCAGTTGTGTGTCAAAATTGCTCATCATTTCTCTCTAGCCTTCAGAGAAGTGGATAGGAACACTTTGACCTTAGTCCAATTATAAAGCGTGTCATTTAGCACCAGTTCAGGGGCGTGGTGGTGTCGACGTGTGGGTGCTGGACATTTAATGAGTACATTATTTCCTGTGTTAGGATGGGTGTTTACTGACACAAGGAACTTGTTCGCCTCAGATCTTATTTTAAACTTCACTAATTTCATAATGTCTCTTTATGTTAAAGTAGAGAAAACATCATATATAGCTTTCAAACAACAAATGTGGCACAGTCTTCATGATTATGTGTGTTTGTGTGTGTACATGCTCCTATTGGTACATCATGTACTTGTGCAAAGTGTTGCAGGGTTTCATACAGGATTTTCAGTTTGGGGGGGGGAGAATTTTCAGTGAAATTTTCCCAGAAGTTTATAATCTGGCCAAAATTTTACTAGCACTTCCAGTTGGAACAGCAACTGTCGAAAATCGTTTAGTCACATGAAGATGATAAAGACCAGGCTAAGGAATCGCTTGTCTTGACTCACTCACCTTATGAGTTGCCATTGAAGGCCCAGACTTAAGTGAAGTTAATTTTAATGAAATTCTGGACATTTTTAAAGAAAAAAATAGGCGTTAGACTGTAATTGGTATATTATTTTATTATAAAAGTTTGTGTAAAGAAATGAGTTTGGGGGGGGGGGGAGATCCCAGGGCTCCCCCCCCCTGTACGAAACACTGCATTGGGTATCTTTAACAGTGTTTTTTTTTTTCAAGTAGGTGGACATGTTCTAATATCAGCACTGGTATTTATTAGCAACGTGTCTCAATGGACAATGCCATTCATACATTTGCGGGGGAGTGGGGTTGGTTCGGGGAGTATGTTTTTATTTAACTCTAGGTGTAAATATACACAGCAATTCTGAAGTGACTAGTATCAGTTCCACTTGCTATCAATCAATCAATCCAAGATAACTCTATTTATCTCAACCCACAGCAAAGCCGATACAAAGGACTCATTCTGAGCCACTTCTACATTCGATTGGCGTACATACATGCTTTAGCTCTCGTCTGTGAGCCACTCCCACTTTGTGTCACACACCTAGGTTTAGTGGAATGCAACATATTGACTTACCACTTGTCCCCAGTGTGTTGTCTGGTGTTGTGGGCATGTCAGGTCTTGTGTCTGATATGTAGATGTACCACATTATCATGTGGGCTTGGAATCCGGTGGCTAGGTTCAGCTTGTTGCTTGGCTGTTGGTGTGTAGCACATGTGTGTGGTATATATTGACAAGAGTGTGAGCCTGTCATTCACGGTTCTTCCAGTCTTATTTTGCAGCTGGTATGTGTGTGTGTGTGTGTGTGTGTGTGTGCATCAGTGTGTATGACCTGTTTAACTTACCCTTGTGTGTATGCCACAATGATGAGTTTTTGGTTAAATTATATTATAGTTTTCTATTTACTCACCTTACCACGTCAACTATTAACGGTTATTTCTGTAAAATTCCGTATATTTAGAGTATCTCAGTGTTATAGGGTCGGTGGCCCTAAGCCTTGGCAAAGTTTGAACCATAGCTGTTCATCCATTCCTGAGCAATACGAGAGAGTAGATTCTGGATCCATTACTTTTGTGCACAGGATTTTTATACTGTAAGTTGACTCCGCCCCACCCCAACCATAAGTGCACAATGGTGAGCAAGGCACTGCTGCATTTCACGGGCACTAATTTGTTGCAAAGTGGGGTGTGACTTTGTGGTAGATAACGTGAGACTATTCAGCTGGAGTGTGCTACTAAAGGCGCCCAGGTATTGCCATGTGACAGTACCCTTAACAACTGACTGACTATCACATGTACCATGTTAATTTTCATTTATTTCATCATTGTAGCTGTGTGTGTGTGAGAGAGAGAGAGAGAGACCAGGTGATTGTGCATGGCTGTCATCAAGTCAGTGACAAAATGATCCGGGAAACTCCTCACCCCTAATTTATATTAGTATTCCATGCTTTACAAATGAAGAGGTTTTTTTTTTGTTGTTGTTTTTTTAATGGTGCCCTTGACTTTTCATTATAATAATAATAAGTTAATTTACCAACCCTGCTTTCTCTTTCTTGATTTCTCTTGCAGTGATCACTGGCTTTGAGACTGCCAACAAGTATTTGGTGCGCAACACTCTGGGCCAGCAGGTCTACTTCGCAGCTGAGAGTAAGTGAGCAAGATTGGATGCGGTAGAGATGGTGTGCCTTGATTAGAAAAGTGTCGTCATTATTCAGATGTTGTCCCCAAGCAATTTTTTTCCAATACAAAATATTAGTTGGCCAATAAGGTATAATGGGCAAATTTGTTTAATTAATTATGGTAGGGTTTGATTTTTTTCCTCCCTTAAAATGCCTTAGAACTGTTATCCTGTTTAAAAAAAAATATGAATACTTGCATAGTGACAGGGAGCATCAGGACATGCTAGAAATGATGATTAGATGGTTCCTGTATGGTTTCCATAGTATCTTTTGTTATATAAAATCCACAAAAGCGCCATTTCACTTGACTGGGTTCCATTTCAAAGCCTTACAAGTTCTCTATTAATCATAATTCATTATAAGTTTGCCTTCTGGCCACTGCCGTTAGGTGGGTGCATTCGACCTGTGCTTGGGGCGTTCTATTTTTGACTTGTGTTTATTTTTAACTGTACTACTCCAATGTGATGTGATATTCTCAAGGGAGAAGCTATGTGCTAGCATAAGCTCATTAGAATGCAGACAGCGTCACAGTTCTAGTGCCTCTATTCTATTCACACATGACATTCCTAGCAAAACCAAACTTGAGGGTCTCCATTAGAATTTTCAAGATTTTTTTCCCCCTCTCTCTTTCTTTCCCTATAATTTGATTCCTTTTAGGAACACAGCTCTCTGACTTCATTGCCAGTGTCTATGTAATTTTATTCTAATTAGTGCCCTCAATTTGAAATTTATTCTTTTTCTTCCCCAGAAATAGTGACTCATTGAAAGGATTCATGTCACATGACTAAATTTTTGTCTCCTCTGTACAGAGTCAGACTGTTGTACTCGCCAGATGTGTGGTCCAATCAGGCCTTTCGAGATGACCATTCTGGACAACAACCAGAAGGAGGTGAACTGTGTTTGTGTGTGTGTGTGTGTGTGTGTTGCCTGATTTTGACTATTGGACAGCTTTTGTTGTAGAGATTAAACCAGCTATTTGAGTTCCTTGTAATACACAAACAGCCTATAGTTGGTAGAACAGCTGTAAGGTTGATTTTTGTGGTGTTTTGAAACACAGTAGATACTATACAGCAGTACACAGCAGCCGTGGTTGTATGAAATGATAACCAAAACTGTATGTGAAATGACTTGTTTTTCATAATAGTGCTACCCACTAGGAATGAAGGGAACTCCACATCTGTTCTAAGTCGCTTAGCTATCAACGTAATTAACAAGCGCTGACTTCCTTATGTTTTGTCCCATACTGAGGTGTGGCTTATCCTTGACATTTTTAGTTCCTTTTTTTTTTCTTTTTTTTTTTCAACTAAACAGACAATTAGACACTAGTCAGTGATAGTATCATGTTAACTACATCGACTTTTTTTGTTTTTGTTTTTGTTTTTTGTTGTTGTTTTTTTTTTTTAATTAATGTATTGCAGGTGATCCACCTGATTCGTCCCCTGAGGTGCACTGGGTGGTGTTGCTTCTGCTGCCTGCAGGAGATGGAAGTCCAAGCCCCGCCCGGTACCACAGTGGGATACATCAAGCAGGACTGCTCCTTCATCTATCCCTGGTACACCATCCAGAATGCTGACAGAGAGGACATCCTCAAGATCAAGGGACCTTGCTGGACTTGCAAGTGGTGTGACGTTGAGTTCACGGTGTGTAACGTCTGGTTTTGATTTGTAATGGGAAAGGTGTTGGCACTATGAACGCCCAAGAAGTGTTTTTGTGCAAGTAATTTTTATGATTTACTACCTGGTAGCAATGGGTTTCTAAGGGGTTTTGCTGTTTTGTTGTTTTTTGTTTGTTTGTTTGTATTTTATTTATTTATTTTTTATTTTTTTCCTCCCCTCATGAACAAAGTAAGCATATTTTTTCTTCTGTCATCTCAGGTTTTGTCAGCTGATGGTACCCAGGAAGTGGGGAAGATCACCAAGCAGTGGTCAGGACTGGCCAAGGAATGGTTCACAGATGCTGACAACTTTGGAATCCAATGTAAGAATGAGAGAGCAGAGAGACTATTTAATAATTTATAAATCGCTAGTTGTCAGCTGTATGTAATGTATTCATTTTCTTTTCTTAGTTCCAATGGATTTGGATGTGAAAGTGAAGGCCACTCTGCTTGGAGCGTGCTTCCTTATTGTAAGTCTGGTAGCTTGCTTTACTACTCTCTTTTATAAACACTTGTTACTACTAACAAGTTGAACTTAGAGTGCTAATAGACATTCTCCTTTATTTATTTATTTGTATTGATTGATTGATTTTTTTTTTTTTTTCCCTCTAAAGACAACAATACTAAAATGTTTTTGAAAGTGTATGATTTAGTGAGAATAGATGACACTTACCCAAATAGAGGGATATAGAGAATAAAGTCAGTGCTCTCTCGCTATATATATGTATGCACATTACTATTCTTTAAATACATTATACTTTTGTTTCTTTTTCAATGACTTTTTTCTTTCCTTTTAGGACTTCATGTTCTTTGAAGACAGTGGGAACAACAGCTAAGACAGAATACTCTCTGGAACATTGAACATTCATCTATTTGTTAATTAGTTTGTATTGGTGACTCTAATAGAGTTCTTTTAGCTATTTGTAACCGCTCAGACTATCGCTACTAATATCTTCTATTACTTTTTAAGAACCAATGTATTACTAATGTACATTATGACCAATGAGAAAGACAATAGCAGTTGTCGAGATATCAACTTGGGTTGGTAAAGACACAAGAACAACAAGGGTGGGGTATTTCCATCCTCAATAGTGTATTGCTACATTAGTATTATCTTTATAATAGCAAATTTTCTCGTTCCAACAGCCAATATATGTTAATTAAAACTTGACTATTATTTAATTAACATATATTTGGCTGTTAGAACTAGAAACATGTTGTTTGCTAATGAAATGAGTAGTACAACAATTGTGGTGCTCAGGTTTTTTAATAGCCATTATTTCTTGGTTTTGAAAGAAGTAACAAAGTCGATCAAAGTGTAGGCATTCAATTTAAAGTGCTTAAGGAGTCCAAATAAAAAATGGCCTACATTTATAACCAGGTTCTTATTGGCTTGGGCAATTTGAAATGCTCGAACAGATCATGTCAATTCAGTAGTACACTTTCCGTTTCTATTTAATACACATCTCCACTACTGCTTCTATTGAGAAAACATGCAAGTGAGGATTCTTTCAACTACAGCTCAAATTGTTCCAATAAATTACACTCGTTGAATAGGTTTTAAAAAACATACAGAAGTTGCCCATGCTATGCTTCAACAATGCTATGTTGTGGGTATATGATTGTCACAAGAAACAGATCATCAAGGCAAATGTTGCCCTTCCATAAAGAGTACTGCAACAATTAGCAAAACCACTCAATTTAGGCCACAGGTTGCATGTTTAAACATATATAGCTAATACAGTCGTTAGTTTATCATTTCTCTCTATCTAAAACATATTTTTACATTACAATAGCCAAATGAGATTTAAATACCTGGAATCTTTGATCTGGGCTGACATAAAAAGTGCAGAAAGTGTGTATTCTGTTTGGCAAACATAGAAAAGAATAATTATTACTTTTACCGTTTGGTCTTTAAATAAATGACAATGATCTAAAATTGGTGACTATTTTGAATGGTAAAATGATCAAGCACTATCCAGCACTTCACATCACAAGACACTGGTTCTCTGTCCTTGTCTCAACTCTGAACCTTCCTGGGACATCTGGCACATGGGGGATGTAAGTGTAACTGTACTTCCTTGAAGGCAGAGGCTCTATCTGTCCGTCTTCCATGGCTTGGTGGGCAGCCTCCTTGTCTCTCTCGTATGCAGTGTCCAACTCGTTTCTCATGGCAGTTGCCATGGCAGTGTATGAGTGATACACATCAGACTGGCATTTCACACCACAAGTGAAGAATGAGAATGGTACAGAGTTCAAACCCTTAAAGGTGGGCAGGACCACATTCACATGGAGTTTATGTACATCTGCAGAGGTAAAGGGTGGTAGTAGGTAAAGGGTGATAGTAGGTAAAGGGTGATAGTAGGTAAAGGGTGATAGTAGGTAAAGGGTGATAGTAGGTAAAGGGTGGTAGTAGGTAAAGGGTGGTAGTAGGTAAAGGGTGGTAGTAGGTAAAGGGTGATAGTAGGTAAAGGGTGGTAGTAGGTAAAGGGTGGTAGTAGGTAAAGGGTGGTAGTAGGTAAAGGGTGATAGTAGGTAAAGGGTGGTAGTAGGTAAAGGGTGGTAGTAGGTAAAGGGTGGTAGTAGGTAAAGGGTGGTAGTAGGTAAAGGGTGGTAGTAGGTAAAGGGTGATAGTAGGTAAAGGGTGACAGTAGGTAAAGGGTGGTAGTAGGTAAAGGGTGGTAGTAGGTAAAGGGTGGTAGTAGTAGGTAAAGGGTGATAGTAGTCATTGGCCAAATGAATGAAAGATTTCATCAGGGAGCAATGAAAATACAACTAGTGGTGTGCTTGAACACAAATGGCGAGCGAGCCTTAAACTACACTATTAATTTTAACAACTAACATTCAAACTACTAAAATAAAATCGAGTTGTTAAATTACGCATATGCGGTAAAGGGTTTCAATGCCATAGTAACCACTCCAACTGTTTGAATTGAAAAAGAAGCAACAAAATCAAGTCACGTTATTTAAAATTTTCTTTGTGATATTCTTAATAGTAGTTGTAACGCACAATACTTTCATACAACTGAAAATACCTACGCAAGACTTACCTTCGTGGTTCTCTAGTGGACAATGAATTTTCAAGTAAATACTGTTGCGTAGGGCTTATAACTGTGACAAATAGCGCATTAACTTACCACCGCCACTAACTCGAATAGAAATGGAGCTCCCATAAGCTTTTGAGTTTTAACTGCACCCGCAAAACAATTCAAAGCGGTAAACAATTCAATTTCTAAGGTGATACGGGTAATGATCGCTAAACCGGAGGATTCTGTTTAGTGAAGCTTGGGACAGGGTCGAACACAAAAATACGCAAGGGTCAAAGTACAAAATGACATACGTACGTCCAAATATATAAACAAATATCCCCGATTTTCAATTGTGTTACCCTTGAGAGTGTCTCACTCGCTCCCAATAAGCATGCTTCACAGTAAAGTGGAACTTGGTAAAGGGACTCTTACTTCATAGGAGTTATGAAAGCTGGATATTTCAATTTCTTTACCAACTATTTATTACTTTCACTACTACTACTACTACTATTATTATTATCATTTGTCCAGCTAGCTCACAAAGGCAGCACTGGCTAACACCAATAGGCACATCAGGGAGTATTAATTTTGTCCACACTAATCTACTGGACTACTGCCGCAGATAATGGTGCGTAAATTGCCCATTAAAAATGTATGGGGAAAATCGCTGTTCAATTGAAATTGCACAGGGAAAGTGAAGTAGCACTTAACTAAGTGAAATAGCACGAAAACTGAGTGAAATACTACGGTAGCTAAGTGAAGTAGTACGGGTAAGCCAGTAGCTCCTAGTTGGAAACAATGCCGTTCTTAATAATAGCAAATTTTCTCATTCTAACAGCCAATATTATGCTAATTAAAACTTAACCCATCTTCAGGGTCAAGGAGGACTTTGGCAAGAAGTCGAAATGTTGGGTAAGTTTTAATTAACATAATATTGGCTGTTAGAACGAGAAAATTTGCTACTATATCAGCCAAGAATGACTGAATCATCATTAAAATGAATGTCATTTTTTAGTGCAAAAGTTTACCCGTATCAGATGGATTTTTTTTTAAAGAGGAGCCACAGGTTAAAAATGAAATTCCAGAGGAAACTAATCCTGAGATACAGAGATAGTGAGTGAACGATAACTATTAATTGGTGAGAAATTAGTGAAGCTAGAAATTATCAGTGGTGTATAAATTTAGATTTACATTATTATATTGTATATATCCTGAATAATCCTAAAATATAGAGATGGTGAGTGAACGATACAGTGTAGCTACAGTGCAAATGATTAAAAAACAGTTGGTCTACCATTAGCGATGATAGCACAGGTAACCTGTGCTATTAGGGATCAATAGCAAAGCATTCTGTTAAATAGCACTCAGATTCGCCTCGTGCTAGTTTTATATTAGTGGGTTTAGCTCTAGTCATTGAGACTATGAATTGCATAGGTTGGTTTATGTATGCGCATGATGTGTTGTTGTGGTGCAATAAGTGTAGCGAGCATATTGTATGAAATGGAATTAATAGCTGATTGTTTGGTGTATGCTGTAGGGACAAAACCACACCCCAAAAGTTCCACATATAAATATGCCAGTGTTAATACACATGCATGTGTATAGCAAGTATATAACTTGACTAGTACCTGGCTTATCAGGAAGGAGTCGACTACAACCTTCACATAGGTGACTGCTGCACGCCATTTCATCTAACATTCCTCTCTGTGTCTTTCCAATGACCACAGAATTCCAATAGTCAATTCTCTCTGTAAACACAGCTTGAGCACAGCGTTCCACTAGAGACAAAGGTCCCCGAGTTTGAGTGGGAGAGTGAGGCTCCACCTTTTCCACAGCTTCGGCGCTAGCTCTTGCTTTGTCATTATTACCTATCCTCCTAAATGTCACCAGGCCCTGCAATCGCAGAATGTGAGGAGGAAACCTAATGAATGAATTATTTTGCAGATTCAGAAGTTCTATATTTTGGCAAAAAGAAACAGTAAGAGGAAGACTTTGCAGATTATTGTTGGAAAGATCCAAACTCCTTAAGTGCTTCAAGTTTCCGATTGAACTGGGCAAGTCGGCTAGGGCAGAATGAGTGATGGACAACCTTTGGAGGTTATAGAGCACTGTCAACTGTTACAAATACATAGAAGATTACAACTGAGTGTGGTATGATCCTAAAACACTTGTAACTTACTTGTAGGCAGCCATGTGAGACCCAGGAGACAAAACTAAGGTGAAGTTCTACCAACGAAGTCAGCTGCAGCTTCCAACTGTAACACACACAAGGTGGAGTGATCATAATAATAGCAAATTTTTCTCGTTCAAATAGTCTTAAACTTAACCCAAAACATTTCGACTTCTTGCCAAAGTCCTCTTGACCCCTGAAGAGGACTTCGGCAAGAAGTCGAAACATTGCAGTCAGTTCGCCAACGTAGGGTTCACGTGATTTTATTTGCACAAAGCGCCAGATTGTAAACAGAAAATGGGGTTAGTTCCGGGTGTGGTCGAGGTCAGCTAGTTTGAGCTTTATCTTCTGAACTGGTTGCAGTATTACTTCGAGACTTTGGGGAATTGTTCAGGTAAGGTTAGTGAACTTGTAGAAAGAATTAATTTTTGAATATCGTAATTTGTGGGCGATTAGCCTGTGATTGTTTTGTACCTACAAGTGTGAAGTCATTTAATCACCGACTTACTACAAGGCATGTACAGCTAAATGATTATGGGAACAAGTCCATTTTTCATATTTTACAAAATTAAGTCTTTGTTGACAGTTTTCAATAATAATAAGGTTAATATGTTGTGCAACAATGAAGATCGGACGATTCCAATAGACATGTAGCAACAAGTGAAATCTGTCTATGGAGAATTTAATTTTTTTTGCTCACATTATTTTCTTTGTCTAGTCCTTCAGAACCAATCATGATGTCCAGCCTCACCTAAAATATCAACGGACTCTTAATCACTCCTGTATAGCAAGTGTGGATGGAATTATTGGTACATTTTTCATTAATGAGGTTGGTTGTTTGTGATTTTTGTTTTGTACCACAAATTGTAAATCGAAAATCAGTCTATTACTGGGTGTATTTGTTGCAATGAACTGGATTCTAATCTCCATGGTGGTACAGATAAGTAATGTGTCAACTAGTGTGCAGTTTGTAGTTAGAAACTTTAAATCATATTAATACCCCTAAGCTTTGGCAAGAACAAGTTCATACTTAATTTTTAGTGAAAGTAAGTACATTTTATTATAAATACTAAATAAAAATGAGAAAATCTTGTGAAAATGCAGGCCGGACAAACTGAAAACAAAGTAGATAAAACTGACTATGCTATATTGAATTTGATTGATCTTCGTCAAGTTCTTCAGAACCAAACACCCAATCCAAGATGTCATTGGCTTCATCTGGTACATCCAAGGATTCTCTAGTCACTTCTATCAGGTATTCATCAACAACAATGTCTAACAACTCGTCATTCTCCTTCATCTGTGTGTTTGTACAGTTAATACAGTCACACCCAATGGAACAGTTTCTACCTTTGTTCCTACAGCTGCATCTCTTAGTGCTACATCCAGCTTTACACTTGCAGCCCTTCAACAAACCTGTAACTCTGGCGTCAACAGCGGCTACATTTGCTGGACTATCCCAGTCAATGGTGAGTGAATTATTGTGGATTTTTCCACCCATACACAGACATTGGTAGTAGCTGCATATTGTTTTTGTTCGCTTGACTTCACATATCAAGTACCCAGCATGTTCTCTTCCAGTATCTGTGCAAAGCATCTAGAGAGGGCAGCATTTCATTTTCAAAATGACATCTACTCCAATAATCACTCTTATGTTGTCTATCCATAGTTTATGGTGACACAGAGGTGTTTGATCATTATTGAAAAAACTATGAAAGTGGGCTTCTGGGGTTGCTTGAGAGAACCCAGAATTGTTTTTTTTTTAAGTAGGTGACTCCTACTAGTCTCAGGAAAGAAAGAAAGCCCATTTCAAAAACATTGTCCCTCAAACCTATGTCAGCGAGTGTACCTGGTAAACGGCCACTCGTAATAAATTCTGCATGGTGGAAAAAATAGCGATAGAAAGTGGTTTTTTCCAATTCTGCTAAAAAAGGACGTGTAGTCACATCCAGTTACTACAAATAGTGTGGACAACACTTGTGGGAGTAGAATACTGGGAATCAATGATAAGTCTGGGTCTTCTCCAATGGCTTGTAACAGTGCTGGCAGGTGTAGGAATTTTATCTCCTTTGATGTGTATTTATTTAGTTGAACAATCACATCTTTTAGTGAACCATGATTCAGTGGCATTCCAATGTGATAGCAATCTGTGTCAGGTGACATAATGAGAATGTTTGACTGTTCAGTCTGTTCCACATGTAGCCACATCCTTGTGTCAGTTTCCTCACTGTTACATGTATACAATGGGTTAGGATATGGTTGTCGGTCTCTGGTAACGGCCCATGCTGTGTCCTCAATACTGCCGCAGAATCCTCCAGCAATCAAGAGTATTTTTCCAGGTGGCATTTTTTCCCCCTGATGTTTGCAAGAAATGATTAGTCAAATATAGTACCAATTTTCTTTTGCATTTTCTACAGTTAATGAAATCCTCTCTCCACTTTGAAGGGATCTGTATGTCGTTTGTAATTTCAGGACACAAATGGTTAGAAATCACAGTGGCACTATCATCGCGTCTTGATCGTTCAAATTGTTTGGGTGTCTCAGGAATACGCCCGGGGATTGTCAAATATTAAATGAACTTCTTTTGAACCCCTTAGCCACTGATGGTGCAATAAATCTAACGAACCATAGTCACCAAACGATTGATGTGTTCCTATTGGTGAAGTGTTTATCATGAACATACCCTCTAGAATACAGCAGTCTGGTATCCACCCTGAAGGAAGAGCATTTATTCTTTTGTTCACTTTTTTGTCTGCAAAAGTGCAAAGTTTTCGTTTTCTTGGCTTTTCCTGTTATGTTATACTGTATGTACTTGTTAAATTCCTGTTGACCTATCTCACGAAAATTTAACAAGTCATGTACATATTTGTTCTGGAGTGGGGTTACGTTTACATAATGGGTTTTTTAAGCCAGTGTGCTCGGAAAGGGTTAGTAGATCTGAGGCTTCTATGGCCTTTTGTTGTTCTTCAATATTCTTTGCTATTTTTTGGGTGGGAAGTTTGGTAGTTAAAATACTGTTTTCATTTTTTTTTCTCTTCCTTTCCAGGAAATAACTGAAAGTCTAAATTTTGAAGAATTTTGGCTCGCTGCTATTAGTTTTTTGTATGTAAAGTGGTCAAAAGCGGAAAATATGGGAGCCATTAATTTGATACTAGCATTCCTCAAATCCCAATTCCCATTTCTTATTGCCGCATACAGACTGATATAAGCTAAACAATCCTTCATAACAAACTGGGACCAAAATTTCCATGTTAAGTTTGTTTCTGATATTTTATCAAGAAAAATACGAAATTCCTTCTTAAAAGTTAGACGCTCCAGGGAAGATTGTAAGTCAACTAAAGCTTGATCACTGCTACTGGCCTTTTGTATAGCAGTTTTAGCAGCAGCAAGAATCTCCTCATTATATAAATCCGGACATTCATCATCATGATGAAATTGGAAGTATTTCTTGATCATAACCTGAAATAGGGATTCCCAAGCCTCCAGCAAAAATCTGTGTGTCCTTTTGAATTGCCCACAAGTTTGAATAGCGGCTACAGGGTATCCTGATACTTGGGCTAGCTCCTTTAGTCCTGCTTCAAAGTACGGCTTCATTAAAGCTATTTGATAATTTTTTAGAAGATGCCAATCACCAAGCATTGGGATCAGCCAAGAATATTCAACACCATATTCAAATTTGAGGGATTGTAACACATCATACAGTTTCGCATCACCTTCAACTAATAGGTGTTTCATTTGTTGTTGTTTAATGAAACGAGCATGTAAATCAATTAGAACAAGAATCAGAGTGTCTTTACGGTCTGCAATTGCATCTAGTGCTTGTAAATACACAACTTCAGATTTTTCTTGTGAAGATGATGGGTGTGAAATCAAAAATTGATGTAAATCTAAAAGAACCTCCGATTTATCACCTTTTTCATACTGATTAAACACTTGTTTAGTCAGCTGGTACGTACACAAACTTTCTTGTAGCTTTTCCACTGATTAAACTTCAAATGAGGACATTTCCAAATGTCTCCAAGCTGATAAAGCTAAACTTTGAACACTTGTACTCTCATTTGCTAACTGTGTAGCTAAGTTCACATGAATGCATGCACTTTCAGCACCAGATCGTGCCCTTCTCTGAATTTTTGGGACTGGGGACCTGCATGATTTGTTTGGGGAAGGGTATGGTGATGGCTTGCCTTTCTTTGTTCCCTGTGTGAGAACCTTGTTCACTGTTTTTGTTGTGTTTTCCAGAGGACACAATGGACCAGTTGTACTACCACTGGAGGGCGTGACCAACTGAAGTGAACTAGTCAAGCTTTCCACTTCATCCACCACTGGCCTGGGTGTACTAGTTATGTCTAAGGGACATACCAATGGTAAGCTTGGCCGTGGTTGTACAATCTGAACTGTTGTTCCGTGCCAACTCGTAGACTGCCTTCCACAAAAGTTGTGTGCATATTTGTGCAAAAAGTCTATGTTGTCTGCAGATACAACGATCATTGCAGATGAACGTAGTTCCTGCTCAGGGCCTACATTTTTACATGTTATTGAATTACTCTTGACAATGTATCGAGGGAAGAACAAATTCCGAGCCTATTTAGGTATCTAATCAATTTGGTAGACCCCCCACAGCGTTTAATTAAGTCAGTAATTATGCAGTGTAGTGGTAAATAGCATCGGTCATCAATACAATACATTAATGTGCACATACAAGTGAAGCGGCGTAGTTTCTTCACATGGTATTCATGTGTAGTAGTGTCACATACTTTAGAACGCCCGCTAGATTGTGACCATGATTGAGTTACTCTACATATATGAATCTCCAAATGGTCAGATTTAGGTCTGCTATACAGTTGTTAATGTTTAACTGGTCAAATTGAAAGGGAACTACCTTGTCTTCCAGTAAATACTTACATATCTGAGTTTGAAAGCTTTTATTTAAACATTCAGCAGCCTTGTCAAGAAGTACGCTGTCATTGCTTAGCTCCTCAGTAGTGGCTATGACAGCTGAGTTTCTTTAAGAAGTTCTAGTTGGCACTTATAGCAAGAGAAACATACTTTAGAATTGTTTGAAAGATTTCCCTCAAAACCTGTTTGCTGAAGAAGGATCTTATTGATCAAGTCACTGTTGGGACAAGATCGTACATGAATATTTCTTACACTAATGTTGCACATTGGACAGTGGGTTTGCGGTTTTGCTTCTTCTTTTTTTTCCACCGTATAATAATGGTGCTTGCACAGGGGAAATGGTGTTGGTATTACATCAGGGATATCCAATCCAAATGCAATGAGCTCATCTCTAGTTGTGGTATGGGAATAGTGAAGGTCTTTGCCATTACAAGATTGAATTACACATGTTTCATATTGTTTTTCCTTTTCCCATCTTGGTGTGAATGCAGGGTTTTTTACTAACCGAGATACATCATCTCTACAAGCACGGCAGACTGGACTCTGTGCATCAACTCGCAATGACTGGACACACTGCTGGGAGGATTTATCTGTCCAACTTGGATAATTGGAAGTACGGATACTAGCCCTACTACACAGACCACAGACTTCACCTTGTTCACCCAGTGTTGACACTGATGAATATGACAGCCTGTGCCTGCTTCTCTCCGCCATGATATTGGACTACATTATAATTTCATTACATAATTAATTAATTTATGCATATTTGAAGCTATATTTAGCTATTAATTTTTGTAACAATGTTATGCATAATTTTAAGTTAATTTATATATTATTATGTATTGCTTCCAGAGGTTATGCTTTTTCTCTTACCTAATGCAGGTCTTGTGTCAAGCTGAAACTACAAATTCCCTTCCTGCCTTAAACTTCAACCAGTAGCTAAATTTCCTGCCTCAAGCTTCACCACTAACAGAAGTTATTACATTAACCACGTGCGTGGTGGTATGAATAACTCAGCGTGGCCAAACGGGTACAGCATCATTTTTTAATATGCTAAAGTGGAGGACCTAATAAAGTTGTTTTTAAAAGAAGAGCTTAATACCTACTGCAGCAAAGTTTTTCGGACGAGATTTAGATGAAGCGGTATATCATCAATTCATAGGTATATTCATAGCTTTATAAGCATTTTTTAAATTTTATAATTAGCTATAATAAACATCAAATTATAATATGAATACAATTTCCCAATGTTTACCCCCAATGGTAACAAATGATAAGCAGTTTTGTTACATCATGAATAATTCATGACTCTAAAAAGGGTCGTCGGCAGACGCAAATAAAAATGTACGGCGGTCTACGAACTTCCTGGCGAACTGACTGATTGGGTTAAGTTTTAATTTACATATTGTCTGTTAGAACGAGAAAATTTTACTAACAATCTTGCAGTTTAATTACAGTCTGTTACACATATGTAATAGGTGCACAAACTCCATTCACAAGTGGAACTAGAACCACTGAAAGTGTGAGGGGGTAATTTGTTAGTGCTCAGTGGCCTCAGTGGTGCAGTAGTGTCGATTCTGATCTTACTTCAGTTCTTCAACAAAACTAGTGTAGCCAGTGGCGAGTAGTTACCATACCCAATAACGTCAGGCCTTTTGAGTTCATCAGTGACCTTGCAAAAAACAACAACAACTACTTCTTCCCGCATGTTTTTTTTTAGTGATTATAACTTTACATGGCCTTGTTATTATTTATTTCTTCACGTTTATCTCACCCCAGTTCTTGCAGTGATATAATCATAGCCTCCTGAACTTCTGAAGAAGATGGGGCAATGATCAGCTTCTTGAGGTATGGCTCATCTTCACAATCATGCTCTAGAGTACAATTATAATTGGCATAATCTTGCTCCTGCAAAAAAAATGGAGCGTCCATGTTTTCTAAACAAAGCAAAGGAAGAGAACAAATCAACTCACTGGGTTCGAGTCAAGTACTGTGTCTAGTTTTCCGAGTCCTAACAAATCAAAAGAATCCTTTATAGCCCGAACACTAACCGTCAACTCTTTCCTCGGCCGACATCTGGACTGGCAAGCCATCATAGATGGGCCGTGGTTGTTGCAAACCACCCGGGAAAAGGATATTAATAATTGGTAAAGTACCGCTACACGACGGAACCTCTGTGCCACTTATGGAGTTTTCAAAATTTTCCAAGAGATAATTCAATGCGAAAAAACTTAATTCAATTGAAGTAAAAAAGTGATGATATAATGATGAAAATGAAAGATTTAACACAGACTAGAATGTGCACTGATTTATATTGTGCAATTAATAATAATAATAATAATGTTCTGTTATATTGCTATGTATATGCAGTAATTATATAGCTACATAATTGTGCACTTCTTTCTTCTACGTCCTCTATTCTGATGATTACGGCCTGCTTGTAGTCTAGCATAAGCAGGATGAGGTGTGCAATTATGTAACCCAGAATCTGGAAGTTCTGGTATAAGTCCATTTTTCATATCTTCATGTGCTTTCTTCACATCATTTTCATACTTGATATCTATTTCCTTTTGTAGAGCAATGTTTAGTTCTCCATATGTGTCTGCAAGATCCTCTGAACACTTCTCACTGCAGGCATGAAATATGACTGGTACTCCACTCAATCCCTTAAAAGTGAGCAGTAGGGTTCTTACAGCATATTTAGTACCTAAATTGAAACAGAAACAGTCAATCAATTTACTATGTATTGATAATGAGAATGCTAATTTCTATTCCTAACTCCAAGTATCACTTACTGTGGGCAGTTTGAAGCATCCGATGACAGTTATCACAGGCAAAGAACTTCTCGGCGAGATAGTCTAGAGTTCGGCACTGCATTACTCCAATCGACCTTGTCTCCCAGTAGTCCAGTTTTAAGGTAAAGACTTCCTTAGTGCAGCTTTCTTGAAGAGTGAGAGGCTGGAAAACCTGTGGCTGCTTTGAATCAGATGTTGGCTTTACTTTGTTGACATATTTTGGGCCATGCCAGGAGTATCTTGGGCTCAATGGACAACCATGCCTTTTCAAATTGGTCAAGCTCTTTAATTGCATCAATACACTCGGAAGGCAGGAAAAAGAGTTATATTGCAGGTCAAGAGTTTCCAGGTTATTGCAGAAAGACAGTGTAATAGGCAGAGTTCTCAATTGATTGGAGGAAAGATTCAACGATTTAAGTTTCCTCAAGCTTCCCACAGAGCTAGGCAGTTGGGAGAGTTGGGATGAAGTGATGGACAGTGATTCCAGGTTCTGAAGGCCCCAGAACTGTAAGTAGCTGTGGTATTCTGAAGGTAAATTCTTTATGTGTAATTCGCTTAGCGAAGACATCTGCACCATGGAGTAAGTCAGTTTTGCATCTGTAGTTTTGAGAACATAAAGTAAATATAGCATATGTTAAAGTGTTTTAGGGCTTACATTTGTCATGGTGTTCTAATGAAAGGACAGTGGGATGCTTAAGCTCCAGTATCCTTGTCACACTTAACTTCTTCAAATTAGGGAGAGATTTTTCTTGATTTTCCAGCAAATTCCAGGTAAATTCTTGATAATCAAAATCCTATTTATATATTAAAATAAATAACACAATAACACTGTGAAGTAAAATTAGAATAATGTTAATAATTATACCTTATCTGTGATGTCTTCTCCTGTGTCTTCTCCTTCATTCTCTGGGGTATATCCAGTTGGGTTTAGGCAAGATTTTAAACTGGAAAAATCAATCATTAATTCATCCTGAGTCTCAAGGTGTGACTGAAGTTGCTGAGCAAATTTATCATATTTACAGCTTGGGGCTGAATTGTTTACTTTCACACTAGTAATTGCTTCCATGTTACTCTCATTTAGTTTGTTTACTTGGTGGCATTGAAAATCGCTTTTATACCCCAGCCGAGTGTATTTTTAGAACAAATGTGTCCTAAAAATAGATTTTAGTGAGACAGTTTAGACCCGCGTTACTATTGAAGGGTTGCTGAATGCTATTTATAGATCAAGCGTTAAACTATTCCAGCGACCCCGTGCCTTTTATTGCGGTCTGATAACTTGTTTCCCCAATTTTTGGATATTCACCCAGTCGCGGTGTAACCGATGTAGCAGTAGCTCTGCAGCTTCGTTTGTTTGCATCTCACCCAGCAAGTCGTAACGACATGCTTAATTAATAAACAATAATTGGGTGGGTGTGCATCACGTGAGATTCATATGATGTCAACAATTGCGATTGAAAGAGAGAAGTGTGTGCAAATGCATGTTTCTGTGTTCAGAGGGACAGATAAAGCCTTAACAATTCTTTGACAGTTCACTTGAGACTTGTCACGAGATTGGAGCAACTATGACTAGTTTAGGTAACAATGCAGGTCCGGGCCTACGCAGCAACAGGAGTGGGGTAAGTCAGTATATAAAATAGTAGCCAATGTTGATTCAGATTCTCAATTTTTTTTGTTAACTTTGCACTGGTAGTATGGGCTGTAGCTAAATTTTCAAGCCATCCATTGTTGTACCAACCCATGTTGCCACCTGTATAGAACAGCGCGCCACCTTGTACATTGTTTCCAAACCTTCACCGTTTTAAATTATATCCTGCGGAAGCTGTTAAAAAAATTGTTCATACCGGTGACTCCTCCTAAAGATAAATGTCTCTTAATGTGTGAGGACATTCACTTCAGCCGCATCCGAAGTGAAGTGTTAGCAGAGTTAGGCTGTGCCGAAGTCGGAGGAGTTGAGTTATTCCTGCAGTTTTGAATTCCGATTGCAGCATCTAACACACAACGTTGCTTTTCTTCTCTTTTTTTCTTATTGGCTTGATCTTAAGTTGAGAGGCAGTTGGTCTCTCTCTTCACTGGTTCCCAGCACCCATTGCCATCATGGATTACATAATGAAAGATCGGAGTAAAAAGAAGAAGAAGAGCATGATATGTGAGCTCAAGTCAATGCTAGTAGGAGGAGAAGGAAAGTCTTCCTCTTCATCTAACTCTTATTCAGCTGGGGAATGGTGCTGCACAGGAGTGGGATGTAATCATTCCAAGCCCAAGATGGTTGAGGTTAGATTCTTCCCTCTCTCTTTTGCAAGGTTGTCACTGCAGCTGAAATAATTTATTATTTGTTAGTGGCTTTATTTACACAAGCAGCTGATGAATATATGAGTGCAGGCTTTAGTTGCTTTGTTTCTTTTATCCGGTTACTGTTTTATAGACATAGTTTGATTGACAAATATCTGCTGCAGTTTAGTGATGGCAGAGACTACCATACACAATGTGGCTATAGCTGTGAGCAAGAGTTTAATTATTTTTACTTGATAATGAATGACTTGACGGAGCCTAGCTGGGCCGATCAGATTTTTATTTGTGGAATAGTGTTAGTTACTTATTTAAAAACTTATCTTATTAATTTGATTAGTCCTTTTGATTAGTTGTTCTGATTGGAAATTATTGTTGTTGTATTTTAAACGTATTTTTTCAATTTTCATTGACTATTTCACCTAATAGTATGCACCTAATAGTATCTGATTTTAGACCAGCATGTGTAAAGTATGTGCAGATCATAGAGAGTGTGTGTAGAATGTGAGAATATTAGCCATTCACTAGTTGATTGCATGTGGCGGGCTAGTGGCAGGTGAATGGCGGGTTAGTGGCGGGTGAATAGCAGCTGGATTGGGACACATGCTGTAGGAGGAATGAAGTCATTTCAAAGCTGATCAATGGCCTGTCATTTATAGGACTGCCTATTGTTTCCTATAATGGCAGCACTACTTACTCTATTCTGCAACTCGATTGACAAAAGTGTATTTTATTTTGATCTACGTAGTTCGTGTGTCTATGATTGAATTTGAATAGCCACCAATATATTTTAAAAGCCAGAACAGTTACATTAGTTGCCTTTTTTTTTTGTCCCCATGCACAGCAGAACCTTAGAATTCTACAAACCCCATAGTTGCACCTGACCGACCAAAACAGTGAAATATCAATAATGTTGCATTTTTATATGCAGACTTTTTTCTAATGTTCGTTAGGTAACATTAAAGTACTGTAAAAAGGGGAATCATGAAAGAAGTAATATATTAGCTGATTTTCCAATTACTAACTTCTACAAGCATTTGAAAAACTTTAATGCAAATATAATTATGCATAGAATTAAAGACTGCAGCACAAATATGATGATGCAGACGCATAAAGAAAACCAACGACTGTGGCACATAGATTATGCAGATGTTGAAAGCACAATGGATTTTATTTTTGAGAGTTAAAAGTTATGGAGGATGAAGTCACTCTTCCATTGAACGGTTGTTTACCAGCACTGTGATGGCTGTGTTGCTAGTTTGAGATCAGAGGTCTTGAAACCATCTTCATGTAGTTTCAGTCCAGGGAGGGATGTACATTCCATAGCTGCAGAACCTGGTGGTGATCTTGTGCTCATTCCTGTGCTGTGAGATTTCTTTCAATTTGGGGGGCCCTAGGACCAGTTTGTGTGTAAGTGCCGGATGGCTGTCCCAGGTCATGTTCTACCAACAGAGTCTGTGCTTGCTCTCTTGTATCTGGTACAAGCCAGCAACTTGCTATCCCATTCAGTCTTCTTGTTCGCTGCCTTCAAATCTAAGGAGGTATGAAAGAAGATAGAAGTGTGGGGGTTGAGGGGGGGGGTGAGTTTGGGGGAGGGGGATTATGAATAGAAAATATGCTTAAAAAGCTTCACCAAACATTGAAGGCTTGTATGTTACTTGCTGGCTGAGACTGAGAACAGATAGCCTAAGCCCATCCCACTATTAGAGGTTTTGTTCATATGGTGCTATCATTTCTAGCTATCTATTGGAAAATGTGTTCACACGTTTTTTGTCCTTTTGAAAGCTGACTTGCATTTGATAGGCCATGTGTGAATAGTCGAACACGTGTCGTGGCTTTGTTGGTGGCGGAATTTGATGACTGCGGAATATATGAGAAGTGCATGATTTGATTTTTTTTCTTTCAAACGTGTTTCTTTTCTGCAGTAATTCGTCTATACCCATACAGTTTTGAATGGGACACTTTTCCTTGAATAACTTATGACGGGGTCCTAACAAGGTGTTGATATAGAAGTTTATCAAGAACTACAACTGTTGGTTATTGTTACTGTTGTTCCGTTTCTTCTGATTTCAATGGTCTTTATTAATTTTCTTTCCTTTTAATAGCGCGTGAAACTGAGGCTTGTGTAATCAGACATTTCATGCGGTTCAGTACTGTAGTGGTTGGCTGCCTTAATAATGACACTCTGCTACACTTATGTGCTTTCAAGTGATTGTCTATCTCTTACCCCTCAGCTCACTCATCTTTTCCCACCCACCCCCTTTCCCTTTTTCCGTTTATAGCCTTAACCTCACCTTTGCTTGCAGCAGCTATATATTCATAGTAGCCTGTTCTTCTCTATCATTTATCCTCACCATCTAATCATCCACAATTGCCTCTCCTTTCCCGATTCCCTCTTATTTCCCCTCTAGGCGTATTTCTTTGATGACAATGATTCAGACGACCAGAGTACGTCGGATCTCAGTCCTCTCATCCGTCGACCGTCTCATCAGGATGCTACCACTCCGTATGCCCACATCATCACTGGCTACCTCTCCATAGCTGAACTCCTAGTTCTGGTGAGTAAGAGGGAGTGTGTCTAGCAAGGTTACTACATGTAGTTCATTGAAAGGGAAGAGTAGCTGGTGGGATTTAGGGTACAGAGGATGGCAAGGTATTTTCATTATAGGTATTATCATAACTTGTTTTTCTAAGGGTCTAAAGAGATTGATGGTTTGGCAAAAAAAAGTCAATTGAGATTTTTATTTATTTGTTCATATAATTTGAAGCAGCAATCCTCTCAGCTTACAGTAGTTTTAAGTGGATTTGCAAGATCCTTCGGTCCACCCATAATAATAGTAGATTCACATCTCTCTCACGGTGGCTACAGATAATAAAAATACAAATTCTCTATCAGTATCAGTTTTGTGGCTTTCTTGTCGTGCTTCCATCTATTCGATCAATTCATTGTCTACCTTTCATGGAAGAATTGCTGGAGTGGCTGCCTTTGATGATGTACATCACCCGGCAACCCCAACAGGTTCCCTTGTCTGTGCTTGTCGCGGGACATCTCGCTGGTGATGATTGCCTCGCAGAGGTTGGGAGCGAGGGGGGGGAGGGACTTCAGACTTGTATTCATGATTTGCATGATGCTGTAGGTGTGTAATTTCACTGGTGACTTATAGCACTGATTCAGTTTTGTTTGTTTGTTTGTTTGTTTTTGTTGTTGTTTTTTTGTTTTTATATCATTGCAGCACAAAGATTGTGAACAGAAAGAAATAGTAAAGCTATTTATGAGTAGCCTGGGCTATGTGTGGTGTGTGTGTGTGTGTGTGTGTGTGTGTGTGTGTGTGTGTGTGTGTGTGTGGCATGTGGCATGTTTGTGTGCAAGTGGCACGTGTAGCTGTGTGAATAGAGTGTAATTGTAGTTGGCCATTCACAGAGCCATTCTTACCAGTTCCAGCAGGTGTGTTACCTCCTGTCCCTGTACTGGCAGACAATGTATCAGAGTGAGGTGTTTCGATGCTCCAGGAGCTATTGTCTGGTGGCAGCTGACATTCTGGGTGAGGTCCACAAGTAGTAATGGCTGAAGGCCAGTGGATTCCTCATGGATATAGATGAATATCCTCCAGCATGTCCTTCGTGATATCACATGTGTCAGTCAGGCACTGACAGTAATCAGATGTACACAATGATACTCATATATATATATATATATATATATATATATATATATATATAATACTTATAGCACGAGTCAGAGTACAATATGGGAAAATATTTTACGAGCACGCAAAATATTTTCACGAGCCAAAGGCGAGTGAAAATGTGGCGTGATAGTAAAATATCATTCCCATATTGTACGACGAGTGTGATAAGTGATTTATTGCTGCCTTGATATTTTTTCTCAACCGGTTACAATTCCATTTTCATTGATTTTACTCGCTACGCGCATGCGTAGTGTACCGTACAATATAAACCGTACAATATGGGAGAATACAGAACGCTCGCGTGATGCGGAAATATTCAAGAAAAAATATCAAAGCTGCAATAAATATATATATATATATATATATATATATATATATCAAGTAGTTCTAAATGTATTCCCCCAAAATAATATTTTCCTCGTGATATAATGTGTCAGTAAAATATTTATTTATGTACCAATTTCTTGTCAGACATACCACTAATTCTCTGCATCTGAAAGTTTCTGAGTTTTGAAATGTACCAGAAGAGTGCCTTTATTCATTGTATATACTGCATGTTATACATATTGTGGACTGACACCTGATAGATTATCCAATATGGTGTATGTGAGTAATCAATCACATCCTGTCTCACCCCCGCCATAGTAGTCACTGTATTTACTTATAAGTATTTGGTACTCATAGCATTTATTTGTTTTGATGTGTGTGTGTGTGTGTGTGTGTGTGTGTGTGTGTGTGTGTGTGTGTGTGTGTGTGTGTGTGTGTAGGTGAGCTATCTAGGTAGTCTGATTGGCCTGACTCTGTGGAAGAAGGATTATGGCAACTCCACAGAGCTGCTGAGTGAGGAGTCTTCCCCGGGCTTCCATCCTGACAAACTAGTTGCCTACTTCTCTATGATACACGTGGGGATCTGGATCATGGTGGGCGTGATGGACAGGTGGGTGTGGCTAGTGGATTATGGTGGATGAAGTTGTTGAATGGCAGTGTGTGGTGGATACTTTGGAACCCCACACGTTATTCGAAGAAGATCTGGTCTTTAGTGTTATTTCATAATCAGCAATTGTGGTGTGAAATAAAAATAAAATAAGTTTGATGTTTAAGGGGTGGGGCTGAGTGATGGTGGGTGGGACTAGATTACAGAGTATGTTGTTTTCATGTAGGATGGTATAGAGTGAGTTATCTGTACAGATAATAATGTCTGTCTGTGTGGTTGTATTTCTTCACTTGTTAAGTTTGTCATTTCCAAAGTTTGATTCTCTACAAGGTCCTGTTTAGTGATAGAAGTGTTTTATCACACCTACACTACAGCTGGTTGAGTTCTCTAGATGGTAAACATGAAACTTAAAGTAAAAACTACCTACACTTGTTCAGCACTTCTTGTATTAACATCGCCAGCATGTTGAAGTACTTAATATATGTTATACATAACTTCTACTCCCCAGGGTTCTCAGTAGAACCAGGTGGCCAGGCAGGTCTTAGCCGTGTATTGGACTCTGGTCTGCTTGCATGTGGAAGTACAGATCCTGGTACACGTCCCATCTGTTGACTTGTTCACACCTCCTGGTGGGAGATACTGGAAGAACTGGTGGAGTTTCTAAACTGCCATCTGGTCGGCCATGTTGTTTTCACTGTGGCTTGCATTGGGACAGGGAGGGAGGAGGGGTGTGTGTTATTAGGTTGTGATTATACAGCCTTTACAGTTTCAGTGGTTCTGTTGCCGTGGTATAGAAATAGTGTGTGTATTTACAGAGCTTCACGTTAGATATGTGTAGGTGGGTCCCCAGAAAGAAAAGAAAATAGGAGAGCGTCATGGTGATCTTTTTTGGAATTTCTCTTGTAGTTTTGACAATCCCTGTGTAAATATTGACTTGACCTCCTCTCTTGTTACATGTTCTGTGGTTGTGATGTACAGAGTGATCCAATGGCGTCACCAGGTGCTGCGTAGGAAAGGCTACCTCAAGTTCTATCGCCAGATGAAGAATGTCCGTCGAGTTCCCTTCATCATTGTGTCTGTTTGCAACGCTGCTCTCCTGATGTACGTCAGTCTCTTGTACTTCTTTGGAGTGTCCCAGGCCAGCAGTCTGAGAGGCATGCGTCCTGTGGTGGCACTGTACTTCTTAGTGGGACTAGAGATGCTGTTCACTTTGCCTTGCCTAGTTTATTATATAGGTGAGGGCTGTGTGTGTGTGTGCGTGTGTGCATGTGTGCATGTGTGTGTGTGCATGTGTGTGTGTGTGCATGTGTGTGTGTGTGTGCATGTGTGCGTGTGTGCATGTGTGTGTGTGTGTGTGTGTGTGTGGAAATTTTGTTCTTGTGACGGATAGATGCTAATAGCCTAGGGCCTTACTGTCTGGATGTAGAAAGTTAACTGTGTGTTTAGTCAGTAAGAAGTTTGTCTGAAAGTGGAATGTTGTAGTCAATATAGTTGGGTAGTCAATATAGTTGGGTTAATAGACTTGTGGTGTGTGTTTATGCAGTGCGTGCTACTGTCTTCAATTGTCAGAAGCAGTGTCCGGATGTAATACAAGAGACGTACAGTGGCCCTCAGTCCCCTACAGCCTCTGTCACAGCTTTGGGATTTAGGTATGTACGAGTGTGTGTGCATTTAGTATATTAAATTAGTTTGTAAATTAAAAAAAAAAATCCTTAAACTGTGGGTACTCATTTTTTTTGGATTTTGAAGTGTGTGTGTGTGTGTGTATCAGGGATGGAGAGGATATGGATGAACTACTAGAGAGACAGGCAGACATGATACGGTATCTGCAACAGCACAACGCAAACCTGGGACGAAGGATTTTGGAGCTGCAGTCTCAAAATATGGATTAAATTCAGTGGCCCCTCCCTTCTTCAGTTTATCCTTTCACTTTATTATTATTATTTTTTTCCAGATAAACAGTGGAAGTTCAAATTCAAGATGGTGTAAGAGTTTATTATCCAACTATCATTTTATTATCTTATTTGTCCTACGCTATCTCTTCAGTAGTTGTTTTTTTTTTTGTTTTCATTCTTCAATAAATGATCATTTATTCTATGCATGTCACAACTCTAACGTGTGATTATTGAAATGTATAGCAACTTTTTTACTGAATTATTAATATCAAGGAAAACAGATCTGCAATACAGCTATTGGGCCTACAATAATTTACACCCGAGTACCAGTCGTCCAAACACAATCATTACAAGCAAGGTTCTATCAAAGTTCATTCTCACATCCATATATGTAGTTGGAAGGGGGGAAATGGTTGTCACATAGGATGCTCTAGCCTCACATGAACCTATAACTTCAAAGTTTAATTGAGTAATGCTGCATACTTGCTAAATGAAATGCAAAGCTTTCAACGCGAGAATCGCAGCAGCAATCTAGTGTAGGTCACTATAGCAACTAAGTATGCAGTGTTGTTTTGGTTTAAAGATTCCAGATTTTCTTAGTTTTAGTTATTCAAACTAAAAAAATTTATCTTGAATGTTTTTTTTCCTCCAAATTCTCCCTGAAATTTTAGTTAGTTTTTAGTTTTTCTTCAATATCATGTAGACGTACTATCAATTGACTTAGTTTTAGTTAATTTACGTTGTCTCTCAAATTATTCATGAGACTCTTTAAAGAAAGTAGTACTGGTAGTTTTCCCAAATAACTTCAAAAATAGCATACTTCTATGAAATCAGTGACATAATTCAAGGTGAATTGTTTACAATAAAAATTGCTTAGTTTTTGTCATCCACTCTACTGGTAGTTTTAGTTATTATCGAATTTACTGTCTTCTAAAATATTTAGTTTATGTTCTCTACAGCTTAGTTTTAGTTATTCTTACCTAAAGTAAAATACCCCAAAACTAAGGGGTTTTGGTTTTAGTTTTAACTAAAACAATACTACAAGTATGCACTCAGCAGATATCTATATTAACTCTGTACGTGCTTTAACTAATTTCAATTGATCAGAAAGACTTGGGTGTGGCCTACTAAAATGATCATGTACTTAAAAAGGTATAACGGTCCAAAGTATAAAAAAAAAGTTGTGATGTATGAATTAAAATTTACTGAATCGAAAACAAATCCATCTGCATGCGCACGCACACAATCTCCATGAACACCACGAGACCACTCCTACCAGTAGTGCAAGCAACGCCCACACATCACAGTTGTAGTACTGCACCCAATTCCAGTCGTACTTCAAATAAGCAGGCACAAGGTGATCGTAACCCACATCCTCGTAGAGCTCCACAAGATCAGCTGCTCGTTTAGCCCCGCCCCTCACCAGCAGAGTTTTCTTCATTCTCGAAATATTCTTGTGGAGATAATTGTCAACAGAGACCTCATCAATGGCGTCAGCTACCATCTGTGAAGTTAAAGAGAAGCTCCCGAAGAGCTTGTCCAGCATGCCGTACATGGACACGCCCACACCATGACTGACTACTCTAGCAGCCACTTCGAACTGATCAAACACAGAAGGCAAGCAGATGAGGGGGAGAGAGTTCAAAATGCTCTCGTGGACTGTATTCAAGCCACAGTGAACAATAGAAATGGCCATAGCATCGTGTCTCAGCAGTGACTGCTGGGCAACCCAGTCTGCCAAGAAAAGTTTCTTAGTGCGCACGTATTCTTCAAAACCCTGCAAGACATTTCTATGCTTTTCTTTCATCACCCACACAACAGAATAAGAAGTCGACAAATAGATACCTTTATAAAGTGCCTGTGTGCTGGCAACAGATAGAGAAGCAGTAGTGCCCATGCTCACATAGATGACCGATCTCGGAGCCTTATCGTCCAACCATTTCTGCAAATTGCCATCCAATTCTGGTGGCGATTGAAATGGCATTGGACCCACATATTCCAACATTGGCAATCTGGATTTGGGAAAGTCAAAGCCCGGAGCTGAAGCCATTAGCATTGGTATCCTGGTACCAACGTATGCCGTGATATCTTGAACGCCTAGGACTTCCCTGAAATGGCTACTTTCAGGAATGATTGAATGAAACAAACCTTTAAACATGTAGAATGTCAAGGGCTCAAGCAGAACATTGCAGAAGCGTTCCATGAAAGACAAGTCATCAGTCTGTCCTGATGATGTGAGGGGTAAGGGCCAATCCAAAGATGTTTGAAAGGTGGCCAGGAGGGCATTAAATAAAACCACTTTCTTTCCTAATATGTGGTAATAAACTGCCAGAGGCAATATGCCAGCATCACATACCATAATATCAAAACTTTCTAAACCTAATTCCGTTATCTTTTCTCTTCCTTGCAGTAATGAAGTAACCATGAGTTTATTCATTCTGTTTAAGTCAAAACTACCTGATGCCAAGCCCTCATGGAAGGTGTCAAAGGAATCTTTTGTCCAATACTTGTCAAATCCAGCACTAACAAACTTGATGCCCACTCTCTCTGGAAAGTCAGGGTAAGTATGGCTACCATTGAGGACGTTGGCAACTAGAGTTACTGCATGGCCTCTTCTCACCAGCTCTTCTCCAAGACTCACAAGGGGAAACAGATGACCAGTGTACAAACCATTTGCCAGCAAAATAGATAGAGGCTTCTTTTTAGTTAATACTTCACAAACACTACAGAGAAATATCCACCAAAATACAATTCGCATTTCTTTCACAGGCACAGGGCTTATAAAATTAGGTAACGATCGTCGCTTTTGCGAATCACTTCACAAATTTTGATTTTACTCGTACTTTACCTTTTCTATTTTGGTAGGAGGATTACATTTAGAGTGGGGCGCATGAGCTATTATTATTCATGAGGTATTTCTTCCCAAAACAGATTAGGATAATTAACCAGCAGAGAGCAATGTCACTACATATCAGCAAGCAAAGTACAACTACTACTGTATTCTTATTACTACTTTAATGCCAAAAAGCATGCACTAAATTGATCTTTGAAACTATTATAGTGGAATCACAAGACACTGAGCCAATATTTACCAATTAAAAATTCAAAAGTTGCAATCAAAATATCAACAATAACAACAAAAACTAACGACAACACAGCTTCCAAATGCAAAGGTAAAGTCCATAGGATATCAAAATCATCACAACCATCAGCACCGCCCACACATCACAGTTATAGTATTGGTACCAACTCCACCTGTACTTGACATAAGCTGGCACCAAATGACCATAGCCTACGTCTTCATAATGCTCCACCAGATCAGCAGCTCTCTGGACTCCACCAGCCAGATGGATCATCTTGTTCAGACGATACAAATTCCTTGCATAATCATCATCATGCTCTACGATGGTGCTTACAGCTTCAGCTACTTTCTCAGCTGTTATATTAGGCTGTCCAAACACGTAGTCCATTTTCCCATACAGAGAAATCCCGATACCTGCACTGGTAACTCTAGCTGCTGCATCAAATTGTTCGAACAGGAGAGGCATGCATGCTATAGGGAGGTTGCTCAAGATGCTCTCGTGTACTCCATTATGTCCACAATGCATAAATGTCATTAAAAGAGAGTGGTGCTTCAATAGAGACTGCTGTGCCACCCAGTCTGTAACATACAGTCTACCGGAGTACATGAACTTTCTAAGTTCATCCATGACTTCATGTGTCTTTTCAATCACCATGACAACCGAATAAGGGCTCGAGTCAAGGACTCCTTTTACAATTGCTCTGGCATGAGCTGAAGGTATGGATATTGTTGTGCCCATGCTCGCAAAAATCACAGACCTGGAAGGCTTGTCACTGAGCCACTGTTGTAAGTCTGCAGTCGTTTCTGGTGGGTAGCTGGATATAATAGGCCCCACATATTCAACCAAAGGTAATCTAGCTATTGGATACTCATAGCCAAACGTGTATGCCATTATTACAGGCAGACGAGACCCAGGATGGAACATCCCTCCAGCATCGAAAACTTCCCTGTAAGCTGGATCTTCGACAGCCATTGCACTAACCATATATGAGAATAACAAATTAAAAAGGGGTTTGAAAACGATGACATTGAGAAACCTTTCCACTAATGACAGATCGTGAGATTGCCCTGTCAAGGAAAGCGGGGTAGGCCATTCTAAATCAGACTTGTCCAGAACAGGAGCCATTAGAGGATTGAAAATAACAGATTTCCTTCCAATGTAGTGAAAATATGATCCAACCATTGATATCCCCATGTCACACACTACTATATCAAACTGGTCAGCTCCAATCTCTTCCACCTTCTTCCTGATTTGAATGGAAGAAGTGAACACTGCTTTGGTCATTTTATTCCACTGATCCGTCATCCCACCGTAATATAACTGCCTATGAAACTCCCGCAGCGAATCTTTAGTCCAAAATGGGTCGTAACCAGCACTGATAAACTTGATGCCAACCTGTTCTGGTAAGTCAGGGTAAGTATGGCTGCCATTCAGGACATTGGCGACGAGAGTTACTGTGTGGCCTCGCCTCACCAGCTCCTCGCCTAGGTTCAGCAGCGGCAACAGATGACCAGTATATAGTCCGTTCACCAGGAGGACAGATACCGACTTATCATTTGCAGATACTGCTGCTACAACTGCCAAGATAAGCGAAATTACGAACATTCCCGTTTCCCAAAATTTGCACCTATAGGTAAAGGGTCTCACAAGTAGTAACGCGTTTGAGTCGATGCTTGCTAGCAAGCTCATATCACTGCTACATTTTTTTGTTATATTTAACCACAAGGTGAAAGAAATGATGTAATACACATTGAACAACAGTCCATTAAAAAAAAACAGCATCCAATCAGTGAATATTCACTTGCCCACAGCCTGAAATAAGAGAAGAATAATCACTAATAATAAACAGTTGCGAGTCTGAACCAACTATCATAACTACACCATTAGACCTCAGACTAAACAAATGTCATCCTGGCACTCAATCAAGCAGTGCATAGACAACTGCGAAAGTGCTTCAGAATTAGCATGGTAAATGACATCATCGGTCTACAGCAACAAGAACAATAAAACTAAACCTTACCTCATTCACTTTCTTTGCTTGTCTGTCATTACCTACATTACAATACAATTCGGTCATTCTCAGCTGAAATAAATCAAAATATCGGGTTGTTTTTAACTATATACATTGGCTGTTAAGACAGAAAATTGCTATTACCATCAAACAAAAGCAAAAAAATTCCACAATTTTAAGCACTTGAAAACTTCGCAACCTCAAGCCACCAGACCTCAGCAATGAGAACAAATAGGCAATCACAGCACAAACTGCAAAACTGCTAATAAGTGCATATGAATTAGCATGATAGTTCATCCTCGATCTGACCCCACATTACCTCCAACAATAATTATAAATTATTATACACATGTACCTGCCCAGCAATTTGATCCAAATCTTTCTGGCCTCGAGAAGTAATCCTGCGACCACTACAAGACAAAAGATGATGGATAAACTTTACCACATACATGCAGTGATGCAGTCTTTCTGTCTCACCCATTCTCTGCATCTGGTTCGATGAGGTTCATCTTTTCCAACTGTTGCAAGATGTTCCGATGGAGACCAGACGCCGCCTTTATGTATTTGGCCGGAGCTGTGCCACGCCTCTTGCGACCTAATTGTAGCAAAGCATTTCTTATTACAATAGCCAGAGCCACGCCACTCATTATAACCCATTTCTGATTACAATAGCCGTGCTCTGTAAACCCCAAAAGCATAGCTGGCAATAGTCTATAGTTAAAACCCAATATTTAATTTATTCTATATGAGCCCTTCTGCCAAGCCACTATTTTTTGCCAGCTTATGAGTATTTAAATCAACTCAAGCTTTTAACTGTTACTAGGAGTACAGACGCTAATAATAATCATCAGGAGCTTCAATTCAATCAAGCAGTATTTCTATCACTGACGTTTCTTTGCCACACAAGTCTTACTAAAATTAATTGCAATCAATGTGTTTTGCCACACTTGAGCTACCCACCTCCATAGACTTTCTTTAGTGCACCAACTCCAACACCTTGCCTCAAGTAAATGTGACGCACAACTGATGCTGAAATACAACACGAACCGTTAGGGATTGAGAGAGAGAGAGGACGACCCTGTACCTGTTCTAATATAATACCAGTCCTTGTCATATGGGGCCAGCTCCTTGTGTCGGCCAGTCTTCACGAAGTCCACGTAGTCGGGAAGCCTAATCTTGCCGCTCCTACATTCCCATAACTCATCTAACATTTCTGGTGCCTTGCAACGCGGACTTACTTTTTCAGCCACTGAGAAAGCGCTTTCACGAACTCGTGGGGACACACGTCCTTTACCGTAACACCACCGAACGGCATCTACAACATCAAAAGTTATTTGAAAACCTCTTTAACCTTTTCAACTTCATAGAACTTCTTCCTCACCTTGAACCTTTTCGAAGAGGCACGTGTTAGCACGCGCATGCTCAGATATAGTCTAAGAAATTGCTGACTCGGCAAAGGATAGGCGATATAATAGAAAAGTTCCGAGAAGGAGTTGGATTCCCTTTCACTTTCCTTGCCGTGCTAGTGAAGTAGACAATTCCAACATGAGGTATTAGAAATTTAATTGAACTTATGAGTGGGTTGTAGCTAATGTAGTGTGTTGTTAGGGACTTTCTTTCGCTACAAACGTATAAAACTTTAACTAGACTAGAGTAGAGCACCGTTACCATTTTTCTGAAGTGCTGTGATTGCGCTCTAAGTTGCTAATGCAGTTGTTGGGTTTGGTGTTGGCACTGTTCTCTTGTGACTAGATAAGGTACTGTTATTCCTGTGTAAACACCTGATTAGTGATCATTTCTGTCTCGTTATTCAGCTCCAATACACCTGATTGACTGAAGGTTCTTGTATCAATATTGTACCAATACTTCTCAATGATATGGTACCTAATACTATTACTAGTGGTAATAGCCTGCTAACCAACATTTCAAAACATTTTTCTGTATTGTTTATGCAAAATACATAACAGACATCATTAGTACCTATTATTGAAGCACCAAAGGTGCGAACCCTCAGCACTACTGGACACTACCTAGCTATTACAATATAATCTAAAAGAACAAGCATTCTATTAGCTATTTTAGTCAGGCATCAATATAGCTCGAACAATAAAAATGGTACATGGAAACGCTGTCTTCACAAGAGAAGAAGCCAAACAGGCCAGAAACACTCATGGTATACATTTTCAACGCGAAACTTCACTTCTTTCCACTCCGTTAACTTCCTTGTACATAAAGCAAACTACAGTGCGGGCTGCAAGAAATTATTTACTCATGTGATTATGACGTGACACTAGGGGGCGTTACCCACAAAAGCTAGTACCTACGCAGAGCTGAAAGCTTTGCGTTTTCTCAACAATTAGCCCGAAATTTTAAAAAGTAACACAAAAAATGGTCCTAAATCTTTGTTCTGAGTAAGTTCATTCCCTAAATCAACAGTTAATTGTTAGTAATCTCCAAAATCAGAAGGTGACAGATAGACAAACAGACAAGACGACTACTATAACCCTCTCACACATGCGCACTGAGGGTTAATTATTTAGTGCTGGCATCAACGAAAACAAAAATTGTGGTATACTGTAGAACGTCACTTACTCAAACACGTTTGGACTGAGAGACGTTCCGATAACTGAAATGTTGGGATAACTGAACACTATGAAATTGTATTAATGAAGCGTGTGGTCAAAGCAATTCTTTCTGTTTGCACATGCTACTATTAGATTTTTGTTCGGTTAACTGAAGTGTTCAAGTAATGAAAGTTCTACTGTACTGTGGTACATTGATCAGTTAGTGCATGTTTTTTACAATTCTACTATTACAGTGAGTAGAAGTCCAGTGTGCAACCATGCTGTTGGCACAGTCCACAGAATGGTGAAGTTAAAGTTGTGAGATACATACAGTGGTGTAGGAAGATGTTTCGGTAAAGGGGGGCTCCAAGGGTATGTTGTTGTTTTTTGTAGTTTAAAAGGGTTCGTGTGAGAAATCACCTCGTTAAATCATGCCTCAAAATTGTGGGGGGAGGGGGGGGGCTCCAGCCCACTCGGAGCCCTCCCCCCTTCCTACACCACTGACATGTCTTGTTGATAGACCTCACAGGTTGCAAAGAGATGGTACGGGTTGGGTATAGCAAGTTAGAAGAGAGAAACATATTCATCAGGAAGTATATGTAAAAATTAATCTGACATCTGAAGAGTTGGCAAGCCCTGAAACTTCAGTGTATATAAGCTATAATAGTTTTATGTATATACAAATATAAGCCACTGCCATCAAATCCTTGATTAGTTAAAGCTTTGGAATTGGATGTATTCTCTCTCTTTTCACAGGCTTTTTTAAACAATAATGCATAATTAAAAAGATTTGGTCGCCACCGGGAAATTAACCCAGGACTGCTTGCTTAACCAAAATATTTTTAATTCTGTATTGTTTTTAAAAAGCCTGTGAAAAGAGAGAGAATACATCTAATGAGTAAAAGAAGCTGAGAAAGAAATTGTGAAGCTTTGGAATTGTATTTGACAATGAGTGTAACCATCTGGAAGAATTTCATGCATTAAGACAGCTTTGGGTTAATGGCAAAGTTATTATGTTAGCTTGTAGTTGGTATTATTCATATAGAAATCCATTTAGGATATATTGAATTGCAGCAGTGAGAGTAACCATTTACTTCATCAAGTTTGCTAATTGTTTGTTGTTTACAGTGACCACAAGAAGTTGAAAGATGCTCTGTCCAAGGACTCCATTTCCCAAGAGACAGACTTCAGCAAAATAATGATTCTGAAGGGTGTGAGTCCTCACTTACAGTGTCCGCTGTGCAACAACCTCATCCACGAACCCCGAGTTCTTGCCTGCTCCCACACCTACTGTCTAGAGTGCCTCGAAGACACCGTCAGAAAGACTATTCAATTCTCCCAGTTTCAGAACTTTGCCAACCCAGCGTACAAGCCCACTCACCACTCTGACAGCGAAGAAGATGAATTTCAAGGAAAGATTCCAGACACTTTCTCACCAACTTACACACTCGAGGCTTTCTTAGGGGCTCCTCTGAATGATGAGCTCAAGTCTAATTTGAGTCAGATTCTGAGTCCAGAATTCACTGGCATTGAGCATGTGCCAGACAAGAGGAAGAACAGAAAGAAAATGTCGGCAAGTGGAAAGAAGCAGACAGTCACCGTAGCGGAAAATGACGGGTCCCAACAGGAGGCGTCGTCAGGGGTGAGGGATTCTGGGGGAGGAGGAGCTAGCAATGGGAAACTAAAGAAGACTAGTGGAGAGAAAGTAGCTCAGGCAGCAGGTAAGAAAAAGGCAGAAGGACTTGTAACTAATGAAGGAGACAAAGATTCAATAAACGACAATTCCAGGGACAGCAAAGAGACGGGTAAAACTGAAAGTGTGGGCGAGGTGGAGGCAGCCACGGACTCTACGTCACAGACACTGTCAAAGAAAGACCCGAACCGTTTGTTGGAGGTGTTGGTTTGTCCTGACTGCGGCATGCACACAGAGATCCCCGACGGCAACCTAGCTTTCATCCCGTACAACTTCTTCGTCCAGCACATCATGGACCTAATGACGTACTACAGCAGTGCTGACCCTGTACCACTTGTCTACTGCAGCATGTGTCGCAAAGACGGTGTGGAGGAGCTCCCGCAGGCAGTGGCGCGATGCTCCACGTGTGCGGCTTTCCTGTGCAATCAATGCTACGAGTTGCACTCCATCGACGACTTCACAAAGCTTCACTCTACTCTCACCATCACGGAGAGAGGAGAATCTAGCATGTTCAGTTGCCTCACTCCGGGCAGCGTCAAGGTGCGGTCGTGCAAGTTCCACGGCCAGCGTCCGTACATCTACTACTGCATCTCCTGCAGTAGAGGCATCTGCGAGATGTGCTCCAAGCGGGACCACAAGACGCACCTGTTCACCAGGCCAGAGGACATTCGTTCAGACTTTGTGGCGTACATCCGGGACCTGATGTCTCGCACATCACAGCTGCGCCGGAGAATGGAGGGTGCGGTCAAGACCGCACAGGACTTGATGGGTGGCATTCAGCTTCTGGCGGCCACGCAGATCGAGGAGGTGCTGAGGACGCAGGATGTGCTGACCAGCACGCTGGACATGAGACTCAGTGTAATGATGATGGAAGCTGAGAAAGCTGCAGAGGGCAACCGGACATCTTCTTCCTCCTTGTCCAAAGCTTTAGAAAGCAAAAAAAATGGAAATGGAGGAAAGAAGTCTAACAGCTAGCAGAAGTGGTAGCAGGATGAATATTTGTATTTGTGTTGTATTTATTTATTTGAGCATTTCTATGAAGACAAGTCTCATTTGCACAATCACTGGTACCGGACACCCACATTTATGATGATCATTTCCAACTATTTTGTAGCTCGAGTAGGAAGCATTGTAACAAATCTGCCAGAGTACTTAGCTATTGGTTACATTATGTACTGATGAGTCTTGAATAGCTATTTATTGCTGCATGCAATGGGCCATTGGTGAATGGGTTGGCAATAAGTCTAGCCACGCCCACTTCACAGTGGTATTCATGTTTGTTTTCTACCTACTCATTTTGGTTTCAATTTTTGCTGTTGAGGTGAAATTTAGTGTTCTGTGCTTCTAGAGTTGTCTTCCCCACCCCACAATACCTCCCATCTCATTGAATAGTAAATAAATTCGAGTATTCAGAAAACTACAGTGGACAGACATTGTGTGGAATAGGCAGAGAAAATGTGATCTATGCCTCGGGCATATGTAATATTTACATGCCTGCATGTATGAATCAAAAACAAACAAAAGAAGATATTCAGAAACGTGAGAAAGGAGAGGACTTTGTGGAAGTCATTTGAATAGATGCTTTCTGTAGAACTTGAGCTCGTCAATACTTTGAAAAATGTCATCCCTTGCTCTGCACAGTACACACACAAACAGAATAATTGAATGAAGCAGCAACAAGAGATTTCACACAGTAATGAGAGGTATATATATATGATGATACTTTACCCACCAGGATTAAGCCACCTTAACTGAGAAATTATTTAGTGATTCAACACGTGACATCTCCCATGACAACTGACCTGTGACACCCGTTCTTCACCGGCACTTCTAGAGCAGTTTCAGGATACCATCGCCTGTAACAAAACAAGTGTCAACACATGAACAGCTTCCAACTAACACCCATCCTGCCTTCCTTGAGTTCAATGTTATTTGCTATGTAGAATTATGTACACATACAGTAAACTTTTTAAAATTCAGGCTCATCACTTTAATTTGCCGAATCAGCAATACCGTAGAGGAGCGTTGTTAAGCGCCCCCGCTGATAACCTCAAATAGTAAGGAAATGAGCACTTAGTAAAATTAATGGGAGCTTAACCACAAGTGGTAACCTGAAAAGTGGGACTGAGCACCAATCAGCAATTGACAAGACACATGCAGTGCTTAATAAAAAGCACTAAAAACCAGGAGGAAAAATGGATGCTAAACAAAAAACAGCCTTACTTGCACAACTCTTTGACTGAGCTGACATCAATGATGCGATAGTGGAGATGATCAACAAATGACTTCATGTGCTTCACTAAGAATGCTCTGTCCACGTGCACGGAGTTTCCCACCAGAGGGCACTTGCCCTTGGGTGTGTACTCCTCCACAAACTTCACCATCTTGTCCCTGGCTTCCTCTAATGTCATAGTGGACTCCTGCACGGCACTCGTCAGTCCACTCTAAGGAAGAAGAAACAGGCAAAGAGAATAACTTGCAGGCAATGCATAGCAGAGTTCAGTAGCACCCAATAAACAGGGTTTTATATAATTAAGAGGGTTTTTTTTTAATACAATTAAGAGGGTTTAAAAAAATTTAATTAAGAGGGTTTTTTAATATAATTAAGAGGGTTTTTTAAAAATACAATTAAGAGGGGGTTTATATAATTAGAGGGTTTTTAAAAAATATAATTAAAAGGGTTTTTAATATAAATAAGAGGGGTGTTTTAATATAATTAAGAGGGGTTTTATATAAATAAGAGGGGTTTTATATAAATAAGAGGGGTTTTATATAAATAAGAGGGGTTTTATATAAATAAGAGGGGTTTTATATAAATAAGAGGGGTTTTATATAAATAAGAGGGGTTTTATATAAATAAGAGGGGTTTTATATAAATAAGAGGGGTTTATATAAATAAGAGGGGTTTTATATAAATAAGAGGGGTTTTATATAAATAAGAGGGGTTTGTAGTTCGTTTCACTTCGATTTTTTTTTTGTTGGTTTGTGTTAAGTCAAAGATGATTTCAAGAATTAAGTCTCAGATACAAAGAAGTTAGACCGAGACATACACAACAGATTGACAACATACCGACTCAAAAACCAGAGCAACATGGCATATAAATCACTTCAAAGGTGTAACAAGTAAGCTGCTGTAACATGCACACACATATACGTACACACCCTGTGCTCCATTCAGCATTGGTCGTTATAAGCAACTAGCGCCAGCAGTGCAAATGAGGTCACATGATCACATGATGAACAGCCTACAAGGTGACAGGGTCAACCCACTCCTCATGTACACTTCCAGCAATCAACCCACCCACACCAGGTGACGAGTACCTCACTCCACTCCTGGAAGACACTCACTCCCTTGGGAGAGAGAGAGATACTACTCATAACTCCTTCTTGCCTCGTGCACTATACATGTGAGGTGAATCATTTGGCATATCCTAGTCAGGAAGCACTACCTTAAAGAGCAACAGCCTGACAGAGTTGACAGCTGCAGACATAGCTATAGCAACCACCAGAGAGTAAAGGCATCATTAGGTCAGGTTTACCAAGAATTAATAAGACATGGAAAAATGAAATACGTAGGTGTCTCAGATAATGTACATTTAAATTTGCCTTAGTGAAGCAAGAAAAAAAGTAGGACCAGAACTTAAGTTAGTTATTCTGGGGGGGGGAGCTGCTTATAAACTGCCCCTTATATCAGTTCAATGGCAATTATGCTGCCATGAGTGTTTTATCTATGAATGTTATACAGTGCCATGTAATTAATGCTCACCATATACATTGAAGAAGTTATAAAAGTATTGGTACTCTGAAAAATGTGTCCTCCCACATGTATACGCCATTATTCTTTGACATGTGAACAAGACAACTGAATAGATTCTCTACATCCTTCCATCAGTCACACAATACGTGACTGTAATTCTGTTACATCTACCTACAGTCGCTTACACCAGGCTATACATTGCATCACCATGGTAACCATGACGGGCATCAAATAGAGTGCTTTTCAAATGCATACCACATCAGCCAACTAAACTGAATATTTCAAAAAAAATTATATAAAATTTTGTGGCACACTATTGATAAAACTATAATGCACACACAAGCATTGCAGAACAACCAAACCCACCCTGACCACTTTTGGATATTGAAAATTAAACCATATTCGGAGAAATCATTGGGACATTGAACAAAAAAAAGGTGACTTTATTTGATAAGTATTCCAAAATCAAAAAAAAAAAAATTTGTAAACTTGGTTGGATCAAAAGTATGAGCACTTAAAATATGTCGGCATCTACAAGGACAACCAAATACTCTGCTCTCTCTTGTCTCAACCTCAAGCACACATTCAACTAATGTATCAACCATTAAAATAACAAATAAAATGCCAGTAGAATATTGAATTTAAAAGAGAGGGATTAGAGAGAAAGGGGAAGTGGCCAACAATAGGATGTGACTTCATTGCACTTGGAATCCTCGTCCTGTCTTGAACTCACCTTCTTGTGCTGATTGATGCACCACTCATTCATTCCCTCCAACACCGGATCAGGCTGGTGGATCACACACGTGGGAGCCTAGCAACCAACATACAAACAAACACATGTACATCCAGCTCTAACGATGGCAATATCAGACCGCACCTCTTTCAAGACGTTCATATCAGAGTCTGTGATGACACACGCCATCTCCAATATGTGGTCCGTCTCAACATCCAATCCTGGACATTTAACAACACAAGGCTGGTTAGTTTTATCACTCATACACGCCTCACTATTATTACCTGTCATCTGAGATGGAATACGTTTTCAGTTTCCACATGATTTATGCAACATAAAAAGAATATCGTAGAAAATATTTTGAATAAATACATGAATAGACTTGTAAGACTATTACATATGGCAAGTGTAAAACTAAATGAACTAGACAAGACTCAAAACCCTTGCCGTTACCCAATACCCACTGTTACTACTACTACATCCGTCATAACTTCTGTCACCTGTTTAACTTTGGCAAAGGTACTACAAATTGACTGAGTCAATGCATAAATTGAACCCACAAATTCTCTTTTTATCTCTAAACCATCTATTCAGTGAATCCTCAGGACAAATATACTAAGCCTCTCCCCTGCCTATGCCCTCACCTCTAAATCCACCCACACCATTCTGTATTGAGGCTCCCTCGTCCGGCGGGCCATTCCTGGTCGTTCCGGAGAAGAAATGCGTGTCCTACTTAGAGGAGGATAAACTACTTGTTTAACTAATTTGTGTATGTATCTATTAATAAACGTCATTTGAAGACTAGCACGGGCTAGCCAGTTGGAAGCGGTGAGGTAGCTTTAAGCCAGAGCTTCATACAACCTCTTCTTTCCGGCGAGGCCTTTGAAGCAGCAACAGCAACTGAACAAACGCAGCAACTTCAATTTCAATTTAATAGACATTATGAGAAGACTATCACGGGCTCACTTTACAAAATTATTCCCCTGCCGTTAGGCCTCTGTGTACTGTTCGGTGCTCCCTATTTTATACATCCCTGGGCGATATCGTGCATCAGGTAAAGGGTATTTACGACCTTTGTGGTGATTCTTACCTTGATGATTCTTACCTTATGACTCCTCAATCATCTGGGGACTGTGACATGACAGAGCTTCTGGTCACCTTGACCCTCCTGTAATCCTGTGATTGAGTGTAAGAGATGCCGCTGAAGTGTGCGTCGTGCTCTACTAATAAGGCTACGCTGAAAAGACCGAAGACAGGTTTGCCGTTCTGCCAAGAATGTTTTTTCAAAGCTTTCGAGGATGAAATTCACCACACCATTGTTTCCAATAACCTATTTCGGAGAGGAGACAAGGTAGCTATTGGAGCTTCTGGTGGCAAGGATTCCACTGTTCTGGCGTATGTGATGAAGACATTGAACCAGCGGCACGACTATGGACTGGAGTTATTTTTGTTATCCATTGATGAAGGGATAACGGGCTACAGAGACGATTCCTTGGAAACTGTCAAGAGAAACCAGCAGCAATACAGTCTTCCACTGAAGATAATCTCCTATGAAGAGCTCTATGGTTGGACAATGGATGCCATTGTCCGAAAAATAGGACTTAAAAGCAACTGCACTTTCTGTGGCGTGTTCCGTCGGCAAGCTCTTGACAGAGGCGCTCTGCTACTAGGGGTTGACAAAATCGTGACTGGCCACAATGCCGATGATATAGCAGAGACTGTTCTAATGAATGTCCTGAGAGGTGACATAGCACGCCTTAAGAGATGCACGGCCATCACCACTGGTTCTGACGGAGCCATTCCTCGCTCCAAACCGTTCAAATACACGTACGAGAAGGAAATTGTGATGTATGCCTACTTTAAGAAGCTAGATTACTTCTCTACCGAATGTATCTACTCCCCTAATGCCTATAGAGGTCATGCTCGCGGATTCCTAAAGGACCTGGAAGCAGTAAGGCCCAGTGCCATAATAGACATTATTTATTCCGGGGACAGTCTCCAGGTACGAGATGAAGTGCGCATGCCCGTGCAGGGGACGTGCAAGAAGTGCGGTTACATTTCTAGCCAGGAGCTTTGCAAGGCTTGCGTCTTGCTGGAAGGACTGAACAGAGGGCTGCCTCGACTCGGGATAGGAAAGACAACTGCCAGCAACCTGGCTGAACAGGTACGAAAGATGACCTTAAAAATGAGCCAGGAGGAGCCGCCAAAGGCTGGTGCTAGTTTATCACAGGATGCAGCTGAATGTAGTTGTGATGACAAAATTAGCAAGATGGTAAAGGATGCACGTGATTTAGAAGGCTGTTTGGTAAAGGGTAGTCTATTAGAAAGTGAATGTGATGGTGCAACGAAGAGTGAGACTGATTTCTGTAGTAAGGAACAGGCTGAGAGATCTGGTGGTTGTTTGGACAGTGTCCCCAAACAGGAGGAAGGACTTTGTTGTGGTGGTGGTGGAGGATGCAATCAAAGACGTAGCTATACCAAAACTCAGAATTTACCTAACATACTTGAGAGAAGCAAGAATTTGGATTTTTAACACCACACTTGAAACCAGTTTTATTTATTGTATTTATAATAATAGGAATGTGTTGATAAAAATACTTTTATAGTGATATGATGTAAAAACACTTGACATAGTATGAGTATAATGACATTATAAAACCACTGCTAATCTGGATCTCCCTACACATGGATGATTTCTACATAAAATTAGCATAAGTGTCAAATTTGTCCATAAAATCTGTCAGAGCCTCGTGGATGAATGCATACTGGTCCTGTAAGAACAACAAATTTGAAATGCATTGCAAACTGAAAGGTACACTATTTCTTCTTACTCACCTCGTTAGCTACCAGCCCGTATCGTTGAATTCTTGCTGCCTTTATGCACTGAAATACATCAACCACTCCCTCTGTCTTCAACCTCTCGATTTCAGAGTACACAGTAAGGAATGTGCCACTCCTTCCACTTCCGTCACTGCACACAAACACACATATATACAGCTGCATGTATACAGTAACGAGTCTTATTCTAAATATAGATCATAGCTTTTGTACGTAACGAGTCTATATAGATCATAGCTTTTGTATGTAACAAGTTTTATTCTAAATATAGATCATAGCTTTTGTATGTAACGAGTCTTATTCTAAATATAGATCATAGCTTTTGTATGTAAATGTATTTCAATCGGACAGCACTGCCATCTTCAGGTGATGCATGAGCAACGTGTAATCTGCCAGACGAGTAATTAATTACCTGCAGACAACAGTGATGGGTCTGTTTCCAGTGGATCTCTGCACTTTCTGAATGAGATCACATAACTTCAGAACAGACTTCGTATCGGGATGCTTTTTATCATCATTCCAGCCAAGATGGTGGAACTGAGTAACTGAAGCACATCGCTATGACAACAGATATATACTGACACATGTTGGCTGGAAAATTTTAAGATTGAAACTTTGCCTGCTGGTCAAAACCTGTAGCTCGTCAGGCTAGCTTTAGTGTTTGTGTTATGACAATGATGATATTGGATAGCTAAAAGTTAGGGCTCCACCCACTGATCTCACTCACATTTGCACTTGGCCCTTCAACTTCTAGTTTTCTGATGGAGATGTTGTGGTCCTCATCTTTAGTCTCTGACAACAGATTCAGTATCACCTTACCAAATTCTACTTTTTCATCCACTTCCTGTGGCCAATAAATAGCTGAACACTCCTAAGCAAATATAACGGTGGTGCATATAAAAATACTCCTTTATTGTGAACTAGCTATAACACATAAATCATGACTTTACCTTTTCTTGTTCTTGTGGCTGACAGATCATGACAATACACTTGCTCTGGCTGTCCACAATCATGCGCCAGAAATCTTCTCTTGTGCTCTCCAGAGGTCCTTGTGTGGTGATGAAGGTCTTTCTAGCTCGATATCCCTATATGTAATTTTCTAATAGATGACACTGAGAAATGCCACTCCTTTAGGTCGAAGAATAAATGTAACTGTTCATTCGTGGGAGAATAGAACTATATTGGTGGAACTATTGGTGGAGTATAACTTTTTGGTGGAGAAATACAGTTATTTATTGGTGCAGAAATTTATTTTTATTTGGTGGAGAAATGCAACTTTTAGTGGAGAATGCAACTCTGTGAGAGAAGAAATGCAACTGTTTCTTGGTGGAGTGATGAAACTTTAGTAAAAGGGAAATAAAAAACCTTATTGGTGAAGAAGTGCATCAAGTAGCTGTCTATTGGTAGAGAAATGTAGCTATTTATTAGCTTTCTGTAGAGCAACATAATGGTGTAATATTACACAATCCCTAGACTTACATTGATGAGACTTGCATTGATATATCCAGTACCTCCTGTCATTGGTCTATGTAGTTTATCTAAAAGGATGAACAATATTTTATGTCGACAAGATAACCACCAGTTTGTTGTTGTTCTTTAATAGGGACTAGACTCACATGGAATTCTGTCTTTGTGACGATTTTTGTCTTCATGAGATTTCTCCAAACCTATACAATCATCGCTCGAAGGTTTTCGCGACACTTCGTCTAGAAGCTGAACAGCAACAAAAGGTAAACTAGCTAGCTACTTCCAAACAGGAAATTAATACAAACATGTTATTATTATTCTAGGCTTTGCCAACCGTACTTTAAACTGCTCCAAAAAGCCAGTCATGGAAGTCGTTGGAGAGACATTGGACAGCTTGTTTTTGACAATACGAATGTCCATAGCAGGAATCTCTGTGTTGCCACAGGTGATGATTTCATTGAGAGCATAGTGGATGAACACATATTGAGACTGGAGGGAAAGAAACGACCCAATAGTCAATATCTATAACACTACTATATAGCAATTATATATGCTATTTATATTAAGTAGAATTTCTGGGGAGCGAATTAGATATCACAAGTTAGTAGAAGTTTGGGCATTATTTAGAGTAAAGTGAATCCACCATTGTACTAGAAGTCGAGTTCAGGGATTAACTATGTTAGAAAGCACTGGGTAGTCTGATTGACCATTTCAGTACAGTAAAAATACACCCTTATAATATGAAGGGGGAAAAAAAAAAAGAAGAAAGAAAGAAAACGGGTAAAAAAAAAAAGAATAGAAAAGCTAAAAGAAAAGAAAAAAAAGAAAAAAAAAGAAAAAAAAGTAAAAAGAAAGACAGACAGACAGACAGATAGATAGAAAGAAAAGCTAAAGTTTGTAATGACTTAAATTCTTACTTCAGTTTGAACCATAGAGCATCTCTTCTTTCTCATATCCTTCACAAATTGTAGAACATTGACAGAGGATTCAGCAGCTATCTTCTGAAGCATGGAGTCAATTGTCATAAATGTGCCAGTGCGGCCAACACCTGCACTGCAGTGGACAACCAGAGGGTCGCTGCTGTATGGGTGGAGCTTCCTGACTCGCCGCAGGAACCCCAGCATGGACGTGGGATACTTGGGGACATCGTGGTCTGGCCAGCCAGTATAGTGGCAGTGAGTCACAGTCAGCTCTGACACATTCAAATCTTCTTCACCATCTTCACTCTTATAAGATCAAATATTAACTTTGTCATAACATAAATAGAAAATAAAGTGATGATCTGAGCTTCCCATCCAAGTAATATTCTTTTGATTAAAAATTCTCTTTTCTTCTTCTTCTTTTTTAAAATTTGCTTTTGCAATGTTGAACTGACTTCAACAAAAGGAGAAACATTGTATATAGCTATCCTTGTATTTTAAAATGACATTATTAACAAAATCAGATATAGAAAGTAGAAAGTACATTCTCCTTAAAATGACGAAATACCTGCTTTATGAGAACCAGTTTAGAGATGCAGTAGTCAGCAAATGGCACAGTTTCGTCCAACCTCACTGTCAAGCCAGAATCTACAAACATCTTCTCTCCCAACTTCTTTGGCCAGTACTCATGACATTTGACCTGGGGAATAGCATTACTTCATACTGATATGTTTAAATGACTACGGTAATAAAACTGCCCATTAAAAGAAATCAGCTGCCATACTTACTCTCGTCCCCTCCACTAGTCTGGTAACCATGACAATTGTTGGAAACTTGTGCTGCCAAATAAGTCTCCAGAAGTCTCCAATTGACTCTGGTAATGGACCTGTGACATTTAAATATCACAAGGTGGTGAGTTAGAAAATATATACATATTTGTGCAAATTACACTAGCTACATGTATTTTGTTCATTGATTGATTATTAATCCTGGCTAGCTTGCCATATTTCAAACAAACAACCAAACAAACAAAATATACAAATAAACAGATGAAATAATTAATTATAGTGTGGTTACTCTCACCTGTAGAATGGTAAAATTTCAAATTAAACAAAATTTAAGTAAATAAGTAAGTAGGATACGAATGCCAAGCAAGCTAAGGATGATAGGAACATCCCAATACCCTGACGTTTTAAATTAATTATTAGTTAGTTAGTTAGTCAGTTAGTTATTTGTTTATTTAAACCCTCAGCGTGCATGTGGGAGAGGGTTAAAGTCCTCAGTTTGTCTCAGTCAGTCATTCTGTTACACTACAGTGGATCTCAAAGATGGAGGCTTCCCAAAGACTACAAAAGGCATCAAAATGTTATACTGGACAATTTAAGTCCCTAGAACTTTTTTGTTTGAATTATTATCTCAAAAAAAGCTCAGGTATTCTTTGTCTGTACGATCGTAAGCTATTATTGGCGCCACCCTCTATTGGCGCCATCCTCTATTGTCATGCAGCAAACATGTGAGCAAAATTTTACTTATTGCCTGCGTGAGGTAGGTTTGATTTATATTCTCAGTGAGAGTGGTATACCTGATTGCTGGAATCAGAGTTTCTCATTGATACTACTGCTGAGGTGAGTGTCCCTTTGCATAGCTTCTCTTACGAATACAACACTTATGTCTACGGTTTTATTGCACTAGCTACTTATTGACTTGCACGAGCTACTTATAGACTTGCACGAGCTACTTATTGACTTGCACGAGCTACTTATTGACTTGCACGAGCTACTTATAGACTTGCACGAGCTACTTATTGACTTGCACGAGCTACTTATTGACTTGCACAAGCTACTTATCGACTTGCATGAGCTACTTATTGACTTGCACGAGCTACACATTGAGATATTCATATTGATACTACGCCAAATAAATTATTCTTTTGGCCTTTGAAATAGCTAGCTAGTGTACATTAATTTTTTATTTATTTGTTTATTTGTTTATATTATTTATTGTTTCATTTCAATATGTCAGTCTAGAAAAAGCTGTCAAATTGGTAGTATCCTGAACTTTGAACTCTTATATTTCATGCATGACTGAGCCTGCTCTTTTGTGTGTCGTCAGCACATTACACTGCCCTCGTATATTTACACTTGTCTGGTGGACTATAATATCAGAGAATTATGTTTTGATGTTGAACTGTGGGTTGTTAGTTGTAACAGCAATTCAAATCCAAGCTAAACATAAACATCACAAAATTACAACTTTACAGAAAGTCCGACCACACAGAGCACAAACAAACAAAAACAACAAACACCAACCTTGACAGGCGATGTAAGCCTCTTTTCTGTTGTAGCCCTGAAAGGAAACCACAAGAAACTCAATGTGGTGTCAATAGATGAGTTCTTCAAACACAATGGTTGGTTAACACAAACTCAGTGAGCTTACGTCAATCCAGCTGGCATTGATATAATCACGTTCATCTTGACCTGCAACTTCTTTCAGTTTGACCAAGTTATTGTCATCTGGTGGAGGAAACCGGTGAGCTACAATCATAATGAAAGTTATGGCGGGATAAACTCACAAGGGAGGATGTTGAGGAAGCGATTCTTTGGCTTGTTTTGAGGCAGCTCTGCCGACTTTGTTGAAAATGGTGGGTTGGAGATGGTGGCAAACTCATCTTCAAATCCTTTGTTTGCGTCTTTCTGCAAAGCCTTGATATGCTCAGTGAACTCTGCCACTGGAATGTCTGTAGCTTCTGTTTCTTCCACAAGGATAGGGACTTAAAACAATAACAACAACAACAATAACAACAACAACAAAAATAAATAAAACAAAACAAGCAAATACAGACTTATTATGCTTGCTCTACTATAGGACGCTGAATAGAATTTCTTAACACAATATAAAAACTCAACCAGTATATTTGTATTAGGAGGTGCATCAACCTCACATGTGCCATTCCTGGTGGTGTCATTGTCCAGTCCATCCTCATCTGCAACTGGAGCTACCAGGTTGAAATGTGACGAGATCTTAAATACTTTATCAATAGTATTATAACTCTTCAATGGCCTGAGTTTCCTAAAAACAATTATAAAAAATCAACACTTATCAATACAAAATACTGTGCCCCCATAATGGATCAATATCACTTTAATAAATAAATCAGAGGCAGCTCAAATAGCCAGGCCATGGTCCGACAAATATTTCAAGGCTGTCATCCAAATAGACAAGATTGTGACTTTGATAATCTTTTACCATTTCCACACTATCATGTGTCCGGGATACCTTCAGATTACTTCTCCCTTATATTATATTATATTATATATATATATACTGTTTTTCATGACTATATTTCTTAACTAGAGAACTTTCGAATTAGCTTTTATACATTTTATTATTTCTTAAATGTTAAAACACCAAGTAAAAGTCAAACAGTTATTACAATTAAAGATTTCGAGATAATGATTGCTAAACTTCGGAAAAAAGCTATGGCAAGTATTTAGTATTATAAGTTCATGATAAATGAAGCTATTTTTAGTTCATGATATTTATGACAACTTTTGTGAAAGCATCAAGTAAAAATGTATATTGTCATGACAAAACTAGCTAGTTTGTGATGTTTCTGATGATGCTTTCATTGTTTCTTCATCAGCAATAGCAGTTTACTATTACTAGATTCCATCAGAAATATTTGGTAAGTAAGTCCATAATTTGGGATCAAATGCTGTCTGGACGTATGCATCAAACTTTTCCAAACTGTCAGAAAAGTCCTATGTCACTCAAATATTTTTTTATTGAAGTTTTAACAAACAGTGAATGCTTCACTTTCTAGTGTAAACACAGGTAGTTAGTAAATAGCTGGTGTTTGAAAACTCTTTTCATTGTGTTTCCTTCTCTTTGTGTCCACTGGATACTGTGTACAAAATGGCACAAAACTATGAAAGCTTGCATCTTCCATTCGTTACTTATGCCTCAACTTAGGGTCATCTGGCTGGGGAAAAAAATTGGAGAGTTTTTTTGTTTTTTTTTAGTTGATCAAATATATAAAAATGTGTCATTTCTATTTTCTGGTCACATATGAGATGATAGCATGTAATGTTCAGCCAGCCTGACAGACTACTGGCAGTTATTATCATTTAATTTGTATGCAAAATATTGATCTGTATAAGCTACACTAAAGAAACTGAAATGAGAAATTTAAAAATTAAAAAAAACTGAAACTTGCAAGTAACAAAAAATCAACGAAAAATCATCAATAAATGCAATACCGATTGCTATTTAATGTAAGCTTTATTATTTGACACATTAAATGATATATTTGCCATTTTTATATTGTCAGCCTAATGCAGAGGCCTCAAGAAATTAGGTAAATGCCTTTAGGCAAAAAATAATAATAATAAACAGGAGAAAGAGTTCCAGGCCTACCTTTAGTCCCCCTGGCAACCAAATCTCTGTTTGAGATCCCAGTGGTATTAAACGACATTTCTATAGAAGTAAGGTACTTTTATAAATGGTTAAAATATAGGGTGGCAGTCATTGATCATCAGCAAAGGCTTTATTTGGACAAAATTTTATTACAATAGAGTTTTACTGGTACCTGTTTGCTTGTTTGCTTGTTTGTTTGCTTGTTTTACTTTTAATACCACTATACACTACAATTGTTCCTGCTGTCACAAACATGAGCACTGTAACCATACCTACCCTTTCTTGGCTAAGATGAAGAGAACTAGCAGAATGGCGACCACTGCGATAACTATGACTATGATGGGAACCAAGATACCAGCAGCAATGGCTCCAGCTGAGTTACCTCCAATAGGACCACCTACATAATCAGTTCCTTCAACAGGACAAAGCAAATACAACAACATAAAGTGAAGAAAAAAGCAAAAAAGCAAAAAAGAACAACAACATACATAGTTAATTGGCCCCTACATTTCCACCGTTTGTAAGAATATGGGAGATTTTGTATGTTTTCAAGTATAATTTTTCATTCTTGGAATTGCTCATAGTATACAGCTATTAGCTTGATTGTAGCCTACCTTTTTGTCTTTAACAGGCCTTAGAATGAGGTGGGCAGGTGGGCACAATAAGAAGACACATTTTATAACAACTGGAACTTCGAAGGAAATGAAATGCCCTTGCTCCCAAAAATAAATGAATAAACAAATATCTGATTAATAATACTGACTTATTGACTTTACTAGTTTTACCAGCTGCCTGTTTAATTTTACTCGGGGAAAAAACAAACTTCAGCACACACACACACACACACATACACACACACACACACACATACACACACACACACACACACTGTGTACAGCAAATAGTTTGTATTGAATCCAGTCATGACCATGACTGCCAATTAAATGCTCCTTTAAGAGCACTCACCTTGGTAAGAAGACTGGGCTCCAGAGCCAGTACTCAGCGTGGGCTCATTGGTAAGAGAAGCATTGATAAGATTGACAGTGATTGGACCATCAATAAACACTCTCTGTGCCGTATTCAAGGAAAGACTAACATTGAATACATCTCCACCTGCTGCCCTATCCAGTGTCATTACATGGATGCAATGCTCTGGGATGCTGCTACTGAAGTTGGCAGTAACTGGTGCTATTGCAATATAATCAATACCTAAAGACACAAGGATAAGAAAAAATAAAATTGTATAGAGGATTCCATTTTTTTTCTCTGTCTCATATATAATATAATATAGTATATAATACATAATATAATATATACATATAAAGTGGCCATTCTCTTTTTAAAGGACTGCTCGAGTATTGTTATAGGAATTCATGTCTTTACTAATCATATGGAAGAGGATTTACCTGACAGAGCTGTCCCAGGCACAACAGCAAGTGTCACTTGAATACTGTAGTTTCTCATACTTATTTGAGGTAGAACTTGAAGCACAGCACAGCAGTTAAAGGAATCGCCTCTCATTATACTGATACTGTTGTCATGCCTCCAGGCAATAGTGGCATTCTCTACAAAGGTAGATTTAATTTAATTCAGAATACCTTATCTAGCTGTCTAAAGAGAGAAAAAACTAAAAGACTCAAATAAGGTAAGAAAGACCTATCTAGAAGTAAAGTAAAAAAAAAAAGCTTCAAAAGACTTCAGAAGAGAATATCTAGCCATCTAAAGAGACTCTTTTGAAGTCTTTGAAGCTGTTTATTTTACTTTTACTTCTAGATAGGAATTTCTTAGTCCTTTTTAGTCTTTTTCTCTATTTGCAAATGTTAGATTTCATCAATTACCTGCATCATTGATGGTAAAAGAAAAAATAGCTTCACGAATGACATTTTCATAGGGAAACATTGTCATGGTAGCAATACTGAATAATTCTGGCTCTTCAAGGACGCTATCACCAATGGCTGTCAATGTTACAGAAGTTGAGCCATTTGTTCCAGCAGAGATAGTAACTGAGCTTGGAGATATACTGTAATCTTCAGTACCTTATGCAAAAAAGTATTAGTATATAAGACACAGTATCATTATTTTACATGAATAAAGCTAACATTTAAACATGAGACCAGGCTTTGTAAGGTATCTTATTCAGCATGCAAACCATGACAAGAACAAGGTGAGAATTCCAGATGTTTGTGCCCCCGTTTTCCTCCCTTCTATCTAGACCTCCAATTTATTCAGCTGGATGTATGACCATGACAACATAGAATTAGCTTTTATAAGACTCAAATAAACGGTAATGCATTTTAATTAGCCTAAAATGTCCAACCTTAATCTTTCAAATTTTCATTAGAATTAATCCCTAGTAGCATGGCTCATCACTTAACCATTTTACATATGGCATTCTAATAAATACCCGCCAGGTATAATATGTCATACTTTGTGGGATGATCTCTATAGTCACATCCATATTGACTTCCACATTAAGCTTCAGTGAGAGAGTTTTATTTCTTCCTTCAATAAGTGGGTCAGCGCCATCTTCCAGTGAGACCACGATATCTAAATTTAAACATAATTATTATTTGCTACTACAAATAGCTTAAGGATTACATATACAGTCAAAGTTTCAAGTTCACTTGCTTGAGAGTTGTAGCTTGTACATGTAAGTGATTAGCAAACCAACTGAGACATACATAGCACTTCAAGTTCAATGGATGGCAAATGTTCCCAAATTCTCATTAGTATAATGGAGGACTAGTAACTAATAAAATAATAGTGATGATTACTTCAATGTTGCTATGGTCACTGGCATGTGACATGCACATGACTATATCCTCCCATGTAAATTAAGACCTGTTAGCAAACCATTTAGGTACTCCGCCATTGAACCTACCCACATTGGAGTCTGTTACATTGACCTCCACAGGAACTGTCATAGAAGCTGTACTGGTACAGTTCAGAGACACTGTGATGGTCACCATTTTGATTCCATCAATAACATTGGTAGAGACTCCAGAGACATTAACGCAATCTCCTTCTATACCAGACAGCATGATGCTATTCAGATCTGAAGAAAAGAAAGATAATCAGAGATAACCTTTGTTTCATAGAGAAAACAGCATTGGGCTAACAATGCCAAGTGAAAAATGATGTTTCAAATTGGGACTGAATTAATTATCTCAATTTCAATATTTATAAGGTTCACTTGCCTGACCCATTGGGACTTGCAGATAAAACCGTATCACTGAAACAAATTCTTCTTTCATCTCCCTCGAATAAGGAGACTCTAACAGGTGTCACATCTAAAACATTTCACATACTGTAATAGTGATATTTTTTGTAGCTAATTATTATATAATAATGGTAACGTATCCAGATTCTACAATGATGCAATACACTAATAGATTCAGCTTTTAACCTTTTCCAAGAGGTGAAAGAAAGCATACTGATTACTTTAATGAATTGAGCGAAGTTGTACCTTTTCCCAGAGTCTGTAACATATAGCCTAGTTTGAAATGATGTATTATGCTACTAATAGATTCACCCCTTCTGTGTGCAGTGATTACATTATGACTCCTCATGTGGTATCTTCCCTTTTGGTGGGAGCAGAGGGAGTGGGACACTTAAATGAGCCTCTTACAGTGCATGCATGCATGCATGAAAGGAACTGAAATAATATTACATTTAATAGATGGGGAAATTGGAGTTGTACAAAAGTTAGAAAAGACGTCATAGTTTTACCATCTTTGTGGGCCCACAAAAGTTTCTTTTAGAAGTAGTTTCCTATATACAGTACTTAATACTATTAGTTCAAGTTGTCTGAAAACTTATGCTCTTAACTAAACATTTGTCGTTTCCCACCTTCTAAAATTTACATAAACAATAGCATGTTACATGTATAGACCATGTATTGTTGACATAGTGTTTTTACCTCATTCTCAAACGTATTAAAAATGGACTAGCTAATGTACTGCCACAAGCACAAGGCAAATGAAATACAAACAGCTGTATGTTACTGAATCTACAGTATTTGTTTATTGCCATACAAGTGAAGATAATATGTTTGTTTTGAATTTAAGTTCCTTTTGGCTTGCGAGAGTCCCCTTTTTTTTTTTTATCACCGTCGCATACAAACTAGCCCTACAAAGAACATGTGCAGGAGGAGTTACTCATAACTCACTCCCTCTAAACTTTAGAAGGTTTTATGCATGAGTAGTCAATGAAAACAGCAGAAGATAACTAAAAAAAAATAAACAGTGCTTCCAGCTCTGAGTGACCCCATCTAACCCATAAATCGTATCACCTCTCCTTAAAGTTTTGATGGTATACAATATCTGTCTCTATTTACAATGGAAGACATTGTTAAGTAGAGCTCCCAAACTGTTTCTATGTCCTTGATCAGATGAAAGCATCTCTTCAATTCACTTCAGTTGCATAACAAATTTGTCATATGCAGTTAGCTACTTTAGTGATAGGTGGCGGCTGAAGTAGAGCTATAGTTTCTGTGGTATGTGCTTCAACTGTTTGTGCATATATGGCAAATTACTCTATTTACAAAAAAGGCACTTAGTAATTTAACTGTACTTAGATGGACATCTTCAGCTCCACAAGCCACAACAAAAAAAAACAACAACAAAAATGAAGTTACCCGAATACCAATTAGAATTTTTTTGGTTGCCAGACTGGCCAATTGCACTATTATTATTAAGGCCATACTAATATTCTCACCGCAATAATAAAGATAACATTCTTGCTCTGGTTTTACACTCACCACCATTGGCGCAAACTGGATCCACATTCACGTCACCAAATACGTAACACAATTGAAGCAACAATACGAATGCGACTATAACGCTGGCTGCGGTTGAGGCCATGATGGAGTGAAGGTCCAACACCTACGAGGAACTGACGAGGAGAGAGATTCAACTCGTTGCGCGCATTGACGTTATAATGGAATCGCAGCTGGTCGCGCGATTAACGGATACAACCGGAAACGAGTTTACTTCCTGTGTCGGTGACAACGCTACCGGATAAAATGGAGTGTCTCTACTACACCATTCTCAAAATTAATATCATAATCATTAAATAAACATACATAAGTAGTTGAAACCAATCTTAGATATTGCTGCTATCATTAAAGCATCTATAAATTTTTTCTTTCTAAGTTGTGACACAAATTTGTTACCTAGCTGTCCAGTTTAAGGCCAAATCTGTGATAAAGTACTGTGGTTGTAGTTCCTTCTACTTCTGCTAGTTTTCCTAGTAACAACTGGCCCATATCTTTCACCTCATTATACTCATGCAGCATGGCAATGTGCTCTGGCAACTCTTCTTCGCTGTATTCTTTTGATAAAGCTTCTATATCTTCTTCTACTTCCTTTTTTTCCTTTCTAAGCCCTTCTATTTCTTTATTTAAATCCTCCATACTATGAACTTTATTAAGCCTAGTACCCACCCTGTTTGAAGGGGGTACAAACTTTCTTCTTGGTGTGGAATTCAATAATGAAGAGTCATCTACTTCTTTTGAAAGATTCTTGCTCTTGGCAGGCGAAATAAAAGGAAGTCTACTCCTTTGAGATGGAGGTTGGATAGCTGTACCCTTTAACATTGAATATGACTTCTTTACTTCTGTAATGGAGGACATTTTTTTCCAATATACTCTAATAGAAGTTTCTGATTCACCTTCACCTATAATTGGTAAGTCCTTGCGAATAATTGTTTTTTCAAGCCCCAGTAATTTTTGTATTGACAATTCTTCGTCGCCTAAAAAAGAACAGACACCTCTACCTATCAATTCTCTGAGTAACACGGGTTCTGTCGCTTCAGTCTGTATATATGTAACGATATTTGTTGCTGTTTCGCTTGCATCAGTCATTATACACAAAAAAAAAATCTTGGAACCTATAACTGCAACCCTTACCTTTCCATGCACTTTGACCTCCCACAGTTCGCGCTTTAGTTACGAGCATTATTCTGCAGCCATATTTTGAATAGTGCCCAGCACAAATTTAACTCCGGTGTTTTACAAGCTTAAATTTTTGTTTTCATGATTCCAAAAAAAACAACTTCTAACGTCCCTCCTCACTAAACCTTAGTTTTCTTCACAACTCTAAGCAAAGAAGCTAGACTAAGGTGAGTTTATCTACATAGGTAGCCTACTGGATGAAATATTTGTAGCTGAGAAAAATAGGCTAACTACTGTTTTATGGCTATTCATGACTGAAATCTTATGTCAACCGTACATAGTATACATACATGTCAGATGGTAATAGAATGATTGATGATGAAATTAAAATTGAGAAAATTAAGTGAATAGTGCACTGGATTTTGTTTCATTAAGCTGCCGTGCCATTTCTAAGACTTTCTTAGCTTCTTTGTAGTTCCTTGATTGCTTGTACAGCTTCACTGCAAACAAAATAAAGTGCAGTAAAGATTATACATACATGCATGCATACATACATACACACATAATTAGGTACACTGAAACTTTATATAGTACAGAACTAGTCTACAAAGTATGCAGACACTCGGTTTAGATTTACTCTTTAAACAGATCACAAATTTCCACTTTTAATGGTAGTAGTTTATACAGCCATAACCACAGGTATAACCTCAAAGCCACATGGACAAATAAAGAAAACGTCACAATAAAACCCAACTTTCCACTCTTTAAAGTTGATACACTGTATATGTGCCTAAATACTAATAAATGATTGCAACTGCCTTTATTTTATAGCTAATATTACAATGAGTAAATTTATCATTCCTCGTTGTCAGTTCAATTCCTAGAAAGATTTGATTAACCAGAACCCAGAATTAAGTCTGATAATTGGCTGTACCAACTTGTGAAGGCCTACAGTATCAATACAATCTAAAATTCATCACCAGTACTTTAGCTCACCCAAAGTCGAGTAAGCCTCAGTATTCTGTGATCCCTGTTCCACCACAGTCCTGTATAGCTCTAATGCCCTGGAAAATAGACCCAGCTCTATGTAAGAACTGCCAAGAATATTCAGGTAAAGTGAATTTTCTCTCAATCCAAGCTCCTTCACAGAGAGCAAGTTCAGCACTTCAGTAGCCGTAGAATAGTTCTTCTTCATATAGTAGAGCTTTGCTAAGTTTTTGATGGGTCCTGAATGACTGGATTGCATAGTAAGAGCCCGGTGGAGGTAGTCTTGAGCTTCTGTCTGCATATTCAGTCTGATATTGATAGAAGCCAGAGCATAGAATGCTTCCACAAAGGAAGAGTTTGCCTGGATCACGTTGCGAAGGCTGAAAGACAATTGACAAGATGGAAATTTATTTAATCAGATTATCACGCCATGTCACTTACTACTACTACTACTATCCTGCTCATGCCATTGTCTGTCTGTCTGTCAGTCTGTTTCTCTCTCTCTCTATCTATCTATCTATCTATCTATCTATCTATCTATCTATCTATCATCTATCTATCAATCTATCTATTATCTATCTACCTACCTACCTATCTATCTATCTATCTATCTATCTATCTATCTATATATATATTATATATATTTATCTAGTGATCTATCTATCTATCTATCTATCTATCTATGCTTACAGATTACGAGATTTGACTAGTTCTTCAGCTGTAGCATTATCTTTCTCAGAAATCAGAATGCCATATTTCAGCATCGCCATTCCTTGAGTCCTATCCTCACTCAAGATGCTGGTATACAGACGTTCAGCATACAGCGAATCTCCTGCAATCTGACAAGCCTCAGCAGCATCATATCTCAAACTTAAACTACCGGGAAACAAATTAAACGTCCTCTCAAATATGGACTTGCCTTCTGCTGTCTTGTTTAACCTCAGCATTAGTGCTCCTAACATGATATAAGAGTCAGGTTCATCTGGCTCTAATTTCACGATAGTCTTCAAAGTAGAGACAGCTTCATGTAAGCGTGACCCATTCTTGCTCAGTACGTCAGCCAATGCCTGATATGTAGCTGCTCGCCGACTCCTCTTGCTTCGTGGGCCTTGACCCAGGATTCTGATTGCCTCCTTGTACATCTATGTTTAGAGTAAAAGCTGAAAATTTCTATGTAATGAATGGAATTACATTATGAAACGACTCTAGGGAAAAAAATCTATTGGTTGTCAAGAGACTAAAGAATACTCTTTGCCAGTATTGATGTCATTAAGTATGGTAAGCACATTTTCCTTATTTTCTCTGCATTTCTTCCCGAATTCCATACTCCTCTAAACTTCTCATTAGCACGTGGCATTTGAACACCTACCCATGCCATTTTGTACAATATCTAAACCAGTCAGTCTACTATTAATGTTTGAAACCTTATGCAATACAACATACCATACAGCTTATCTTTACAGATTTAAATGAAGGGAAATGTTAAAAAAAATTGTTATTTCAAAAAGCTTTTTTTTTCCAACAATACAGAAGTAAAAATATTTGGTCACCCGGAAATCAAACCCAGGACCGCTTGCTTAACATACAAGCGCTCTGCCACTGAGCCACGACAACCATTTTTAATTCTGTATTGTTTAAAAAAAAGAGAGAGAATACATCTAATGAGTAAAAGAAGGCTGAGAAAGAAATTGTGAGGTGATAAATTGCCATTATAATATTAATCAGATGAACATAAAAAAAAGTATGTCTTTAACATTTACCTTCTCAGCTTTGCTGTATCTTTCTTGTGATTGGAGGAAGCTACCATAGTTTCTGAAAGGCTGAGAGTATCTTGGAGCCATCTTGACTGCCATCACATGACACTCCTCTGCCAGACGCACATTGTTTCTATGCCCCATGTCATAGCCAAGGTTACTGAACATGAGGCCGTCAGTGGGGTATAGTTTGAGAGCATCCACATACAGATTGAATCCTGATTCCCATACTTGGTTCCGATGTACAGTCTTCACAGAGTGAGTCACTATTAAGCACAATGTTGCTAACTTTGCTAATATCTTATAAAATCTTGATATCTTGTCATAGCTGAGTATCCTCCATAACCCAACGGCTATCAGAATACAAGCACCCATTGTAGGAAGGTAAAGAACTCTTTCTGCTAATACAAATCCTACCAAGAAGAAAAGATTTGAGGATGGCAGAAATGTTATTACCGCAAGCCAAAATGAGAAATTGGTTATCCTGGCAAACTTGTTTCTCTTCTTCATGCTAGATAGACCTAGAGTTATGATTGCAATGAAAGTGATAGCTGTCCAGATATTTCTAGTATCTGAGAGGGAACTAAAGAGAGGAACTGGCCCAAACCTCCAGTCATGTCTCAACTTAGAGGGACACAAGAAAAGCCACACATTAGCAAATATGAGATGCCAATAGTAGGTTTGTCTCAGAGGTGTGGCCAATCGTTGCCCCGGGTTATCTGACCTGCAAAAACAAATAAACAAAAGTGCACTTTCCAGTCAATAACTAGGTATCTATGAAATTTCTCTAATCTCTTATACATACTACCATAAAATATAATTTAGTTTTATATTGGAAAAAAGAAGCACCTAGAAATGTTCAGTTTTGTGTGTGCATATTTTCAATATTGTGTTATAATACTTCAAATTTATAACAACCATGGGTAACCTATTTTTAATTTATTTTCTGTAAAGAGATAGCAACAAATGAATCTTCAAAGCAAGTTAAAAAAATAAACAATTTTAAACAATTTACTATTATGCAAAAAAAAAAAAGTGTATTGGGCAAGGGAGGTGAGCTACAAATTTAGATTTACCATCACTAACGGTGCTAACTGAAGTTCAATTTCCGATAGTCTAAGAGCTATTATGGGGTTTAGACAAAGTGCACAATTCTAATTGTTGGTTTCTGGAGCTCCAGAACCTTGACAAAAGTTTCAGATGGACAGATACTCAACAGCAAGCATTCTATAACTAGATGTTCAGGCCACACCCTGAATGATGACTGTCTGGTTATGACTATTCTTATTTGTCTGCCCCTCCCTTTGTTTTTGTTACCCCTTTATTATATCACTTCACACTCATTGACTATCAGACTAAACACTTATTCACACCTGGGCCCAAAGGGTCAGGTTAGGGCCCTCAGTTCAGTTGCTGTTCCTATTGTTGTTCTACTTGCTACTACTTATGTACATATCTTTAATTATAGTGCTTAAACATAATTCCTTTTTGTTTAGTGGGTGACTGTAGTTGAGCACTTAGCTAGGTTGGGTTGACTTCACAGTGCGTTTTCCTGTGCCTAACCTCTCAATTATTGTTCACTCCGAGCATGTCTAATCACTAGAGTACCATTCCAACTGCACTTTCCTTTTAATAGCTAGGTATAGGAAAACATATCCTTTCCAGAGAGGGTTAATAAGTTAAATTTATAACCTCTGCTTCAGTAGTGTGATGTTATTCTTAAACTATGACTTATGTGCTGTATGTTTAAGGTCACAGTAAGATAGTTTCATTGCTATAGAGAAAACACTTCGAGAAACCATTGTATCACAACTCACAGTGAAGACTATATTCGGATTACAGTAACCACAAGTCAAATGTATGTCTTGGTGCAATGGAGTTATAACACATTATGATATTACTTACTTGGAGAAGTTAGGGACTCCATCCATCAAAGAGATTCTCAACCCCATCACAACGATCAGGAACATAAGCATGGTACATGTTCTTACTAAAAAATGCCAGTGCTTCCTGGGCACTTCCTTAGGTCTGAATAGAACAGAACGGACCAAGTACATGCCCCTGCTCAAACTAAACTGCACAATCAAGAAAGCACTCAACCAAAAATTATTATTCATGTTTTTGCTATGTTACCTTGAGAATTATGAATGTTTCATAACTGATGCAAGCAGCCACCACTGATATGCCTTGCTCCTTGCTGAACATGGAACACAGACTCGTCAACATGGACAACAACAGCCACAACCACCCAACTGTAAAAAAGGGGAAAAAAAGGAACGGGATTAAACATTTTTCACATATCTTACTAAACTACATTGATTTGTCATAGGAGAAAAACTCTTCCATTTAAACATTTTTCACATTCTTTATACATTCATTTGATATACTCTTCCATGGGCAGATGAAGCCATTCTAGGCTCTCATCTCGTAACCTGACAATGGTTTAAAAATAAAGAAAATTATTGGAAATTAGTATGACATCAAATAACTAACAGCAACAACATCCCTACTAATTGGATTACTAAAGCAAATGAAGTTACACACCTTGCTTGCTCTTTGTAGCACGCTGATAGGCGAAGATAGTCAACATAAAGAAGATGGCACTAAGAAGTTCAGCTCTTCCTACCACACCAGCTACCTGTGAACAGATTTGATCACATAATACTAGTCAGGATTTCCAAATGAAATAGTGTTGTTCATTGTCAATGGGAAGTTCTGAAATAGGAGAGTCTATTGTACTTGACATTTTGATCTAACATTAAAATATTTTTACACTCCACTCCTTCTTGACAAGGCTAAAAAACACTGTCAATGTAGCTACAATGCAATAGATTCCTATGATGTACATACACTACAGGAACAAGATATCTTAGGTGAAAATGCACATACAGTAAAGTAGTAGTAGCAGTACAGTGACTTCCTGCACATAGTGCTTTCCTAATATTTACATGCTCTGGCTAATGTACACTTCAAAGAAGAATAAATGCCACATACTCAAAAGGTACTTCTTTGACACTGAACTAGCTACCATTCTTCACGTGAAAATTATTATAGCTATGTATAAAATAAAACATGCTTTTGGAAATCCTGACGGCGGTAGCCATTAAACTAGATATTTCACTGATTTGCCATTGTTCTTACTGCTTCAGTGTGGAGAGGATGAATTGTGTAGAGGACACCAGCAAGAGCTGCTAACCCCAGCTCCATGTTAAGGACAAAGTGAGCTATCATCACAAACAAATAGCAGACCACTGCATTGAGCAAAACATTGACGGAGTGATAGTGCATGGGTTGGTCGCCATGGATATGGTAGTTTAACTTGAAGGAGACTGAGGTGATGGGTCTGAAGGATTTGTGGCTGCTGGTGTGTTGAATGTCATCTCCCCAGAAGTCATGGAAGAGGAGATTAGACCAGGGGGAAGAAGGCAGGAGGTCCTTGTTGGCGAGTATTGCAGCCTGGTCGTCAAATACCAGTCCTGCCTTGAGGGTATTTACGTACAGTAACGCAGCAAGTACGGAGCAAGCCGCTGCAGCCAAGTGAACGGACCAGGAGCTCATAGTCGCAGCGACGTCTACAGCAAAAGCGGTATAGCTAGTTTAGTAGTCTTTTCATTAGGGTAAGCTTTCAGGAGTGTCTTGCATTCCAGTGTTGGCAAGGGCGCAGCTTCTTCTGTACGGCGACGCTTTACACTTGCACGGGCTCTGCAGCAAATTCTGAATTCTTGCTCAATGGCCTGTTTCAAGATACAGCGCCGAGATCAAATTACAAGAGGAAAGCATTCAAGCATCATTACAACTCATCCCGAACGCCTAACGAGCCACACAACTGCAATCTCCGCGCAACACAGTGCATTTGAACGGCAATCTCGTGCATCGCACGCGCGGTGACGCAGTATTTACCACAAAATAAAATAATCATCAATGAAATAATGCATTATAAAACAAATACAAACCCATACAATAGCAATTTGATGTAGGGTAACTTAAATTGGAAGTATGAATAATTGTCTATAACACCAAGTCTTTAAAATAGCTTTCAACGGAATTGAACAGCACTGACTCGAAGACCAATGCAATCTTTACCCACTTCAGATACCTAAAAATAAAAAATAAATAAAAATAAAAACAACAACAAAAAAATACAGCACATATATACACACACACACATAACATCAGGTACTAGTAAAAGTGAATACTCTCTAAGATCAATGATCTTTCAAATCTCATTAATTATGTCACAAAGTTTCAATATTGTAAATAACAAACAAACAAACAAACAAGCAAAAAACAAAGCAAGAAATAAAAATTCAACCACAATTAATCACTTGAATAATGCAGCCACTTATTAAGATTTCTCACACCCTTCATTTAGCAAGAAGACTTACCTGGCAAATTTTGCACAAGCTTCCCTTGACCTCAGGGACATAGCTCACAATACAGAGAGGACACTTCTCCTGAGGCTTCCCTCTGAAAATCAACACATGTCACAAGACAAGTCATTTCAAGCAAATCTCTTTCTCCGTGAAACCTTCACACTGCAGATTCCCCAAGATACATGCACACCTTTCTCTCATGACAACTGGCCGACAAGACCGTTTCAAACAAAAAATAATAATATAATGATAATGGAGCTTGTCTCTCGCATACAAGACAGATATCTACTGCAACACCTTCCAACACGTCCATAAGTGGCCAGCCAAATCCTGTCCACTCAAGCTAGCATTTGGGCAGACATTTTCCTCAAGCATCACACATATTAATTCCACCCTCCACCCACCCACACACACACACCTATAAATTGGCTTGTAGGTGCTGGCGCAGAGAGTGAAAGGATTATGTTGATCGTACTGGAGCTTGTGAGCATCCGTGGGCATCTTGTCACACAACTGGAGCATCTTGCGAGTCTATACATACAGAGAAATACATGCATGCATGTAGACACAGTTACATACATGTGCAATACATCACATACTGCTGAGCTAGGAATAGGAAGCATCACACATTGATGGGAACTTTGGGTTGTAGAATGAATTGATTGAACAGATGAGAGAGAAGAGTATGTACATGTGAATGGAGGCCAAGATCTAATAAAGACTTGCAATACAACATTTACCACACTGGTCAAGTCACATGAAAAGTACCACGACACTTTGTCCAATCAGATTTTTTTTTTTGCTTGATAAGTATAAACATACCAATCTACAAAACTATCAAAGAACTACAAAGAACAAAAGAGACTTACCTGTGCGGCTACATCAGACTTTGGACCAAGTTCCAACAACCTACGGGCAAAAGAAGACGCCCCTTGGTAGTTCTTTATCTATTCAAGCATACATATAATATTATAGTAATATTCCACAGCAGGAACACACACACACACACACACACACACACACACTTGCCTTGTAAAACAGGTTGAGAGCAGTTCTGAGCGTAAGGATGAGATGGACTGGCTGGAGGTCACAGTGCGTGAAATATGCTGCCATCTGATAGCACACACACACACACACACACACACACATACCTGATAACACCATCTCTTGTTACATAATGCTCAACTTCCATATAAATATGCACACACTTGTCTTGTGGCATGTAAAGTGCTTACCTCACATTGTCTCTTCTGTTGCTCCAAATTACCCTAAGGAAAAATAACACCACAGGGAAGAAATGATACAGCATACACGAATAGGTCTAGGAAAATTGCAGCTACATAAACAGTTAGGATACCAAATGTGGTATTAATTGTCAACAACTGACAATTGCAATACTATAGAACTGTACATTCATTGAAAATGTTTCTGTGAGCATATCATGTTGAATACAATACAAGCAATCTCTGTCAACAATAACAACAACAACAACTATACAATAAAAATAATATAACAACAACAAATATAGGGCTACAAATTTTCAGCAGAAACAACCAGTGAACTTCAGCACAAAGTCAAAATATTGAAATAGTTACGTTAAAATTTCTCAGAAACTAGCCTCATATTTCAAGTTATGAATGTATATGTGCAAGCTTCACCTTAGGCAATTCTTTTCGGTGAACTTCCATGGACAAACCAAGTATGTACTCCCTACATATCGTCATTAACTGTTGAGCCTACACACACACACACACACACACACACACACACACAATTTTCAACCAAAGGTATGATAATTGATGACACAGTCCCACACAGTGTTAAAAAACTGAGCTATCTTTTCTCATAACAAAAAAAAAAATTCTATTTAGGGAAGTTTAGACTTGGACATAAAAGAAGGTTGTGTGTGGAGGAAAAATTCCTATCTAATCCAATCCATAGGTGATTCCCAGCTCACACACATGTTTTGATCAAATACCGCCAGCGATGTTGTTAAAAGAGTATTGGCATAGAACTATAAAACTTTTAATGTAGCTTCTTGACCTCCAGACTGCCAACAAAGAAAACAAGTCTGCACTCTTTCACCCTTCTCTCTCTCTCTCTCTCTCTCTCTTTCTCTTTCTCTGTCTTAGTCCTCCACTAACCTCAGCCACTTCAGATTTGTTGTCTACCACAAGAAGTGTCACACTCAACAGGATGTTCCTGAACTTCACGATGGCATCCTGAAACTTGCCTGAGGTGGTGGAATGATAGGCACTCTGACACACACACACACACACACACGGTGAGAATGGTCACGTTAGGAAAATCTAGCATACCTGCAGTCTCTGGACCAGAGATTCCAGCTGTAGGGGCTTCGATGGCAGACCACCTCTGGCTCCTGCCTCCTGCCTGCACAGAAGGAATAAAACACACAATAGCAATACACAGAACCACTTCACAATTTCTTCCTCAGCCTTCTTTTACTCATTATATAATCGTCATCTTTCTCAAGTATTTGCAAGCCCTCTAGCACTAGGTGATAAAACCTAACATAGTGTGGCTCCATTTTACACACCCAGGTTCCCCTAGCTTGCAGCAAACAGTACTCTCAGGTTTTTAACCATGACAAAATTCTGAATATAGAACCAGACAGACAAAACTTGCATACATTCTGTGGCATCTAGAAACTGAGCGAAAGAGAACAATTGGAATACATATATGTCTGAATATGTCTTGTCAGACATATACTCATGGCTGGTCCGTCAAAAAACTTAACTATCATTTCAACGATCCCAAACAATACATAATCAACAAAAGATTACAAGAAAGGGTATGAGATTTGGCAAGTGGAAGAGGGTTCACTGGCTTCTGAATAATTACCTAAATGAGTCCGTGGCCTGATAGTTATCGAGTTCTGATACCATAACAGGCTGTTATTTTATATTCAACTCACCAATACACACACACACACACACACACACACACACACACCAATACATACCAGTTTCTGTGCATGTAGCCAAACAGAGGCGGCAATAGGGGTGTGGCTGTGAAGCACACTCGACTGCTGATGTATGATGTTTGGAAGAGTGCACGGTACGGCTCAAACTCAACCACACCCACTTGATCATGAAGTAGCTAAAAATAAATAAAATTTTCCCCTTCAATATTCGGACCATTATACAAAATCTAGACCTTCACTAAAGAATAAAGATATGAAAAATGCAATGCTGTAAATTGCAAGTGAACAAATTGGTTTTATAAATTTCAGTTTGCAATACAAAGCAATCTATCACTACTAAATAAAAATAGGCACAACAATGACTACAAAAACAATATTTAGGTAAGAATAGTTTGTTAGTTTTTACTTAAAGAATTGGTCATATTAATAGACAAGGTAAGCTAATATATCAATACACATTACGATAGAGGAGTACTACAGCAACCACACCAGACAAACTTCTTACCCTCATGCCAGTGTCATAAGACCCAGCAGAAACATGGTCACCAGGCAACTGTGAGTTGTTCACCCAAACCTAATAATCATAAAAAAATAAAAAAATAAAAATTATGAGGGATAAACAACTGATATTAACGCAACACATGAGCATACTCTAAAATATACATCAATTCAGGCTCCTATCTAGATGTTTTGTTTGGGAAGAAAGGAAGGGTATATTTGTCCTATTTCTTTGTGCCCCCAAGGTCCCACATGATTTGTTCGAATAATAGTACACACCCTCATACGTTGTGCAACCAAAACTTTAGACGACCATTACCCAATAATCTGCAGCATGCCTGTTCGTGCTACTTCTGCTCGTCCACTTGTCTTATAGCGAATGACCTATCTGTGACTCCAATACCCAACTTAACACCACATGGGGGATAAATGATGAGTGAATAAGAAATCAAAAAAAAAAACTTGGCGAAAATAAGTTGGGGGATTGCACGTGCCACAATACCAATTACACAATTATCTGAATATTCAAAACTGTAACCATGCTTTATAATAGTTCAATGCATAAGGATGGTGAACAAAAAATCACATGCAATCCATTCAAGGAAATATGGTCTCTCTCTTCCCCCCCCCCCCCCCTCTCCCTCCCTCTCTCTCTCTCTCTCTATATATATATATATAATTGCACTGATCTAGTGACTCACCTGAGCTTGACTAGTGCCCTTGGTGGGAGGCACATAATAGCCATCTGTCCCGGTATCCCCTTTACCTAATTCCACTTCCTATACAACACAACAACAGTAATAAAAACCTGACACACTGTAATCACATGCAAGCAAGCAACAGACAGACAAGACAGTTTCAGGGCACAGTCTGGGAAAGTCTGGGAAAGTCTGTGGAGGTCATAAGTGTCAAGATGGACCAGAATGGGCACCAAAAATTAAAATGGGAGTGGCCTTCTAACCAGGGGGGCGGGGTAGTTAGTTAAAGTCACCACACCCAACCAGAAGATAAGATTAGCTCACTCCTTGTCACCACTAGCTACAGCCAATTACTGGACTTACCAAGTCAGGTGGCAATTCTAACTCATCATCCTCTACCTCCCATCCTCCACCTTCCTCTCCTTCCATCACTTCATCATCATCATCCTTGGTTTCTACGATAGCTCCATCTGTAGTCATGGCAACATAATAATGATAATTAATGAAGCATCCAGTCACTTTATCCCAATTAACCCTCATCACACAAGAAGGCTACAGAACTCATTACACAAGAAGGCTACAGAACTCATTGTGTCAATCAGTCAGGTCATTCAACGGCAGATCTCAACAACTCTAACTCACATTCTGGAGGCTCATGCGGTATATATATAAGTATTTTCACTGTCTAGTCAACACATACACACACACACACACACACCTTCATCAATAATGAGCTCATCTTCATCACCCCACCCTGCAACTTCTTCGTCCGCGACCTCCACTTTAAGACCAGCGCCTCCTGTTTCAAAAAGAGAATTAACTATCCCACATCACATCAGAAATAAAAATGATTAAAGAATGTTCTGTCCAAAGGAACTAATCATTATTATTATGTTGTTGTTTTTAACTGAGTGTGTCACCTACATAATCATGTTCATCTGAGATACATCAGGAGCTAATAGTTGTGCTTATAAGTATACTAGGAGTTGAATTTAGAGCCTTAAACATAGTTAGTAAACACAGACGATGCAAATGTTCCTGCTCCAGTTTAAAAGTATCATCTACTTCTAATATTGTGCCAAATTAGTTTCCTCTAAAATTTGGCCTAGAAATTCCCATTCATGACTTTTAAAATTCCCTCTCTCCCAATCACCTCACAGGCTCGTGTAAATAAAGGGAGATGATAAATTGAAAAAAAATTTAAAAATGATAATAACAGAAGATGTGCATAACTAGCACTGGTGTTCAGCCAGGGATATTTACCCTTTGTGGACATGTTGTCAAAGAATCCCCTGGACATGGTGAGCAGAGGCCAATTAGTCTCTATCTGCATGATGGGGGGAGGAGGCTGGAGGAGCTTGGCACTGGGGTGCACCTCAGGCAACTACACACACACACACACACACACACACACACACACACACACACACACACACATACACACACACACACACACACACACATACACACACACACACACACACACACACACAAACACACACACAGTTAGCCCTAGTACCAATTCATAATTCACAGCATGTTAAAACTAGCATGCTTCAGCACAAACGATGAGCTATGCCAGGGTATTCTTTAGAACCAAACTTGAGAGGGATCAAATCAACAATTTGGAAATTTCAGGGAGGTTTCTCATTTCCATAAAATTGATGAGAATTTTGTGTCAATTGTCATCCTAAAGGTCATAACAAATTTTCAGGGGGGAGGGGGCATAACCATTTTTAGAAGGGGAAAATGCTCTCTTAAAAAGGCCTAAAAATCCCTGTATGCTTAAATTCATAGGAAGGCACTAAATAACTACATGTATGATTTCATTCCTGTTCTCAGAATAAATGTCATATGATTAATGAGAGCTTACTAAGAGCTACAAATGACAGGTAAATGTACACAAGCTGTCTTTAAAAAAAATTCTACAGTGTTTAATTTCCTGTATTCTTGATGCCAAAGACCAGTGATCATCAGACACACTAAAGTCCTCAGTGTATTCCAGAATGCTGAAATCTAAGTGCATTAGCCTGTAAGGTGCTGAGTGACTGCACACGCGGAGCAGTACTTACTTTTTGAATGAACTTCGCGCGAGTGTTGTATAGTTTCTCCTAAATTTCCAGTCCTACCTGGCGTTATGGCTAATGTTTGTAATGGTGTACACTCAATCTCTTCTTATCCAGGCACCTTGAGACCGGAGGGTGCCCGTATTTCAGAAACGCCCATTACTCAGGGAAAGACTATAGTTTTCTCCAACTACACATTGAGACAACACTTTTCAAGATGTTAAAGGCTTTTTTTTTTCCACCATCTTTCACTTGCAACCCTCAATAGGCTACTCTAAAATTCTCTGGAACTAGAAATAACTTTCTTGCACTGCCGAGATTGGTAATGGTAGTCAAATTAGCAAACTTGCGAGGTAAGAATTGAGTGACTGACTTGTGCCCGGTATAGAGGCGTCTGGGTAAGAGGGGATAGTGTATTGAATTTTGTAGTTGACAACTGACTAAGTAAATTAAATTTCAAGGCATCTGAAGTGTTAGCCTGCTTTGTTAAGCCCAAAAGCCATTACCAAATGATCATCAAATTCATTTGCTACACCGCACTACTAATATGCCACACATACATTAATATATACATTACATATTATGTTACAGATCATTTTCAAACTAAAAGCCCATTTTAAAATGGTCTGGGCCATTTTAAAACAGGCCAGCCCATTTTAAAACAGCCTGGCTCCAAACTAGCCACAAATGTTGCTGGTCTTACAGTGGTGATGTACAATTAAAACCAAGAGCAGTCTTCACCTGAAAGTCAGGCAGGCTCCTAACTAGCAACCAGATACAAAGTCTGCTCTGGTATTAAAGAGCACAAACCATGAGTCTATTGTTTGTTGAATCCAGTTCCCCACAAATTGTAAGAGGGGAACATATGGGGTAATTAGGAAATATCTGGGAGAAAACGTCATAGAAGTATAAACAACCTTAAAAAACAGTAAATAAAAATTTCAAAGATATGTTTTAGTGGTTCCAAAGTTTCAGATGCAAGCCTAGCTAATGTCAAATTCGTTGTTGTTAATGTTCACACCAATCAGATGTTAAATCACTCTGACAAATGTGTTGTCTTGTCACCTTTGAGAAATAATGTCACTGTTCCTGTTTCAATTCCATAGACGTAATATTATTTCCCCATATTTTTAGTGGCCTTTCTGTAATGAATCTGTTGTGCACAGAGCTAGCTGGAAAAAGAGATTACTCTGAGCAACATAATTCATTAACATCTAACTTGTTGTTTGTTGATCTTTGTATCTGTGTGGGTGAATACTTTAGTGGGACCAAGAGGGTGTTCAAATTTGTGAAATGTTTGGTTTGAAGAAAAAAAACTCATTACATATTTATGCATTTCTCACATTGTAATTTGTGTACTTACCTGTCTTTTTTTCCTTTTTTGTCTGACCATGAGAACATAGCCATGTCTACTGAATGACCTTGCCAATCTTATAGGTTTTCACCCTAGATGACGGCGACCCACCTTACTCAGCGTTCGTTAATGCTCTAATAGATTGATAGACTGTAGCCCTTCCTATAATTATAATGGTATAACTACTCTGTATTCCTGTAGAAGATTAACAAACTTTTTAAAAGACTATCTGTTTTATTTCAATATTTGTATGAGTAATAGCACGGGTAACCGTGCTGTTCGGGATTAATAGCACGAGTAACGCGATTGAAATAGCACGAGGCGAAGCCGAGTGCTATTTCAATTGCTTTACAAGTGCTATTGATCCCTAATAGCACAGATTACCCGTGCTATCACTCGCTAATAGTAGGCCAGCTTTTTAAAAAGTCTTTTGCAAATTGTAGCTAGCTACACTGTATTGTTCACTCACTATCTCCTTATTTCAGTATTAGCTTCCGCTGGAACTTTCTTTCCATCGTACTCCTAATCTGTTGTAAAACATTCCGTCTAATACGGGTAGAGGTTCTGTGGTAGAGAATGACGTTGTCTCCAACTAGAAACTACTCGAACTGTACGTTTCCAAGGTTAACGCTCTACACGTGCGCACTTACCCGTACTATTTCACTTAACTACCGAGGTATTTCACTTAGTTTCCACTTAGTTACCAAGGTATTTCAATTAGTTACACGCTATTTCACTTTCCCCGTGCGATGTCAATTGAACAGCGATTTTTCCCATACATTTTGAATGGGCAACTTACGCGCCATACTATTATTTTTAAAATAGTTCTATTCAGAAAAAAAATTTACGAACACACAAGAGTTCTGTGTCTTGGGTCTGCTTTGGCAACTGCCCTATTTACATTTAGCAGTTGTTTTGTTTTGTTTTTGTTTTTGTTTTTGTTTTTTTGTTTTTGCCAGGTTTACTATCTGACTCGTTTTAATGATCTGATTCTTTTAAAAAGGGTTTGACACCCTTCGAAATGGTTTGAATAATTTGACCAGCCTGTTATAAAATAGTCTGGCCAGTGGCCTGGCCTGTTTTAAAACAGTCTGAGGTTAAGAAATGGTCTGGCCCATTTTAAAACGGTCTGGCCCGTTTTAAAACGGCTAGACCATTTTAAAACAGTCCAAGTTTGTAATTGGTCTGTAACATATTTACACCATTGGCTCAAATTTCTCCACCCCTGATAGTGTCTCGCTTCACTCTGCTCACCAATTAATTAGCCACCAAAGATAAAAGACAGCACAGTGTGATACAATTATCAAGCTAATGTCCTTCAGCATACCTTATCCAGTCTAGAGCTGAGAGTTTCAGCAATGGCGTCCGCCTCTTCTTGTAGTCCATGAGTAGCAGCAGTCAAATATGCCAGAGAGTCTACACAATAGCAACACCATTGATAACAATTCAGGCATTCCTCACCGCCAGACAACATTCAAACCATTGCAGCAAGTCTAAATGTCATGTGACCAAAGTTTGAAATGATGCTAACACAACATTGAAGTACACTTGCATTATACAGCAGGATACAATAGAGAACCACTTCATATGTATACGTATATACATAGAACTTCCAATCTTACTGGGTGTGTAGGTGTGTAGGTCTGATTTAAACTAGCAAATCGAAGGGTTTTGAATAGATATGGCTATTCAATAGTCACCTGTCAGAATTTTAAGGTACAAAAAAAAATAAAATAAATTAAGCATGGACCCTTTACCGTATACTTGACCTCCCACCCTATTTATCGTCTACCACTCTTCCTCCCCGTCCATCCTCCCCTCCTCCCCCCAATCTCCTCACCTTGTCCCACAGCTTTCAGTATCTTCACTCTCTCTGCCACATCTCCAGTGAACAGAGCATTATGATACTGACTGCTTACATCCTTCCTGATCTCAGCTGGAAGTAATAAATAAACAAACAAATAAATAAATAATACAAATAAGTAATAGATTAATTAAGTTTAAGTGAATATCATCTCTTCAATTTATAATACGTTGTAAATACAAAGAATTCTACTCTCTTGCCAATGTACAATCTTTTTTTTTCTTCTTTTCACAAGGGAAAGATTCCTTCCCATATACCTGAGCACTCTGTCTGTCCTCCTCCTCCATCCCTTCAACTAAACTGCTTAAATAAATAAAACATCCGATCTCACCTATCTTTATCATTTTCTTGAGCTTCTCCATGTTTCCTGTGATCAGGTAAAGGAAGGACAGGCGATCAAAGTTCTTAGTTCTCTGGTAGGCCATCTCCACCACCTAACACAGACACACGCAGACAAACATCGAGTTTCAACACTAGTTTGTATGGCAGCAGTGATAGTGTCATGCTCCAAGCTCACCATGTGGTTTCCCTGAGCCAGTGCAGCAGAGGCCAGATTCTCCCAGCAAGCCTTGTCATCCAACGTACGCGCAGCTTCAACGGCTGTCTACAACACATGCACAAACAAACAACAGCAGTAACACACACAGAATACTGTCTACAACACATGCACAAACAAACAACAGCAGTAACACACACAGAATACTGTCTACAACACATGCACAAACAAACAACAGCAGTAACACACACAGAATTCTTGGCAGTATGCAATTATCTTGCAACCGCTAGTGGTTATGCACACCCACTAAGCAGGCACAGTGAGCCGTGCAAGCAAAGCTCCTGGAACCGGGCTAGGAACTCGCAGGAAAACAGACCTTTCCTCACAGCAAGTGGTGTGGGCACCTGAAGTTCCACCTGGACCATTGCTGTTTCATGAGAAAAATGCCTTGAATTTGCACCCCAGCAAATGCCAGGTACCCAATCACAGCTGGGTAGATGGAAAATTGCCTGAGTTGGGCTTGAACTCAGGGACCTCAGGCCCTGAGTCCAGGACACACCACTACACCAAACAGACACCACACTTGGCAGTAACTAATACAGCAATCTGACAGTTCAGCCAATCCCTGCTATCTACAAGGATTTCTGGAAACCTCAAAGAAAGAATAAAATAAAATAAATAAATAATAAGACCCACCCACCTTCACACCTACTTACACATACACACACATGCACATACACACACACGCATGCATAAGCACACACATACCTCTATGTGACCGCACTCCAGTGCTAGAGAGAACCTGGTCCGCTGATCCTTCACAAAGTGAAGGGCAACCTGAAAACAGATGAAGACAGTAAAATATCAATGTTGCTGAAAACACAGAGCCCCCAACACTTACTTCAGGGTAGCCTTTCTTCTGGAGGTAAGCAATGATAGACTGGCCAACTAACTTGGAGTTCTTCACCATATGCAGCACCTATAGGACCAACACAGATACAGTAATGAGAGACTTTTGGTAAGGGATATCTCTAAATGCTATTTGGTAAGGGATGTAACTGAATATATTGAACAAGGGAACCTCACCCAACAGGGTAGATCATATTTAGTTAGTCACAGACAAGCATCGACTTCTCGTTACATTGCGTTAGTATTTATTATATACAACATCAGCTGTTAAAACAGAGAAAAACTGAATTATTGAAACAACAATATACTTCCTGTTTATAGACAAAAATAGATAGTGGTTGCCCTGAAACCAAAGACGCCTTTCCTTTTACTTATTTATTTTAAAGTGTGAACAGAACATTTATCTCAATGCACTAGGTGAAAACTGAAATATCCTGCAATGTCGCACACTGTAGGAAATGTATGTATCCTATACCTATACCACATGATAGAACCACATTTCCTACAGCTATGATATGTGGCTCTATCCTACGTAGTATAGATGTAGGATAGGTACATTTCCTACAGTGTGGGACATAAATTTTCAGTTTTAGCCTAGTGATGGTCAACTCACTTCATCATATTTCTGATTGATGAGGGCCAGCTTGAATTTGTACTCGGTGGGGTCGATGGTGAGGACTCTAGTCTTGCAGTCTCTGTCCAGGCAGTACACACTGCTGCCCTTCACCATGGTGATGTAGATGGGAAGGTCCAGAGTTCGGATAATGCCATGGTCACTGCATAGCATATGAATCAGTTCATAATACTAGCACATTATGGATACTTACGTTAATATAACCAACCAATTAACAATTAAAAACAAAAATGATAATAACAACTAAATAAACATTGGATAGCACAACAAAAAAAAGTCGCAAGCCTACAAATAAATGCTAAATTAATGCTTTTTAATCTAAAAGATAAGTCTCCAATGAATTTCTATACAACATACGCCAGATGACATTATCTCAAGGGAAAAATGCTGTAGCATATATAGTCTGCCAGCTATGCATACGTGTGATGCTGACCAGAAAAACCTCAAGGTCCCCAAATCCCATTTATAATAATAACAACAACAAAAATAATAAACCACTAGTCCTTCGTTTTATCAGTGATTTTATGACATATCAAAGTTTCCACAAACTTCCTCCCCTTCTAATTACCCCCGTTCCAAGCCCCTCCCTCCCTCCACTCACCCATTAGTGAGGGCGTATTTGATGTGGTTGCTGGTGGTATAGATGAGGACGCCATGCTCATCCCAGCCTGCACTCTTCAGCCGCATGTTCTCGTTAACAGAACAGATGCTCTGCAGCTTACGGTTGCAAATATTCAGACCTAGAAGAATACAGAAACATTTATACAAGTGGGAAATCACACACGTACACACCCATTCAATTCACTGGACTAAATAATCATTGATTTCAAACTTTTTTCTTCTGTATTTTCTCTCCCCCCCCCCCCCCCCCACACCCCCCCCCCCACACACACACACACCCAACCTCTCTCTCTCAAAAGATTAGGTCTTGCTGATGTACATCTTCCAACTTACAGTTCCTGCCCAGTAGAGCCACATGAGACATGTCTGGAGACCACACCACGTGCTTCACCTTGGAGATACGCACATTGTTGATGGCTCTACGTAAACAGTGAAAATTGTACCGCTCAGTGGACTGGTAAAGGGTTTATCACGGAGACCCAGAGGTGGAATGAGGGAACTTACAGTTTCTGCTGCACATCAAACAGCGTGACCGAGTCATTGTCTCGCAGCAGAAGGTGGCCAGTGCCAGCATAGAAGATGGAGTCACATGGAGGACACTGAACCTTCTTGGTCACCTCGTTGCGAAGGTTCTTGATAGTGAGCTAAATCAAAACAATGGAAGATGGTTAGTGGTGGTTGTCTTGCTGAGACCTCCTTATAATACATTTAGACTTGCCATTGACAAAATAACCAAACTGGATAATGCATACCAAAAAAAGGAAGTGTCAACTTCCACCAATACCACAGGGTTCTATCTGGGGAAGGGGGGGAGTTTTTTCCCCTCAAATTTCCTGGTTTCTCCCCTACCATACTGTATGCAGTATGCAGTTAGGCTGGACCCAAAATTATAGCACTTAGCTCAAATTAATTTCATGGTAAATTATTCTCAATGATTTAAAGAAAAATTATCTTTTTTGCCTTGTAACTATGTATAAGGCAGTGGACTTGCTTAATTTTCTAAAACCGTGAATACCTGATGCATCTTGTCCAGGACAGCAAACCTATTTCTAGCCAGCCATACAGCCGTCAACCCTGCTGACCTTTTACCTTCAATAACTACACACACAAGATAATTTTCAATACAAGAAGCGTGTCTGAGATACTTACACTCAGGGTTAGAAGGGTCTGTCTTCTTGGGCACTTGAAACAACTCATAGTAGGCATTGTCCACATTCGTGGTGTTCTAGACAACATCACAACACACGTAAGAGGACGAGAAATACTGTATATACTTATGTTAGCACTGATAGATTAATTTAGAAACCAAACTGGGGTGGGTGTGGTTGGATCTCAATCCAACCCTAGACTGATTCTACAGACTGCAGTCACTAGGACTCCCTTTTTAATTATCTATCAACTCCTGGTAATAACCATGCAGTAATTAAAACAATATGTCTAATATGTACTTATCTTCAACCATTCATAGCTTCGTAAAACTGAACACCTATGTAAATGTTACTAAGGTTGTCAAAATTTTCAGACAGTTATTGGAAATGGAATACCTATATATTATGAATGGCGCTCAGTGACCCTTTATTGTTCTCTAGCAAGTTGGCAGTAGCTTACCGAGCAGAGCAGAATGGCATTCTCTGCAGGGTTGTAGGCCAGAATGTGAGGAGACGAACGATACTGAGCACTGCCACTTCTAAACAAACAAATACACACACACAAACACATGCACTCACACAGTAATGTATGTGACATGGTGAAATAGTCCACTAAGCCACACCCACCTCCTGACTGCCATAACTGGAATATCCTTGGACGTTCCGAACTCATAGCGTCTAAGAAACCGATCCTAGTGAGAAAGACAGATCAATAAACATTAATTCCAAGTCTGGTAGTATATTCAGAGTTAAAATATTTTCTGTATACCTTGACATAGTAGAGTGATGACTGGTGCACAGTGTAGGCAGGTCTCTCTCGCTCCAGTTTGAACACTATCATTCCATTATCATGACCTGTGCAGTGGAGGAAGAAACAATTACTTATTCACTACCTTCTGCACCAGAATATAGCCTCACTTGGAAATTACTAATAATATTGTTTGGTTCATCTTTTTTTTACTTATTACTTTTATTTATTTATATATTTATAATTATATTTATTCATTCAGTTAGGGAGTATTAGATGAAACTGGCTTACTTTTTTCAAACAAAATATGTACCAGGGATTTTTAGGCCTTTTTAGGGAGCATTTTCCCCCACTGAAAATGGTTTCCCTCCCACTCCCCCCCTGAAAATTATTATGACCTTCATGGTGACATTTGCCACAACTTTTTCATCAATTTCATGGTGATTATGCCACCTCTGACAATTCAAAAATAGGTGATTTGACCCCTCTCTAGTTTTGCTATAAAAATACGCTGACGTAATTATCCATAGACTTTCAAGAGACTGGCTATAGCACTGCAAGGACGATCCACTACGCCTTACCAGCTGCAAACATGTTCAAGGATGGGTGCGCAGCAATGGTCCAGAATCTGTCAGACTCACGACGAAACGTCTGCACGCACGATCTGATGCAGAGTAACAGCACACGCACACACAAATTTGAAACAAGTACATTAATTAAATGAATGGACTGATAAATTTTGTGCTATTGATAATCAGTTTCCTCCTCACAAGAATGCACAATCTCCTCACCTCTTGGCAGTGTCCCAGACTCGAATACTGCGATCCTCTGAGTTGCCTGCATGACACAACACAATTACAGCACTGTTTACTACAACATAACCACACCCACTGATTATTTACAACAAGTTTGCCAAAATTACATTAAACAAATAAAAACAAAACTCACTGTAACAAAAAGCAAACCAAATAAAAGTTAAAAAAATATCAAAATATATAAGTACACATTCGATACATCCAACCTTTCATTAAGAGTGGGCTCTAACTGGAAAGTTCTAGGACAAGTGACTTACTGAGGATCAGGTCTTGTCTGGGGTGGAAGAGGACACAGGAGACATTGTTATAATGGCCTCGACACGTATCCACCTCCCAAGCCTTAGAATCTAGGACAACAAACAAACATCACCAGTTGAGATCAGTTGGTCAATAAATAATGTAGAACATCTGATAGTGAACCTCTAACAAGCAATCACCTCTGTTTAGCAAGCCTCTTTCAATAGAAAACATATTGCTTATCACCTCTTAAAGCAAACAGCCTCCGATTTGTGAACTGAAAGCCCTGGTCTCACACTGTTCTCAGTTGGGAAGTTTTACTGTATTCAATGACAGAAATATTATACTCATTGTGACACTTCATAAGAAATCAGAAGCAGATTGAACAATTGTCATGACTTCTGTAACCTCAGTATAGGACACTTACACTATAGTATTATTTGTAGTTCAAATTTTTTTTGACTCCTTGAGGTTTGAAGCCTGGTGAAGATCATTGAATTTTGAATTAACACGACGGAGATTGTTAAAAATGAATATACTTTATGTGTATGCTATTAACGTAGTCAAGGAAATCTCTCTATTATTATAAGATGGAGATTACAGAATTATAAAGTTTCCCACTCTAGTGGCTTGTGTTTACCGTTCATCCTCCACATCTTGACCTGGCGGTCATCAGCAGCTGATAGCAGGAGAGGCAGAGTGGGGTGAAAAGAAACCCAGTTCACTCCTCTGTCGTGACCCTACACAGTATCACAATAACTTCAACAACTGCTACTATTCTAAAGGATACTACAATAGCCTCCAAATACTACAGTAGAAATGAGGCTAAGGTCAGAGATTATAGCAAAGTACTTTGGATTTGGTTGGCAAGTATCTAAACTACATACTCACGGACATTTTTTGTTCCAACTAAATCTCTAAGATAATAAAAAAATAAAAGCTTTCACAAAGCTACAGCACAGTAACACTTTCACCTTGATAATGGTGATAATACTATTAAATGTAGAGCTATAAAAAAAGAGGGAACCTTTATTCTAGCTACCGCCATAAAATACTAAAAATACATGGTTCTTCCTTACTTCCATGACATGCTTGACAACGGCATCCGAGGTACCAAACAGATCCGTGCCCTGAGAGCGGAGTCTATCCTCAATGCCCTGCACGCCGGGAGCTACGGTCTTCTTGCGCAAGCCAGAGATGTCCCATATTCTGACAGTCTGGTCAAGAGAGGCGGAGGCCACCAGGTCCTCCGTGGGGTGGAACTGGGCACACATCACGTAGTGGTTGTGCCCTGTCAGAACACTGGGAGAGTACAATAACAAATGCCCTTTTCAATGCGTGATAAATAAAGTAACAAACATGCACACACTCTACAAAGGATTCTATAATTTATCAAGAGAGGCGGAGGCCACCAGGTCCTCCGTGGGGTGGAACTGGACACACATCACGTAGTGGTTGTGCCCTGTCAGAACACTGGGAGAGTACAATAACAAATGCCCTTTTCAACGCGTGATAAATAAAGTAACAAACATGCACACACTCTACAAAGGATTCTATAATTATGATGTATAACTTTTACGACTCTTAATTTTTTCAAGCACACAACATTGAAACCGGAATTTGTTGTTAACTATGCCATCTTTGGCCTATTGATCGTGATGACCCCTTACCAAATACAGGTGCGGGATTGCCAGTTCCATACACGAATGGTCTGGTCATCAGAAGCACTGATTATCCATGGGTATTCCTAACACACACACACACACACACACACACACACACAAAACAGAGTAAGTAGTCATAATAAACTCAATTTAGGGATGCACTGAGGAAGGGAAATTAAATTAACTAGCAAGTACACCACCACACAGTGACGCTTGACGTATTGCAAAGTAAGAATGCAGTAGCACAAGTTATCTTGCTCAGTTCTCTGCCATTGGTTAAGGTTACTTAAGTTTCCCTCTCCTGCTCTTTTTTTCTGAACTATCTCCTCAGCTTTTCTTATCCTCCACCTTTCCTTTCTTCAGCTCTTTCTACCTCTCCTGCTTCTTTTAAAATTAATTGCCTCTTTCGTACTTTCACCTTCCTTTTGAAACCTACAGCGCCTTCTCCCTTGCCTACTATTACACCCGCTTTTTTTTTTTAAAGTCACTGAATGTGACGCTTTACCATTCATGCAATGATGATGCTTTACCAAACTGTTAAGCTCATGAATTATTCACGAGTACACACCGTCAATCATTACTGACACACAAACGTATTATTATATAGATTAGTTACCTTGAATAAGTTGGTAGCCTATGTATAGTTTTCTATATGTACAAGAAGTCCTTAAGACTCTCGTGGACCAACCACAGTCATTGCCAGAGTCAGTAAAAGGCAGTGGTTATTGCATAAAACATCACCAAGTACAGTACACTATCTGTATCTTACTTACTAAAACTTGTGCATCACAACCCCAATAATTATAGTATCCACACTTCCACAATCTTGGCCACCCCTTTCCCAAGTCCAGTCCTCAGTACAAAGTCTCGCCACTACTAAATGCTGTGTATCCCAGTACCTTGTGGAAGAAAGTGGTCCTGATGTAGTCAAGGTGGCCTAGCAGAGTGAACAGACACTTCTTCTGCTTGTAATTCCAAACCTTTTACATGTACAACAAAAATCACTGAATGTAACATAGTCATAACCCAATAGTATGCCATCAGTATTCCAAGTGGTCTTATTTAATATATTTATATATACATATTATAATGATACTATATATGTGACCGTCTACAGGAAAACCGGGCGCAACGCGGCACCCTTCGAAAAAAATTTTTTTGCACTTACATAGTTGTCGGCGTCCAGATATTGAGCTCTCCAAGTTTTATCGTCGTAGCTTAAGTCGTTCCCACTATAATAGACCTAACCGTTCCCTTCCGTCGGCTTGAAACAATACATTTTAAAGAAATCGATCGAGCTTTTCTCGATATTTACGCACGCCGCGTTGTGCCCGGTTTTCCTGTAGACGGTCACATATGTGTGATACATAAATATATGTGACCAAGCACAGGAAAATTGGGCACAACATGGCACACTTAAACGACGGGAAAAGATCATTTAACTTCTAAAAAATGTATTTAAGAAGCCAGTAGATGGAACAGTTAGGTCGCATACGTCAGCAACAGTTGGATCTATGGCTATTAAACTTGGAGAACTTCTTGCCTGGTTCCCAAAGAACATGAGTGCAAAAAAAATTTGTTTTTGACCAGTGCCACATTGTGCCCGATTTTCCTGTGCAGTCACAATATATAATACTTTCTCATATAAAACCTTATACATAGTTCTAAAGCAGCCATTGGTGGTCCGATAGCTCATCAAAACTACACTCAAATCCTTGTATTTCTCTTGCTAGTAACAACTCAGTCCCCATAGAGACATTGAGGAACTGTAATACCAGTGACTGACAGCCTCATCAGTTTCACAGCACTTGCCTTTATTTTGTAGTCATCTCCACCTGACACAAACAATGGCTGGTTGCTATGGAAATCAATGCCCCTCACTGGACCTGGTATGAAGAAAAGAACGAAACAATTGTAAGAGTAATGCCAACTAATGTTCCAATACTGTAAGAGTAATGCCAGCTAATGTTCCAATACTGTAAGAGTAATGCCAAGTAATGTTCCAATACTGTAAGAGTAATGCCAAGTAATGTTCCAATACTGTAAGAGTAATGCCAACTAATGTTCCAATACTGTAAAAAGTGCTAAGCCAGTTCCCACAATGGTGGAACACAAAATTTGGTCAACTGTGCGAATGGAGTCGCAGTTAGTGAGCAATTTTGTTTTCTATATGCAGATCAAGCTAGTGAGTGTGCTAAACAAAGTTATACACGTTTATTACATTGGATTCAATAGAAATAGTTAGTTACAAGGAAACCCAAGGTCTGACCGAAACCAGCATTTGATACAGAGAGGGGAACGGGAGAACTGGAATTCTTACCCCACCCCCCCTTTACGTAAACGGAATTGTTCCTCTAAGTGAATCCTTCTCAATTTTTTTAACTCTATGCAATATGCATTGACTAATGTGATCTTTGGATTATCCACTTGTAAATTGCAGCAAGTGAATAGTATTAACCTGAAGCTAATCCACAGTTCATGTCACACATTTTAAGTATCTTAATTGACCTTCCACATGTATAACTTGCTTTGCTTCACTCTCAAAAAAATGGAAAAAATACTAACTAAAAAAGTAAAGGATTTCTTAATTTTAATACAAGTTTATAGGAACACGTTTCTCCATCAAATGGAATGGCCCTGGCTTGCATTGCTACTCTGTCCTTCAAAATTGCATGCAAGTGTGGTTTAATTAGAATAAATAGACTTGCCATCATGATCATCAAATCTGTCCATTAGGGAACACATTCTGTAGTCCCACAGCTGAATAACTCCATTGTGAAGACTAGTCAGTATCCATGGCCTCGTAGGGTGAAAACTAAGCCCTACAAAATTGGTAACAAGATCAGCAGGTCTTCGCTAATTCCGAAATTTGTACCTTTCACCCTGTGAGACTTGCTTTCGAATTTAGTCAACATCACTGGCACCGACTAAATAGTGTATAGCACCTCCTACTGCCCCCAAAATTACTATAACTGACTGAAAGCAGCAATGATATTAATTGTAAATAAAGAACAAAAAGGAGGATAAGGTCCACCGCACTCCTTTCTACGTGGCGTAGTATGCGGACTTAGTGTGCGGAAAAATTGACGATTCAAAGGCTAACGTAATGCGATCTTTACCAAACATGTTGGGTAAAGGGTCTAGCTACGCGTGAGACTAAAGTCAATTCTATATACGTACTTTTGTCTACGAGCGTTGTGCATATCCGGATCACTCTCTCTCTCTCTCTCAACTCTCTGAGAAACAACACACCTGGTCAAAGTTCACTCAAAATAGACTTTGACTTTAGTATTATATTATTAGTATACAGTCAGTTGCATTATAGCTACATACTATGTTTTCAAAAGCAAGCATTTGTAGAATCTAAATAAGCAAACCTCAATATTTTTTTACCTCGGTCTCAATATTGTCAGGTTGAGAGGTCTGGAAATTAGTAAGCATACACACACAAACAAATAAATTCAGATTGGGAGATTTCTACTACAAAGGATCATAGCGACTGAAGCACACTAAATACATTCCAAATTGGTTTAATGTACATCATGTATGGTCATTGAAGTAAACATCCTCCTCTACTGATTTATGCTACAAGTGGTTACTTGGTCCACATGAATTTGTAGAATTAGCAGTTGCAAAAAAAAACATATTGTGAACTTCATTGCTACATAGTATTATTTGATGACAAAAAAATGAACACAAGAGGATTTATAGTGCATAGAAACACTAATGGTTTTGTTGGCATCAGTGTATAACTGAGAATGTTTTCTATTTGGAGTTGTTGTCATTGTTTCGTTGGTTAACGATAAAAAGGTCATTGCGATTGCTATTTTGGCTACGGGTGCCCTTTTTTGACTTTTGAGATTTTTTGGTTGGCGTATTTTGCACAGTATTTTTATTTCTTGAAATTTCTTTGATGATTTCTGTTGACTGAAACTCAAATGAGTCAGTCTCTGTGATATCAAAGGGGGAGTCTGGTGAGTCATTGTTATTGGCACTGGTAGAATCTGACGATGTCAAAGATAGTGTTTCTCCACTATCGTTGTTTTCTTCAACAATTGTGGCAGCTTCTGGTTGTGTTTCATCACTGGTGTGGGGACTGTTGTTGCTTTCTTCTAAAATTGAGGCAGTTTCTGGTAAGGCTAGCTTAGGATAGCCATCCATAATACTTAATTTTGCTGGGGCAAGTTTATGACCTGGGCTATCTACATTTAATGACATTACTTCAATATCATTTACATGGGTTATAACACATGGGCATTCAGGATTCTGCTGGCTGGAGGTGACAGCTTCTGAGTCTTCCTTTGCTTGGACTTGTTCTGGACACTCCAGCACAGGAGTAATGCCAGATATATGTCTTTCTGAAGCATCAATATCTACAGTATTTTCTGAGCTTTCCATTTCTACCGTATAAACTTCAGATTTGATGCAAGATAAGACCTTCGTGGAGTTTCCTGCTATAATGTAGCAACCTTTAGCTGAAGTTTCTGATGAGTTCGCTGAAGTTTCTGATGTGGCAGTTGAAGTTTCTGATGTGGCAGTTGAAGTTTCTGATGAAGTGGCTGAACTCACTGATAAAGTCTCCACAATATTCTCCAACTCCTTCATCTCAACTGCACTATCAGCATCTGACCATATAGTATCACCAAAATCGATTTTTTGTGACTTCCATTCCAGATCCACTGGATGTGGAACAGAACTACCACTGGAAGTAGCTAGTGGGGAGTGAAGCTGTGTTGCACGACTGTCAGAGACTGACTGATGTGATGGAAGAAAGTCGCCATATTTGCTACTATTAATAACATACTCATGCTGCAATACTTCATCAGCAGTGAAATTTCTTCGGTTTCCAGCTAAAAAAACAGACTCTTTATTAAAGGAATGGTTATCTGGTAATTGTCTATCCAGTGTAAGTTGATACGATGCTGGTACAGTCTTTCGAGAAGACTGTTGTATTTCTGCTGTAGTTTCTCCAACATGTCTACCCACACATGTTTCATTATGCTCTGAAGAGTCAGTATCTTCAGATATTCCTGACTCACTGACGATTGATCTACCATCGATCACAATCATGATACTGTCCGTCCAACTGCTGCTTTCTTCCTCAACTGGTTTGACACAACTAACACCTTGATGATGATGATCATGGTCGTCTGCAATAAGACTAACACATTCACTATCTTCTGTGGCTTGTTGAGGAGTAGAGAGAATGTTTTCTTTGTACATAATCTTCTTCCAATATTTCTTAACCGAGATTATTGGTGTAGTTGTTACAATTCGAGCTAGAAATGGTTGTGTTGTTGATGAAACTTCATGTCTTCCTTCATCTGCCACATTGCTGTTCTCCACTTCAGTGGCATTGTGAAGTTGCTTATATTTTCTGCAGCAGCATTTAGCTTGAGTAGTTTTGATACAACAGTATTTCTTTATCAGCATTCTGCACTTCAAAAGGATTAATATGATGAGACAGCATATAGTGATAAAGATGCAAGTAATGCTGATCCACCAAGTCCATCCAGGATATCTGCTCCAAGCACAGTTTTCAGCTTCTACAAGACAACAAAAAAAAAAGGTAATTTTACTGTGGTTGCAAATATGCTTTTATTGTTGTTGTTGCTTTGTTTTTCTTGTTGTTGTTTTGTCTTAAATTTAATGTTTTCCTTATAAAATAATCAACTTTAGAACTAAGAATTATAGGTTCATAATATGTTCTCACTTCTGGAGTATGGTCCAGTGATGTGAGGAAGCAACTCCTTTCCATAGCCTGGGTCTAGAACACAAAAATGAAAATATAAACTTACTGATGACAATTTGTCTCATACACAGAAATTTAAAATTTTATACATAAATTATAGCATTTTGAAAGCACACAAACAAAGTCAGAATTTGTATCCCCAGCTGCCAGCACAGAATGCTCATTCTGTTACCAATTTCACTTCAATCCTGAATGAGTAAGCCTAATTAAAAATTGATTTTGCAATACGAAACAAAATTAAGTGCGCAGTAAGTCACAAAAACAACAACACTTATTCAGCTGTAAAGATTGCTGAATTTTCTGCACATACTTCTCAAAATAACTAGCTATTGTGTGTGACAGAAATTATTTTGATAGTTTCACAACCTAATTAACCTCTGGGGTGTTTGTATAATTGTTAAGACTTTGATTTTAGACTTGAAAGGTCACTAGTCTATGATGTTACAGCTGTAGTAATCCTCACTGTCTGTCTTCTTTGTGATTTAACCCTTTAAAAAGTCTTTAGCATTCAATATTATGAGTGCTGTTACAATAAATGGTGTTTGTGTTAGTTGTTGCTGTTGTCATTTTTAATAAATGCTCAATAGAGTTAAAGTTACCAATTATGTTAAAACCAAACCATTATCCAGTTCTACTCTATATCCTAAACATGACTTACATTTGCATGTGGACAGAGCAAAACCAAGCCTGCGATTTTTTCGATCAAAAATGGTGGTGAATCCCGACATGGCAGTACTTCCAATTACGCTTCCTAAAATGCAACAAATCACAACATCAATCCACTGGAAACGGAACTTAATTTCTTAATTTCATTATAATATATTATTGTGTTCTCCCAATTTTATTTAATTAATGGACAGAGCAGTGTAACTTAACATGGAGCTGTGATGTAATTTTGTATTTCTCTTGGGAAAGCTAAGCACAGGAGACTCACCATCACTCCGTGGCTTGATTCCAAACAGAAAGAAGGAGCACTTTGGATGACAGTATGAGGACTGCCTCTCTTCCAGGGTCCCTTGTACTTCTTGAAGATAGATCTGAAACGAAAAAAAAAAGAAGTCACAATTGCATGTGCTGAAGTGCATAATCTTATGAGAGTTTAAATAAGAAGTTATATAGTCCCAGACAGGATGAACAGATTTATAAGTCTTTTCAGCCAGTCAACTGTGTACCTCAAAGTAGCTAATTCCTCTACAGTACTCCACAGAGTATTTGATCATACGCTGATTGGTTTTGGTTTCAACTTCTTTGTCCCCAAAAAATATAGCATTGGCTTCGCAAGAAGGTGGATGCCTTTTCAGTTCTCTTTTGTGTGAGAAAGCAATTGGAAATCACTTGTAATAACTTCAAAACTCAGTCCATATAAAGTGAGTTCTTTTACATACTCTCGCTGAGTCCAATTAAAAACAACAACAAATGATTTTGTTACTAAAGCATCTGTATATAAGAAACATTAACCTTCCTTGACAATGATCTCAGAAAAGATATAGACAGATTAAGATGACACATGTGATAAAATGACTTAGTTCTAATGATATGAGAGTTCTCAATACTTGTCTTTTAAATTTTAATTTAAACGATGAAACTGAGGGTTTAGTGCTAAAAAAATATGCTAGAAAAACAAACCTACTACAGTATCTCCCGGGTTACATAAATACATCCTAATAATCAAGGCAACTATTTATTTAAAAAAAACTGAACATGGATTCAATTTCAAAATACTACAATAATGATCTTCCTGTAATGAACTTCTAAAAATTGTATTAGTAAAAACAAACAAACAAAACAAACATCTATCATATACTGAGATAGAAATAAAGGATCAAAAAGGAGAAAAGTATGAACCTGGACAAAGAAATAAAATTATGCAGTTAGCTAAAAAAAATGTATGTCAAGACCTCACATGTATAAAAAAAGCATTGACTAACAGAATCTATCATGCTTTAGAGCATCTTGAGTATCTTTATAGTCATGACTAGACCAGTGATAAGGAAAAACAAACAACATCACAATATGTCATGGACAGTCGAGTCCTTTGAATGACAGGCAATGGGGTGATGTCTTTCCTTTTGCTGTCCAGGCAGATCTTTAGCACTAACCTGGGAAGTTATTGCAAGTGAAAACTCCAGTGAGCTGTCTTTGTCATCAGCAAATCCTATATAGATAGTGGGAAATTCAGAATACACAAACTGGAGGTCTTCCGATGACCAAGCCAGCTTAGATAATCCAATCCAGAAATCACTTGGGACATAAATATGCAGTGAGTCCTACAACAGGTGGAAGGAAAACTCCATTAGAACATTAATCTCTCTTCTTTGTTACAAACATATTAATAATAGCCTTACTTGAAAATACTGTAGCAATATTTCTACTACAGCATTGAAAGCTGTTTCTGCCAACTGTATATCTGTTGTGCCAGAGTCCACAATAGTTCTGTCTTTGTTGAACTGAACAGTACAAATATTGCAGCTTTTCAAATCACAAACTTATGGTAGAAGTTTAGCCAATTCATTTTAAGTAGTAAAATATATATAGTCATCGTTGCCATTGCTTTTTTCCTAACTAATTATTAGTAGTTACTTTCCAAAGTCATAATATTCATAGCAGAAGCATCATTTTATCACATGTAGTTGTGATGATTATGTTTTTACATTGATATCACAGGGAAAAAAGTCATTTTTTTTATACTTGCCTCTTTGCAATTTATATCAACTGAATGGTTTCCAACCGACATGCTGGAGATTAATACATTATAATATTCCTCCTTGACAATTGATGTATAGTGAATGGAGTTTGAAACTAGACCAAACTGACCACCAAGCATCTGTACAAAGAGAGAGAGAACAGTTTAGAATTATTCCAAGAAATAAAAATAGCGCCTTCCCCCTACCGACGTACAAATACAGAAGTAGAAAAATTCATTTTTTTAACCCTCACTATATTTCCTATTAAAAAAATGAACTGCATGCATAGCATCATAAATTCATGATTACTGTGAACTCATGATTATCATATACATGGTATGTACATGGTTGTCACAATTATAAATTCATGACCATATCACTAATAGCTATCAGCAAAAAATTACACAGTGTAGTTAAATGATCGGTCACATGATCGAACAATATCATTTGTTGAATACGCTGACTGCTTGCCAATCATATGAGTACTAACTACATACATTTTTTAAAAGTATTGTCATTAGTCAGTGCTTACCAGCAAAGTCCTTCAGAAACTGCTTAAGTTCTTTTAAAGAAATTCAACCATTAAATTGACAAGAATTTGTCCTATCTACTATGCTGATCTGCTCATTTTGCTAGCATGAACTAGCAGTGTTCTCGCTATTGGTGCTGCTCTTCCCTGCACAACTTTCTTGTGTAAGATTTAAAAAGTGCTTCTTTCAAACAGAATGCAGCCTTGAAAGAAAAGGTAAAGAATGAACATGCTAACTAAATTAATTGCTTAGATATATATTAAGTAGCTATACATGATTTTCCACCCAATTCATTTTGTCGTTGTTTTTTAATAAGTCATGTTACAATGCTGCTTACTAATTCTCCTCCTTGTTCAGAAGACCCCAATGTTGGACATAGCTTCAAACCAAAAACATCTTTCATGGAATGCTTCTCCTTCAAAGTGTCCCATAAACTCCTCACATGAGAGTCAGGCTAAGAGAAAGAGAAAAAAAAAACTTTAACATTTGGAAGTAGTCCAAGAGAACATGAGACTAAGTTGCCCTAACCTGACCGATACTGGAGTAAGCCATGCCGAGTATGCCTCCCCAAGTGGCACCACTGACAAAGAAGTCTTTAGAGTGTTGAATGAGAGCAAACTCCACCTCAACTGGCTCAGTAGACTGGTTGCTGAAGTCTTGAATTGCTATCTTGTCTTTGACCAGCACTCCACTCCATTGCCCAACAGAATACTTGACAGACACACTCTTCCCGAGCTTCTCAAAATTATCATCAACTCTATGGAATTAAAGTCAGTTTTAAACTCTATGGAATATTAAAGTCAGTTTTACACATGCTTTTTCTCTTTAATTTAATTTTACGATGACACTTGAATCAATCACAGCTTAGAGAATCAAGTTTCAGTTTGATAGTTGAGGGCTTGATAGGTCGATCTTATGGTTTATACACAACCATCTTGCTCTCTCTCTCTTAAAAAATGGCCGACTATTAGCTTTATAATACATATCTTTAAAGACATACAGTTTTTAAGAACACACAATCAGGTTATTTAGCTATATTAGTTTATTCTACAACTAACCGACTGGTATCAAAGTAATGGTCTAGATATTGCTGTGGAGCAGCAGCTACTGCCAAGTTATAACTCCCAGTATCAACCAGTACACAGATCTATGGAGAAAAATACTTGGATGAGTGCACACTAAACACAACAATGGCAGCTTAAGCTAAATGAATGCAACATAATAAATTGTAGCTTGTAAACAAACCATTAAATATACAATAAGTCTGTTGATTTCACCTATTCAATTTTGTTATAGTGATAATGTTGTTGTTGTTGATATTGTTGTTGCTGCTGCTGCTATTCCTTCTGTTTTTACCTTCTGGGCATGCTGCACACCAATGCTGAGCATGGCACAGTATCCAAGGCTTGGGCTTCCCTGCAAGGGAACACGAACTTCTGCCCTCTTATTATTTCTCTTCACATAGCTTCTTCCCAATGGAAATCCTTTAGCTGTTGATGTCAGTAACACATGGCAACAAACTGCAACAGTGTTCCTTCTGGCTAGCACTGATACAGCCATAAATTCAGCTACTTGGAAAGGAGATATTTTGGGGACTTGCATCTTGTAAAAGTTTGCTGGCCATCTGCTACCTAATTGAGACTTCACTTCGAAATGAAATTTACCGGCAGTTAAATTATTCACTTCCATCATAGAATTGCTCTTAGTGCAGTCATTTTTAAATTTAAAAATGCAGGTGCAAGCTATCACTGCAAAACCTATTTGAAACACTTTGTTCAACTGGGATGCACCAGAAAATAGGTCCACTGAAATTACTTCTTTGCTATTATAATTTTCTTCAAAAATACTAATTGTCTCCTCCAATTCCTCAGAAATGCAAGGCTCTTCTTTTTGCTCAAAACACAGCCCTAGAGAGCACTTGTCTCCACAGGAAGCAATGGCAAAGGGAATAAGAAGCAGGCCATCCCAAACCCAGGAAAAGCCTGACAGCACTTGCAAGAGCGTGCTCCACCTAGTCAGAGCGCGGGCCATGGCAGGCAACCTATCCAGGCGACTGCAACTGTAGGTGAGCGGCTCAGCTGCAGAGCTGGCGGCCGGGAGAGAAAAGCAGCGCAACAAAACAACCTAGCAATTTATTTGGGAACCTGAGCTTTACTCAATAGACGTGGGCGGAGTCATCAGTTTGTATAAAAAGCATGGCTACGGGAAGGAAAAGAAAGGCGGCTGACTTAGATTTGGAAGTGGAAAAGCTCACGTTCAAAGACGACAGTGAGTTTAGGGCTGCTTTAAAAGACGTTGGCATCGATGCAGGACCTATAGACTCATCCAATAGGTTAGCTTGTGTTGTTTTCATTTCTGTGCGCACAGTTGAATTGCACCTCGGTGTCGAGGGTAACTGCAACTACTCTACACTAAGATAAATTGGTGGCAATTATACCTTTCACTACAACCACAAGCTAACCTATACCCATGCACAACTGAGCAAATTATCTTCATGAAGCCCAAGGAATAATGACCAAACATTACACACAGAAGCCTACTCTCAAAACAGACTGCATGACATACAATTATGTACGTCCATTGAGGGGAAACCTTGATGTTCAGTAGGTACACACTTTTTTTTTATCTTTGTACTGGTACAAAGAAAGAAAGAGAGGAAGGAGTACTGTTTTGACAATGGGTATTTGTACTATGGTATCTTGAACCTAACTTAGGTCTATGTATGTGTCCTGAGTTGAAAGCTAATGACGCTGCGTTCAGTTGTCTTGTCACTATTTAGAGTCATCTACAAACGCCACTACATTCTTAAAAAAAGGAAGTTGCAAACTGAAGCGCCTCAGGCCACTGAAAGTCCTACCTCAGGGACACCTCCAGCGACAGCCAGGAAGAGCGCCACAGCTCAAAGTTAGGAGGAGTTCAAGCAGATTTAAAAGTCGGGACTGGGTTGGTAAAGTTTATCTTTTCATGTCTAGATCCATCGCCCAAGAAAGGCCCAGTTTCCAAGCAACCTGGAGCATCAAAGAGAGGTGGGCGTGGCAGCAAGGATGCAGCTAATGTGGAACCGGTAAGGGGAGACCTATATCTGCTTTTACCATATTTCGTGTGTTTATATAGTTAAAGAATTTCCAACTGGAGGGGCTAATAGCTGCAGTGTACACACCCTTCAAGGATAACAAGTAAGCCATAGCAGTATTGAATGTTATGCCTTGGTAGGGATGCATACAGAAAACGACTCTAAATAGGGCAAGGAAGCTTTTAAGCCAAATAGCCAGCTTTGCCCCCCCCCCCCCCCCCACCTCACTTAAATGCAGCTATGTTAGAAGATATAAATATTGATTATTTAAACTGTATTAGTTAATTTATTAGTGTAGTCTACTTGCATAAATTATGCCCACAACTGGATAAGTGCCCTACCTGTTATTCTGATTGTAGGCGCCCACTTACCGGGTAAATGCCTTGATGTTATATATTTTTTGCTGCAAGTGAATGGGCCAGCACTACACATGTCGTTACCTGGCTGTCTGCACAAATGAATTATGTTGGATGATATACCAGAAGATGATAGGTTTTAATTATTTACGATATATTATTATTTGATATTTTTTACGAACCTTTTAGACATAGTAATATATCACAATATTGTATTATAACAGGGAAAGGGATGTCAACCTGTCGGCAATTGAAGGCTATGTGGAACATCTTGTATCAACCGGAGTGAAGGGCGTGTTTGGTGAGGTTGTTGTTAATTAGATTAGTTAATTATGTGCATGCATGGCTTCCAATTCGTCATAATTTGGTAGCTCAGTTGCTATGACGAATTTCAATATGCTGAGGTTAGCAGAAATTGTGTTTTGGGAAGCCAAATGAAGTCTGAAGCACAGTGTAGTGTACATACTGTAATTATATACAGTACATATCGTAACAGCATTCTTTAGAATCCCCAGGGGAAGTCCCTACCCCTACTCGTGTTGATGCAAGAGGGCTTTTCAGTTGGTACAATGTTATACTATTGATAATTGATAGGTGGGTGGAAGTACACAGGGGGAGTTGCACAACTAGTGGAACCTAATGGACATGTGCAGAAGTCATGCAATTACTAGTGAAGCCTAATGAATGTGCAGAAGTCTGTACAAAATGTGGTTTTGGTTGAGAATATCTTTCTGAACTGGGGATTTGTGTGTACCACATAGTGAAGCAGAAGCACTGACTGGCTGACTATAAGGCCTCAGGGGATTTTTTTACCACAAGAAGTTAATAAACAATAACAGCAAGGTTCTGCACCATCACACACACACACACACACACACACACACACACACACACACACACGTCTTCCAGTCTGAATAATTGCATTAACTAATGGTCACAGCTGGCACTATGAATTCTCTCCCATGGCTGATTTCATATTAATTATATTTGTATAACTTGTATAATCCACTCCTTAATAACTACATTATGTCTTGCAGCATTCAACGTATTGATGTGCACATATGCTTGTTGTTACCATAGTGATATGCTTGTTGTTACCATAGTGAATGGCACAACTGGTGAAGGATTGAGTCTGACTATTGCAGAAAGAAAGCAGGTGGCAGAGCAGTGGGTCAAAGTTGGAGCCAAAAAGTAATTGCAATACCCTCCTAATATATCACCTTCAGCACACATGTCCCTTTTCCCTTCTTTCCGGTCTATTTGGAACATTTTCCAGACTATCTGTCCTGCGCAATTTGAGCATGTTTCATTGATGGCGAGCATAGCAACTTATTCGAAGTTTAGTTTGATGAACTTACAATCTTTCTCTGGTTACTGCAGCTAGACATGTATTTCTGAGGGAATAAATAGCATGTTTCACTAATACATTCGCTTCAATGAATTTCTTACTATTGATATGATCTCACCTAATGGCAGGAATGAATGCCGAATGGTTAGAAGAATGAAGTAATTACGAGGCGTGTTGACACTTTCTAATCAGATTTGAAGTACATACTCTAGTTTGTGTTTTATTCAAAGCTACCATCGATTAAAATTTATCGTTGACCATTACAAAATTCTGGGAAAAAATATTTGTTATACTGTTATGACTGCAATCCTACATTTGGATGAAGTCATTGATTGAAGTGTGCCTTTTGCAGTTTCAAAGCTAACCTTGCATCTTTACGTGCACACACACAGACAAGCTGCACCATAATCAAAGTTAAGTAGTTTTAGCAGTAAGCTTATAGTTGGGGGTTTCCCCTCTCCCTGGTGTTATCATGTGCTATTATGTTATGGAATGATTTCAGGTTGAAGATAATTGTTCATGTTGGTACAGAGAATCTCAAGAATACATGTGAGCTGGTAAGTTTGGAATATCAGATTATTGGGAATCAAACTTAACCCATTATAGTTTTGCTAATATTATGATATAGCTGTAGGAGCTGCAACTCTTCAACAATCATGAATATAACTAGTGATGTGCTTGAGCACAAATGGCGAGCGAGCCTAAAGACTATACTATTTTTATATGAATGATTTTGACTTCTAACACTGAAGCTACTGAAAATAAGGTCCAGTTTTTTAATTTCGCATACACGGTAAAGGGATTTCAGTGCCATAGTAACAACTCTCTGCAACTGCTTGAATTGAAGGAAAAAAACAACAACAAAACAATACACGTTATTTAAACGTTTTCTTTGTGATATTCTTTAGCTAAGTAGTGGTTGTAACACACAATGCTTTGACACAACTGGACATGCACCTACACAGACTTACCTTCGCGGTAGTCTAGTGGACAATGTATTTTCAAGTAAATACTGTTGCGCATGGCTTATAACCATGACAAAGAGCGCATTGACTTACCACCGCCACTAACTCGCATAGCAATGGAAGTCCCTTAAAAGTTTTAACTGCACCCGCAAAAGAATTCAAAACGGTAAACAATTCAATTTCTAGGGTGATACGGGCACTGATCGATAAACCAGAGGATTCTGTTTAGTGCAATTTGGGACGGGGTCGACCACATAACTAACACAAAAATGCGAGGGTCAAAGTACAAAAATGCCTTACGTACGTCCATATATACTGATAAACAAACATCCCCGATTTTCAATTGTGTTACCCCTGTAAGTGTCTCGCTCGCTCGCCAACTAGTGATGCGCTCTAATAGCACAAAATAGCGAAGCGAGCGATGCATGTTCCCTGTAATTTGCCCTGTCTTTTTCATTATCTCTCTCCTTACTAATTTTTCTTCTGGAGTTTCTAACGCCCTCAAAGCTTTTGACCGAGCGTTTCTAACGTTCTGTCTCTCTTTCGCAGAATTTGTTTCACTGGGCATCGCTTCGTACGGCGGGGTAAACAAAACAGAATGTTGCTAAGAAGGTTACCCGGCCCGCGCAAGCGCGTAGGAAAAAATGTGCACACATACGCCCACGCAAGAACAAAAACAATTCCTAGACCTAACAAAAAAATAAATAAATAAATATATATATAATATATCGCGGACTCATTAATAGAATGGCCCACTTATTTTTTTCTTTTTACTCATCAATTTTACCAGTATACCAGGAGTGAAGTAGAAATGTGACTTGTTGATACAATTTTTACTATCATAAAATTAAAAAAAGACGAGCAAAAAAAGTCTGTTAATGAGATTTTAGCTAGAATAGAAAATTTTATCTCAAACCACTATAGAATGATGCTTTTACTTAATAGACTCACATGGTAAAATATATTTAGAATGGGTTTCGTTTATATTTTGTATAGGCTAAGCATGCATCTCAGATTGGGGCAGCTGCAATTGGTGTCATGCCAACCACATTCTTCAAGCCAGGAAGCATTGGTGAGTGAATATATTAGCCACACCAGTGATGTGTAGAGAAGATAGCTATGTACCTACATACACACAGACCGAGAGAGGTGTGTTACATGATGCACCCAAGGATAGTGTTTCAGATGACTTGTAAGCTATTTAACTGAAGTAACACTTTATACTATTCCAGTATTAGCATATCTATATCTGGTATTCTGATGATCTTCAGTAGAGCTGTATATTAGACATTACTTTCAAATATATTGTACTTTTGTGGACATTGTGCTACTGAAATGTCATCCACACACTGATGATGGCCATTGCAAAATAGTTGAAATGTTTGTATTAAAAAAAATTATGACTAGTGAAAATACGATATTAGTTGAAAGTATAATGTCTAGTATATCTGCTATTGCTGCCATGTACTGATGCAGCCACCGAAGAGTTGACTGCTTTCTGCTCTGCTAGCTTCCACTGCTACATTTGGTATTGCAATGAGCTTGTATTGTTTCCTGGTCTATAGTGTATGTGTGTGTGTGTGTGTGTGTGTGTGCGTGTGTGTGCGCACACTACTTATGCAGCCCTAAAGTCAGTAAGTGGCTTTCATTGTCACTGTGACAATGAACAATGGCCATTGTAGACTTCCTTTCCATGGGAGTGGCAGTCCATAATAAATAAAATCAACACACTTAATGATGATGATGATGATGATGATGATGATCATGATGATGATGATGATGATGATGATGATAGTAAATAATATATATAATATTTTACTTTGATTTAAGGGTTGCATAACTTACAAGAGTAGCTACATAACCATGGCTAGTAAATACGAAGACAGAAACAACATCATCCATGAATTCCACAGGTTTGGTACAGATAATAAAGTGAGGGTCTAATGAAGCAGTTTATCATGTCTTCTTCATTTAATGGCTGGAACCTGAGGTGATAAATGGGCTATATTTCAAACTAGTATATGTTGTACTGGGTTCCTATCAGTGCAACCTTAGCAACACTGATCTCCTGCATTTTAAATAGTGTATTAGATAAATAACACTAACTCTCTAGGATTCTGTAGGTCTCTCAGATGTCACATATTTCTTTTCCCGAGTCACCACTCTGACTAATTATCCATTAACACTTTATTGATTTTACTGGATTTGTGTGGTCTTGTCAAAACAAGAACCATATAGATTATACGTAGGCTGAAACAATTCCATACTAGAGTAGTAATTAGTGTATGTATATTGGGAATGAGTTAGTGTTTCATGTGATTGGGTAATGGATGTTAGATGTGCTGGTGCAGTATCTCAGTGAGGTGGGCGAGTGTGCTCCTGACCTTCCAATGTACTACTACCACATTCCTGGCATGACTGGTGTATCATGTGAGTCTATACTATCTAGTGGTGAGGATCGCATGACCTTTTTTTCTTTTTCTTGTGTGCATTTTTCACATGGATATATAATGTGTGTGAATAAGTCAACATAAATTTTATGATGGTGATTGTCAGTTACTATTCCAATTTTACCTCCTATCTCACCTACCATCCACAGCCTGTCAGTTCGTAGCTCTACAAATTTGTAACTCTTAGCACTGGAGTATTTTCTTGAATTTTCTAGTTATCTACATGAACCACTACCCTTTAAATTTTGTATATCCATTTTTTTTTAAAATGAAGGTGTGAGATTCTGTTAATTAATTTTTGTAACAATATGGAGTATTTCTTTCTGTCATTCACTTATGCATCAAAAATATTATCCCCTTATTAAAAACCCCAGCTTGTGTACGACGATGCAGGTTTGTGACTGCAATGCTGTTATTTGTTGTTGTTTGGTTTGTTTACGGCTAGTTTCCATGGAAGAGTTCTTAGAAGTAGCGTCCACACGTTTGCCCACTTTAAAAGGACTCAAGTTCACGGACCAGAACTTGTTTGAGTTTGGACGATGTGTGACAGCTCATGAAGGGCGCTATCAAATCATCTACGGATGTGACGAGGTAATGCGACACCTGCAGGTTATAAGGGGGTGGGGCTGAGATCTACTGATATTTTTGTGAAAATCTTATTTAAATGATGGCAAGAATTTGGTTGAGTAAGGCTTTTTTACTTGTGTGTGTGTGTGTGTGTGTAGCAACTTATTGGTGCTTTGTCTCTAGGAGGAACAGCTGCTATTGGAAGGTAAGGAGTAAAAGCACTATTGTGAATAGTGGCACGGTTCTTAAACACATGGTGAGCACAAGGCAAGGCATAAACTTATTTCACTCTTTGCTTGTTTGATTTTTGTACGTATGTTTTTTTTTGTATGTACATTTATTTTTATTTTTTTCTTCCGTAGGTACTATAAATTTGTCCATTTTGTATTTGCAGAGTAATATTTGGTGGAGAGTGAGATATTTGTTTTGTTTAATGTTACAGCACGTATAACTTTGCCGGTAAGCTGTACAATCGTCTGATGAATGCCTATGCCAGCAAAGACGTTAATGGAGCTCAACTGGAGCAGAGAAGATCCCAAGCCATGGTTCGTATCTACTTCAACCACGGTGAGTGAGTGAGGGAGGGAGAGAGTAAGCTTGCTTGCATAGGTACAGTATTGAATTAGTTTCGGATTCGTGTGGATGGCCGCAGAATGTTTGTGTATACATGTTGTTAAGGGAGTTTCATCCAGAATAGTTGCTGTGACCTTGGGTCCCTTTTGTGTGGCTATCAATAGCCTCGTGTATGTGCTTGGTGGACACCAAAAATGTTACATGGTATGGGTTGTCAGTATGTTCACTTTACTGGTGATCCTTTACCATGTGGTATATCACGACACTCTATGCTCTTTATTGGCAGCTGATACATATACAGAGGAGAGAAAGAGAGAGAAAAGACAGACCCACATTAGTTGGGTTCATGCATTTTAATCATTGAGTTTGAGCACGACTCACTGGAAGTGAAATTGTCCCATATTTCACTTAGTCCTAGCATAGCCAGACCCTTTACCAACTGCTAACTACTATGCAGAGGATCAAGGAAAGAATCAAGGAACATGCAAAATAATGCCTTGTTCACAGCGCCACAAAAATTCCAATGTGCTTGCGAGACGTATCATGCATCACAATTTTCTGGTATTGAGTAAACTTGAGAAAACTAGTAGTGTGATGTTAATTGGCATAAATTATAATAATTAGTTTGGAGTACCCTTTTGTGGGGCACTGTGTTGTATTGCATGTTCAGACCCTTTCCTTTCCCCACTGTGCAACAGGTTCTGAGTTGGTAAAGGGTCTGGCCCTGCGAGACTGGATTTCACTCACTCCCACCATGTGATCTCTTTAAGGAATAAAATCCATCAATTAATAATAGAAAACTACAATAAGTTTTTGACCGAAATTCCAATTAGCTATCTCTCATGTGTGGGTGGGTACATGTGTTGTTTAGGATCTCACAGCAAAGGACTGGGCAAGGCCATCATGAAGCTGTGTGGGGTGGACTGTGGACCTCCTCGACTACCATATACTTCCTTAACGACAGAACAGGTGAATAAGCTGCGGAGAGACTTGGATGAGGTTGGGTTCTTTTTCTGGTGTTGATGGATGTGTGAACTAACTTAAATATTTAATTTTATACAAAGTTTTTCCCTTTTATAGACTGAGCAGGGTTTGGTTGTTGTTTTTTTTGGTTTTTTGGTTTTTGTATATATATTTTTTCTTTTCAAAGTCATAATTTCTTTTAAATGACTTGTATTGCTGCAAAAAGAAAAAAGTTAAAAAATATATATTATTGAAAAAAGTACTGATTATGCTTTCAAATGATAGTTTGTTGAGTGAGTAGGGTGGGCTCTATAAGGAAGTCAGTATTCGCTGTCACTGATGCTGGACTCTGATGCATTCCCATCCAATGCGTTGAGGTTACGGAGTTCATGCTGGTCTTGCTTACAGTCGCTGTGGAATCTGAAGGTTTAAAAAAAAAAAAAAAAAGGAATCAGTCATCACACATGCAAAAACACTTTTACAACAACAAACATGTGGCTAAAGATGGTAACTATGTGAGCAGGTTTTCATTCGTTATTCAAAGAAGTCCATGATAAACATATTTCTGACTTGCCGAGTTCTTTTCCCCACAAGCCAGCTTGCTAAAAGTGCTGACAAGACTTCGACACCACAATAACATCACTTGCACCCAATTTTCTATTTACTCACTAATACAATGATTTTATTCATAGTACATGTACTAGTAAAACTTCTATTAACGACCTCTGCGAGAGGCAACCGACCTCTCTGGAGAGACCACATCATGCACCCCCGATTGCAACTACAACAAATATAGTGCATTTAGAACCTCCGAGAAGCAACCACCTCTTATTTCCGACCAGCGACCAATTTCTCGGTCCCATCTTGCAAAATAAATACATTCGTCCCTCTACGAGTGACCAAAGACCACACCTACTGAAATTTGAGAGATTACAGTCACGCGTAAGGAAATTAAAAAAATAGAATACGACACTACTTCTATGTACAGTATCCAATTTTGTCTGGGACGTAAGGTCTTTGCTAAAATGCTCGCTGAAAGTTTGGTGCTTCTTCATCTGAACAAAAAGTGCAGGAAATACTATCCACAGGACAGTAAGAGCTACTAGGAAAAATCACCTGGCTTGCTACCAAATACAGACTGGTGTGGTTCGTTGCAAATACCGCCTCAAACAATCCCCTTATTCTGGAAAAAAATTTTTTTACAGAACATTACATCTCCAGTGGCAGCACATTCTATCAAAGTAGATAAATGTGGAGGAGAAATAGCTAAGTTAGCTACCAGTAGCCACAAGAAGGCAATTGGGATGTCAGAAGAAAATATCTCATGTGTAAAATGCTTGTCATCAATTCAGATAACCACAACAGACCTGCATCAATTAAAGAATGTATGATTAATTCAATTTTCCCTAACTCTTTATCACAAATAATGACATTTACAAAAGAACCTCTGAGAAAAGCCCGTCTCCAATGTGGTCATTATTCGGAGGTTTTACTGTATTAGTTCATATACTATGTATTACATTAAAAAAAATGAAGTAAATAAGTCGCTACAACTCTACACTGTATGTAGTTTATGTATATATACTTGCATCAACAATTAAAGAGCAAAGATGAAAATACACACACACACACACACACATACCTCTTACAGTAGCGGTAGTACATGAACAATATTTCCTTGTACACCAGCCTAGAGAGAAGCTGACAAACAAAATACAAAAGCCCCATAAAAATAGCTCAAAAACTGTCAGCTCGAAAATTGGTCAGCCAAATTAGTACTTGGCATGATAATGTACATAAAACTATACTAAAGAATTAGTATTATTACTAGCAAGTACCCCGCCACATAGTGGCGCTTGACGTATTACAAAGTAAGAATGCAGTAGCACAAGTTATCTTGCTCAGTTATCATTCTCTACCATTGGTTAAGGTTACATAAGTTTCCCTCTCCTGCTCTCTTTTTTCTGAACTATCTGATACCCCACCTCTCCATTCTTCAGCTCTTTTCTTGAGTCATGAAGTCCCCTTTTCCTTTGTATATCTTTCCTGCTTCTGAATTTCTGTCATACTTTGAGAAACTTTTGTCTTCTATTTCGTACTTTCGCCTTCCTTTTGGAAACTAACCCCCGACTTTACTCGTCAATTCCACCTGCTTTTTAGCCACAATTAATCGCTCGCCTTTTTGCCTTCTCTTCCCTCTTCCATTTTAAACCTACACCGCCTTACCTCGTCAATTCCACCCGCTTTTTAGCTACGATTAATCGTCTTTAACCTTCTCTTTCGTATTTTTGAAACCACACCGCCTTCCAGCGTCTATTGCACACACATTTTAGAATTAACCAGCACTTTCAACTGAATGTGATGACAATTTACACCTACCATGAAATGACGATGCTTTACCAAACCGTTCAAAGCTCATGAATTATTCATGAATGCACACACCGTCGTCATCGTCGTTACTGACACACAAGCATATTATTATACATTATTAGGTACTGAACAGAGCCTGATAACTGTTGCCACATAGAAAATGCATTAAAGTAAACAGGATGTGGCTTAGGGCAATATTTTTCCATATCACCTGTGTTCATAGTTATTACGTTGGGTTATTACGTCCCCCTAGGTAAATTTCTTGTTACCAAGGTATTTGTGCATGAGCAGTACCTAATAAATTTATTATCCATTGGATACCGCCGAGAATATCACTCGTCTGATTGGCAGTATTTTAAGCCAACAGACTCGTGATATTCTCCTGTATCAAATGAATAATATATATGTATTTTTGTATCATGCATGGTTCAATATTTTCCTTGAACGCTGCATATTGAACATTCCAATGTGCTTGTGCGGGTCCTGGACAACTGAATTTGGGAAATTTGACAGAGCTACCTACTGTTTTGGGGGAGGAGGGGAAATCCAATGTACAATAAACAATTTAATCTTATAAAGTCCTGTGTGACTTAGTACATGGGAATAACATTACACTCTCATGCTTATATTTTCACTTGCTAGTGAAATATCTCCCCATAATGTGTGTTAACTCGTGCAATAAGTTATTAACGTGACTTATGAGCTGACAGAAATTGGCGGATGTAACTATTAATTATGTATCTCTTTTCTCACCAAAGCAGACATTATACAGCAAGCCATCAGGAAGTAGAAGACATTGGTCCAAGACTAACAACAAACAAACAAAACAAAAGTAATACCAACAATGAATCCGCCATTGCTATCAACATCACACATACACACACACACACACACACACACACACACACACACACACACACACACACACACACACAAATACAAAAAATGCAAATTCTCTTGCTGCCGCTAGGCGGTCACGCACCTGGCAGAGCCAGGATGCCTGTGCACTAAGCAGGCACCACTGTGAGCCGTGCAAGCAAAGCTCCTGGAGCCGGGCTAGGAACTCGCTGGAGAACAGGCCTTTCCTCACAGCAAGTGGTGTGGGCACCAGAAGTCCCACCTGGATCATTGCTGTTCATGAGAAAAGACCTTGAATTTGCACCCCCAGCAAATGCCAGGTACCCAATCACAGCTGGGTGGACTGGTTGGGCTGGTGGGAGGCAGATAGAAAAAAACTAGATGGAAAAATTGCCTGAGTGGGGCTTGAACTCTAGGACCTCGGGGCCCTGAGCCAAGGACACAACCACTAACCACACAGCCACAGCCACACACACACACACACACACACACACACACACACACACACACACACACACACACACTCACTCACTCGCACACGCACGCACATACACACACACATACACACACACACTCACTGAGTGATCAGAGATGATCCCTACTAGAAGTGGACCTATGGCTGCTCCCATGGAGCCAGTTCCATCTATGATGGCTGTCACTATGGCTTTGGCGTTCTGATTACTTTTCAGAGATGGGTGAGTACCCTTTACCAGACAACAACAAACAAAATATTGAAATGAATAAAAATATGTAAAAGGCCATACAGTGAATTATGTCCTTACAACATGTGCTATAACTAGCTACTAGTGGTGTGCTTGAGCACAAATGGCGAGCAAGCCTAAAACTACACTATTGTTAAACAATTGATTATACCTTCTAACACTCAAGCTACTAAAATATAGTCGAGTTTTTAAATTACGTATATATGGTAAAGGCATTCAATGCCATAGTAACCAATCCCCGCAACTGTTTGAATTGAAAAAAAAAAGAAAAAGCGAAGTTATTTAAACTTTTTCTTTGTGATATTCTTAGTAGTAGTTGTAACACAATACTTTCACACAACTGAACATACCTACGCAAGACTTACCTTCATTGTTAGTCTAGGACAATGAATTTTCAAGTAAATACTGTTATGTAGGGCTTATAACTATGAAAAATAGCGTATTAATTTACCACCGCCACTAACTCGAATAGAAATGGGATGGCTCCCGTATGTTTTTGGGTTTTAACTGCACCCAGCAAAATAATTCAAAGCAGTGAACAATTCAATTTCTAGTACGATATGGTAATGATCGATAAACCAGAAGATCCTTTTTAGTGAAGTTTGGGATGAGGTCGAACATCGAGCTAACACAAAAATGCAAGGGTCAAAGTACAAAATGACATACATACGTCCACACATATATATAAATAACTAGTGATGTGCTTGAGCACAAATGGCGAGCGAGCCTTAAACTACACTATTGTTAAATGATTGATTTTAACAACTAACACTCAAGCTACTAAAATAAAGTCGAGTTTTTAAATTACGTATGTGGTAAAGGGGTTTCAATGCCATAGTAACCGCTCCCCGCAACTGTTTAAATTGAAAAAGAAGCAACAAAATCAAGTCACGTTATTTAAAATTTTATTTGTGATATTCTTAATAGTAGTTGTAACGCACAATACTTTCACACAACTGAACATACCTACGCAAGACTTACCTTCGTGATTCGTATGCATTTTCAAGTAAACACTGTTGAGTAGGGCTTATAACTGTGACAAATAGCGTATTAACTTACCACCGCCACTAACTCGAATAGAAATGGAGCTCCCATAAGTTTTTGAGTTTTAACTGCACCCGCAAAACAATTCAAAGCCATAAACAATTCAATTTCTAAGGCGATACGGGTAATGGTCGCTAGACCGGAGGATTCTGTTTAGTGAAGATTGGGACGGGGTCGAACGCGGAGCGAACACAAAAATACGGAGGGTCAAAGTACAAAATGACATACATACGTCCAAACATATATATAAATAAATAAATAAACAAACATCCCCGATTTTCGATTGTGTTACCCCTGTAAGTGTCTCGCTCGCTACGCTCGCTCGCCAAATATCCCCGATTTTCAATTGTGTTACCCCTGAGAGTACAGCGGATAAGATTAAATAATTGGGGGAATTGTGCTTTTAACGATAAAAGCATGCAATTTGGTACACAGTTAGTACATGCCCTAGTGAACATTTTTGGCTACAGGGCCACTGCAGATTTCCCCTATCTTTAATATGGCAGCCATTCTTCTAAATGGCTGCTACCTTGGCTTTTTTACACCTTGTGAGTACGCGTGTGAACTTATGTTCTATACCATGCTGGCAAGTCCTGGCAGTGCCCACATGGCCTACTGCATACTTCTAATTGTAGCCACCACTTAGTCTCTCAGCATTATTTAGCTGATCAGTGAGTGAATTTGTATGGTAAGTATGCCAATTCCAGGGGAGTATTGGTGTGGCTACTAAACCACACCTACTTTACCACGCCCATTTTGTCACACCCATTCATTACTTAAAATATTGAATATGATTAATAGAGAGTGGCAAGCACTAAACTCATGATTACGAATCCAAACAGCGGCATCTTTCCAGTTCGAATATCCTTTGCATACCTAATAAAAAATGGAATATTGAATAACCCATTTATTTTCTTTAAACATTCTCAAGCATGTGTGGCAAAAAACCACATCATTAGCTAGACTCCTGGTAATGCAAAAACGGCCATTTTGCAAACCAACAATGCTGGAATAGGATCTTTGGACTACGTTGGTTTTTCCAAAAGATCGCTTTTGAAAGCTAAAGGACGGTCCAGGCTGATGTGGAGTCTCTGGGATATCTTCGAAAGTGCTCGATACTGGCCATTTACTCCCCGCCAAACTACTTGAAGCTATACCGATAACTACCACAAGATCTGGTAAGGGAAGCCCCGGTAAGAAACACGCCCCCTAATTTGTTAAATATTGGTGCGGCCATGGCCGCACTGGCCGCAGTAGTTCCGATGCCCCTGAATTCTTGTCGACAAGTAGATTAATCTCTTCTTGTGTACATACTAGCAGATCCAGAAAGCTACCACTTGAAGGACAATGGACAAAGTGTTCAAGGTAGTAGGTACAGATGGACTGCCTAGAACATCAAATATGCAGTCCATAACAAACTGGAATGAATGTGTCCTGTGCCAGGAAATAACTGCTGAGAGGCTTGTATGTCCAGCACATTCTACAAAGGGTGCAGGTTATACAACAATGGCGGAAAATATTTTAGCCTTTAACAAAATGGGTTGCCTGCCTACAACACTGCCAATGTCTCGACTAGATGAAGGTCAGGGCATTGAGACAGCATTCCGGTTTCACCAAGCTAAATGGCATGACTCTTGTAGATTGCAGTACAACAAAACAAAGCTTAGGAGGGCTGAAAAAAGAAAAATGGCCCGTGAAGATGATATGTTGAGCAATCTAGAGACCCGGAAGTACACTCGCCTTAGCATGGCATCTGTACATCATTCTGTAGAGAAGTGCTTCTTCTGTGCTAAGTACCAAGCAGGAGATACTTTGCACAATGTGTCAACGTTCGATCTTGACATTCGAGTGAGGCAGTGTGCCATTAGGACAAGACGCTCCTTGCTAACTTAGTGCTGGAGACCTTGTTGCACAAGAAGCAAAGTACCATACACAATGCCTTGTTTCTTTGTATAACAAAGCAAGAGATAGGAAAACTGAAGCATGTAATGAAGATAGATTTAACCATGGAATTGCTTTTGCTGGACTTGTCTCCTACATTAAGGAAGCTCGCAAAGACAGCTGTGTAGCACCAGTGTTCAAATTATCAGAGCTTGTCAGTCTGTACACTTCTAGGCTAGAACAGTTGGGAACACATACATCAGGGCGTGTTCACTCAACTAAACTCAAGGACAGAATTCTGAGTTACTTCCCAGACATGAATGCTCATAAACAAGGCCGTGATGTTGTGCTTGTGTGCAATGAGGATATTGGAGCTGCATTGAGGAAGGCATGAGAGTATGAGTGTGACAATGAAGCTGTCTATCTGGCTCGAGCTGCTAGCATAGTAAGGAGAAGCATGTTAAGAACAAAACAAAGTTTCAGTGGCTCATTTGATGCTCAGTATCAGCTCAAATCTGTACCATTGGCACTAGTTGCCATGATACTGTATGGCCCCAACATCACCAAACAGTATGACCATGAATCTATACCACAGCCAGCCCTCACAATCTCACAGTACTGATGTACAACAGCCTGTACCAGAAGAAGACCGCAACGACCTGTAGACACAGTACAGAATATGAGCCACCACTGCTTGTCTATCTGGGCATCATGATCCACACAAAGACTCGAAAACGAAGTGTAGTGGATACTCTTTTCAACCTGGGATTGTGCGTTTCATACGATCGAGTGCTTGACATTTCCACAGCTCTGGGAAACACTGTCTGTCATTACTATGAAATGCAAGCTGCTGTCTGTCCTCCTAACCTGAAAGCTGGCCTGTTTAGTACCTCTGCAATTGATAATATTGATCACAACCCCAGTTCTACCAGTGCACATGATTCCTTTCATGGCACTGGGATATCTATCTTTCAACATCCTGATGATTCAAACACTGGAGTCCAGCGAAGTGTTATTGCCAATCCAGATGATATCCCAAGAAACCCCAAGAGAAAGCTTGCTCATCTTCCAACTGCCTATACTAATGTGCCACCTGCTGCTGCCAAGCTTAGGCAAGTTCTTCCAGTACCAAAGTTTGAAGGACACAATGTAGCAGATTGTCAGCTGATGCATCAATCTATGCAGGAAGAGTACAGGTACATTTGTAATAGCTACATCTATTTAAACTGCCAATTAATCCTTACATTTCTTTATTTGCAGGTGGCTTGAACATAAGAAGTCTGTGCTGACAGTTGACACTCTAAAAGAGGACGAGAATATCTCATGGGCTGCATACCACTCCAGTCTTCAGCAACAACCAACATCCAAAGATAGTGTCTCTTTGATATCTCTACTTCCACTTTTTCCTGATCAAGCCAAGTCTGCTATGATTCGCCATTCCATGAATGTAGTGAAGGATGCAGTTGAAATATTAAATCCTGGTTAGGTACCAATTGTTGCTGTGGATCAACCTCTGTATGCAGTTGCAAAGCAAATTCAGTGGAACTGGCCTGAGACACATGGAGAGGATCACTTTATCATTATGTTTGGTGGTCTACACAATGAAATGACAGCCCTGAAGATGCTTGGTGATTTATTGGGGAAGTGGGTGGAGCTCTTGTACAAGCTGAAGTTGCCACTTCTGGCACAGCCAATTCCTTTCTTAGAGCTTCTCATGTGACAAGAACTCGACGTGCTCATCAGATCACAGCTAGTGCTCTGTATCTCCTCCTACAAAAGGCATATACTGAATATTGCGATAGCTTAACTGATGGAAATGAGCAGATATCCCTTGAAGAGTGGTGCACAAAAAAATCAGCATCATGTCCTCACTTTCACTTTTGGTACATAATTCTACAGCTGGAACTCATGGTGATGATCTATGTACGAGCAATTAGAGAGGGCAACTTCCTTCTTTATACTAATGCCCTGAAGAAATTAGTGCCCTGGTTTTTTGCTTTAAACCACACGCACTATGCCAGGTGGATTCCTGTGCACTTATGTGACATGGCTAGGCTGGAAACTGCTCATCCTTATGTTTTATGGGCAGTTTATGAAAGGTAACTTTACCGTGAAGAAAACGATGCATAACTTCTTTCTATTGCCCTTGATCATGCCCATGAACAGAATCGTGCATCTGTGAAAGGTGATGGTGGTGCTGTGGGATTGACAGAAAACCGCACAGCTCTACGGCGCTGGATGGTATCTGGTCCGGAGATGGCACGTGTAATTGGTGAGTTTGAAGCAGCCTCTGAGGAAAGAAAGAAGGCAGACACGCGGCACCATGAGCAGACAAGGTTTGCACAGAAGGCATTCGCTCGAGATGTCAGAGCGCTAACAGGAGTTATACAGGAGATGAGTAATCCTTTCTGTGAGAACAGCATGGATCTTCTCGTATTGGATACCAGAGATGTTGCAGATGAAGCTATCGTTGACACTGTATGCAAGATTGAGAAACTTGATCAGGACCAATATGACACTTACATAAGTGAGCGGCTTGTCAACCAGATGAAGCATATTGATGATCCCATCCCAAGGAACAACCTCTCTCTATTTAGCCAGCCTGTAGTGAGAGAAAAATCCAGAGTTCAGCAGCAGATCAAGTCTTTGAAGAGTGATTGTTCCCTCTTCTCTAGACTGTATATTGCATCGCAGCTCCGTGAAGGAGATATTGAAGAGTTCTTTGCACATGAAAACCAGGCCTGCATTGTCACAAATGGGCAAGCTCAGAAGTGGGACCAAGTCAGACTTAGTCCGTTGTCTGGAAAATCTTGCTCCCTCACAAATGAATTCATCAAATCCTACTCTACAAGTGTTGATAATTGATGGGGCTGCTGTTGTAAATATGTTGCGACCTGGTACTGCAAAGACATTTTCTGATTACGAGAAAGAAGTGTTTTCACCTTACATCAAGCATCAACTGCATCATGTATGTAGATTGGACATCGGGTGGGATCAATATTTTCCTGACAGCCTGAAGACTGAAACACGTGCAAAGAGAGGGAAAGGAGTTCGTAGGCGCGTTGAGCCGTCCAGTGTCATTCCTGGAAAATGGGAGGAGTTCCTCCGTATTGATGCCAACAAGGTAGAATTGTTCTCTTTTCTGGCAACTCACCTATTATCCCTTGACACTGAAAAAGAACTAGTTACTACCCATCATACTGAAGTTCTGTGTAACCATCTCCAAGACATATCAGGTTTGTCACCCTGCACACATGAGGAGGCCGATACCCGCATCATACTTCATCTGGAAGATGTTGTGAAGAAAGGATATACTAACATATCAATACGCACAGTTGACACAGATGTACTTGTATTGGCTGTGACAGCTGCTTATCGGCTTAAAGTTCCCGAGCTGTGGGTTAGTTTTGGAAGTGGAAAGAATTTTCGACATATACCTGTTCATGAGATAGCAAGGAGCCTAGGTCCAGAGAGATGTGTGGGATTGCCAATGTTCCATGCCTTTACAGGATGTGACACTGTATCGTCTTTTAATGGAAGAGGAAAGATGGTGGACATTGCTCTCAGAACTAAGTTACAAATTATTGCATATAATTATTTTGGTGTTGGCATCATTTAAATAAAATTATGAACCTTAAACAATGTGAAACTCAAAATTCTAGGTGGTTCACACCTGAGAAAGTATTAACCGATAATGCCATTTTGTAAATGGCTGCCAAGCTAAATTAAGAGGGAATCTGCAATGGCCCTGTAGCCAGAACTTTTCCTTATGGCATGCCCTAACTTTGTGCCAAATTTCATGCTTTTATCATCAAAAGCACAATTCATATGCTTATCTGCTTGACTATGAGAGTGTCTCGCTTACTCGCCAACAACATGAGGAAATCAATGTCACTATGCAGCTACCTTAATTCAGTAAAGTACATTTACGAGACTCTTTTATGTTATATTACAATAATAAATTTTATTAACTGCTGCCCAAAACAGAGGCAGTGAGGTGGGAGGGGCATATTGCACTCACACACTACACTAACTTATTATGCAAAGAATGAATTGGTAAAGTGCACAGCATTTCACACGGCATTACCAAGTCACTGGAGACTGCCGTAGTGATGATACTGTATGGGCCATTGATGAACACGCCATTGACAATGAGCAGTAAGATGTACACCCACAGAGCACCGTCACCAAAGGAACGCAGGATAAACAGCTGCATGCATGCACGTACATGTGATTAGTCAATTTTATGCTGAGGCAAAAAGTTGTTATATAGCACATATAATATATATACACATATATACATACATAATTACACACACACATCACATGTACGTTCAGTATTAAATAAAATACTTCCTTGGCCTATAAAAGAATTCAGAATGTGGCATAAGCACGATAGAAGATGCATTAGACAGGAAAAGTTAGCTTCATTGTTGCTTGATTTCACATCTCTAGATTCAATTGGAATAAAGTGTATGATATTTAGCTTAGTCGTGAAAATTCTCATTCAGGGATGCAGAATCTGGCCATGAATGATTGAAGTATTATACTTCTCTGTGATGCACTTGTTCTCATTTAAAATAATAAATAAGACACTATAATATTACATACAAAAAATGATGATTCAGTTATTCTCAGCTAAAATCTATATAATAATAGCAAATTTTATCATTCTAACAGCCAATATTATGTTAATTAAAAACTTAACCCGACGTTTCGACTTCTTGCCAAAGTCCTCATATAATTCATGTATTACATACATATGTATACCTACACACTACCACTATATAATTCACTAACATACATGTGTATACCTACACACTACCACTATTGTTACATGACTTCCTGTATTTAGATGGACTTACACAAGGAACGGCCAAGACTAGAAATATGACACAAATAGTAGCACGGGCATTGAGTTTGTCTGAAATAACTCCAGCAGTAATTCCTCCTGTCACAAGTCACAAAAAAGTAGGTAGGTTTATAAACTTTATAATAGTGATCAATACAAAACAGCAGATAAGAAACTTTAAATTGAAACAGGCTGCATATATAACATACCAGTCAGTTGCATATTGTATAACATACCAGTCAGTTGCATATTGTATGACATACCAGTCAGTTGCATATTGTATGACATACCAGTCAGTTGCATATTATATGACATACCAGTCAGTTGCATATTGTATGGCATACCAGTCAGTTGCATATTGTATGACATACCAGTCAGTTGCATATTGTATGACATACCAGTCAGTTGCATATTGTATGACATACCAGTCAGTTGCATATTGTATGACATACCAGTCAGTTGCATATTGTATAACATACCAGTCAGTTGCATATTGTATGACATACCAGTCAGTTGCATATTGTATCACATACCAGTCAGTTGCATATTGTATGACATACCAGTCAGTTGCATATTGTATAACATACCAGTGAGTTGCATATTGTATGACATACCAGTCAGTTGCATATTGTATCACATACCAGTGAGTTGCATATTGTATGACATACCAGTCAGTTGCATATTGTATCACATACCAGTCAGTTGCATATTGTATGACATACCAGTCAGTTGCATAATGTATGACATACCAGTCAGTTGCATATTGTATGGCATACCAGTCAGTTGCATATTGTATGACATACCAGTCAGTTGCATATTGTATGACATACCAGTCAGTTGCATATTGTATGACATACCAGTCAGTTGCATATTGTATGACATACCAGTCAGTTGCATATTGTATAACATACCAGTCAGTTGCATATTGTATGACATACCAGTCAGTTGCATATTGTATCACATACCAGTCAGTTGCATATTGTATGACATACCAGTCAGTTGCATATTGTATAACATACCAGTGAGTTGCATATTGTATGACATACCAGTCAGTTGCATATTGTATCACATACCAGTGAGTTGCATATTGTATGACATACCAGTCAGTTGCATATTGTATCACATACCAGTCAGTTGCATATTGTATGACATACCAGTCAGTTGCATAATGTATGACATACCAGTCAGTTGCATATTGTATGGCATACCAGTCAGTTGCATATTGTATGACATACCAGTCAGTTGCATATTGTATGACATACCAGTCAGTTGCATATTGTGACATACCAGTCAGTTGCATATTGTACGACATACCAGTCAGTTGCATATTGTTGTCAGTTGCATATTGTATGACATACCAGTCAGTTGCATATTGTATGACATACCAGTCAGTTGCATATTGTATGACATACCAGTCAGTTGCATATTGTATGACATACCAGTCAGTTGCATATTGTATGACATACCAGTCAGTTGCATATTGTATGGCATACCAGTCAGTTGCATATTGTATGACATACCAGTCAGTTGCATATTGTATGACATACCAGTCAGTTGCATATTGTATGACATATCAGTCAGTTGCATATTGTATGACATACCAGTCAGTTGCATATTGTATAACATACCAGTCAGTTGCATATTGTATGACATACCCATATTGTATGACATACCAGTCAGTTGCATATTGTATGACATACCAGTCAGTTGCATATTGTATGACATACCAGTCAGTTGCATATTGTATGACATACCAGTCAGTTGCATATTGTATAACATACCAGTCAGTTGCATATTGTATGACATACCAGTCAGTTGCATATTGTATGACATACCAGTCAATTGCATATTGTATACTAGAGTCTTCACCTATGCTTGCAGGTAGATGCATGTGAAATTACAATGCTCTTACGATCATTCCAACTATACAATTATGAATATAACCTACATAAGCTTTCAAAGTGACATCAGCTGGTAATGTATATACCTTTAGTGCTTCAACTTATTCTAGCTTCAAAACAAGTGAAGGATGTGCTACTATTAGAATACACAAGGCATTCGCTACTTCAATTAAAAAAATAAAATAAAATAAGACAACAGAAAAATTCTTTAACTGCTGTCTATGAAGTAGCATTGAATTTATAGTAAAACATTTAATTATTCTCCCTAATGTTTGGCTGTCACCAGGGATCGAACCCAGGACCATCTGCATAATTTTAAAAAGCCATTGAAGGAGAGAATACATCTAATGAATCCAGCTACTAGCCCACTCTCACAAGTCTCTGTGTAGTCATGACTGATGTAGAAATAGTTGCATTACCTAATATCCCACCAACATCAAAGAGTGTTGACAACCAGTCAGATTCCGGCCCTGACAACTCGTGCCCTGTACAAGATATAGAATAACAGAATAATTCTTATTAATTCATTCGTGTAATGAACAGCTCCACGCTATTGCTATATTAGATGCCCACTCTCCTCCAGCCCCTCCCTCAGGCCACTCCCTCAGGCCCCTCCCTTCTAAGGTCCCACTCACGTGTGTACTTGACATAGAGAGGCAGCCAGTACAGGAAGGTGTAGCTGACTAACTTGTCAAAGAACAGAGAGAAAGAAAACTCTAATACTCCCTGCAATTAAGTTTAAAAATAATAATAAATTACTCAACTATGATTAGCAATGATGATAATTACTTTAATAATAATTATAAAAATAATAATAATAATAAATAATTATCATTATTATAACAATACAATAAAATGGTGGCAAAAATGTAATCATAACAAATGACCCAACTACACTCACTGGAATGGCCAGAGCTTGAAAAAATGTGACAGCCTTTTCTTTTTTATTCATTTCCTGCAAGATATAAAATACATAACGGGAATTATACACCAACTCCAATAAGAGCACAATATCTTAGAGCTGGTAAGTGAGCAAAGACGACTACTTATAGTACCAGACAATATTTTTAACCCTCAGTGCACATGTGTGAGAGGGTTACAGTACTCAGTTTGTCTGTCAGTCAGTCAGTCATTCTGTCACACAACCAAAAGGATCTCGAAGATGGCAGCCTCCCGAAGATTAATAAGTTTCAAAATGTTGCACTGGAGTGCTTGGAGTTTCCCGTTGAAACAACTGGTGAGGTGAGTGGCGCTCATTGTTAAGCTTCTCTTATGAAGACAGCATTAACGTACCGTTTCATAGCATGACTTGCATATCGACTTCCTCAAGCTGTACATACTGACTTGCATGAGCCACATAATTGGCATATTCATATGATACTACCTACGCCAAATAAATAATTCTTTTGGTCTTTGTAACAGCTAGCTAGTGAGTGTATAGTAACACTGAGGGTTCACACCTTTGGTGCTTCATTTCCTATGTAATACATGCAAGCCAAACTTCACCCACCACTTCATAAATAATGTGGCATTGAGTGGATTGCGCTATCTACCCGAACAGCTGTGAGGTAAAGGGTCTTGATAACTCTACAACTCTACAATCTTACCTCAGTGTTGGTAACTTCTTTCTTCTTCTCCTCGGCACCACTCCCCTTCTCCTCCTCCTCCTCCTCCTCCTCCCATTCCTTCAGGAGTCCCAACTGATCACTGTCCTTGTGACTGTCTGCCATTCCCACTTCCTTGTGATCTGAATTAAACCTCCTCCAAATCCCCTCCCCATTTTTGTGCTGGGGGCTGGCGGACAGCCGGTCTACGTCGGACCCTCCATTAGAGCTGACCACGTTGTAGCTAATCACAGGCTTCTTCTTCTGCTTCTTTATCTCACTCAGCACAGCCAAGTCTTCTTTCTGATGAACAGAAGACAGACATCCTCATCAAATACAGTGGTGATATAATAATTATTTGCTTTTTAATAAACAAACATGTAAATAAATAACTAAAATAAACTTTATGTGGACTTGAGCACAATAATGAGTGTATATACAGCAGAACCTCAGAGTTATGTGTACCCCCGGGAAATGAGGGGTACGTAACTCTGAAAAGTACGTAACTTTGAACATGACATCATTTTAGCTTAAACATTCAATTATTGTCACATTAATATATGCACTACATTCCTACAGCAAAATAAGTTAATTAGCTATGTAATTTGAACAACACACACACAAAAACACACACACACAATACACAACACTTTCACACACACTAGTTCACTGGACATACTAACACAAGACTTACCTTCACGGTTAGACTATTGGACAATGGATTTTTAAGTAAGATCAACAGCATTGCGTAGGGTGTATTAACTATGACAAATAGCGCATTAACTTACCACCACCACTAATTCGAATAGAAAATGAACTGCAGTAAGCTTGTAAGTTTTAAATGCATCCCCCCAAAAAATGCAAATTGGTGAACATTTGGATGGTACGGGTATAGATCAATAAACCGGAAGATTCTGTTTAGTGAAGTTTGGGGTGGGCTCGACCACCGAGCTAACACAAAAATGCAAGGGTCAAAGTACAAATATGACATACATACGTCCTATAAACAAATATTCCTGATTCTCAATTGTGTTACCACCTGATAGTGTATAGCTTGTTTTGCTCAATCGCCAATAAAATTAGTGCATGATGTACTATTACTCACAGTGTGGTGAGTGGGTGGGGGAAGTCCCACATGGGTGGGGCTGATCACCAAGATGAAGTAAGTGACAATGGCAAACATGAATAAGATGGCTCCAGGGATGAAAAAGGACCAGCCCCAGGGCTTCTGGTCCCCACATTCAGCCCAGAAGGAGGGGATGATGGTGCCCAGGATGTTACCCACTGACGTGTGGGAGTTCCAGATACCCATGATCAGTCCACGGCTGGAAAGAAGGGACAGAATACAGGTAAGTACATACACTCAATCCCCTCTTATCCGGATGCCTATTACAAGCACACCTCTATACCGGGCAAGCCACTCAATTTACCGGTGACTTGGCTAATTCAACAACAATTTCCAATCATGGAAGTACACGCAGAAGTTTAAAAGTCTTGGAGAAGTCTTGGAGACGTGTAAGTGAAATAGAATGGTGCTTAAGCTTGAAAACAACAGCAACAACAACAAAAAAAAAAACAAAAAAAAACAAAACAAAAAAAAAAACAAAAAAAACAAAAAAAAACAAAAAACAACAACAACAAACAAACATGAAACCTCTTGAAAAGGGCTGAGTACTGGGGAATTTTTAGATACGGGCACCCTATGGTCGCAGGGTCCAGATAAAGAGGGGATTGAGTGTATGTAGCTCCCTTAAAGCCTTGACTTACTTGTGTTTTCCAAACCAATTGCTCATGAGAGCCACCACACCTGGCCAACCTGTGGACTGAAGGAGGAGGACAAACATGTAACTATCACCATGACAACTTGACACCCAGGACAGATATTACCATGACAACCTTAACTTAGGCTAATAATGTACTCCAGCACTGTAATCATACAACAGCACACACATAACCCAATGCTAGCTGGGAGACAGTAAGTCAGAATACATGGGGAAAATAAAGACATTAACCTTGCCAAAATTAATTTAAATCTCTCAATACTACCATTTATCTAATATGTAGCTATTCTGGTAATACCACTGTTTATATCAAAACCATTATTATCATCTTCTCACCTGCAATGCACCACCAAAAACTTGAACAATAATAAAGTATGACAAATGATGTATGTCAGCGAAGTAGGCCACACCCAATAAAAACACCGTCACACTGCTTCCTAAACCAGTCACAAACACATCATAACAACATCAAAACAACACCACAACATTCAACATCACAACACCACAACATCCAACATCACAACAACCTCATCACAACAACAGCACAATAACATACACCTGCACCAAATAATGGCTCCATAAGACAATTGGTATTAGATGCTGCATCACATTACCACAACTCCTGTCAATTCTACCAATACAATTTTATAGTACTCACATACAAGCATTTCCACGTGCAATGCAAATGCAAATTCTCTAGCTTCCGCTAGGTGGTCACGCGCACCTGGAAGAGACAGGATGCCTGCGCACTAAGCAGGCACTGTGAGTCGTGCAAGCAAAGCTCCTGGAGCCGGGCTAGGAACTCGCAGGAGAACAGGCCTTTCCTCATAGCAAGTGGTGTGGGAACCCGGAAGTCCCACCTGGACCATTGGTATTTCATGAGAAAAGGCCTTGAATTTGCACCCCAGCAAATGCCAGGTACCCAATCACAGCTGGGCAGACTGGCGGGACACAGATGGAAAACCAGTGGGGGCTTGAACTCAGGACTTCAGGCCCTGAGCCAAGGACACAACCACTACTACACACAGCCACGCACACACACACATCCTATTAATGACTTACCCATCATTCCAAGAGTCAGGAAATAGCGCAAATTAAGTCGGTCAGCCAGATATCCACTGAAACAAATACAATATTACTAATAATTATGTTGTGAGCACAAATTATACAGCATGAGCAAGCACCCCACCACACCATGGCATTTGATGTACTAATTTTTTTGCAACTTAAGAATGCTGTAGCACAAGATATTTTTATTCATGGTTTCCCTCTCCTGATCCCTTTCTTCCTGAGCCATCTAGCTTTTCTTATTCCTTTCTTCAGCTCATGGATTCGCTTCTCCTCCTTTGTCTATCTCTCCTGCTCCTCAGTATCTCTGTTCTTTCTGTGTATTTGCTTTCTTGACCCTTGCATTTTCCTGCTTCTCTGCCTTTCTTCTACCCATGACTTGTGGTGGATTATGGCTAGCAAACCCAACAGCATAAGTCAAGTTAAAATATTTGTCAACAACTATACAAATTATGCCAAGGGATGTATCTCACATCACTAGGCTAGCTCGCTCACCATTCGTGCTGAAGCACACCATTAGTTTATGTGACATATGTCAATTTTGTACTTTGACCCTGGCATTTTGTGTTAGCTCAGTGGTCAACCCTGTCCCAAAAACAAGAAATTGAACTGTTCACCGCTCTGAGTTTGAGCAGATAAAACTTACAAGAACTGTCTTTACACAGCTTTTAAACATTAAACTAACAAATAAATTTTACACACTTTTTTGTACAGCAGAAAACATGTCTGAAATCCCTTTACCGTATCTACGTAATGTCCTACCGTTTTAGTAGCTGGAGTGTTAGAAGTTAAATGTAACCTAATTAGGGAGGCTCGCTCGCCATTTTGTGCTCACAAGTTCACCATGAGTATTGATTCAATTAGAATTGCATGTGATACAGGATATCACTCCTTTTTAGTTTGCTTGTTTGTTTTAATCAACGAAAACTCAATTGCTAATTATACTCTGAATTGGTATTGAGTCTCCATTAAAAAAATTTTTTTAACAGTTTATTCTGTTCTCTACTTTAGTATATAGCTATGGACATTTATTTAGCGTGTTAGTAGCATGTGTGATTGAGTAATGCATTGGGTAAAGGCTTTCAGGCTAGATGCAGAAGTCTTCTCACAGATTGGAAGGCTTACATTCTGTCTATTTCAATAGTCAAGTGCAACACATCTCTGTCCACCTACCACATAATCTTCTCAAGAGGTATATAAAGTTCGTAGTTACCTTTAGCTATTCCACACCCACACAATCACCTCAAAGCTGCGTCAACTACAGCAAACCTTTTAATAGATACAGAAATATTATAACTATACCTGAAGAAAATGAAAACTGCGTAAGAGAATAGCCAGGAGTAGTCAACACTCCCTAGGAACGTCTTGCCATTATGAATATCATCTAAAGTACAACATATTACAACACATGAATTTAAAAGGAGAATGTCTAACCTTAACTGACCACAACTAACAAATTTTAATTCTAATTATGTACATAAACTGTACAGCATCAAATTCCAAATGCAAACCCTTTACTGCTTCTGTCTTGTAAAGAAACTTGACCACTTTAACTGTAACCACACATAGCAGCTGTGCTACATGACGAAGTACATTCAAAGGAAAGTTAGGAAGCTAGATTTTAAATATTTAATCAAATACACTTGGATCTCCTGCACGTCTGAACATGACATCAGACACAATAAGGTCTCTACCAGATCAATGTCGTGAGTAGTTTCAGGTTAGCTAAAGAATACAATACTGAACCTAATGCAATAGGAATATATTTAAACTTATTAACTTAAATATTAGTAGTAGGTATAGTTCAGCGAGCGAGCGAAGCGAGCGAAGCTGACTCTCAGTCGTGTTCAATTGAGATTTCAGATATATATATATGTATGCGTACGTCAAAATTTTTCTCCCGCGCTTCTAATTACGTAAGTTAGGTAAAGCGTTCACAGTTCCAGTATTTTTCAATTAACGAGCGCGGAGAATCCTGCTGCACTGCCTTACGCAACTTTGTTTCAACCAAAAAGTTTATAGCTACTCTCTTCTTGAAATAATTGTGAAGTCTTTGTCAAGTTGCGCTTCTTTGCCACTGCTTTCGAAGTTTATTCAGGTAATTCTGTTATTGTTAACTCTTCATGCCTAATCATTGCTATTATTTAGCGATTTCCTTCACAAATCATCTTTACCTATACTTGTATATTTACTAGGTGTTTGTGTTTGTTAAAAATGGAAAAAGAAATTTTAGACAACAATAGAAAACGTCCTATTGAATTAATCAGTGCAGGAAACAAAAGGGCAAGATTAGACAGAAGAAACCAAAAAGACAGGGATGGAAGAAAGAATGAAAGTGAAGAGGAGAAGAATATAAGGCTAGCAAAAAGAAGACAACGAGATAGAGCTAGAAGAGCTGATGAAACTCCCGAACAAAGAGGTGCAAGATTGGTAAAAATGTCTACTCAGCAGCAAAAACGTCGTGCTTCTGAAACACCAGAGGCAAGAGATTCCAGACTTGAACAATTAAGCACTTCAAACCACTGGAGCGAGCCTACAAAAGTTGAGTACTTCACAGAAGCAACGTCTAGCTATGGAAACACCAGAGAAGAAAGCCTCTAGGCTGCAAAACTTGACTACCTCCCAGAAACAACATCTAGCTACACAAACATCTGAGGAGAGAGCTGCTAGGCTACATAAGTTAAGCACTTTACAGAATAAACTTCGAAAGCAGTAGCAAAGAAGCGCAACTTGACAAAGACTTCACAATTTTTTTCAAGAAGAGAGTAGCTATAAACTTTTTGGTTAAACAAAGTTGTGCAGCAGGATTCTCTGCGCTCGTTAATTGAAAAATACTGGAACTGATGGGTCCACTTCCATAGTCTAGGATCAGAGACTTTAGATTCTCTGGTGCTAACTGAGAATGGAAAGGGTTACAGTGTGCACTACAGTTAGATGTAATTTCTGTCCTATTTTTCTGTAAAAAGAGTCTGCTCGCTCGCCATGCATTTGCGCTATTCGAGCGCACCACTAGTTTAGTATAGTATTGGTCCACAAACAAACAACTCTGACTAGTCTCTGTTATGTTCAAAAAGAATACTTAGGAAAAAGTATTCTTGTGAATAAAGAAGACTCATCAGAGTGGAAACGTGTGTTTGTGGACTAATACTACACTAAACTATACCTACTACTATTTTGTATATTGAAGTGGGTAATATGAAAATGCAATGAAGTCTATCTCATATGATACTACTGAGGCAGCCGAGACATTAACTCCATGCTCAAAACAATTTAAAAAAACCATGGTGATGACCCATGTACTATGGGATTGTGTGCGGAGATTGATGACCAGTACCTGCTATTGGAATATGTGCATTGGTGGAAGGAATTGTGTCACTTACTAAAAGGTGCCCATCCTGGGATGCTGTACTCTGTTCCATTCCAGAATTCATGTAATGAAGAGCAATTAGCACATACTGGGCACAGTGTCACCTAACAAACAAAAGTAAAGAGCAGATTAAGAGACCCTTTAGCCAGCTAATATCTGTCGTGTTATTACAATCTCAAATTGACATCGGCTTATCCCATAATAAAAGTACACGTAGCACTATTCTAATTATTATGGTTCATTCAACTACTGTCTCTAGGCTCAACAGTTCCCACCCACCCCCTTTTCCACCAGCTAAACCCCCCTCCCCCTCACCCCGAACTCGATAACAGTGTACTGGACTAAAAAAAAACATCTCCATGACCCCTAATATACTGGGCCAAATAAGTTTCCCCGGCAGATCGCCATGATATCACTGATTGGACCTGATAGAGTTCCCCAAACCACTTACTCTGTGGAGCCCATAAAAAAAATATCAACTTCTAATAACCTGTGCACGTTACCTTGACAACGCTGAAAGGCTTTCTGGAGAGATGGTAGCTGGTGTAGATCAAGAATGTCCACACAAAGATGAACACTTTGTACCTGCAATTAATAGTCGGGAGATGAGGGAAACCGAAGTTACTTGCTAACACAGAAAAAAAATCACCAAATAAACCAGTTTAATTTCACTTTTCATCATTAGATAGTATAGGAAATAAGGAGTTTGTGTAGAATGACATGACACAAGGACATCAGAGTTTATCTTTAAAGTGATACCTTGGCACACAGGAAGCTATGACTGTATGTCCTCTAGACATTTATTATAACAACCAAGAAGGTATTGTTTATGCAAATTCACACTAAGCAAACTAGTAGCTGCAGCTGCAATGTGTGTTCAAGGAAAACTGGTAAGGCATAGTCCTTTCACGTCTTCATGTCTTATTTTGCACAGAGAGAGTAAATCAGCTAAGAATGAAAATCCCCTCATTTAATTTTGTTGTGACCCTCTATTCACAACTGACACAATTTGTACATGTGTTTTTTTTTCATAAAGATCTATTCATTTTACTCCATACTAATTGTTAATTATTTTAATACTGTAATTTTTGCAGTAATAATATGTGCATATGTCTTTCTATATAAATTTCATATCTTTCCTCTGGGTCTATACAATTATAATTAAATTGCTTATGAATTAAGGTTGTCTCTGTCCATCCCTATGTATTATTCGGAAGTATTATAAAAGGCTGTGTAACGCTCAATGATGTCAGTAAATAAGTGAAGTTTCAAACCTTAAGGGGGACATGTGAAAGATGCTGTATTTCATTCACTAACTGCTGACAGCAATTTGCTTGTATAGTTCGGGAGCTCTTGTCCAGACTAACTATACTCGAGTGAGTGCGTGTCTGTGTAGCCAGTTAGGTCAGGCCTTACAACCCTGACTGATCAACCCATCAATGTAGGCCTGACTCGTACAACAATAAAAAATCCTGAATGAATGACACTCTCACAGCCGAAGTTGAGTAGGAATTTTAACTGTACAGTGTGAGTATATCATGGCCATATCAGAAAGCTAGTCAGCTCAATTAATGGATTCACACAGTCGGTATTTTTTCAACCGATTCAAAATCCCAACTTTATTTCTCATTAATTGCAATATTAGTATATTGTTCAATAAATTAGCATATAGGTATGAGAAATATCGAACATTCCTATAATTAGTAGTAAAAACATCCAACAAATATGGTGGACACTTGGGAATGTGAAAGCACTTCAGCAAATAATATCAGAAGTACATTAAACAACCTAATTCAGCATGTTATGTACTGATGGCTTCCATACAGCTATGTATGTGTGCGAGACAGAAGTCCATCGACTTCTTCTTGCCGTGTTCCTAAACAATATGTAAACATAATACTTGTAACTTGTAATCCACGGCAAGTAACCCTTACGTTAGCTTTAGTGTGCGTCCCTCATTTATTAGTGCAAACACTGTGTAAGCCTGCATTGTGGAGGAAACCAATATCCTGGTGCTCTTTATGCAATCAAATCCCACATCGTGGATCTTTCCCTCTGGTGACATTACTGAAATTCGCTCCTGTTACAAAAGCGTGGTTATAACAGTAGAGGCCCAGTCTAGCTAGCTATGGCTGTATCACTTCCTCTACTTTATATACGCTCTGTAACAAAGACTCATAGTAGCCTGAATGAACACATGCTGACCTATAGGTTTGACTGGGCATAAAGTAAGACTCCATAGACACTTCCTTTACACATGAATAGTAGTTACAAAAACTATACATTGCTAATAAAACAATACATATATATATAATATTATATATATATATATATATATATTGGGTTTTTGTTTGAGAAGAATGAGACATTGTAAAGAGAATGCACGTGATACATTTTAATCTGTCACGATACTGTCAGAAAACACAAAACTCCATCACGATAACAACGGACAGGACTGATCAACACACATGACTGAACCAAGTACTACAAGCTAAACTAACTGTGAGTAGTAGCATCCATAAAGCTTTCTAAAAATATATAGCAAATGGTTCTTTAAAAATGATAAGGTCTTGACCACATAGCTGCTGCACTGTGGTTAATTCGATTGAATGGATTTGTGTAACATACTTTGAATAAGCTATCACCAGTACTTCAGTTCATCTACAACCAAGCAATATGGATCATTCCATTGTAGGCTGCCTACATGGAAACCTCTATAATTTGCAATATTCATGACCATAACTGCAAGGCAGCGCTAATTTTCTACAAGCAAGTTTTTTTTTGTTTACCTGAGCAGTGGCTTTCCATAACTGCAGAGCCCTAGCTTTTCCAGTAACCAGATCCCCCACGGCAGCCTCTCGTACTCAACCAATTCAGGCTTTTCTCTCCCACCAGCCATAGAAGTACTCACACCACACTACTACTACTACCAATGGACATTATCGATCCGAGATCTCTCCGCCGCTTTTTAGAACGGAAACCCCGTGTCGTTGCGACCACTTACCATAGAAACACGGAAGAGGTGTGGACTTTTTGTAATAACAAAACAATTTCTGCCGGCAAGTCGCCAAAAGCGGCAGCTACGGTAATTTGATTGGAAGGGCTCACCCAGTGAGAAAAGACTGTTTGTTTAGTTTACTATCTTAGCCTTCTGTTATTAGTTATTGTGCGGGGTATCGCATGCCGAACAGATTTATCTTGAAGTGCTCGCCGCTGCAGCTGCTCTGACCTACCAATCTGCTCAGGATTTGTGCTCACCGAGTGACTGAATATTATTACCAACGGTTAGCAAGCTAAGCTGCAATTCAAACTACTATTATTTCTGCTGTGAGACGTGCTGAAGTAGAACAGTTAATGTGGAGATTTGGGGGATTTTACCACTAAAGTACTCGACGTTTAAATCTTGCCAGAAAGTGAAGAAGCTGTGAGTTGTGATTAAATGACTCTAGTGCAAATTGAACAGACTTAGAATAGGGAGAGAGAGAATTGTGAATAACTTTTTAGTGGGAAATTTGTGGCCTGCAAAATGACAATATTTCCATTCAAGTGAAAGAGGAGTTATAGAATCAAAGATTCCGCCCCTCAATACTGTAAAGTAACAAATCCGTCTAGCTGATGCATAGATTTATGTTTATGACACTCACTGTAGCTGTGATAGCTAGCCTGGGTTGCCATGGCTGCAGGCATAACATAGAATTGCTCTACACTTGATCTTTGGTTGGCTGGTTTGGTATTGGTTGTGTTATTCCAAAGAAAAGGTGTAATTGGAGATATCAGACCCTAAGGCTATGTTTTCCAAATGTTATGTGAAACAAGCCTGTGAAAAGAGGCATGCATTGCCCACGCTCTAAGTGATACTAAATTACAAGTTCTTTTCCCCCTGTTTTTATGTTTAACACTAGTCATAGGTTGAGAGTATCACTTTCACGATGTTCAGGAATCTTTTATTAAGCAACACAGTAGAGTAGGATGTTCCATATAAATTCAGTCTTGCACTTTTTGGCAACGCCTCGTAGTAGCTTTTATGAGATAGCAGCATGGAGTAGGAGTGTTGGTAATGGGTGTGGTTTGGTATAGTGAGTGATTGTGGGTGTATCCTTATATGCAGAACTAATCTGGTTATGGACCCAAGATCTGTCCTGCGAAAAGACTAAGGTTTAGTCTTTAGCAATTATTGCTGAGAAACTCAGATGCATTTATGGGTGGCCACAAAACCTTGATCATAGTGATCAGCCTGGGTCCCCGCCCCACGATCACCACACCACAGTGGACTTATTCCCTTAATCATTTTTACACCACCAACCTCCAGGCAATGTCTTTACTGGACACTGGGGGACTGGACCACCAACCAATCAGTGGGAAGGGTGAATTTGAATAGTGTACTTGTATTTTAGTGAGAGACTGATTCTGAGAATGATTTTAAGGAACATAGAGCATCAATATTCTCTCTCTCTCATCATCATCTCAGTTGTTTCGAGTCAATAAGCATAAAACTTGCAGATAAGCGTAGCAGCTTGAAAGTACACGCTAATTTTTTTTAAATCTGGGTTCCATATAAATCGAATTACTGGTCATGCATGCAAGTGGCGAGATCTCATTATAGTAGAGTTATATGATATGTCCTGGACTGTTTCACTCCATAGTGATTGTAAATTTTTAATAACCACTCTCTTGGACTAGTACAGTTCATACTGGTAGCACCTAGAGAGAAATGGTGATATGATGATGATGATGATGACAATGATTACTATTAGTAGACCATTGCACTTCGCCAAGCAATTAAAAGAATGGTACAAGTCTTCTTTTGGGGGAAGACTCAAAAGTACCAAACTAAGATTCTGTGTGATGTGATGATACTGCCTTATGAAGAGTAGTTTAATATTACAGCTCCCACTGAGGGCAGGCACCATTGGTGCTTCATTAACTGAGTAATACGGTAAACCCTTGATTATTAACCCTCAGCGCGCATGCACGAGAGGGTTATAGTAGTCGTCCTGTCTGTCTGTCACGCTCTGATTTTGGAGATTACTGACAATTAACAGTTGATTTAGGCATGAACTTACTCAGGACGAAGATTTAAGACCTTTTATTGTGCTACTTTTTTTAATTTTGGGCTAATCGTTGAGAAAACGTGAAGCTTGCAACTCGGCGTAGGTACCAGCTTTTTATGGGCAACGCCCCGTAGCGTCATGTCATAATCACGTGAACAAATAATTTCTGCAGCCAGCGGTGTAGTTTGCTTTATGCTCAGGCTCCCAAGCATTACTCCAGGGAAGTTAACGGAGTTGAATGGAGTGAAGTTTCGCGTTGAAAATGTATACAGGCGAGTGTTTCTGGCTAGTTTAGCTTCTTCTCTTATGAAGACAGCGTTTCCATGTACCATTTTCATTGGTCGAGCTATTTTGATACCTCATTAAAAATAGCTAACAGATTGCTTGTTCTTTTGGAAGGAGATTATATTGTAATAGCTAGGTAGTGTTTAATAGCGCTAAGGGTTCGCACCTATGGTGCTTCATTACTATTTGATTTATCAATTTCATATATAGTATTTTGAAAGAATTGAATTTAACTCAATTGAATGCTATAATTTTTTGTGCATTATGTGGCGGGGTACTTGCTAGTTAGTATATAATTTTAGTAATCTCACAAAGAATAGTTTGCATCACTTTATTTACAAGGTCCAACATGTGTCGCTACTCAGTAACAAGCAGGCAATATATCTGCTGTTTCTACTGAATGCTGTACTTTAAAGAAAATCTATGGTGTAGAGTATCCAAGTGGCTCAAGGTTCAGAGAATTGTTTTCAAAATAAATTACCTCCGTCATTAGGACTTGTGAGGGCAGTGGGTTTTGCTAGCTCTGATGGTGAACCCTATACCCATACCCACTAATTAGCTGTTGGTAGATAATAAAGAAAAGACACTCAATTGAGGAGTCTGTCCTAGTGTTGGAACACTTAGTGGGTTGCTAGGAGTGGGTATTCACACAGCAGGATATCATAGAGGGGTTTCCATCCATTGTAAACCAAGTGCCACTCAGATGAAGCCCTGCTGGGGGTGGTTACAACTGTAATCTTTCACTGAGCTTTGGTAATGCAAGCTATTGTGGGAGTGACTTAGTGCCGCTGTGTGTGTGTGTGTGTGTGTGTGTGCATGAAGTGACTCGTAATATGTGTGAAATTACTGTCCAGTCTTTTTATTTATCTATTTATTTTACGTGGGTAATTATGGAACTGTGGTGGTAAGAAGGTGGGGAAAGGAGGGTTATATGTTTAATATGCCCTTCTCTTTAGGCTCCTCCTTTCTAAAACCATGCTGATAGCAAAATTTTTTATACTACTGTAGTAGGCGAGCATTTGAACGATATTCGGATTTTTATTTTCAATGCTAAAGTTGGAATCTGTTAGAAAACTGAAAGCTGAGTTGCTTCAAGAAGAAGATAGAGCAAGTTCAGAAGGTAAAGCCGAGATTGAGAGAGAAATCGCAAGATCAGTTAGTAAAGCTAGACTGAGTGAAAAAGACAAAGTTATGTCAGATGGGATTACTTGTGAGACTTACTGAGCACTAAATTACTTGTGTTATGTTTCTCCTTTAAAATTTGTTTTTCCCACTGCGTGCAAGCTAGAGTTAACGGCTGTGTTTAAAGATGGTCGGATACAGCCCTCCCAATTCTATGCTTTGTTATTTACTTCCTAGCTTGTTTTCAATGAAGCCTTTAGCTCTTTTTTTCATATGAAATGAAGTGTGACATACACCATAGGTTGGTTATACATACATAGGTTATGGATATGTATATATAGGTATGTGTGTGTTTGTGTCATGAAGTGGAATATAATTTCAAAATCATTAATTATACGTACATATGAGAGAGAGTACTAATGGATTATGCTTCCAGTTGAACTATACCATACCATGAAAACTTAGCTACAAGTGATGGTGAATTAGGAGTGCCATGACAGAAAAGTAAACTTACCTGAAGGGTCTTGATTTCAAGATCTCTGTCATTGGCGAGCTGCTGTGTGTGTATATATATTCTCTTTGTGTTAGTATGGAACCTCCATTGCTTGTGGAGCTTCCTGTGGTCACTGTATGTTTGCATGTAGTTGTAAAGGTGGGTGTAGACATGCTCTAATGGATGGTACGGTGTTGGTAAGAACTCCACACAAGCTTTGTCCTCCTGTTGTAACCTGAATGACTGCCATTGTTTAGCTCCAGTGCCCAGGACTTTGCTGTTCCCCCTTCTATACACTCTCCTTAATCACCGTTGTCTTGACCCTTGCACTTTGCTCTTTTACTGCAGGTGTTCAGAGCTTGAGTTTTGCTCTCTTTTTTTTTAACGTTACATTTGCTTTTTTTTTTTCTTTGATGGTCTTTACTTTTGCATTCCAATTGAAATTGACTGTTAAATATGCAGTCGACTGGAAGAGTTTTGGATTTTTTTGCTTGCGTCATATACATCTATGTAGTGCACATATTGCAAGTGTCTGTCAGATTAGTATTGTAAATGGGCAAGTCTTAGAAAAGGAGTGTGTATGTGTGTGTGTATATGTCAGTACGCTTGTGCATAAGTTGTGTGTGTGTGTGTGTGTGTACGTGTGTGTGTGTGTGTACCAGAGTTGGAAAGGGTGACTGGGACAGATAGTAGATATGTTTAAAGTTGCCCTAGGCTACTTCTAATTTATGTAAACTGGTTAAATATGTCTTTGCTGGGTTGAATTTTACTTAGTGTCTGTGGGTATGTGTGTATTACCATAGGAAGTGGTTCTGAAGGCAGTGGGTTGATGTATGCTTAGCCATATAAAGCAGTAACAGAGGCCCGCGCTGCAAATACCCCACTTGTGTAGGATGTGTGGTTTTGTCTGGGACTTCTTTTATGCTACGGATATTATTCCAAGTGCATGCCCCAGGTCACATGTGCAGATGGTATTGGCATAAGACCCCAGTGGATGGGACATCTATTGGCCATATCTTAAGTACTGTCTGGGCCACATCTGGTCAGTTGTGGGTGCCTTATCGGAGATATTATTAGTGCTTTGGCTGAAGTACGTCCTGGTGGCCGCATCTCAAAAGTATGTGTTATTAGTTTTCTTTTATGTGTATAATTGGACTAAATGCTGTAATGCCAGCAAGAAGTGTGAGGTAATTGACCTCAAAGCCTTCAGTTGGAGCTGGCTCCAGTCACAGACCTCCCCCAGACAAAGCCAATTTCCCCTCTACCAATTTTGTTTTGGTTGAAGGTCATTTCGAACAATGCATGTAAGAAGAGGTGTGATAGTGGATAGTGGGACTTGAAAATAACGTGTTCGTGTGTGTGTGATCATGTGCAATGGGTGTGGTGTCGGCTGCGACCGGTCCATGAAGGAATGTGCTGGAAATGGTTAACCCTGTACAGTGAAATGACTGGCCTCATTAAGACAGGTACATGTATCTCTTTTTTCTTTTATCTTTTTTCTTCTGAAGGAGCTGAAAAGTATAGAATATAGCCCTTTGACAAACATGCCTTATGGATCATCCCATACAACTTAACTAATCTAATTAGCTGTTGTTAAGGAATTGGTTCATCAGCTCCATCTGAATATGTGCTCGGCACCTAGCACCAATTGTTAACCACCAGAATGACACTTTGTGCTGTACAACACAAGTACATGATACTTTTTTTTCCCAAGCAACTTGAGGAGTCTTGGAGCTCAGACGTCAATGCCCCACACACACACACATGATGTATGTGGTGTGGTAGGTTTATTTGCTGATGCTGGGTCTAAACATCCTGATTCTGAGCTCAGATGAAACATTGATACTGGATACTACCATTCTTGGCCTCGTTGCTTTTTTAATTTTAATTTTTTTGAAGAATGAGTCATTTATAAAGCAGTCTAAACTAGTGACAGGAAGAGTCAGGCCGTCTCACTTTGACCTAGGAAATATGCTGAAGAAAGGAGATAGAGTCCTGAGTGCAATAATTCTTTTGAGAATGAATAACCGTCAGTGGCCTGGCAAGATCCAGTTAGATGCCATAGTGGGACTGTGTTCCAATCAGAAGATGGGCATGGCATGGGTCATTGGCTTCAGGTAGTGAGCTTTTTTTTTGCACCTCGATCAAACGCACGAACCTGCTCAAACGCCTAATATATATGACCAGTAATGACCTAATAATTAAGATTTAAATTTAATCACATGATAAGTTCCCATTGTGGACTAATTGTAGTCTAAGTTAATATATGTGTGTAATTGTGATAAAACATGAGTCTACTCAGATGCCTTACATATAATCGGTAGTGACCTAGTCAACGTTGTGGACAAATCTTGTAGCCTAAATCAAAGACCTTTTCTAGATTTAGGGCATTGTATGTGTGTAATGATTAAGATGGCATGCTATGGGTTTCTCGTGTCTTGTATTCGTTGTGAACTTTCAGCCCAAGGTGTGTTAGAAATGCCTTTGTACAAATGGCTGCTTGTGAGCATCAAAGTGGCTTGGGTGCTCTGTCATTTATGGCATCCAAACTCTCTTTGGGCGGGGGCCATCCTCCTAGAGTGCATTCCTTGTCAACAGCAGTACCCAAGCACAGCCTATTACTGTCACACTCAGACCTGTTGGGTTCCATAGCAGTACTGTTAGGGTCTTAAGACAGAAGTTTAGGGTTGGCCGAGATCAAGTCATTGGTTAAGGCTATTTGTTTGTGACAAAATTTAAATTAAATTTCTTGAGTTAGTCCACTATTCTTGCTTTCACCACACTCATCTATTACACTGTGTATGTGCATACATTCATGAAGTGACTTAGTTTCTTACCCCACTAAGTGTACACCCGTACACCCACTGACTCTCCCATCTGCAACATCCGTGCTGTGCTGACTGTTGGTGAACAGAACCTGTCATCCACTTCACTGGAGCTAAACTAAAGCTGGGCTATAGCTACCTCTCTAAATACCGGTATTCAGGGGACTCCTGTATGACTATATTGGCACTGGGAAGAAACCCATAGTAATTAGTAGCTGGATTGGCTATTCTAGCTGCATTCTAGGCATTGCAGTTCTACTATTAGCACTAGTCTGCTTATTTAGCACTGCAAGTTTAATGAAATACAAGCACAGCCAGTTTAGCTTTTCAAGCATACTGAGTTAGTCAAGTCCAATGTTGGTGCTAAATTTCTACCAAGTTCTTATTCTCCTGATGGCTATGAAAATCCTAAGGACAAGGATTCTCCAAGGTGCACATCTGTATAGGAAGTGAGCGGGGAAAAAATATAGAAAATATAGTATCAATATAGTAATACTATCTATATTGCTGTTATAGCTCAGCTTTATACCAGTAAACCAATCCCTTCTCTGCTTACATCCTTTATGGTCTGATCCTCTGGGGCAAGTTTCAATGACTGTATATTCTAGTTGTTCTAACAGGCAGTCTAAATTGGAAAAACAACAACAACAGCATGTGATGGAGGGAAGAAAGTGGAATTTTTATTGTTGCATGCACCTGCTGGTAATGTGTGTAAATATTTTTAGGTGGCCAAAAATATTTTGACTTGGTTGAGTTTCATTTGTGGATTCTGGATTCTGTTAGGAATAAATTGAAGGTTACCTACTTCAGGCAAATCTCATTTCAGATGAGTTGTGTGCAGTTGTACTCCAGATGTAGCATTAACTGCAAGCTCAGCACTTTCTAATTGCTTGGGCTACCGGTATAGTTACAAGGGAAGTACAGAGCAACGAAGTCTGAAAAGGAGTCTTTGAAGTTAGTTAATGAAGGGTACATAAATATTTTTTTGTGAAACTATGATTAGTTTTCTGGGAATAAGGAAGCGTATCACTCCAGACATATGGTGTAGCCATGCATGGTTGTCTAGTAAAATAAATCTGCCGGAGAGTGCAGGTATAGTTACATAACTGAAGCACCATTTTGACACATCATTCAGTTTTAAAGAGAGGCTCAATTAGACTAGGGTTAGGAAATTAAGTTAACTCACCAGCAATGTGTTCTTTCTTGAGCCTTCTGAACAACCTTCATTATCAGATTAAGATTAGTGGCAAGCTAGCTTTCTTTTTAATGAGCTAGATTACAGTGCAGTGTTTACAGTACATTTGTATGTGTGTTTGTGTGTGTGAGGAATTTTGGATTTTGGCTGTGCTTGTTGTTTCACTCGTGCTGATGTTGGCTCAGGAAAAGAGATGGTGCCAAGAGTTGCTTGTGCTCTTGTACATATGGAGAAAGGGGGGGGGGGGGGGGGGGGGGTCTTATAGAACTCCAATAAGGCCCGCAGAAATGGCTTCCTCATGGGCTATGCTAGGTACACTGTAAAGGGTAATGTGCTCTAGTGAATTCATTAAGAACTAGAGCTCAGGTGAGCACTGGACTTGAAGACTATAGCTTTTCTTTGCCCAAGAAGTATCGTTTAGAAACAGTGATACGGTAGGAATCGTCATGTTCGCAATTATAGGTTTGACGGTAGGCGCAGCTAGCCAAACATTGGTAAAGAGCATCAAAGTCACTGCCCAAACCAGGATTGTGCACAGTACGGCAAGTAAACTCAAGTTTGGCAAGTAGAAGTTGCCGTTTATTTTCAAAAAAGCAATCACTGCATTCAAGTTTGAGGTGTTAGATTCTTAAATTTCTTGCCAGAAATTTTTATCTCAACTACATAATATATATATATATATATATATATAATATAATATATATGTATGTATAGGTTACACTATGACATCGAGGTCGGTATAGGATTTACACAACCGAGGGGCGAAGGCCCAAGGAGAGTGTATATCCTGTACAAACCGAACAGAGGTGTGTAACCAACTTGTAATGGCTATAGATATCCTGCTATCAGATGACACACCAACAACTGGCTTTGTGAAATTTTCTTGATTTTGGATAGATTATTCATGTGTGCTCATGTGAACCATGCACATATAGCTGTTAAATTAGAAGCACTCGTGTGTGTGTGTGTGTGTGGGTGTTATGTGAGTGTGTGTGTGCACGCGTTAAGCCTACTGGGTTTGGCCATTACCTTATACTTATTACTGTCTCCTCCTCCTCCAGTCATATCATGTTATCTGATAGTGATATTGGAGAAGGTCGTGTTGACTTAATGGCGGTTGGCTCTGATAATCATTATTCACTTCGGGATGGAGGTGGGGGAGGGTTGGTTACGGTGAGGTCTCCCATCTTCCAGTTAATGTTTTTAGCTAATAGTATGTGCAACCATTTGAGTTTTTTGGTTTGTTGTTATTGTATTTTTTTTGTAGTTTTTTTTTTGTTCCACGAGTATTGGCAACTTTATTCCTATTTTATGTCAGAAACTTTTTTCTTTTGCTTAATTAACTCATACTACACTTACAGTATCACCTGATAACTATAGAAAATTAGTCAGCCATATTTAGCACCTTCTAATTCTATTTTAACAATGCTCCTATTTATAGCACCTTCTAAGGCTGACCCCCACAGTAACCCATGTGTAAAGATAATGACATTCCCTTTCTGCCTTATTACCCACATTGTGTTTGAAAATGCCTCATTTGTAAGGCACTGAGCAACCAACACACACACACACACACACACACACACACACACACACACACAAATCTGCGTATGGAACCAAAACAAACAAGGATATACTTGATGAGGGTGAATTAGAATTGCTTTACAAGTCCACACACACTGCATTCCCTGCAAGAGCATTCCAGAGTTCCTTGTTTTGATCTAGCTGTAGTTAGTTGGTTTGGAAATTAGTTGTTTTTGTGCAGTTTTTTATATATATATATTTTTTATGTAGTTGTTTTAACTTCTTCTTTTTTTTCACACTAAATGGCAGCCTGAGCACAATACATGTGCATGTTTGTTTGTTTGCTTCCCTGACATTTCGGTGCGGTATGTCACTTGTCGTTTCCAGCATTCTGTTGTGAGGTTGTAGACTGGTAATGTGATATATGAGTTTGCTGGGGAATGGCTGGCATTCAGGAAGGTTTGTTAAGACATGTATAGCTACAGGACTGCTTCTTGCGGTGGCAATAATGGAATGGCCTCATTAGGACTGGCATCATCTGCTAGTACATTTCCACTGGACCTAGTGCTGGTGTGCTTTCTGCATCGTGTGGATATTAGTTGTCATGGTGATAAATGTTTAGTGTGATCAGATCTTCCTGTGAAGTTTATTTATTAATTTATATTTTACTTATTTATTTACATATGTATATTTATTGAATTTTGAACTGCTAATGGCTGTTACGGAGGATACCTAATTTTGTTTGATTGTGTTTTTTATATTGTTGTTTTTATTTCCCTATTCAAGACCTGTCTCGTGATGTGCATTACTCAGTGTAGCAGATTTCACTTGTCCTTCATCTTGCCTCATTTACTCATTAAGTTGATACATTAATTGTCCACTCACTGAAACACGTTGTCATGTTCCAGTCGGCTGGCTGTGTGTGTGCATATGTTTGTGTGCATGGTCAGGAAGGGAGTTAGCACAGGTAATGAAGTGAAGCAAGAATTCCCATGGATTAGGTTTAGGTGTGGGCGGGTGCCTTGTGGGCGAGTGCCATTGGTCAGGTCATCAGGTGTGTAGTAGGAAGGAAGGTCACTGATGTAAATCTGCACAGGGAGTCTCTCTTATTCTCTCTTCTAAAATTTTGGAGGAAACGGATACATGATGTTGCTTTTATTGTGTTGGAAGAAAGGCTAGATAGTGTCTGTGCTGGGGATGGAGGGAATTTACCTTGTACAGGTGGGATTTCCCCTTCTTGCATTACTATACTAATGCAAATTTGAGTCAGTTATGAAGTAGACTAAATCTTCAGTAACTGCATGTTTCATATTTGAACCCTCCTTCACAGCCCTGCAAACCCTGTCACTAGTTCTGCCATAAAAAGTAAGCACATTGAAATATATCCTGTCTGGTTCATGCTGCAAGCTTCTGCTGCATTTGGGTGGTCATCAAAGCCATTATTTCATGGCTCATTTTAAGCTGCATAGGGTGTGCAGTGATGAGCCAGGTTCTCCCACATAAAGTTACGCTCAAACCAATGGACAGTCTTGAACCAAATGGCATCCGTAAAAGTCAAATTCCAGCAATTCAGACAGACTTATGTCAACCACAAATAATTCAATAATACTTGGTTAACTATTGAATCTAATATTAGTGGATAGAAAAAAAATTATATATATATAATTATATATTTAAATATTTCAGAATTTGCAATAATTTGATTTCACTGGAGTCTAATTGTGATTATTGTATCACTGAGTAGCATCATTTCTCCAAACCTCACTTCAGTCATTCTTGGCTGAAACAATAGTATAATAATAACAACAGTTGTTGTTTTTTCTGTTTCAACAGCCAATGTATATTTAATTAAAGCTTAACTCAATGTCACTTGTTGCCAATAGCACTTGCTATACTGATGTACTAAACTGTCTGGGCACTGGCTTCACTGACTGACTTGCCTTCTACAACTCATGTCCTATTAATGATAAAACAGGTACTACTTCTTTACGCTCAACTGTGCAGGCCATTGAGTTATTTGAAGAATTAGTAGAACAATTACCAATTAGCCAGTCAAGCTCTGAAGAGGGAAGTCACAGTAAGTGTACATATCGGCTTGTTGCATTCTAATAATAGAAAATTTCTCGTTCTAACAGCCAATAATATTGTTACTTTGGTATATCTCCACTAGCACAGTGATCAGAATTGTCAGAGACAAGAATTTTTGTTAATTTTTTAAGTTAGGTATCTTACCTGCTATATTCATACTAGCAGGCTTTCCAGTTTGTTGGTGTCCAGTAGACGGAAGTGTTTGTAACTTATACGAACAGAGGAGAGGTTTAAGCTTACCAGGATTTCCAGAGTGAGATTAGGCATCCTAGCTACTGCTATCATTTGACACCTGCATCCTTGCAAAATAAATGCACAATAGCAACAGCAGCACCACGAGGACAACATACCTTACCTGTTACAGTTTGACAAACTATCATTTATTTTGACTAAATCTTTTGCCGGAATGAAGCCTATTAACATACTTAATAGTATGTGGTGGCAGCAGCAATGATGGGAGTGAGTGATGATGACAACTGGGTTCTAAATTGTTTTGAGATTGATCAAATCTTTATGTATGACCTTCAAGTGTGTATTTGTTGTGTGTATGAGGATGCCTGTATTTGTATGAGGGAGCTGTTGTTTGTGCTTTATTGTGAAAATTTCATCTTTGCCCATACATATATAAATCCATACATATATTATTTAGTCAAAGTACCTAATTTTAAAACGTTTCTGGAAATATTTCCACCCTGGCCTGAAGTACCCTGTAATATTGCCCACAAGAAATCATTTTTATATTATACTGTTTTCAAAAATGTGTGGCTAGAAAGTTGCAATATTTTTTGGCTGTGCCATGGGTGTTTATATGAAGATCTTCAGTCCTTTATCGAAGCTTGCCATTTCTTTCATCCATACCTTTTGTCCCAATAAGGAATTGTGCTCATTTGTTAGTGTGTGCGCGTGTTCAAAAGGAAGCTTTGGGCTATGATGTATTTTGGCCAATCCACTGGCATTGCTTGGATAGTACAGGAAAAACTGGGGTTGCCGTGGTTGCAGAGAATGTAATGTGTGTGGATACTAGTAATTAGTTATGCAAGTGTGAGTGAGCGTTTGTTTGTTTGTGAGTTTATAGATGAAATAGTATGATAAGACTGAGAGTTTGTGTGTACAATGAGTTGTAGTAGTGTTTGGTGTTATTTGCACACAAGACAACTCAGTCGTGGAGGTAGAAATTTGATTTTGTTGTTGATTTTGTGTGTTTGTTTCTGACACCTATTGCTGGCAGCCACCTCACATGCCCTATCCAATGATGTGAGAGTGAGTTTTGTGTGTGTGTGTGTGTGTGTGTGTGTGTGTGTGTGTGCACATGCGTGTTCGTGTGTGTGCATGTGCATGTGTGTGATAGGACTTGCAATACTAGCATTTGGCATACATTTCTTTGTGTCCTTGGTGTCTCCACCTGATGAGTAGTCATGAGTCCTGAAGCTAGTAGCTGTATGTATGTATATGAGTGGAGGAAGCAACTGTAGTGTTGTTATTACTACATCACTGCCTCAAGAGAACATACATTAGTACCAGCCTGTCGTAGCACCAAACAGGTCTGTTCATAGCAGGAAACTTGACCACAACATGATCTGTTTTCTGTTGTTGTTGTTGTTGTTGTTTTTATATTTAGTAGTATATTTCAATCTGATTCTTTGATAGAGTCAGTCACTAATAGTGTTTGCATTGCCTATGCCAGAAGAATTAAAACTGTAGATACAGTTTTATAATGGAGTATTTACATTGTAAGATAATGCTCATTCCATTCATTGTGTGTTTTCTCCCATTCCACACACACACACACACACACACACACACACACACACACACACACACACACACACACTTCTGTTTGCAGGATCAAGCTATCCCCATACCATACTACCATCTGTGACCATTAGGAGGTCAAGTATTAAGCACAGTGCGTGGGCTGCCAATGACAGACATCAATCACCATGCAGATAGGAGAAGTGAGTATTTATATCCAATCACTAATAATTTGGCCAGGGCTATGTGCTGCCATTTTAACCCTCACATTAGAGAGGTTGTGTTAAATATAATGTTGTAGAAAGTAATAAATTGTTGTTCATTCTACTGGAATCCTACTTGCTGTTAATGTTAGGTTGGTCTGGCATTATTTGTCTATGAAGTTATTAAAAGCTGACAGTTTTGCCACTGATTTTTTAAATAGCTACTGCTGGGATGTTATAGGTGAGGGAAAATAAAACAACTGAATGAGTCTAGTTCTTTATCAATGATAAGTAAGCAAATTTAGTGCAATAATCAGAACTGTATAATATATAGCAGATAGAGGAATGATAATTTGAAAGTGTTTATAGCGTGACTCATTTCTATGCTATCTAATATTTCTGGAGATACCATAAAGCAGGACAATAGAGACTGCAAATTCCCTGCTTTAAGTATGTGATCTAAGGTATGTAAGCAGGGAGAGAGTGAGGAGAAGAGTGGGTCTGAGGGAGGAAGATAAGTGTGTGGGTGGGTGTCACAATGGTGAGTACGTGTGCAAGTCAAGTTGAAGGGAGAAGTGGTAAGGAGGAGAAAATGGGGTATGTTCCGGAAGATGCTATTTGTGATATGTATGTGTTGTGGTAGACCAGAACTTGACATTTTGACATTTAGGCACAATATATATTCAATTGACGATACTTTACCATTTTATACTTGTAATCAGATCCTTATGCTCTTGAGTTTTGACAAATTCACACATAAAAGAGTTGGTTGCATTCATCTATGTAGGCCGCCAGTGGATGGAGCGTACGGTGATCTTGAAGAGAGAAGACAGTGGCTTTGGGTTCACTCTGACCAAGGAGATGCCTGTCTTTGTGGATAAGGTCTTTAGTGGAGGTTCTGCCCAGAAAGCTGGGATTCAGCCCAATGACAGGATTACTAAGGTAAGTTTGGTCACATGGAATCACCACATAGTCATTAGTTGACAGAGACATATGATACATTTAATACAAATTATCCTGTTAATTCTGACAACTTCGCATATGTTTGGCTGACAGGCAGGTTACTCAGCGAAGTTTCTTCCTCCTCATGTGCACCATTAGCTCATGTGTTATAATCATAAGGTCAATATATTCATGGTATATAGCTGTAATGAAGATCTGAGCTTCACAGGATAAAACCAGCAATTTAGCTGTAATGAAGATCTGAGCTTCACAGGATAAAACCAGCAATTTAATGTGAAATGTGCTGTGTGCAATTTATAGCTTTTTGTGAGGTACAAATCATGGTACAGTTTGTAATATTTTATTTGGGGGTTGGGGTTGGGGGAGGGGTGTGATGTTGGGCCCGTGAAGATCAGGGCAATTCTACTTTACTCTGTAGTATGTGCAATCCCATTATGTATAACTGTCATGTAAATTTTGTGTAGATGAATTTAAAAACAGTCGTGTTTTTCATTGCTATGGACTAGAAATTCTAGACTTAGCATTACGTGAGCTAACAACAATTTTTCCCCTATACGATTGGCTAAGGTTAAAAGAGGAGTGAAAATTTGCTGTTGCTTAGTTGTGAATCGTGACAGTTAAAGCATGCTTAAATTATAAGCCAGCCAATGGGGAGTGCAACCAGTATTTCTCAGGTTATTGAATTGTCTCCATTGTTAAATCTAGTCTAATGTTTGTAGGCACTGCGTAACATTGTTTGATTTTAGCCACTCGACAATAAAGATAATAATAATAATAATAATAATTGTTGAAGACCAAACCAAAGCTTAACACTCAACTTGACATTATTAACTACTTATCATTTCATCCTTATATAATTTCACTTCTACACTTAGCGAGCATGCTCAATTCTTCTTTATTTGTACATGTGTATTATCTCACATTCCCGTATCACCTTTGTTACCCGTTTTATCATTTTCACTTCTCATTGTTACTCGAACCGTTTATGTCTGAATTTATCAAGCCACAGCCGATTACGGTATATAACTAGTCTCTAGCTAGTTAGTGAGAAGTCCGGAGCGGGGAACTGTACGATAAACATTCACTGTCTGATTACTAAGAGCGGAAGTCTCAGACGACAACCGAGAGGCCAGCCTTACTACCTGACTCGCTAGAGGTTGACTGTGCGTGAGCACTTCCCTCTTCAATAATAATAATAACAATGATGATGATGATGATGATGATGATGATGATGATGATGATAATAATAATAGTAACAATGATAATAATAATTTAATACCACACATAAATTGGTATGTGTGCTTGCCAAATCAAGGTAACTAGGATTTAATGGGTTTATGTGTGTGATATATACATGTATGTTTGTGTGTGTGTGTGTGTGTGTGTGTGTGATAGGTGAATGGAGTGAATGTGATGAGTCACAAACATCAGGATGTGGTAGATATGATTAAGGACTCCTCCCATGTCACCCTCACTGTCCTCGGATCCTCAGCGGCCGCCAACATGCACCATCGATCTTGTAAGAAATAACCCACCCACCCACACGGCTGATAAAGTAGCTCATTAATGTACTTATTTGCAGTGATTTGTGTGATCATTCGCAGGGAATCTAGGCTTAGTGTAGTGAATGGAATGGTTATATGGCATCAGTTAAATTAAATAAAGAATAGAAAATGCCACGCCCCCTTACCCCATGCATTCACCAGCAAAGACTCGGCTTTTATCTGTCATTCCCCCCCTTCCCCGATCACTTGATTGTTTGTTAGCTTCATGCCTAGAGGGAGGGTTCTTTCATCCATTCACTGTAAGGTCTTCTCAATTAAGATAGTCAGTTGGTTCATTGGAAACAATAGCCCTTATCAAGGTGTCCAATACCTGGGTGTGATCTCATTGGAAACAATAGCCCTTATCAAGGTGTCCAATACCTGGGTGTGATCTCTTAGCATGTTTTCTGGGTGGGCTAAGTAAAATGAGAAGTTGTACAATTTCTCTGATTTGAGATTGAAGCCTTTTATTGAAACTTGTTGTAGTAGTAGTTTTTGTTGTTATACTAAGCTATTAAAATATTTGTTGGGTTGAACGTGATATGAAAAGGTGTATAACGGTATTATTGAGGTAAAGGGTTTTCAATGTTAAAAGCACCATGTATGTATGTATAAGTAACTGATTACTGTAAAATATTTCCAATTCTTTTTTAGAATAAACTAATCAGCTCTATAATTTTTAGTGCCCCTAGGAATTCTACATATCATAGAGTGTTGTACAAAATGGCTAGACAACTAGCTGTTTATTGTTTGTAATTAAGTTCTTTTTTTTTTTCTTTTTTTTTTTTTACTTCTGTTATTTTTTACTTAAAATGTGTTGATATTAATTCTTTTTCTTTGATTTTTTTTCCTTGCAGCATTTTCTTCTGAAAGTACTACTAATATTGAAGTAAGTAAAGCCACAAGATGAAGTCGATGAAAGCCTGCAGCCATGTATAATTGGTTGTCATAGAGACAGGAAGCATCTGAGTGCAATGCCTGTTAGCCACTAGTAATAACTCCAGTCATCAGGCGGGCATTCCTGAAAAAGATTCTGGTTCCACCGGCACACACTGTAACATGCTCTGTGATTATAGGATGCATGCAATCTGTAGCTATATTGATACAGCAAGCTGTTGAGAAATTGACCAAGTGATACTGCACACATGTGAGGTTGATATACTTGTAATACTTTATGTGAAGATTTTCCGAGTTAGTATAATTTTGTATGAGTGGGTGTGGTTTCTATGTAGGTTCATGATTAAAAGAATGTTTCTTCTTCCTTTTTTCCTCATTACAACAGATATCTCCTCCACGGCAGTTGCAGGAGTTGACTTTACAGAGCCTGAAGATGATGCTGCATAAGCAGAAGAAGCAATATGAGTCTTTGTCAGTGGACTACAGCAAGCAGAGGACAGACAAGCTCGAGAAAGATGTGAGCAGACAGTGCTAGTTCAGTGGGGGTGGGGCCTTGGTTCTCATTATGGTTACTGTTGGTGGTGTATTTTCTATTGGCAATGACTGGAAAGTTTTCCATGTGTGTGCAGAATGGGAATTAGCACTTCATTACTATCATAATTGAATTTGCTCAGTTTTGATTCTTATAATTGAGTCTAATTTTAGCTTTTGAGTGCCAGAGCTTCCTACATAATTGTTTGTGCTGGTAACTCCAAGTTTTTAGTTGTTGTTATCTTTTCCTCATTTGCTAATGATTCTGTGGATGCTCATGCTAGAGGATGATATTTGAAGGTAGGACAATTAGTGGAGAAGTAGTAGAGACTCGGCATACTGAAGGCTGATGCAGAGTTAAGGCTAAGTAGTGAGGCACAAGGAAGCCATGTTTACAGTGAGGCAATTTGGCAAAGAAGATTAAAGGCCAGGACTAATATGGTGAGCTAGGCTTGGAGCAAAATAAAGCCACTAAAACCAACCCAGTAATATTGCAAAACTGCGTGCTGCCATAAGAGGCAATGTAGCTACAGGTGTTGAAGTTTCCCAGACGTTAGCCATGGGCTAGGATAGTGAAGGCATTACAGTCAGAGTTTAGACAAGCTAACTGGATTACAGCCATCCAAGTGAGAATCAGACATCAATCTGTGCATTCTGGCCAGCTCAAATTCTCATCCAACATAAGTGTATAGATTGAAGTGGGCTAATTACTACTACTCTAGAGCATGAGCTCAGCCCGGATGGACTTTGGACAGGAAGTAAGTGTTTTGATTACTCCCTTGGCCACAAGCACTACTCTTTCCTGTTGTAGTTGTACTTCCCTCAGGAAGTTGGTACAACAGGTCTGCATTTTTTTAGCTGTGCTTTGGAAATAGCAGCACAGTAGCTGCTGTTCAAGTTTGCAAGTAATAACTTAACAGGAGGAGAGTGGACTTTGTGTGTACTCACTTTGTAGTGTTTGGTTTCTCTATAAGGCCCCAGCCTGAGTGGGGTGGTTATATAGCTAGCTATTGGAAGAGCCCTGCTCTGGACTGTCAGTTTTGCCTGGTAGCACTGGAAGACATTTTTGGAAGAATATAAGCCTTACTGAGAAATCCACTTCTTCTCTGCTGATTAATTAGTAAGTGCTTCCATTGTTGAATGTAGGCCTAGTTATGATTTGCAGAATTCTCTGAAGTGTCTGGCTTAGCTATGAGTCATAGTGTGATAAAGAAGACTGAGTGTGTGTGTGTCCTCTCAGGATTTTTATGGCTTTACTGTATTTCATATTGACTGCAACTTGTAATTGGGGACACATTTAAATTATTCTTCATTTTATCTGGTGTTTAGCTAGATATCATTTAGATTGGTTAAAGCCTGCTAGAGATCTGGTTTGCTAGATGAATCCCTCTAGCAGATGCTTTTAGCTGGAGGTCACAAAAGGGTGGCAAGGAAATGTACTTCGTCTACAGCATTGCCGGCTCCTTGTCATGAACCTCAGACCTGTCTCTCTCACAGCACTGGCTAGTTCCATAACCAAAGTCTGTACAGGCGTGTTGGGTGTGACATGTAAATACTTTCAGTATGCAGCTTGTGTTGATACATGCTGGCTGGCAGTCAGTATGAACAGGTCAAAGTCAAAGCAGACCCCGTTCCTGTAATATTTACTTTGGGAGATTCAATTTGCGTCCATTAGTTCTTTGTTCTTTTGTATATGCTATCCCCCCTCCCTTTCCCGTTACACTCATCCATCTTTAGTCAAGGCCGACTGTGATTTTGTACAGTGAAATGACATGAGCAAGCATAAGGCATGACATATACTTACATGAGGCTGTACATTATAAAACTGCAGCTATTATGCTATTTTTTGGAAGCCCTCTGAACATGGTAACACTAGAGCTTGCACGGGTGAGCACTGGACTTACATGCGATAGGGTTTGGGCCAAATACCGGCAAACAGAAAAATCATGTTTCCAGTAGGACAGTAATGATACGCAGGAAATCATCGTGAATATTGTGATTGATGGGCACGATGGTAGGCGCGGCTTGCCAAAATTGAAAATGAGTGTCAAATTCACCAACAATAACCACAACTGTGCACAGTACGAGTGAACTCGAGCTTAAAAGTAACAGTGACGTTTAGTCTCAAAAAAACAATTGTTGCATATAAAAAAATTGGATTCGCAAAACTCTAAGTTTTGCCAAAAATTTTGGTCACAACTATATATATATATATATATATTATACGAAGCAATTAAAATGAATATTAACCCTGCTGTGCTAGCACTCGTGGGTAAGAATTTTGGCTGTATAGGAGTCATGGTACAGAGTTTAAGATGATATTTGTGAACGGTATGAGTACATGCTGGTGAGCACAGCTCAAAACTCACGCCAGTAATTGCTGCAAGACTTATGGAACTTCTTTCTTTTTCTTTTTCTTTTTTCTTCTTTTTTTTTTCTTTCTTTTTTTTTTTATTTTTATTTTTTATCCATCAAGGATTTTACGGCCTTAAGTGAATTTTCACAGAATGGTCACATATTAGAAGCTGTGAAGAACTTTTGGCACAGCACTCTATTAGATTAGTAAACTACTGCTGTAATTAGTAGCTCTAATCTCGTCTCATTCTATGATAATGCACTCTTTTCTCAGATATTACATTATAAGACTAGCGTGCTACACTGCTTATCCTACAGTTCCATCTTTGAGAAGTCATTGATCGATCCTTTCTGAGAACAGGCTCAGGTGACAAGATTGTGATAACTGACTCTTTTCCCACCTCCTTTGGTCACCACGGATCAAATGTGTTTTTTGGCAGAAAATACCATATCTCATTCACTTCTTCTGTTTGCCTTCTGTTTTTCCATTAGAGATGCTAGTTCAGTATATCCAGTGGACACCAGTAGTAGTGGGTGGGGTCTCCCATAAGTTCTCAGAAACTGATGCCGTGTTCGCCTCATGATAGCCTGTGATGTACAGAAGAAGGGGAAGAGCAGCTTCAAAGGCACAGCTGTGATGTCTAAGTTTTAATTCAATCCCACTCGGCAAAGGTCACGTAACATTTTGCCCTTTCAAGCGGTAATGAGATCTCTTATCCATATTCCCTAATTTCTCAGTGGGTAGGAAGCCTATGAGTGGGGGGGAGGACACCATAACTGTGAGCATTATCTGTAGAAATACCAGCATGGTCTGGTTAGGCAAGCGTGTAACAAGTGGAATAGTAGCTTGCCATTGCCACAGCTAGTAGCCTTCAGTAATTTCCTTACTGGAATATCAAAAAATTCCACACATTACGAGGTTCAAGAAAAGCTTTTTTTTTTTTCTTTTGTGAATTGTCTTTTTGTTTGATCCCGACATGTTTGGTATGGTGTACAGCATTTAGAGTTAGCCAGCATGCTCCGCATATGTGCAATAAGTATATATTGTCCATGGCAACTCTAGAGTATTATGACATTTGCTGACATAACAAATATAAGTTGCCGTGTGCTACCCGGACCCCCTCATTGTGAGACAGGGAAAGAATTAAGTGTTAAGCAGTACTTTCTAAATGACCGCATTGTAGCAGTTTTATGATGAGATGGGGGGTGTTGCTTGTGCTGGGTGTTGCCACATATGAGGAGCTAAAGTGAAAGTTAGTTGAGAAGGAAGGAAATGTTGTTCTTTCAGAATAGCCGGACTGCGTAGATGAAAGTAGGTTTGCATACATGTATAATGCATAGATTTTGTATATGCATGTTATTATGTACTTGTACGTGGTAAACAATACAATCACTATAGCAATGAATAGTTCTAGAACACATATCAGTTTTTATTTTTTGATCACTTTTACCTTTTTTGTATTAAATTTTTTATTCAAGTCTTTCATGTGCATGAACTATCAGTATATTCCGTTAAAAATGATATTCTGGTGTGTGTGTGTGTGTGTGTGTGTGTGTGTGTGTGTGTGTGTGTGTGTGTGTGGTGTTGTTGACTGAGAACACAGTGTACTGTGCCATTGACTTGGTCCATTGCATGTGCACCAGTCCTATCATTGTATGTGGGAGGGAGTGGCCATAGTAACTCCTATGGTTTTACTATAGCTACTACGTTTGTTTGCCATGTTTGTGATAGGAAAGTGGGTACAATTTAATAAGTACCAGAGAAGGGAAATCCCTGAACTATTTGTGGCAAATTATTTGGATTTGTTCAAGTTTCTTCTTAGTGGGGATTTAAGGGGGATTTCAATTTGTTTCGAGTTGTGGGATTATTTAGTATGTCATTTAATTAGTGTGTGTGTGTGTGTGTGTGTGTATTTGTGTACATTACAGTTGAGAGAGTGTGAAAGTGTAATCAGGATCCTGACCTTAGAGCTAGCCTCCAAGTCATCAACGGCCATAGACTCTGTGATGCAGTCTACGTCTGCCAGTGTGCGCGCCCTCACACCAGGTAGGAGTGCTAAACACACTAGTCCGTGATGTATGTGTGTGTGTGTGTGTGTGTGCTGCATGTGTGTGGTGAATGAAATTGCTTCATGCAATTCCCAATAGCTATAGCAAATCTCTGAGAGACAAAGAATAATTGGATAATTACCAACCTGCCATTTGTGGACTGGGTGACGTAGGCGTTGCCCATTACAGTGTTATGAACATTAGCATGCTAGCAATGAGACTGTTTGCTGGAACTTTATGAGTTGATATCCTGTAGGTAAACCTCGCCATGTCATGGAAGAGAAAGCTCTGCGGCTGCTGGGACTGGATTCAGACTTTGGACTCCTGATGAAGCCTTCATCACCCAATAAAATACAAAGAACAGTAAGAAAGCTGGAGTAGTAGATTAATGGCCATAGGTAGCCAAGTTCTAAAACTAAATTAGTGCTAACTGAACCCTTCCATTTGTTGTACATACATACAATGCTGGGAGG